>PJEL010000522.1_pt1 | contig 45183 bp, 42 predicted proteins | sample 1853271 | NCBI WGS metagenome assembly PJEL01 (sample SAMN08108733, study PRJNA415343) | Invertebrate metagenome, whole genome shotgun sequencing project. | host: Globobulimina | place: Sweden: Gullmar Fjord | collected 2015-08
TTACAAATTGTTAAAGAACGTTTAGAGCCTTTCTGCTCTTGGTCTCGACTCTGTCTCAACCGGGATGCGCATTCTACACTTCCCTAATTCGTTGTCAACGTTTTTAGTAAATCTTTTTCGTTATTTTGAAGAAGTTTTCTAAACCGTTTTGAGTCAATCCAAACCACCTTCACTTAACGTTTCAAGCCGTTTGATGTCTCCCTGACAACGAGGACGCATTTTAGAGACTTTTCGTTTCAGCGCAAGTGCTAATTGCAATAAATCCGATCTTTTTAGATCGTTTGAACAGTTCTTGTTCGATCTGAATAATTTTTGGATCATTCTGTTAAATAATGAACAAGAAATAACTTGTAAATCCTTCTGTAGGTAATAATATAGGCGGTACGTGAACGATCACGTGTTTACATTTATGTTTTTTAAAACTTTTTTGAGAGTATGGAATATGTCTTTTAATTCTTCGGTATTCGTACCGTCTATAGTAGTAGCAGTTATCGGTGCGGTTCTTTTTCATTTTGTTGGCTCTGCAGTCCCTGCAGCAGCTGCGTTTGCAATAGGTGCAGTAGTCGCTGGCCTAGCTGGTTCATTTACTGGCTCTTCTGAAGAGCAAGCAGCAAACACAACAACTTTATACGTAGGTAATCTTCCTTATCGTGCAAACGAAGGAAGTGTTCGTGAACTTTTCAGTGAGTACGGTACAGTATTCTCTGTGCGCTTATTAAGAGATAAGCAAACAGGAAAACGTCGTGGTTTCGGTTTTGTTGAGATCGCAGCAGCAGATAGCCAGAAAGTGATCGATACTTTAAATGACTTTGAGTTTCAAGAACGTATGCTTAAAGTACGTTTAGCAAATGACAAGTAAATAACACTTATCTAATAGAAAAAGGTCGCTTATGCGGCCTTTTTTATTGCCAAATTTAGTGTTTTAGTCATTTTTTGAGTAAAATGCATCATTATGTCCATTATTGTGAATCCACTACTATGCCTTTAAGCTCGATCCAACCAGAACAATACGACTCTTTATTAGATAATAAGATCAACTTAGTTAATGAACAGTTTAAGCAGTTCTCTATTCCTTCTATAGATGTGTATAAATCTCCAACATTACACTACCGTATGCGTTCAGAGTTTCGAGTTTGGCACGACGGTGACGATCTGTTTCACATCATGTTTGATAAAGAGACCAAAGAAAAGATCCGCATTGATCACTTCCCACCAGCAAGTGAACTTATCAATAACGTCATGGTTGATATCATGGATGCGCTGAGACCTAACGAGATTTTAAGACGTAAACTGTTCCAAATAGACTACCTATCAACGCTAACAGGTGAAGTATTAGTAAGTCTGCTATATCACAAGCAACTTGACGATGAATGGATCGAAGCCTGTAAGGCGCTAAAAGAAAGCCTATCTAAAAAGTATAAAATTGATTTTGTAGGCCGAGCGCGTAAACAAAAAGTTATTTTAGATAGAGACTACTTAATAGAAGAACTTAAAGTTGACGGTAAACCATACATATATAAGCAGGTAGAAAACAGTTTTACCCAGCCAAACGCTAAGTTATGCGATGACATGTTAACGTGGGCTAAAAACGCAAAGCCATATACTGGCGATCTATTAGAGCTTTATTGTGGTGCAGGTAACTTCTCACTCGCATTAGCCGACAAGTTTGATCGTGTATTAGCTACCGAGATATCTAAAACCTCAGTTCAAGCGGCTCAATATAATATAGAGGCAAACAAAATAGATAACGTTGATATTATAAGAATGTCAGCGGAAGATTTTACCGAGGCGATGAATGGCGTACGTACATTTAATCGATTAGAAGGTATCGACTTAAAGAGTTATAACTGCAATACAATATTAGTTGATCCACCAAGAGCCGGTTTAGACGATGACACGGTTAAAATGGTACAACAATATGAAACCATCATATATATATCGTGTAACCCTAATACTCTGCACGACAACTTATTAGAGTTTAGTAAAACACACGAAGTTTCAAAGTTTGCTGTGTTTGATCAATTCCCATATACCGATCATTTAGAATGTGGCGTTGTTCTTACGGCTAAGTCTTAGTACGCCTCTAAGTCTTCGCCTTAACCATCGATAAAAAAGCCCACTCAAGTGATTATGCTTGGTGGGCTCTTTTTAGAAACATTCTTCAACTTAGTACTTTTATATTGGTGCTCTATTTATATATAGCTAATCTAATAATAGTGCTTTATTAAAAGAGCTTTACGCTGTATCTCCAACAGCTCGCTGTTCTTTTAACGACAACCTCTGATAAGAGCTATAAGCTAATGTTCTTGTCTGACCTTCTCGCAAATAAGCATCCATCTCGACGGTAAAGGTAGCAGACACAGGCACAATCTCTAAAATAACACCCTCGCCTAAATTTGCGCTTAATAGCGTTTTACCTGAAAACGCAAATAACCTTTTATCTTCGTCTTTAAAGCCCCCATCTACATAAAGCTTGATGCCTCTTATCCAGTTGTTGCAAACACGAACTTCTTTACCTTTCACATTAAATACAAACTCTTTACTAAACATATCTAATCCTTAATCTTGCTTATGCTAAAAACTTACCCAAAGCGCTGCCAATTGAAACACCTAATCCAAACAAATAGGATGCCCCTACTATGGTCGCCAATGGTAAAACGCCGGGCTCATCCCATACAGATTTATACTCTTTACTGTCTAGTAACTGTTTCATACCACATCCTTAGTAAAAAGCACCACTAACGCTGCTCCAATAATAATTCCAGAGGATAGAGTGACTATGAACTGTATTATTTTTTCTAATTTTTTGCTGCTTTCGTCTGTTACCAGCTCCATTTCAATCACTGGTGTTTCTGGCACAATAATGTCTGCTTGTTGAATTTCAAAAACAGAGGCCAGCGCCATTACCGTTTCGTTTGACGCATTGCCATAACGCTCAACACGCTGAATGGTTCGTAAACTTACGCCGCAAGCATCGGCTAAATGTTGTTGAGTCCAGCTCTGACTGGTTCTTTTTGTTTTGATTAACTCTGCATTTATATCCATTTTAAACCCCCAGAGTTACTTATCGAAAAATTGTAAGTATATAGACATGCCCACAAATCCGCATATTCCGCCAATGACAAACGACGTCAGAAAGCCCTTTAAAAATTCTTTTTTAGAAGAGGTCGTTTTGGGCATCACTTTTCGCGTTTCTACATGCACACCGTCTCTAATAAGCGTGCAATTCAACTCCGAGGTCAACATGTTTACCATATTGAACTCAACTTCATACAACACGCCTTGATGCTCAAAAGAATGGGTTGATTTGCGTCTTAAGCTGCGCTTTTCTGATACTAGAGTGCCATCAAATGTAACCGACTCTTTTCCCGATTTACCTGAGCCCCAAGCTTCAACTTCATGGCCATCAATTTTAAATTCAAACCTAAAACCGTCTGAAAGCAGAGTCATTCCTGACAGCTTCTCTACACTATTGTTATTATCTTTTTCCGAAGTCATTTTCAAAATCCTTAATGTATTTGTGTTACTCAATGTGGGACTCAGTAAAACAAATATTTCCTAAACCTGTGACGACACCAACAGGACAGTCATACGTTTTGTCATATGTCTGTGGTTAGTGTCACAATATGACAGTGAGGTGTCACATCTTTGAAAGCCTTATCCTGACTGGCTTTGCTTCTAATCATCTATATTTTTATATCAAATGGAATTAAACGTAAAACCAGGCGTCTATTTTTTCACGTGTCGCATGGATTCAGAGCCTTTTGCAATAAAACGCATTTGGCGAACCACTTTTATTGATAATAACTCTCGCTTTTCCTGACTTAAATCTAATGCTTCTGCGCCGGCATTAAATACAATCGTCACCAAGGCATCAGCTTCATATAATGCGTCTTGATGATTCGAATTTGTTTTGGTTTGAATGTATTCCGTTAACTCTTCAACAAAGTGCTGAATCTCTCGGTTTACCGCTAACCTAAATGCCTTAGAAGTACCTGAGCGTTCACGAAGTAAAAGCCTAAACTCATTACCATTAATTTCCACAAACTCCATAAAGGTAGAAATTGACGTTTGCACTACACTGCCTTTGCCTTTATCAATACGAGCACGAGCTTGACGCATTAATTGTCTGAGCATTAAACCGGCTTCATCCACCAGCGTTAAACCTAACTCATCCATATCTTTAAAATGGCGATAAAAAGAGGTCGGTGCGATCCCGGCTTCTCGTGCAACTTCTCGCAAACTTAAATTCGCAAAACTTTGATCAGGACTTAACATCCTAAACGCAGCATCAACAATTGCTCGTCGAGTTTGCTCTTTTTGTTGAGCTCTGGTTCTCACTAGTTCTTGACCATTTATTGTTGTCATACGTTACCTAAATTCTGAATGTTCGCACTTTAGTGTCTATTCAACTCTGTTATTGATTTTATCTGCCAGTATTCTAAACTCTGCGTACACATGTATGCCGAGTATTAATAATGTCAAAACCACCTATTATCTGGACCAACGTCCTCATCTTTTTATCTACATTTCTAATTGCGATTATAGGTGTTCCTTTATATGGCTACCATTTTGGTTATCAAACCGAACACCTTGTTGCCACTATTGTTGCGCTAGGTTTTGCAGGTATGTCTATTACTGTTGGATACCATAGACTATGGTCACACAGAACTTACGAAGCACACCCAGCCATTCAGTTTGTATTGGCATTAGGCGGTGCATTTGCATTACAAAACAGCGCATTACATTGGTCTTCTGATCACAGAATACATCATAAGTTTGTTGACCAAAATGATAAAGACCCCTACTCAGCGAAAAAAGGGTTTTGGTTTAGCCATATTGGTTGGATGTTACGAAGCTACCAACCAGAACGATACAACGACTATAGCAACTGTCGTGATTTACAGAAAAACAAGATAGTCATGTGGCAGCACAAATACTACTTAGTATTAGCGTTGGCGCTGAACTTTGGTATTCCTATTCTTTTAGGCGTTATTTATAACGACATCTGGGGCATGTTATTAACGGTAGGTGTATTAAGACTCGTATTAAGCCACCACTTTACATTCTTTATCAACTCTCTGGCTCACATTTGGGGCAAACAGCCCTACACAGACAAAAATACGGCAAAAGACAACGGCCTCCTTGCCTTCATCACCTATGGCGAGGGTTATCACAATTATCATCACATATTTGAAAACGATTATAGAAATGGCATTCGTTGGTGGCATTTCGATCCAACTAAATGGTTTATCAAAGCAATGAATGTTATTGGCCTAACTTCAAACCTACGTACCGTGCCTGAAGAAAAAATAAAAGCGGCGAAGTGGAAAATGCAAAAACAAAGAGCAAAACAGGCTTTATTAAATTTGCCGGGTAAATCAGAAGTATTAAGCCAATTAGAAGAAGAATATCAGCACCTTGTTGAAGAGTTTAAGCATTTCGTAGAGATAAAGGGAACATACTTAGCTGCTAAGAAACAGGCTATATCTGACGCCGCACTTGCAGAACTGAAAACAAATTACGAACTTTTAAAGGCCAATATAAACCAACGTCAGCAACAGTGGCAGGCATTAATAAATGAACTTCCCGCTTAAATAGGCTTATTGACGTTAAAATACCTACATAAATACAAAACTTTTACTAAAATGAATAATTCTCTAAGTTTTAATTCTTTGTTAAACTTACAAGAATTAGATGATTGAACATCATTCCTTTTATGTTGAAGCGACAAGGGTGTATTTGTGAGCAATAAAAAACAAAAAAACCAAGTAGATAAAAAAACACAATCGTTTGATTACGACACGATTGTAATTGGTACTGGCCCTGGTGGTGAAGGTGCAGCAATGAACCTGACTAAAGCAGGTAAACGCGTTGCTGTTATCGAAAAGCACACACAAGTTGGTGGTGGTTGTACTCACTGGGGAACAATCCCTTCTAAAGCCCTTCGTCATTCTGTTAGTCGCCTAATTGAATATAATAGCAACCCGCTATTTAACAAAAGCGAAAAAGCAGCGTCTTTAACATTTGAAAATATTTTAGAGCACACCACTAAAGTAATACGTGACCAAGTTAGATTACGCGGCGGCTTTTATAACCGTAACGAAGTAGACATCATTCATGGCACTGCGTCGTTTGTAGACAAAAACACACTGAAAATTGTAATGCTTGATGGCTCTATTGAGCACTTAACTGCAGAAAGCTTCGTTATCGCGACCGGTTCTCGCCCATATAATCCTGTAGACGTAGACTTTAAACACCCTCGTGTTTACGACTCAGATACTATTTTGTCGCTTAAGCACCAACCAAAAAACATCATCATCTATGGTGCCGGCGTTATTGGTTGTGAATATGCTTCAATATTCCGTGGTTTGGGCTGTAAAGTTGACTTGATCAACACCCGTGATCGCCTATTGTCGTTCATGGATGCTGAAATGACCGATTCACTAAGCTACCACTTCTGGAATAGCGGTATCGTTATTCGTCACGGTGAAGAGTACGACAAAATTGACGCTCAAGAAGATGGTGTGATCATGACACTGAAATCTGGCAAGCGCATGAAAGCCGATTGTATTTTATTCGCTAATGGTAGAACGGGTAATACTGATTCACTAAATCTTCCAGCTGTGAACTTAGAAGCCAACTCACGTGGATGTTTAGCGGTAGATTCAACATACAAAACATCAGCAGACAATGTATTTGCTGTAGGTGATGTTATTGGTTACCCAAGCTTAGCGAGTGCCGCTTATGACCAAGGTCGAATTGCAGCAGAGTATATGCTTAACCTACCAACTGAAGGACAGTTAATTGAAGATATCCCAACGGGTATTTACACTATTCCTGAAATGTCTTCAGTCGGTAAAACAGAACAAGAGTTAACTGCCGCTAAAATTCCATATGAAGTAGGCCGTTCGTCATTTAAACACCTGGCTCGTGCTCAAATTGGTGCAACACCAGTTGGTGGCTTAAAAATTCTATTCCATTGTGATACTAAAGAAATTCTTGGCATTCACTGTTTTGGTGAGCAAGCTGCAGAAATCATTCACATTGGCCAAGCCATAATGCAGCAAAAAGGCAAAGCCAATACCATTGAGTATTTTATTCATACTACGTTTAACTATCCAACAATGGCAGAAGCGTACCGAGTAGCAGCTCTTAATGGTTTGAACCGACTGTTCTAAACTTAATTTTATGCAATAAAAAAGCGCTGAGGTTTAATCCAAAGCGCTTTTTTTGTATCTGTATCTATCTGCAGTCATTCTGCAATCACATTACAAACAAAGGTAGCAAGTTACTTATTATTCACTTGCTAGTGATTTTGTTCGCTTGCTAGTGAATTTTTTTACTTGTTACAGACCTAGTTTATTTGTGAAATTTAGGGCTGTAATCCACAACGGCATTAATAAATGCACCAGCATTTTCAGGTGTCACTTCAGGTGTAATACCGTGACCTAAGTTAAATACGTGGCCTGTACCTTTATCACCGTAATCAGCAAGAATGGTTTGTACTTCTTGGCGAATGCGATCTGGCGTTGCGTATAACATTGAAGGGTCCATGTTACCTTGAAGTGCAACCTTACTACCTACACGATCACGTGCTTCAGCAATATTGATCGTCCAGTCTAAACCTAACGCATCACAACCCGTTGCTGCCATTTTTTCTAACCACTGACCGCCATTTTTAGTAAATAGAGTCACTGGCACTTTACGGCCTTCATTTTCACGTGTTAAACCGTCAATGATTTTACTCATGTAGTTTAGTGAAAACTCTTCGTAGTCGCGCGGTGTTAATACACCACCCCAAGTATCAAAAATCATAACTGATTGCGCACCAGCGGCAATCTGAGCATTCAAATAGCTTGTTACTGAATCCGCTACTTTATCAAGCAATTGGTGCATCATCTTAGGCTCTGAATACATCATGCCTTTTACTTTAGAGAAGGTTTTAGTACCGCTACCTTCAACCATATACGTCGCCAGTGTCCAAGGACTGCCAGAAAAACCAATTAAAGGTACTGATCCGTTTAACTCTTTACGAATAGTACGAACGGCATTCATTACATATTGCAATTCACCTTCTGGATCTGGAATTGGTAACTTATCAATGTCTGCCTTTGAGCGAATTGGGTTTTTAAAACGTGGGCCTTCGCCTGTTTCAAAATAAAGGCCTAAACCCATTGCATCAGGAATGGTTAAAATGTCAGAAAACAGAATAGCCGCATCTAACGGGTAACGACGCAACGGTTGCATAGTAACTTCACATGCTAGCTCTGCGTTTTTACACAAAGACATAAAGTCGCCAGCCACAGCACGAGTCGCTCTGTACTCAGGTAAATAGCGTCCCGCTTGGCGCATCATCCATACTGGTGTTCTGTCTACAGGCTCTTGCATTAAGGCACGTAAATAACGATCGTTCTTTAATTCTGACATTAATTATTCTCTTTTAAACTGAATAGCAACTATCTACTACAACTCAACGAGTTTATTAACCATAGAGGTTAACGCTAAATTTTCTAGGCGGGATTCTACCAGAATGCACGGATTGTCTCCATAGAATGAAAGTGTATAAAAATTGATTTTTTTATTCTAAATCAATCATAGGTTATTTCTTGCACACTGATCTAGCTGGTGCTATAACTACTCTGCGCTCAAGAAAAACCATAATAAAACTCATTAAAATGAGCTCACGCGCTAGAAAAATTCGGCCACTCTTAGGAGTGGTTTTTTCTTTTCTGCTACCTTCTAACTAACTTCTTTGTAAATTCAATAAGCTGGCCTGATATGGTTTTTGCTGGCGGAGTTTGTGGCAGGTCGTTAAATTCAAACCAATCAGCTTCCGCAATCTCGTCATCACAAATATTTAATTCGCCTGAGTCATACTCAGCAACAAAACCACACATTAACGAATGAGGGAAAGGCCAAGGCTGACTTTTCACATATTTAATATTTTTAACTTTAATACCCACTTCTTCCATCACTTCACGATGAACCGCTTGCTCTAACGTTTCTCCGCTTTCTACAAAACCTGCCAATACACTAAACAAGGTTGACGCCGTGCGTGTATGTTTAGCTAACAAAATCTTTGAGCCTTTGCGAATAGCAACAATGATAACGGGCGAAATACGAGGGTAACAGCGGTGCTTACATGGATCGCACTGCGTCGCTAATTCCCAGTCAATAGTTTTCATAGGACCGCCGCACTGCCCACAGTATTGATGGGTCTTTAAAAATAACTGAACTTGATAGGCCCTAGCCGCAAATTCAAAAAGCTCGTTTTGCTCAAACAATACATTCCTAAGACCAACAAACTCATCAAGCTGCTCTTCTTGACTAGCCTGTGCTATTTCATCAAAGCTAATGGTGTATACAGGCTCACCTTCATACTCACCAATTTTATGAACAACCTCTGGCTTAGCTAGATTTATAGCAAGATCATCAAGCCGCCCAAAAGGAATTTTGTTTCTTGGTGCTGGCAGATAAATTTGGTGACTTGAAATAACGCACCACCAGCCTTCTAATTCTGTTGAAAATGGAATACTGTGTTGAATCATCATTGTTCCTTCGCGGTTAAAAACCAATGAATACTAGTGTAAACCGAAACATCGAACTTTCGTTATGCTAAATCTAAATTTATGTCTTATAATTTTGAATAACATACGGAAAACAACAGTACTTTCAAAGAGGAAGACGAAAAATGTTAACTCGGCAGGAACAATCAGAACAAAAATATGGCGGCGCTAACACGGCTATCGATTCATGGTTAGCGGAGCGACAAGACTTGCTTGTGAAGTATTGTCAGCTAGCGGGTCTTCCACCTTTTGAGTCAAATAAAAACTCGCTTCCTGATCATGGAGCCATCACTAACTTTTGCCAAATAATGATCGACTACTTATCAGCTGGTCATTTTGAAATTTACGATAATATTGTTAATCAATGTACTGAGCATGGCAAAAACAGCGCAGAGCTAGCAGAAAGAGTGTATCCATTAATCACAGAAACGACGGAGTCGCTTGTTGATTTTAATGATAAGTACGCCAACTTGCCTTCAGACAAAGAATTAACCACCTTTGACTATGATCTATCTGAACTAGGTAAAACATTAGAACAGCGCATGGAATTTGAAGACGAGCTTATTCATATTCTTTACAGCAAACATAGCTAAACCAAGGTTAATTTATAAACCCTGCCTCAATCTATCATTGGGGCGATGCAAGGCTATTTATTATTAACCTAGTAACGTAAAATACAGGCAATACTCATTAATGGATAATTGCGCTTAAAATGAAGTTCTTGCTTAAACTGTTTAGCGTTTGCGTTTTTTTTGTATTGCTCATTGTTATTGCAGCAATTTCATTAAAACCCATCACACTCACTAACCAAACATTAACACCTATTCAAGTTGCGGCAGCAAAGCACTCTTTACAGCGCCTATTAACTGAGCTCAAAAAAGAGTCTGATCATATCAACATAGTTTTGTACCAAACTGAACTGGACGCTCTATCAGATTTAGCCGCTCATACGATTAACAATGCCAATTTTGAAAACTATATTTCAGCTCAAACTTATACTACCGCAGTCAGTTATAACCTAAGTCAGCTATTTAAAATTCAGCAGCAAGACTTTTACATCAACGCCTACTGTTCAATGTCACAACAAGATTCAAAGTTTTCCGTAGAGCACTGTAAATTAGGCAGCATACCCATTCCGCAGTTTATTGCTGAGCCATTATTATTTGGCGCATTAAAACATTACTTACCTAATGACTCTGCGCAGCTTGCTCAACATCTATTTGAACAATTTAGTATTCAGCCTAATGCATTAGCATTAAGCGCCAGTAGGCCGCCTCTGTTAATCACAAAAGTAAGAGAGTCTTTCAACTCAATAAAACAACAAGCCACGGATTTTGCTGTTGGCTCCAAGTTTAATACGGATAAGTTTTACGAATATATAAGCGTGCTGGAAAATAACAAAAACAACAGCAATCAGCTTGCCTACTTCATTGGCCTATTATTTGAAAAAGCCAGAAGCAACATGATAGCTCAGCCTTCGTTAAGTGCTGTTCGTGAAAACCGTCACGCCCTCTGGGCACTGGCCACCTATTTTGGTAATCGTCGTTTCGCAAAAATAGCCGGGTTATCAATGCCTAGCACTATAAAGCCAAACCAAACTCCAGTTCTAAGAACGCGCCAAGATTTAAGTTTGCACTTTTTATACTCAGCCATTCTGGAACAATTAGGTGGTAAACAAATAGGGCTAAACATTGGCGAAATAAAAGAACTGTATGATGCAAACGAAGGTGGCAGTGGTTATAGTTTTGCAGACCTTGCAGCTGATAAAGCCGGACTCAGCTTTAGTCAGTTTGTGGTTTACAGCGAACAAAAAGCAAGACAAGCTCAGCAAATGTTAGCTGGCATAAAAGAAGAAGCGGTATTTTTCCCGCAAATAAACAAATTGCCAGAAGGTTTGTCAGCAACACAATTCCAACAAGAACTCGGCAATAAGCACTCAGCACAATATAAAGTTCTTGAGCGCATTATTGATAACCGGATAACCGAGTTACCGCTTTACCAATAGGCATAAAAAAGGCGCTTAATGCGCCTTAATATCTTTATTCAAACTGCAATCGCAATGATTAATTACTCAGTTGCAGGTGCTTCAGGTGCTTTTTGAATATCAAATAATTCAACTTCAAAAATAAGCGCTGAATGTGCTGGAATAGAACCCGCTGCACGTGCGCCGTAACCTAGCTCAGACGGAATGTAGAACTTGTACTTAGAGCCTTTGCTCATGTACTGAAGGCCTTCAGTCCAACCAGGGATAACACGATTAAGTGCAAAGCTGATTTGCTCGCCACGATCAACAGAAGAGTCAAAAACAGTACCGTCAATTAGTGTACCGTGATAATGAACAGTAACCGTATCAGCAGCTGCTGGCTTCTCGCCTTCCGCTTCTTGTAATACTTCATACTGAAGACCAGACTCAGTTACAGTCACTTCGCTACGCTTTGCATTTTCAGCTAAAAACGCAGTACCTTCAGCTTTCGCCGCTTCAGTTAATTCTTTTTGACGCTCCATGCCACGTTTACGAACGTCTGCTTCTAGCGCATTCATAACCGTTTCAATTTCTTCGTCGCTTAGTTGAACTTTGTCAGATAGAGCGTCTTCAATACCGCCTAAAATCAAATCTTTTTTAAGCTCAATACCAATCTCGCCATTTTTCTCTAAGTTGTTATTTAAATAACGACCCATAGACGCACCAAGCGCATAACTCTGTTTGTCAGCATCAGTCTCAACTTTAACTTGAGCTTTCTCTGCATTACCACACGCACCTAAAAGTGCTACTGCTGCTGCAATTGCAGTTATTTTTACTGCTTTATTCATGTTCTCTCCATTATTCTTATAAATCTAATGCTACAGTTTTCAATTCGTTGTAGCCTATACTAGCGAGTATCAATGTAAAGAAAAACCCCAAAACGCTCTAAAAACCAGCGACCAATAGATAGAGGTTAAATTTGAGAGTTAAAAATCTTTTTTCATCAATGGTAATTATCGCGACTACGTTAATAAGTGGTTGCCAACCAGCAGGTGACAAACCTAAGCAACAGTTTGAGCACGCTCAATCCGGCGCGTTTGCGGCCAGTATTTCAAATTCTGGTCAATACTCCGTTGTCTCAACCTTATATCATGGGGTAGCTTTGTGGGATCTCAATGCTAACGGCGCAAAATATCAATGGTCGCATGACATAGAGCAAAAACCACTTACCTTTGACGAGGGCGAAAGCACCTCAATTATGAGCAACAGCAACGTTATTTTTGCCATTGCCATTGCCGACAATGACTCACATGCTGTGCTCGCCGATAAACATAACTTCTCTTTGTGGGACATTAACACCGGCGAAAACACAGGTTTTTGGCAAGTAAGAAAGTCAAAAGTTCAAGTCAATAAAGACGACACATCAAATGCTTGGGTAAATCGCAATAACCCAGCGTCCGATGAGCCTAAAGCATCGCAAATAACCGTTTTAGACAGAACCAAGTGCATCAATGTAAATGAGAGCAACGGCGAACAATGCATGATGTTAGGGACAATTAGAGCCATAGATGTTTCTGACAACGGTAACAGCATTGTTATTGGTAAAAGCAACGGCATGGTTGCGCACATCACCTTAGAAAGCGGTCGTCGTTTAGAATTCCTTGGCCATCAACGTGACTTACTCGATGAAAACGGCGAAGCAATACAAATAAACAACGCAATAAATAGTATTGATATGTCGCCTAATGGTAAGTATGTACTCACTGGCTCAAGCGACCAAGCTGCTTACTTGTGGGATACGACAAGCGGACAAGTGGTGCATAAATTTAGACACAGCAGCCGTGTTATTCACGTCGCGTTAGATCCAAAAGCGCGTTACGCCTTTACCGCAGACAGTAAAAAACAAGCTCGAATATGGGACTTAAAAACCGGTAATGCTATTTCAAATCTCGACTTTATTAATCGCCAAGAAATATTCTCAAGTGCGCGCTTTAGTGAAAATGGAAAGTGGTTATTAACCGGCGCACCTACACGTCAATTAACGCTGTGGGATGTAAAAACAGGCAAACAACTGCAACAATGGCACGTTACACCAAGGAAAGGCTCACGCCCTCAAAGCGCGGTAGTGTATAGTGCCAGCTTTATAAATAATGAAACCCAAGTAATCAGCGAAAGCTCAGCTGGGTTAAGTGAAATATGGGACATTGCTCGTGAGCACAGATAAACTTCAAGAATTAACTACTCGAGTTGAGTCATTAGAAAGCCAAATATCGTTTCAAGAAGATACGATTGATCAGCTCAATGCTGAGATCACTGCACTGAACTTGTCGCAGGCGACGCTTAAAAGACAAATAGAACTGCTTGCGCAAAAGTTTAGCCAAGATAAAGGCTCTGCGGTAGCGGACCAGTCGGAAGAAACGCCTCCACCACATTACTAAGCACTAATAAATTACTGATCAGTAATAAATTATTCAACGCTAGCCAAAAGGCTAGTCTTCAGGCGTAAACACACCAATGACTTGTTCAAATTGTCTGGTTGCGCCTTGAACAGCACCTTCTGGTTGAGTCATTTGGTGACCACAAGATTTACACTCAACTTTTTCAACGTTGTTCTCAATAAACAACATCATGGTATCCATGCTTTTACATTCAGGACACGTTGCACCTGCAATAAAACGCTTTTTCTTTTGTGTCATTTTTCTACCCAAAACTAAATTCAACTTCCATAACCGGAAGGACGCGGTATTTAAACAAAAAACACGCCCTTTGGGTATACGTTTTGTTACGCAAGATATACCATTCTATGGTTAATTTTTTAGGAACCTTACTTTCTCTATGCTGCAAATTTCACAACTTGACTTACAACTTGGCAATAAAGTTCTTTTTCAACAAGCCTCTGCCACCATTTATCCAGGCCATAAAATTGGTATTGTTGGTGCAAACGGCTGTGGTAAGTCAACGCTATTTAATATGATCCGCGGTGAACTATCTAACGACGGTGGTGAAATTTCTTATCCAAAAGCATGGCAACTTGCCTGGGTAAAACAAGAAACGCCTGGCTTAGACAAGTCGGCACTAGAGTATGTTATTGACGGACATGAAAAATACTGCAAATTACAAAATGCACTAGCAAAAGCAGAACAAGACAATAATGGTCATGAAATTGCGCAAATACATCATGACTTAGAAACCATTAATGCCTACACCATTCCAGCTCGTGCAGGCGAAATGCTTAACGGCTTGGGTTTTGATGCAGAAGCTCAAAAGCGTCCAGTTAAAAGCTTTTCCGGTGGTTGGCGAATGCGCCTTAACTTAGCGCAAGCTCTAATGATAGACAGTGACTGTTTACTGCTCGACGAACCAACAAACCACTTGGACTTAGATGCAGTTATTTGGTTAGAAAAATGGCTCAACCGATACGAAGGCACCATTTTACTTATTTCTCATGACAGAGACTTTATCGACAACATATGTCAGGGCATTTTGCATGTTGAGAACAACAGCCTAAATAGCTATACCGGCAACTATTCGACCTTTGAAACACAACGTGCTGAAAAACTAGCGCAACAACAAGCCACCTTTGAAAAGCAACAAACTGAAATTAAGCACATTCAGTCGTTTATCGACCGATTTAAAGCGCAGGCCACCAAAGCCAAACAAGCGCAAAGCCGTGTGAAAATGTTAGAACGAATGGAAAAGATTGCCCCAGCGCATGTTGATTCGCAATTTCACTTTGAATTTAGACCTGCAACCAATATCCCAAATCCTATTATAAAAATGGATCAAGTGGCTGCGGGTTATGGCGATACGGCAATTTTGTCAAAAATTAGAATGAATCTAGTACCTGGCAGTCGCATTGGCTTGTTGGGTCGAAATGGTGCGGGTAAATCCACGCTAATAAAAACACTGTCACGTGACTTGCCGCCATTATCGGGTGAATTTGAACATAGTAAACACTTACGAATTGGCTATTTTGCACAGCACCAATTAGACACACTAATACTAGGTCAAAGTCCTGCCGATCATGTTCAGGCACTAGACAATACCATGACAGAGCAAATGGCCAGAGACTACCTCGGCGGTTACGGTTTTAATGGCGACCAAGCATTAGACAAAATTGATAACTTTTCTGGTGGCGAAAAAGCGCGGTTAGTTTTAGCCCTCATTGTTTTTCAAAAACCAAACTTATTACTGCTCGACGAACCAACTAACCACTTAGACATAGAAATGCGTCAAGCGTTGGCTATCGCGCTGCAAGGTTTTGAAGGCGCCATGATACTTATTGCCCATGACCGTCACTTATTAAAGTCTACCTGCGACGATCTTTACTTAGTAGACAGCGGCCAAGTAGCACCATTTGACGGCGACTTAGATGACTACCATACTTGGCTTTTAGACCAAGAACGTCAAGCTAATCAAAACAAAGAAGAGATAAACGACAAAGCTAACTCTGCAATGGCCAAAAAAGACCAAAAACGCAAAGAAGCTGAGTTAAGAAAAGCCCTATCACCAATAAAGAAAAAAGCCGATAAGTTAGTGTTGCAGCAAGAAAAAATGACCAAACGATTGGGCGAAATTGAAGAAGCAATGGGCGATACAGAACTTTATACTGAATCAAGAAAGTCAGATTTAAACCAATTACTTAGCGAACAAGCAAGCTTAAAAAGCGAGCTTGACGACATTGAGATGGAGTGGTTTGAATATGAAGAACAAATGGAAGTGATGAGGAGTGAATATGACGAATCTAATTGAGCCAGCAGAATTATGGCACTTTAGCATTACCAGCTATCAACAAGACGAACTTCAAAACGAGTTACTTAGTTGGCAGAATAGCTATGATGGCAACGTAAACATGGCGCTGTTCTGCTTATACTGCGACGATTTATCCATACAGATTAGTGATACCGAACTAGATTTATTGCATAACCAAATCAGTGTATTTTCTCGAAAATTTACCCAAACTATTAGAGTCAGTCGAGAAACCTTTAAACAGCAAAAAGCCCAGATCCATAAGTATGAAGATATTCGACATCACTTATTAGAGGCTGAGCTTCTATTTGAACAACAAGAGCAAAGTTTACTTTGCGATATGATGAATAGAGATGCGGCAGAGTATCAATCTAACATCGCCGCACCTCACAACTGGGCAAGGTATCAGTCGCTACTAAAACGCAGCTCTGAATCCTAATACAAATGCTCTGCTAGGCAATAAAGTATCGTTTTTCAGGAAGCTAGTATGAACTCTTGCTTCCTCATCAAATACGTTATTAATTTTCGCAAATACCGTCATATCTATGTTATTCACCGTCATGTAATGATTAACTTTTACGTCCACCATTGTATAAGCATCGGTTGCTGTTTCTAGTTCAGCTACCTTATCCTGCTTAAAGTTGTGCATAACACTTAATTCTAACGCCGTATTTTCCATTTCATAGTTAAACGTAGTGCCTAAACGTACTGGTGGAATTCTTGGTAAATATTCGCCAGAAGACAACTTACCGTTAATACTATCCGCTTGAAGCGTTACTTTTAAGTCGCTCGATGCCTGCCAAACCCATTGTGCTTCAACACCGTAAAACTCAGCGTTACGAGCTTCATATTTGTACGAGTTTAACTCGTCAATAGTTACGCCCGTATTAGCCTGGTAGTAAAAGTCATCAACTTCGTTATAAAACGCGTTAATTACAAAACCAGTATTGCCTTCAAACTTTCTTAAGCTCAACTCAATATTGTTCGACGTTTCTTCTTCAATAGCAGACTCGTTATACGTTGTGCTGCCATCAACTGAGCTATAAATAGCACCAATTTCAAAAGAGTTAGTGCCTATATGTGCACCGTAAGACAGTAATTCAGCGGCAGATGGCGCTCTAGAAGAGTGCGTGTATGACGCTGCAAAGTTGTATCCACTGGTAAAGTCATAAACCAAACCAGCTGACAAGCTTATCGGCGTGAATTCAAATGAATGTAAGTCTGAATCAATTGAAACATTTTCCGCTCTTGCGCCTAATTGTACTAATACATCGTCAAAATGCTTTTCTTCCAACAAACCAATGGCATATGATTTTGTTTCTGAAGGTGGTGTAAATGCTTCTTCACCAATTGCTTCAAAGTCAGACGACTTAATGTCGAACGTTAATGCACCGTGCCAATCACTTACGTCAGCAAGCAATAAGTCACTGCGTAATTCCCAAGAGTCATTATTAAACTGCGTGCCCACTTCTGAGTCACCAAATTCATCAAACTCTAACTCTTGGTGTTGATAATTTGTAATACCAAACCTTGTATTGATGCCCGTAACCCAAGAGTTTGCAATACTAAACTCACTAGCAATCTGAACACGAGTTTGGCGCATATCACCCATCACATAACCTTCTTCGGCATGCTCGTCGTGTTCTTCATGCTCATCATGATCTTCTTCATGCTCGTCATGGTCTTCTTCATGTTCGTCGTGATCTTCATCATGCTCTTCGCCATGCGCATGGGCGTGACCAGGAATGCCGTATAGGCGGTCAAGGTAACCAACAGAAATACCAACAAAACCATTATCAAGTAGTAAGCTTGCGCCTACGTTAAAACCTTTTGAGCGAGAAGCACTATTTTCTAAAAGTTGTGAACCGTGTACTTCCTCATGCTCGTCATGATCTTCATCGTGATCTTCGTCATGATCATCATGGTCTTCTTCGTGTTCGTCATGATCTTCATCATGCTCGTCATGTAACTCAGGGTTGCCTGGAACTTTATAGTCGCTGCTGTCGCGATAAAAACCATCTGCGTGCAAGGCAACATCATTGCTACCAATCGCATTTTCAATGCCTGTATTTACTGCAAAAGAAAACTCTGACTCATCCGCTACATCGCCAAAAGACAATTGAACTTCAGCACTTTCTTCCAATGCTTTAGGAACACGATTATCAACAACATTTACAACGCCGCCAATAGCACCACTGCCATAGAATAAAGTAGCAGGGCCGCGTAACACTTCAATTTGTTTAACGGTACTGGTTTCTGTAGATACTACGTGATCTGGACCAACTCTAGATGCATCGCCTACATCTAAACCGTTTTGCGCTATTAATACACGTGGGCCATCAAGGCCTCTAATAATTGGTGTGCTACTAACAGGGCCGTAGTAAGAAGAATGAACACCTAACTCGCCTTTCAGCGTTTCGCCTAAAGTAGACGCGTGTTTATTTTTTAACTCTTCATCGCTTAATACGGTAATTGGCGTAGCAGACTCTAATGTTGAGCCATGCAAAGGCGTAGCGGTAACGTCAATACGTTCAATAAGTGCCGGAGACAAAACAATGTTGTAAAGGCTTGTTTGTTCAGATAAGTCTACTGAGGCGTGGTTATAACCCGCTGCAACCACATGCAGTTCATCAGCATGTTGCACTTGCTCCATCACTTTAAAGCGACCATTGGCATCTGTTTTAAGAACAATAGTGCTACCGTGAACTGAAATTTTAGCATTGGAAATTGGCTTTCCTTTGCCGTCGGTAACAACACCTTCAATATTATGGGCAGCAAGCGCTGAGCTCACCACTAACGCACTGGCAACAGACGCTGCAGATAAAAGTAACTTTCTAAATGACACAGTAAACTTCTCTTATAATTAATCAACTGACGCAATGATACACTATATCGTATCGATGTAAACGGTTCGTCCGATAGATTGAGATAGTCAAAAACATGATCTATATCAATAGTTGAATCGGTTGGGATTTTGTTGCTAAAAAAGTGTGATCTAGATCATATAAGAAAGTACTGCGAAGCCTAAAGTATAAGCATACCAATTAGGAGATAATATTATGTTTACTGACTTTAATCTTGAATCAATGTTTCGCGACTTTATGAGTGATCCAGTGTTATGGATGAGCTTTGGAATTTTAGCCTTAACATTAGGCTTAATGGTTTTTTATACTTGGTACTTCATTAAAAACGTAATTGACGCAGAAATTCCTATTGAAGAGTTACAGCAAGAAGAAACAAAAAATAATGGCTCAGACCACACTCATGGCCTAAACCTTAACTCACACGCTCACTAAAATTGATAGGTATACTGCAATTCCAACCGAGTATCCTTTCGATTTTGAGTTCCTGAATTTCCGTCGTTATCAAAACGGCGGATGTTCAATTTCCCCGTCGCTTTTCGCGTTAACCTACGTTCCAAACCTATGCTTGCTTGAAAGCCTTCTCTATTGCCACTCGTGCCATTTGAAGTTACGTTAGTCTCATTCACAGAAGTAACAAATGAAGTACGACGAGACATTCTATGGTTAAACAAAACTGACCATTGCTCGCTGTCCTGCTCACTGCCAAAGGCTTCATTTTGGAGTTCTAAAAACTCTTGGGTGCCCTTGCTATAAGACAAGGTTAAAGTGCTCTTTTTACCTCTATAAGTAATTTGCGCATTTGCGGCTTTACTCAAAGTTAACACTTCTTGTATTAAATAGTTGTTGTCAAAAAACTCAAAGTAAACTCGGCTAGGGTTAGGGATCTCAGGAAAACCTGATAAAGGAATACAAGCCTCTCGGAATGTCAGTGCCGGGTTACAACTATAAACGCCGGCAGAAACCGCCTCATTTACTAAACGCGATGTACTGCCTAAGTCTTCGCTATAACCAACATTGATGTCCCAATTATTACCGGTTTTTCGGTAAGAAAAGTTATGCGACTCACCATAAAATCGACGACTATTTTGATAACTTAATAAAGTACGCTTGCTTGGTTCAAATACAACTCGATAACCAACAAAAGTATCATCAAAGTCTTCACTGTCGTTAAACTGAGATTGTCCTTTTGAATCTTTATTTATAGTGACCGCGAAAAACGAACGCTTGCCAAAACGCCAAGCTAAACCAGCACCATAATATTCATTGTCTAAATTAGAGGAATCAAAATTATTATTCGCGATGGAGTTTCTGCTTTTTTCACCGTTAACCACCATGTCGAATGAAGACCAAATTGGTACTTGCACATTAAACGACGCGGCTAAGTAATCTTGACGACCACGAATATCTCTATTTATTGAATTACCATTAACAATAAAACTGCCTCTAACCTTGTTGGCTTGTCGGCCAAACATTAAACGCAGCTCAGCATTTTGAGTATCACCTTTATTGAGGTTGATAGCTCTATTGCTGGTTTCTTCTAAATCGTTTTCGTTGTAATCAGTGGTGGTAAAGTTATAACTTAAGCTGTTTTGCCAATGCGAACCTGACTTATTTTTTAACGTTAAACCTACCGTACCGCTGTCTACGTCAATGTATTCACCTTGTGAAAATATTGGATCTGATACACCAGCAAAACGTTGATCGATATTTTGATTACGGCGACTGCCATTAACCGACAAAACCACTCTGTCTTTAACAAAACCAAACTGGTTATTTAACGAAACATCACTGTAAGAAGAATCGCCAATGTCTGAATTAAGTTGTTTGATATTTGTGTGCGATAAATTCCACGTACCGTTCCACACTGGTCCAGTAGCAATCATAGAAATACCAGGGCTAAGCAATAACGCCTGATGGCCTTCTTCAATTGGCGTATCAAAGTTAACACCGCTGAAATCCGCTTCGCCAATATAAGTATAGGTAGAGGATATAACCGGTTTAATTTCTATTTCTGTGGCGTGCGTGAGTGCCGACGTTGTTAAGCCTAAAACACCATAAACCGCAGATAGAACAAAGCGGTTTGAACTTCCTTTTCTCTGCGCCTTTTTCATCGTGTTTTAAGCTCCAGTTCCGTAGTAATAACCATAACCTTGAGTTTCTGAAGGATCCGTCACTTTATTAAGTACAAAACCTACCGCCATAGACTCAGGTAACAAATCAACGGCCTGCTTAACTTCAGATACTTTAGACTTAAACTCTTCAACCACAATCACGCCTTGGCCGCATTGCTCAGCCATTAATGCAGTTTCGTTTACACCTAATAATGGTGGGCAATCAAATACCACAATACGGTCTGGGTAACGGTTGGCAAACTCTTGGCAAAGCTTCAACATTTTGTCACTAGACAACAGTTCGTTTGATAAATGGTGTGGTAAACCTGCTGGTATCACTTTTAAATTTTCAATATTGGTGTGGTAGATAACCGAAGAAACGTTTTCCTCTTCACCGGTCAAATATTCTATTAAGCCAACATTAGCACCAATCTCTAACGTTTTAGATACGCTAGGTTTTAGTACATCAGCATCAACGAGCAGTACCGTTTTGTCTTGCTCTAAGGCAATACTTAACGCTAAGTTAACCGCTGTGAAAGTTTTACCTTCATTCGGTCTTGAGCTAGAAACAAGTACCAAATTACTGTGATTTAGCGTTTTTGCTAGTCCACCAAAGGCATTATTTAATACTTTACGCTTAATGCTTCTAAACTCTTCGTTTATTAAGGTACGTTTTCTTGATAACGCAACAAAACCTTTAGCTTCAAGACCGTCAATATCAATAACCAAGTCTTTATTACGTTTTGCTGACTGGTCAACTTCATTAACTTCCACACTTGGCGCTTCTGGTATTGGCGTTTCTAGAGTTGCAGTTTCCTGGTTCGAGGTTTCCTGGTGACTAGCTTCTACATTGGTCTGCGATGTATCAACTTGTTCAGACGAATCTGCAACTTGTTGCTTATCAGTGTCGCTAGTGTTCGTTGGTTGCCCAAACTTTGCCTTTTCACCTTGGCGTTGCATCGCCTTTTCTATAGAGCTCATAGGAATCTCTCCAATAACTGCAACGGTGTTTTCTTAAGAACAATTTCCGACACCATAAAGAACAAATAAATACCAACAATCACAGTAGTAGACGCAGCAAAAACCAACATTCTTCGTTTGTCGCGCTTATTAATTGCTTCTAAATTAATGTCTGTAACCGCACCTAAAATTGGCCTATTGGTAATTTTTGACAATTGGCTGGCACTCATAATCACAGGATTAATTTGGCTGAACAAAAAGGCCATTGCCATGCCAGCACCTAAGCTAACAATGAGTACAGCGGTATACAACAATGGACGTTTAGGGCCAGAAGCCGACAGCGGTACGACCGGTGGCTCAATAATTCTAAATTGAACATCTTCAGCAGACAAATCTGCTTTTCTTGATAAATCTGCAGACTCTTTTCTACCTAACAAATCTTCATACTTACGCTTAGTTATACCGTAATCACGGTTAAGCGCCGTGCGTTTAGCTTCAATATCAGGAATGAGTTCTAATTTTTGTTCCAAACCATCTAACTTATCAGTGTAGCTCTGTTTACGAACATTTAACGAAGCAATGTTGCTTTCTAGGTTATTAATCACAATAGTTAGCTGCTGAACAATAGCGTTCTCACTCAAACTGCCTGCGGCTAGTTCGCCATTCGACAAGCCCTTCATTAGCTGATCAATTTCTGCTTTCCGTTGAGCCTGCAACGCTTCAAGACGCTCTCTTGTTTGCACTACGTCAGGGTGCTTATCCGTAAAACGAATTTGCAGATCATCTAAGTTAGCTTGCATTTGTGAAATTCGATTGTCGTATTGCGTGGCAATATTAACGTTGTCTGGATTACCTTCATTTGTCGTGCTTGTGGCAAACTTACTTTTTAAGCTTTGTAACTGCGTTTGTTTTTCAGATAACTCTAGATTAATAGCTTCTATTTGACTCTTTAGTTGCCCACGCTGCTGGTAATAACCCGCTCCGCCAGACTCTGGTAACAAATCACCATACTGTTTTTTAAAGTCTGCTACACGTTGTTCTGCATTTGAAAGTCGTGCCGCATACTCTTGTATTTGTTCTTCTAAAAAGTTACTCGCTGAAGTACTGTCTTGACGGTTTTGGCCAAGCGCCGACTCAACAAACTTATCCAATGTTAATGATACCACTCGTTTAGCCACTTGAGGATCTGGGTGCTCAAAGGAAATCGAGTAGATACCTGTTCGGCCTGAACTACTGAAACCGATCTTGTTTCGCAGGTTTTCTACCACATTTTGAAACTCTTGCGGCGTTTTAGCGGAAATATCTAAATCGGCTTTTCGGGCGATGTCTTCTAAATTGGGGGTCGACTTTAACGTTCTAGCAATTGCACCTATTTCCTCTTTCGGATCATTTTGTATTGTTAACCCACGAAGTAAAGGTTTTAACATTGAGCGAGTATCTGCATACACTTTTGCCTTAGACTCATACACGTCTGGCATTTTTGCCACTAATACTAATCCAAGCGGACATATCAACCAGGTTGATATAATAATAAACCGCTTTTTAATCCAAATACCTTTTAAATAATCCAGTATTTGCTGAATGGTGGCCTGCAGGTCCTGCATTTACTAATCCCTTTATTAACTACTTTAGAGTCAACACTAAAATAGCGACTCTATATTGCAACTTTACTGCCTTCTTAAGAATCACCTCTCAGGAAAGCAAACTACCTATTCTTTATAAAATGGTTTAGAACCAATCTTCAGGAATAATAATAATATCGCCCGGCAAAATATCTACGTTTGCAGAAATGTCACCTTGTTTAATCAAATCATCAAGCTCTAGTTCAAACTCAGTTTGCTCGCCATTAATCACTCGCACTAAAACGGCACTGTTGCCATTGGCAAACTCAGTTAAGCCACCTACCTGAATCATTAAATCAAGTAAGGTCATATTCTGGCGATAATTTACAGCCATCGGATTTGATGCTTCACCAATAACGCGCACTTGCTCAGTAAACGGCCCAACAAAGCCGCCCACACTTACAGTAACAATTGGAGATTTAATATATTGACCTAGCACCACTTCAATTTCGCGTGCTAATTGCGTTGGGGTTTTGCCCGAAACCGGAATGTCTTCTACCAACGAAGTGGTAATCATTCCATCAGGACGAACCATAAAACTGCCGGACACTTCAGGATTTCGCCAGACAAAAATATTAACGGAGTCGCCAGGGCCAATGAGATATTGATAATCATCAACACTAGCTATTGCGGAAGGTTTTACCGTTGCCGTAGGCAAGCGGTTGGTTGAACAGCCAATCATGGCAAGAACACACACTAATAGTATTAATATTTTCACGGCAAATTCACTCTTGTTTTTGTTGTCCATAATATGTATCAATAGAGATTGTAATCAAATCATAATAAATGTGAACTATTATATTTATTCGAAATGACAGTCTGCTTACAATAAGTTAAAGTATCTGTTACAAAAATAATAACAACTTCATCTAGAACTAGGAACTGACTTGAAAAAGGTATTTCATCAAAAGCCTATTAATCATCGTAGCAATACTCTGATGATGATGGATTGGCTTGTTGCGCTAACCGTTGGCTTACTTGGCTTTTGGGCCGCTGAATTTTATGACTTAGACTTTGTCCCCGCTTATAAAGAAGTGTGGTGGGTCCTGCCAATATCTATCGCAAGTTTGTTTATTGTTACTAATTTGTCCGTCGGTTTATATGATATAAAATTACGTGACAGCCATGTTGGTATTTTTCGCCGTTGTTTAGTTAGTGGCGCAATGACCTTCACTATTTTTGAAATTATTGTTTTTAACATATTTACCTCTTCTGAAATTCTACCGCTTCTTTTTGCGGTCTATATCCTATTAATCGTCACGCTGGTATTCACCATTCGTTATTTAGCCAATACCTTTGAAATGTTTGGTATTACTAAAAAACGTGTTGTTGTTATTGGTGCTGGTGAACGCGCTTCTATTATTGAAAAAAGAATGCGTCGCGAATCAGACCGCAGAGGCTTTTCACTCATTGGTTTTATTCCTCTAGATTCAGACAAAGAAGATGAGCTCAAGCGTGAAAACATTATAAAGCTAGAGTCATTAGACGACTTGCACGAGTTTGTTCAAGAAAACCAAATTGACGAAATCGTTATTGCACCTGACGAACGCCGAGGCTCATTACCTCTAGAGTCACTATTCGACTGTAAGATGGGCGGAGTTGTTGTAAAAGACATTTTAGACTTTATTGAAGAAGAAACGGGACAAGTTGCCGTTAACCTTATTTATCCTTCGTGGGTTATTTACTCAAACGGTTTCCAGTCAAGACACTACATTCGTGTTGCAGCAGACTATGTATTTAACGTTATTTTAGCCGTGTTTGTATTTTTATTAACTTGGCCAATATTACTTATCACCATGGCACTTATATACCTAGAAGATGGCCGCAAAAAAGGCGGAACCATTTTTTATAAGCAAACTCGTGTTGGTATGGATGGGCACTTATTCGAAATCATCAAATTTAGAAGTATGCGTCAAGACGCAGAAAAAGACGGTGCGCAGTGGGCTCAAAAAACCGACGACCGCGTAACTAAAATTGGTAATGCCTTACGTAAATATCGCATAGACGAATTACCGCAATTATTTAACGTTTTTAAAGGCGAAATGGGCTTTGTTGGCCCTCGTCCTGAACGTCCTGAATTTGTTAAAGAGCTGATTAAAGAAATTCCTTATTACAATCATCGTCACAATGTTAAGCCAGGCTTAACAGGTTGGGCACAGCTAAACTATCCATATGGTTCAAGTGTTAATGACTCGCTAGAAAAACTAAAATTCGACCTGTATTACATTAAGCGTCGCAGTATTCTTTTAGACTTATTGATATTGGTTAGAACCATAGAAATCATTTTATTTGGTAAAGGTCGTTAACTATGTCGGCCAAGCAGCCCACACAGAAAAAAACACATGCAATGACTGTAGACGTGGAAGACTATTTCCACGTTTCTGCTTTTGATAGCTTATTTTCACAAAAAGACTGGCCTAACTTAGAGCATCGTGTAGACAACAATACCCGTCGCCTTTTAGACCTGTTTGATGAGCATGGCGCTAAATCTACGTTTTTTATTTTAGGCGCTGTTGCAGAAAAGTTTCCAGACTTAGTCACCGAAATAGACAAGCGCGGGCATGAAGTAGCCAGTCATGGATTTGCCCATCGCCGAGCAACTACGCAAACTCAACAAGTCTTTAAAGAAGACGTTTATCGCTCTAAATCCTTTTTAGAAGATACTTTAGGCAAGTCTATCAACGGATATCGTGCGCCAAGCTTTAGCATCAACGATACCAATGAGTGGGCCTACGAAACGTTAGTTGAGCTTGGTTTTAAATACAGCTCAAGTACCTACCCAATTGAACATGACCTTTATGGTGTTCCTGACTGGCCTCGCTTTAAATACGATCGCCCTGAAGGCATTATTGAAATTCCAGTACCAACCATAAGAAAAAACCATAAAAATAAAGGCATCGGCGGCGGTGGTTACTTCCGACTTTACCCATATTGGTTGTCAAAACGTCGAATTCAAAAATTTGAGCAAGAAGAAAACGCACCTTACAGCTTTTACTTCCACCCTTGGGAAATAGATGCCGAACAGCCTCGCATTAAAAACGCACCTCTGTTGTCTAAATTTAGGCATTACGTGAACTTGTCAAAAATGGAAGGTAAAATTGTTCAACTGCTGAAGGATCATCAGTGGGACACCATGCAGAGCGTTTACTTAGAAGACTAATATGGACATATTAAATACGTTACGGACCAACAAAACATTGCAACGCGCAATCATTGAAAGCGCGCTTCTTATTGCCTTTTTAGTAATACTTTATATTGATACCGTTGCTGACATGGTGCACCTGTGGCTCAATTCAGAGACCTACAGCCACGGTTTATTTATTATTCCACTTACCGCGGTTTTAATCTTTGCTCGGTTAAACAGAAATCCCATAAAAAACAATACCTCGCAGCCTTTAGCAGCGTTAGGCATTCTGTTTTTCAGTGCATGCTGGTTAGTCAGCGAACTGGCTCAAATTAATCTACTAGCGCAGCTCAGCTTAATGGCCATCATTCCATTTGTGGTTTGGACCTTATATGGTTTTAAAGCCCTTTGGCAGCTAAAAAGTGCACTGCTATTTTTGTTTTTAGCGGTACCTGCCGGTGACTTCTTAATTCCGCATCTACAACAAATCACTGCCGTTTTATCTATTGCCATGATCGAATTTTTTGGCATTCCGGTTTACAGCGACGGACTCTATATTTCTATTCCAGCGGGTAATTTCCTCGTTGCTGAAGCCTGCAGTGGCATTCGCTTTTTAATCTCTTCTATTACTATCGCTGTGTTCTATGCCTTGTTGTATATCGACAGCTATAAACGCCGCGTAGTTATGATTTTGTCTGGTGTTTTAGTCCCTATTCTGGCCAACGGCATGCGCGTATTTATGATCATTGTTATTGCGCATTTGGGTAATATGGAAGCTGCTACTGGATTTGACCACATTGTTTATGGCTGGGTATTTTTCAGCTTTGTGATGATTATGCTGATTTGGTTAGGCAATGCACTGTGCGACCAAACGAGCTCGCAATTTAACAGCAATCCACTTACAAACAGACCAGTCACAAATAAATCGCTTACAAATAAACCAAGACCATTGGCTTATGCTGTTGTGGCGGTCGCTTTAAGTATCGCGCCATTTACTCAATACTTAATTACACAAGCTCAGCCAGTTTTAGGTCAACAAAGCCAAAATGCAGGTTCTGCTGAAGGTGCAAACGCAGAAAAAGTGCAAAGCATTAACGACCTCTACAAAATTGGCGCGGGTCAAAACTCTGCCAGCCATTGGGCTGTGTACTTTCCTACAGCAGACAATATTCAAGTAGCCGCACTTCCTAGTAATAACAAAGTCACAGCTTATAAAGTGGATTACGTTACCGAAGGTGGCGATAAAGAGCTGATTAACTTTGAAAACAGATTGTTTAACCCAGACCGCTGGTCGCTTAAGTCGCAACGTAAAATTCCGTTAACTATTAATGGTCAAACGGTTACGGTACAGCATACTAAAATTGTAAACTTAGGTACTAAGCAACGAAACATATTGCTGGTTTATAAAACAGGCGAGTTTACTTCAGCCAACCAATGGCAAATAAAAGGCCATCAAGTGATCAACAAACTCTTGCAAACAGACTTTGGTGGGCAAGCATTGATCATATCAGCGGAGCAAACCGAAGTAAGCGAAGCACAACTGTTAGAATACTTCTCTCAATTTATCCAACAGGAACAATAAGCAATGTTAGTGTCTGCCGTCATATTATCGTTTAACTCAGTTAAAACGTTGCCACGATGCCTTAACGCCCTACTGGAATCTTATGAACAGTTTGAGCAAGCTTGTGAAATCTTTGTTGTAGATAACGGCAGCCAAGATGGCAGCGTAGAATTACTAAAAGAGTACCAAGAAAAATATCCAAACGTGATCAAGCCTATCTTTTTTAAAGAGAATACTGGCACCACTTTTTCACGCAATAGCGCCATAAAACAATCAACAGGCGACTACGTTCTGGTACTAGATTCAGACGCGTACATTACTCCAGTTTGTTTGTCTAAAATGATTGCCTATAACCAAGCTCACCCAGAAAGTGGCTTAGTGGTTCCAAACCTGACTTATGCCAGTGGTAACTTCCAACTTTCTTGCGACGCATTCCCAACCTTATGGTTAAAGGCAAAACGCTTTTTATTCTTAAAAAACATGGAAGCGAACGAACATCCGCTGAGCAAAGAAGTGAATCCAGTTGATGTGGACTATGCGATTTCAGCTTGCTGGTTAATTAGCCGAGCCTGTGTTGATGATACTGGCTTGTTAGATGAAAACATCTTTTACTCTCCAGAAGACGTAGATTATTGCATTCGAGTTTGGAAAGCCGGTTATAAAATTACCTATTTACCAACCATTTCCATGATCCATGACGCACAAGAATTATCGCGTGGTTTTAAACTCAGCAAGTTCCACTTTTCACACCTCGCTGGATTGTTTTACCTATTCAAAAAGCACCGTTACTTTTTTGGCCTTAATCGGCTCTATAAAAAAATGGCAAGGCATCAATAACCATGTGCGGATTTGTTGCCCTCATTAACCCTTCACAGGCAGAACAAACGGAATTGTTGCTCAAGAAAATGACGGCAACACTAGATCACCGTGGTCCAGACGATAGTGGTTATTTTATAAATGACAGCGCTAACGTAGCATTTGGCCATACTCGCCTGTCAATTATCGACATTGATAATGGCCATCAACCTCTTGTTAAAAACAACATTACCTTGGTATACAACGGCGAGATTTACAATCACAACCAACTCCGCCAAACCTTAGTAGAGTTAGGCCACGAGTTTAATTCTCATTGTGATACCGAAGTATTATTACACGCTTGGCAAGAATGGGGCGAAGCTTGTATAGACAAATTTAATGGCATGTTTGCCTTCGCTATTTATGATGCTGACAAACAAAGCGTTTTTATCGCTCGCGACAGACTAGGCATAAAACCCGTTTATTGGAGTCAATTAGCCAACGGAACCGTGCTTGTAGGCTCTGAGCTAAAAGCTTTATTGGCTTATAGTGCAGATAAACCTGAGTTGTCGGAACATGCAGTCCATGACTACTTTTCTTTAGGTTATGTGCCTGAACCTAACACCATTTACAAAGGCATTCATAAACTTGCCGCTGGACACTGCTTTTCCGTAGCTGTTGGTAGCACGACCGTTGATAGCACTGAGGCTAACAAGGCCGCGCATGAGAAAATCGCGCCAAAGCAATATTGGGACTGTGCCAACGCAATAAATACCCCACAAGTCGCTACTAGTGCCAATGAGCTTTGCCAAGGCCGTGAATTATTAAGCAACGCTATTCAAACGCGCACTATGGCAGATGTTCCTGTGGGCGCCTTTTTATCTGGCGGCGTGGATTCTTCAATTATTGTTGGCGAAATGAACAAAAACCAAAACGTCTCAACTTACTCTATGGGTTTTGACCGAAAAGAATATGACGAATCCGCTCAGGCAGAAACTGTTGCAAAACACCTGAATACAAACCATGTTGGCATTACCGTGTCATGTAATACCTTTGATTACCTGCCAGAGCTTGTGGCAATGTTCGACGAACCCTTTGCTGATAACTCAGCCATTCCAACGTATTTGTTAACCAAACAAGCTAAAAAACAAGTGACCGTAATGCTTAGCGGCGACGGTGCCGACGAATTATTTTTAGGTTATCGCAATTACCGACTGCTTCGCCTTGAAGGAAAAATCAAAAACTCCTTACCAAAGGCAATTCGTAAACCGGTATTTTCACTTTTAGCCAAGGTTTACCCTGCAATGCCTTGGGCTCCGCAATTTTTGCGAGCACATTCAACGTTAAATGCGTTAAACAACGACTTCATTACTAACTTCCATAGGGCCATGAGTATTAATCCTCCAGAAGTATTAGCGCAAATATTTACGCCTGCATTTACTGAGTCTTTGAATGGTTATAGCTCTAAGTCACACTTTGAAACGCACGCAAGTAAGATCACCAACACAGACGTGATTAAAAAAGCCCAGTACATCGACTTTAAAACCTACTTACCGGGCAACATTCTTACCAAAGTTGACCGCACTACCATGGCCAACAGCATAGAAGCGCGAGTGCCGTTTTTAGATCATCGTTTAGTAGAGCAGTGGTTACCTAAATCAAGCGAGCAAAATATAAAAGGCCGCAAAGCCAAAATGTTACTCCGACAAATTGCATCAACCTTATTACCAAACTGGGTAACTGGCAGACTTAAAAAAAGCTTCACGTCGCCCATGGACGAATGGTTTAGAATGATGACCAAAAGTGAGTTGAAAAAACGAATGCAATTAGACGTTTTAAAATCTAGCCATTGGTTTAATATAGACGGCATAGAAGGTTTGATAGACTCGCATTACTCTGGCAAACAAAACATTGGCATGACGCTGTGGAGCATCACGGTATTTGCTGAATTTTTAAAAGCTCAATCAACGCAGAAAGAACAATAATGAAAATTTTATACCATCACCGAATCGCCTCTAAAGATGGCCAATTTGTTCACGTTGAAGAGCTAACCAATGCGTTATTAGAACAAGGTCACGAACTCAAGTTTGTGGCACCACAAGTTAATGAACAGTCTGACTTTGGTCACGACGGTGGGTTTGTTAGTAAGCTAAAAGCTGCTTTGCCTGCCTTTATTTATGAATTACTGGAACTCACTTACAGCATTTGGGTGTTTATAAAATTAGCCGTGGCGATAAAACAATTTAAGCCTGAGTTTATTTACGAACGTTATAACCTTTATCAGCCAGCAGGCATTTGGGCATCAAAACTATTTAATGTTCCACTTATTTTAGAAGTGAATGCGCCGCTTGTTGAAGAACGCAGTCGCTACAGCGGCTTGTCGCTTAAATGGCTAGCTAAAAAAGTAGAAAACTATACCTGGCGTGGTGCCGATCATTGTTTACCGGTGACTGACGTTTTAGCCGACCACTTACGCGCGGCAGGCGTACCAGAAAGAAACATTACTGTTGTGCATAACGGGGTGCGTCAGCCATTTATTGACGCAATGCTGGCCTCGCCTATTGATTTAGAAAAAGACAACATAGTGATCGGCTTTACCGGTTTTATAAACCCGTGGCATGGTATGGACAAAGCCATTGAAGCCATTGCTGAGCACAAACACTTACCATTAAAATTAGTCTGCATTGGTGATGGCACCATTCTTCCTGAACTTAAACAACAAGCAGCTGATTTAGGCATTGCCGACAAAGTAGAGTTTAAAGGCTTAGTAACACGCGACAAAGTATTAGACTTTGTTAAAGAATTTGATATCTCGTTGCAACCTGACGTAACCGCCTACGCCTCGCCATTAAAAATGTTTGAATATATGGCCGTTGGCTCACTGATTATTGCACCACGAACACCCAACATAGAAGAGATACTTAGCGACAACACCGCCGTATTTTTTGAAAAAGGCAATCAGCAATCCTTTAAGGCCAGCCTTAACGAAGCTATAGAAAACTACGTAAACTACAAACACAAGCGCGAAGCCGTAAAGCAAAGCGTCATCGACAAAGGGTTTGTATGGCACGAGAACTCGAAGCGTGTGGTTGAGATAGGTCACAAGTTAGCGCATAACCAAAACATGAGCAAAGGCTAACCTAATGCCAATTACCGCACTTGGTTTTTTAGTTGTATTTAGCATTGGGTGCTTAGTGGCACTCAAACGCCCATTTGTCGGTTTGTTGCTGTATTTCTTCGTTTTCTATATGCACCCGCCAGGGAAATACTGGGGAGCATTTATTCCAGAGTTACGCTGGACGTTTATAGTTGCCATAATCACCTTAATAAGTACTTTTATACATGAAAAAGACAAAAATGAATGGTTAACTGCAAAATCATCAAAATATCTACTCACTTTTCTAGGATTTGTAGCGTTTCAAACCCCTTTGGCAATTAGCTCTAGCTGGCATAGTGAGTACTTAGTTTTACTTATAAAAATAGTGCTTTTATACTTTCTAATTATAACCATAGTTAACTCTAAAAAACGGCTTCTTTGGGTCATTATTACCAATATTGTAGGAGCCGGTTATATTGGACTCAATGCATTACAAACTCACTCCGGTGGTCGTTTTGAAAATGCTGGCCTGCCAAGTATCGAAGATTCCAATCTATTGGCTATCCACATGATTCCTATACTTATGATGGGTGCCTTTGTATTCTTATCTGGATACTTCAAAAAGTATAACTATCTTATTTTTATTCCCCTCGCCTTTATTGGTAACTTAATTATTATGACCGGCAGTCGTGGTGCGATGGGAGCGCTTGCAGTTGCGGGTTTTGCAGCAATATTTTTTGCCACCAAAGACTTTAGAGGCCGCTTATTAAAATGGGCAATTGTGGCCTTGTTGGCCATATCAACGCTATCCATCAACATGATTATTGACCGGTTTGAATCTATGATCGCAGATGAAGAAGGTCAAATCCAAGAAAAAAGCGCAGAGTCTAGAATGGTAATTATAAACGCGCAAATTGAAATGTTTAAAACGAAGTTAATTATTGGCGGTGGTCATCGAACCACTCTGTTATTGAGTCCTTATTACATTCCTCCGGAATATTTAACTAAAACAGCGGCTGGTGGTGTACGTGGCTCGCATAACCTTACTATGAGTATATTTACCGACCATGGAATAATAGGTGGTTTTTTATATTTTATGTTGGTCTTAACCTGTGTTTTTACGGCGCTCAGAATAATTAAAAATAGAGACTATAGTAATCAAGACCGATTAATCGCACTCGGGCTTTTAAGCGGTTATATGGGCGTATTAGCTGCAAGTCAATTTTCTAATAGCAAGGTTATGGAAATATCGATGTGGATGTTCGCATTTATTACCGCCTTTGATTTAATACTGAAGAAAAAGGCCAAAGAATGAAGTTCTCGATCATTATGCCTGCTTATAACGCAGAAAAATTTATCGACATTGCGATAAAATCTGTCACTGCACAAGAGTATCCACTATGGGAATTAATTGTTGTAAATGATGGTTCAACGGACTCTACACTCGATAAAGTTAAAGCTTGGGCAAAAGAAGAACCACGAATTACCTATTTAAACCAAAAAAATGGGGGTAAGCCAAGTATAGCCCGCAATAACGGCTTAAAAATAGCAACGGGTGACTACATTTGCTTTTTAGATGCAGACGATACTTATGAACCTAACAGGCTCGCCCAGTGCCAACAGTTTTTTCTGAATCATGCTGCTATACCGCTTTGGTTCTCTGATTTCGCCACCATCGACGAGCAGGGTAATCAACTCGAAGACGCCTACTTAAATAATCGTGACTTTATAAAAAAAGCACTAGAAAACCGCTTTGATCACCTTGTATTACACACACCAGAAACACTTATTTTTAATGAGCAGTTTTTGCAATTTATGGCCTGTCAAACCACAGCTATACATACTATTACCATTTGCATAAAATCGAGTTTACTAAAAGACGGTTTTGGCTTTGATGAAAATCTTACCATTGGCGAAGATTTAGATTTGTGGTTTAGGTTGGTGAGCAATAATCAGATCGGCTATTGCCGTCAATCATTATCACAATACAGAATTAACCCAAATAGCATTACAAAACAAAACGAGAAAATGTTACTTGGAACTTACGACTCACATATTAAAAACCTAACACGTTATAAACAACTATTAACGTCAACAGCTCGTTCACTTTATAAAAAGAAAATTAGCCAGCATGCGAGTCATTTAGGTTTTTATTATCGACAGCAAAGGTTACTTAAGACTTCTTTTCATTATTATTTACAGGCGTTCAAGCTAAACCCCTCTGTCGCCAATATTTTGAATATCGTTAAGTTAATTTTATTTATTAAACGATGACTTCAATGCACGTAGGTAATCTTTAAAACTCGGTGGAAAGTAAATACCCAACGCCGCTTTAGACTCTTCTGAAAAACGCCTTAATTGATTGAACCCCAATAATGACAACTGATAATAGCAATGAGCAAATTGCTGCTTAACGATGCCTTGCACATCAACGCCATGCACTTTTAAATACTCATGGTTTTTATTAAGTGCAAAGATCCGTCCCATATGCACCACATGGCGTTTAGACTGAGTAATACTGCCAGAGTGTCGCAATACAATTGCTAGCTCCTCGTAGGTAAAAGCAACGTGCTTATCGCGCAATACACGCATCAAAAACTCTACGTCTTCACCCGCTTTTAAACTTTCATCGTATAACTCATCTAAATTAAAAAATGACTTATTAAACACTGAGGCGCTGCACGAAATGAAGTTGCCGTTCACTAACTTGGGAATAATCGACTCATTGAGCAAATTAATATTGCCGACCAACGTGGAGTAACGACACTCTGTAATAGACTTGACCTCAAGCCAGTCAATCATCTTTTGGTCATGTTCATCAACCACTCTTTGATTTGCAAAAAACAAAGCAAGATCCGACTTAGCTTCAAAGGCAGAAAGTGCAGTCTCGATAAACGTAGGTTCATAACGGTCATCAGAATCTAACAGAGCAATCAGTTCGTAATTAGCTAATCTTATTCCACAATTTCGGGCACTAGACAGTCCACCGTTCGTTTTATCAATAATTTGAACGCTAAAATTAACGTCATTTATACTAAGCCAACTTTGCACCACATTAAGAGTGTCATCCGTTGAACCATCATTAACTACAATAACTTCGTTAGGACTCACCGTTTGGACCGTTAAGCTATCAAGCGTCTTAACGATCAAATCTTCCATGTTATAGGCAGGTATAACAACGCTTATTGATGCAAACATAATTTGTTTCCTACAAATATTGAGATTTGAAAACACATTTCACTTGATAAAAATGAACTACAGATAGATCCAGAACTAGCATAGCTAAAAAATATACCACACATGGCACCTCAGGATTTTTAACCTTAACAACTCGAGCACTAACAAAAGTTTTATTTACGTAATTTATTATATATCTTAATAACTTCAAGCTTAGCATTATGATTTGTCATGTAAATTGCACTTAGCCACACTACAACGACAATTAGAGATAAAGGTAAAACGGAACTAAAGAACTGAAACTCTACTGAATAGAACTTACCAAACCAATATGGAGTTGTAGATATTAATGTTACAAATACAGTAACCTTAATAGAGCGTAAAAAATCTAAAAACCCAATTCCGACAAATCGCTTCAATAGCAGCATTATATAGAACGCACGAAACACAGAAATTGCCAATAGAACATAAGCAATTCCAATTAATCCATAAGGACTAGCGAAAATAATTGAAATCACTTTAGAAACAAAAACAATAAGATTAAGCTTTAATAATACGTTTTCTAAATCTAAGGAAATTGTTATTTCAGAAAAATAACGTGTTAATAGTCCAAATGCAGAGGAAAGTGCAAAAATAGGAATTAGCGGTATTGCCTCAACCCACTGATTACCAAATAAAGTTAAAACAACAAACTCAGAAAGCACAGCAACGTAAAAAAGGAAAGGAAGTGCCACCAGTAAGGTATAGTCAGTAATAAGTAAATAGACTTTTTTTAAGTCTCCTTTTTTCGCACGTACTTTAGTAAAAAGCGGTAATAGTACATTTTGAATAGCTTTCATTAGCAACTGGTTCAACATTTCAATCGCTGCTAAAGACTTATCCATAATAGCAACAGCCCCCTCGGAAATAGTCTTTCCGATAATAAGTGATGCTGAACGATTATTAAGCGTCGTTAATACATTCGCAAAACCAATTGTTGAAATGGATGGAAAAACGGTTAAAATTGCACCTAATTTAGGTGTGTACCTTTTACTTTTTTTAACCAAGGCATTTAATAGAGTTAAAGTACATACTGTAGCAGATAATGAAGCCCAGGCTAAACTTGATGCGCCGAAGTTATTCAATGCTAATGACACAGAAACAATTAAATGAATTGTTTGACTGGCCAACTCAATGGCACCTAAGGTTTTGAAGTTCATTTCTCGTCTTAGAAATGTTTGTGCAACAGTACCGAATGGGATTATCAAAATATTGACCGCCAAAATTTGAAAAATTTTCCTTAACTCAGATAATTCATAAAAAACTGAAATTGGGTTGGCTATTGTAAAAAGTATAAGCGCTATAGATGTACAAAGTATCCAAACTATAGCCAATGAACCGCATACTTTTTCTTCAGTGAGGTCCCGCTCCCTTATCAAATAACTGGCGACACCCATATCTCGAAATATCTGTCCAATGGCAAAAACCGCGCCCGCGATCGCAAAGGTGCCTATTTCACCCGGCGTTAACAATCTAGCCAAAACAATGACCGATATAAAGTTTATGACAATACCTAGATAATTAGTCGCAAAAGACCAGAAAAATGCTTTTTTCAAAATAATATTCAGTCGTTAGATAAAGAGTTGAATTCAGACCGTTTTAGTTTTAGAACATATAATGCACTAATGATTCGAGTGGCGTTTATAGTCAATAACCCCTTAAACACTTCTTTAATCTGTTCAATTTTGTTTTTAGATAATTTTTTCCTTGCTTCGTGTAAGCTTGGAACTAGACCATTAGATTGCTTGTGGTAGGCCAAACCTTTACCTTGTCGTTCAGCTCTACCCATTAACCATTTTATCGAACACTGCTCTGCTCTAATCTGATGTAAAACATATGGAAGGTGTAAGAACATTGCTTTATAGCCCGCCTTTTCTAACCTATTCAGAAATTCAGTTTCACTTCCCATGACATAGTTATTTCCGTTAGGGCCAATACCTTCATTAAATTTAAGGCCAGAATCGAAAATAGACTTTCGTACCGCCATATTTGGACCCCAGATGTATGTGGGTCGGATTTTTTTGTCTTTTGTTGTTTTTGGCCGAATTACATAAGCGCCTTGCATATAACTATTGGTGACGTCCACCCAAGAAGGTAAATTTGGACCAAAAGGTAAAATTGCACCTCCAAAAACATCGACTTTCACGTGTTTTTCGGCTGCGTCTATAAAGTTACAAATAAAGTTGGGTGACGGAATTGCATCGTCATCTGTTAAAACAATAAGTTCTCCGCTTAAATAATCTAAACCTTTATTTAAGCTCGCATTCTTACCTGGTTTAGCGCATTCGATATATCTAATGTTTAGCCCTTGCGCTAAGTAGGAGGCAACCAATGTTTTTGTCGAAGGAAGTACCGCATTATCGACTACCAAAACTTCAAAATCGGAACTACTTGAAACTAATTTCAAATAACCATCTAATGTTTGGGCAAGAACTCCATCTCTTTTAAAGGTCGCTAATAAAACTGATACCTTCATTACTATTTGTTCCTTAACAGACTGTAAAAATGAGTATATTATCTTCACTCAAAGAAAGATAGAAAATCATACAACTCACGAGATTTTTATGGGACTACCGTCAAATTGGAAAATGGATATTGCAATACCTCAATATAAAAGCATAGAGATGTTGAAGCGATGCCTTTCCTCATTAGCAAATATTAACATACCTAATAACGTTGATACGATTTGGATAGTAGAAAATGGAGGCGTTTTCGGTGCTCATTCTATAGTAGAAAGCTTTAAACCCTTAATCCCCGTTAAATATCTAAATTTAGATGAGGGAAATCTCTCTAAGGCAAGAAACTTAGCATTAGCTACCTCGACTTCGGATATAATATTCTTTTTTGATAATGACATAACATTCGATGAAAATAGTCTTGTTTCATATTTTAACTCATTAGAGCTATACAAAGGACAACAGATTGGCTTTTTCGGTGGCCCCCTAACTCCTCTTTATGAGCGCCCACCTGCTAATTATTTAAAGCCTTACCTGCCAAAATCAGTAGTTGGCTACCACCCCTTCAATTATGACAAGGTAGTAGACAGCCCGGATTTTTTAGGCGGCAATCACGGTATCCTAGTTAGTTTAGCGAAATCAATTGGAGGCTATGATGTCGGTTCTGCGTCTGGCAACAACTCAGGGCTTGTAGGCGAAGAGACGCGACTAATGGAAAAAATAATATCCAAAGGCTATACGGGCCTTTTTTGTTTCGGAGCTAATGTGCATCATTACATACCAAAAGACAACTGCACTACAACATGGACTCTAAAGAGAACATATAGACATGGTCTTACAGACTCTATTTTAGAAGGCCCCACAAAAGGGAGGAGCCTATTCAATATTCCATTATATTTATACAAAATGTTTGTAGTAAATACTTTAAAGTTTATACTCCCACGAGAAAGGACAAGGTTTTTCCATATCAATAAAGTAGCTTTCTGTTTAGGAAAGATGGCTGGTTTTAGAAGAGGCTATAGTATCAGAAATGGATCTTAATAAATTATTCGAGAAACACAAAAGCGAAACTTTCATCTTTGTAAAACCTGGGGGAAACTGGGGAGATGATCTAATTTATCTAGGTGCAGAACATCTAGCTGAACAACATAACATTAAATTCAAAACTATGACTGCCGAAGAGTTTTTATCGACCCCCAAAACTGATAAAGTTATTTACTTGCATGGCGGAGGCGGATATAACCCCTGGTGCACCGGTCGTGCATACAAGTGTCTAAAACACGCATGTGAATCCACAAGCAATATTGTTATTCAAGGGCCATGTACTGCATCAAAGGACAAGCAGTTTCTTGATTCGGTTTTTACTGACTCGTTATCTAAACTCAATTGCAAGTCGTTGTATTTTTATACACGAGAAAAAACAACTTTTAATTTATTGCAGAGCTTCCCAACTTTAACTGAAAATTGTCAGCTTCTACTAGACAAAGACACTGCGTTTTATACAAATATAAACAAACTAAAAAAGAAAATAGGGTATTTGAATGAACGTTATACGCTTCATGGTTATCGCATAGACAACGAAGCATCAAATGTAGCTGGTACGAAAGATATAACAAAAATATACTTGGACCCTGCAGAGGAAGCCATTTCATTTGACCATTGGTTAAGAATTCATTCCAATGCCAAAAGCATAATCACGAATAGGACTCATTCTAGTATTTTAGGTTTTTTACTAGATAAAAAAACATATTTATTTGGAAGTAAATACCATAAGAACAGAAGTATTTTCGAACATACTATGTCAGGCCAAACAACATCAGTAACTTGGTTAAATGATGAAGAAGCTACAAAGTTCACAAAACAAAGTATTTTATCACGACTAATCCCCTCCTCAATACACCATAGCTATCGTCTAACAAAAGCTATATATATTCTCAGAGGCATACCAGATAGGTAAATTTACATGTGCGGAATACTAGGAACTCTTAATTACAATAACGCAGTGGATGCAGAACGTATTGCCGCCATGCGAGACAAGATGCCATATCGTGGTCCTGACGATAACGGGTTATGGATTTCAGACGATAACTATTGTGCATTAGCACATTTGCGTTTGAGTATTTTAGATCCAACCCCAGCGGGCCACCAGCCGCGCATCGAACAAAGTGGTCGTTTTGTTATTTCATACAATGGTGAAGTGTACAACTACATTGAGATCCGTGCTGAACTGGAAGAAAAAGGCTATACCTTTGAAACCGGAACAGACACCGAGGTTATTCTGCAAGCTTATGTAGAATACGGTGTTGAATGTTTGCATAAATTTAATGGCATGTTTGCTATCGCTATTTGGGACAATCAAACTCAAGAACTGTTTCTTGCCCGCGACCGTGTTGGCATTAAACCCGTTTATTATTATCACAGTGACAATGAACTGATTTTTACGTCTGAAACGAAAGCGATTTTAAAAGGCCTAGATGCATTACCAGGCTTAAATATCGAGCTAATCGACGACTACATGAGCTTTGGTTACATTCCAGGTGAAAACACCTTACACCAAGGTATTAAACGCTTAATGCCGGGTCATTACGCCATTGTTAAAAACAAACAAATGAGTATTACTCAATGGTGGGATCTTAAATTTGATAATACTCAAGATAAAGGCTTTGACTACTATTTACACGAAAGTAAACGCTTACTTGAGAGTGCCATTGACCTTAGATTACGCAGCGACGTGCCATTAGGCATATTCTTAAGTGGTGGTATCGACTCAAGTGCGGTTGTTGGCTTGCTTGCGGACAAAGTCAAAGAACCATTAAAAACCTTCTCTATTGCTTATGACTTTGGTAAAAACTTTGATGAAACTCAATATGCCCGAATGGTCTCTGAAAAGTTTGGTACCGATCATCACGAATTAAAAATCACCCCACAGCAATTCGCCGATTTTATTCCTGAGTACATTCATCTAATGGATGAGCCAGTTACAGAAGCCGCTGCTATTTCGTTGTTTTTTGTATCTAAACTCGCAAAAGAAAAAGTAACGGTGGCGTTATCAGGTGAAGGTTCAGACGAAATATTTGCAGGGTATGACTTATACCAATACATGAACGTATTGGAAAAATATCGTGGTGTTGTTGGTCAAACAGGTAGTGAGTTTTTTGCGGGTATTTCTAACAAAGTGCTGGGTAAAAGCCATAAGGTATCTAAATACCTAAACATGGCGACACAGCCTATTGAACAACGCTATAAAGGCATGTCTACCTACCCTGACGCCTCAAAAGAAGCCTTGTATAGACAAGACTTTAAGCAAGAGTTAGAGAGCGCTAAACAGCGCACGTCTCATGGTCAATTTTCAAAACAGTTGTTTAAAAACATGGAAGGCCAAGACCAGCTCAACAAAATGCTCTACTTTGATACAAAAACCTGGCTAGTAGATGACTTGTTAATTAAAGCTGACCGCATGAGCATGGCGACATCTGTTGAATTACGAGTGCCCTTCTTGGATTACCGTTTAGTTGAATTTGCAGCGCAAATCCCCTCTAAGCACAAAATTAAAAAAGGCGAAGGTAAATACCCACTTAAGAAAATGATGGAAGGCATACTGCCAAACGACATCATTTATCGAAAGAAAATGGGCTTTCCAACACCACTTAAATTAATGTTCCAAAACGAACTTAAGGACTATGCCAAGGACTTGTTGTTGTCTGACAATACAAAGCTGCACCAGTTCTTTAAAGTGGAACGCATCCAACAACTGATCACAGAACACAACGCCAATAAATATGACCACCACAAAACCTTGTGGCAGTTAGTGGTGCTAGAAGAGTGGCTTAGGAAGAATAGCTAAAATGGCATATAAAAACATTCTCGCAATTAGCTACTTATTCCCAAACGCCGAGCGCCCTAATCATGGGATATTTGTTTTTAATCGATTAAAAGCAATGAGTAAATATGCCAATGTGACTGTGATTAACCCTATCCCCTGGTCTCCAGTGCATGGCTTTATAGATAAGTTTAAACACTTAGCTAATATTCCTTTCAAAACCGAACGAGATGGCATTACGATTTATCACCCTCGGTTCTTTTCTATTCCTGGCCACGTTAAAGGTTTAGAAGTGGTGACTTATAAACAAGCGGTAAAGAATGTTATTAAACAAATTGGTTTTGAGTTTGATTTAGTCGATCTTCACTGGACCTTTCCAGACTTACCAACAGGTGATTACCTTAGTAACTACTACAAAGTACCTTATAGAGTTACCTTACGCGGTATGGAAGCCTTCCACCAGCAAGACGGTGATGTAAGAGAAACCTTGGTGGCGCATTACCTTTCTAAAGTAGATAGCATTATTTCGTTAAGCGAAGAAATGGCCGATACTGCAGATAAAATTGCCAATACACGCTCAAAAACAAAAGTGGTGAGAAACGGCGTTGATACCGACGCGTTTTATCATATTGATCAAGCTGAGTGCCGAGAGAAGTTAGACTTACCGTCCGAACAAAAAATCATTCTAGGCGTAGGTGCCCTTATTCACCGCAAAGGCTTTGACGTTGTTATCACGGCTCTAAAAAAGATCATCCTACAACTAGGCTTAAACAACACTCACTTTTATATTTTGGGCTCAGAGGGCGCAGAAGGCGATTACCGTAAAGAACTAAAAGCCTTAGTTACTAGCCTTGGCCTTCAAGACCATGTTCACTTTGTGGGTGCCGTGCCTAATAATGAGCTTATTACTTGGTATAACGCAGCTGACGTATTCTGTTTGTCTAGCCGCGGCGAAGGCAGCCCTAATGTACTAACAGAAGCCTTAGCCAGTGGCTGTCCTGCCGTTGCAACCAATGTTGGTAGCGTACCTGAGATCATGACCAGCGAACCAAATTTAGGTACAGTTGTTAAAGTAGACGATATTGATGCCATTACTAAAAACGTAAGTGACTTGCTGCTCACAGAAACAGACAGAGCCACTCAAGCTGCTAACTTAAACAAATACACCTGGGATTGGTGTGCCAAACAAGTTTTATAACGGAATACAAAATGAATACCAGCAGACTAAAAGAGTTAGACGGGCTTAGAGGAATTGCTGCAATGGCTGTAGTAATTTATCACTATATTTATCATTACAATCGATTGTTTGGTCATGATTTTTACGTTAGTGAATTGTTTAGCTATGGCTTTTATGGTGTACAGCTGTTTTTCATCATCAGTGGTTTCGTAATTTTCTGGAGTATTGGACGAGTTTCCAATATTAAGGAGTTTGTTGTTTCTAGGTTTTCAAGGCTTTACCCTACATTTTGGTGTGCGGTTATTATTACCTTCATTGTAACGTCTATAAGCAATGTAGAGCCTCTCCAACTGACCTTTACAACCTTCTTAGCTAACTTAACTATGATACATGAGTACTTTAGATTTCAACATGTTGATGGCGCCTACTGGACTTTAACAATTAGAAATGGCGTTTTATGTTTGGATGGTTGCTATTTTTAAAATGAAATACCTGTCTAAAATTGAAAGTATCTTTATTCCTTGGGTAATTATTGCCGCGTCAATAACGCTGTTCGACATACCTATTTATAATGTTTTAAAGAAGCTTTTTATTATTGATTATGTTGAGTTTTTTGCTGCGGGCATTTGCTTTTTTAAAATTATGCAGCACAGTTACACTAGGAACACTCTCGCCTTATTATTGCTTTGTGTTATTTCTCTATACATAAAAAATTCAATTCAAACAGCTATAGGCTTAACAGGGTTTTTCATTATGTTTTTCGCGATAATTAAAGGTCGACTTCCTGCTTTTAGGTTAAACGCTTTTACCTACTTGGGTGCCATTTCATACTCATTATATTTAGTTCATCAAAGCATTGGTTACATCATTATAAATTACGGCTATCAACAGGGAATACCTCCATACTTGAGTATTCCCACGGCTCTTTTTGTATCCTTACTATTAGCCCATAGCATCATGACTTATGTTGAAAAACCAGCTTTAAAATATATCCGAAAAAACTGGAAAAGCTAATCACAGAACGCTTCTTTTGTTTTGCCAACAGCAACATGAATAACTTTGCTCTCTGTTTGGTAAACGTTAAAGCGTTTTGTTCTGAGAGTTAATTTTGCCAAATTACAGCGCTCAACCCTAAAGTCTTTAACTAGATGTCGCTTATCCGAACCCCAAAGAAAAGTGATTTTATCGACACCTGCAGCCATTAGTCTGCCATCTAGCTGCCAACTGGTTGCTGGTATAACAAAGCTTGGTATTAAAACATTTTCTGCCATCGCATTTTTCGCAAATAACGCAGTGTCACTTTTTCCCGTTACTATTACCTGTTCGAAGTCTTGTGGTAATTTTGAAATTTCATAAGCAATATTATCTACAAGTGCTTGATCATATTTATATTGCGCATTGTAGGCGCTGCCTATCTGATAGCTAACAGAAGTCACCAACAGAATAGGAATTAATGCAAGCTTGTCTAAGTCATTACGGTAGCATGCAACACAAACTACAATTAGAGAAAACAATGCCATTGCGGAAGCAATAGTCCTGAAGTGGACTAAGGTACCATTTAATATAAATAATGGGCCAAACGTCGACATTGTAATAATAAGCAATGCTAGGCAAACAACCGCAACTGAGTTTAAGGTTTTAGGTATTAAACGCCATGTGAGGGCAATACCCAAAATGAGTATAAAAAACGACCCAATTAAAAATGCTGGCATGCTATAAAGCTTTAAAGTATATAAAACAAAGTTTTCTATATTACCCCATGCTTTTAAAAGCCCTTCTTGGTTCAGTGGAACAATAGAAGAGCGATTTGTTCGGCTTCCAACAACTAAACCTATGGTCAAAAAATAAGATATATAAGCACCTACGAATGTACAAACACGAAGCACAACAACTTTGTAAACTTCCTTCTTTTTGTCAGAGGTTAAAAGTAGAATCACCTCTAAGCCAACAAGCGCAATAAACATATTTACTACAGGTTGATAACTTGAAAGAGCGCCATAAAGTAGCCCAATAGAAAACAGCACCTTAAACTTATTTTTTGGAAATATAGTACAAGCAGTAGTAACTAAAAATACCGCAAGTGCCATCCCGATGGCATC
>PJEL010000523.1_pt1 | contig 45133 bp, 40 predicted proteins | sample 1853271 | NCBI WGS metagenome assembly PJEL01 (sample SAMN08108733, study PRJNA415343) | Invertebrate metagenome, whole genome shotgun sequencing project. | host: Globobulimina | place: Sweden: Gullmar Fjord | collected 2015-08
TATGAATGCCTAATGGCATTGCCAGTTCCTGCAGACCGGACGCAGTCCGGTCCAATGAACGCCGAAGGCGTGCCCAAACCCTGGGTTCGCAGGTACGGTTTTGGTTGCTGCTGCAGAGCGGACGCAGTCCGGTCCAAGGAACGCCGACGGCGTTCCCAACCCTTGGGTTCGCGGCTAGAGGGGGATGTTGCCGTGTTTCTTGGTTGGGAGGGACTCGCGCTTGTTGCGGAGCATGTCGAGGGCTCGGATGAGGCGAGGTCTGGTCTCTCTCGGTTCGATGACGTCGTCGACGAGTCCGTTCTCCGCAGCGATGTACGGGTTGTTGAACTTCTCCTCGTAATCGGCGACGAGCTCAGCGCGCGTCGCCTCTGCGTCATCAGCGGCGGCGAGCTCTCTGCGGTGGATGACGTTCACCGCTCCTTGGGCACCCATAACGGCGATCTGTGCAGTTGGCCATGCGAACACGACGTCTGCACGGACAGCTCGCGAGTTCATGACCAGGAACGCTCCGCCGTATGCCTTTCGCATGATCACGGTGAGGCGGGGAACGGTGGCCTCGGAGAACGCATACAAGAGCTTTGCTCCATGTCTGATGATCCCATCATGCTCCTGGCCGACACCGGGGAGGAATCCGGGAACATCGACGAGCGTGACCAGTGGGATGTTGAACGCATCGCAGAACCGGACGAATCGCGCTGCCTTGGTTGATGCGTCGATGTCGAGCACGCCAGCAAGAACTGATGGTTGGTTCGCGACGACTCCGACCGCGTACCCGTCGAGTCTCGCGAGTCCGATAACGATGTTGCCTGCCCAGTGGGCGTGCACCTCGTAGAACTCGCCATCATCGACGATGTTCTCAATCACCTCGATCACGTCATATGGCTGGTTCGGAGAGTCGGGAATGACCGTGGTGAGCGCCTCGTCCATGCGGTCAGATGAATCCAGAGGTGTGAAGAATGGAGGAACTTCCATGTTGTTCTGTGGAAGGAACGACAGGAGATACCTGATCTCATCGAGGGCCTCCCTGTCATCCTCGGCGACGAAGTGTGTGACACCTGAAGTCGACGAATGCGCGTGGGCGCCGCCGAGGTCTTCCATGGTTACCTCTTCGCCTGTGACGGTCTTTATGACGTCAGGGCCAGTGATGAACAGATGAGATGTTCCTTCGACCTGATAGATGAAGTCGGTCAACGCTGGCGAGTAGACGGCTCCGCCGGCGCACGGTCCCATGATCACCGAGATCTGAGGGATGACGCCCGACGCCTGAACATTTCGCTCGAAGATCCTGCCGTACCCGTGAAGGGCAACGACTCCTTCTTGGATTCGCGCACCCCCTGAGTCCTTGAGACCAATGATCGGCGTTCCCGTGTCCATGGCCAGATCCATGACCTTGCAGATCTTGTCGGCAACGGCCTCGCCAAGTGATCCACCGAAACGCGTGAAGTCCTCAGCGAAGACAAAGATGTTGCGCCCGTCGACCGTTCCCCATCCGGTAACGACTGCGTCACCGAACGGTCGCTTGTCCTCGATGCCGAAACCGGTTGCTCTGTGCTGCACAAAGGGATCGATCTCCTGGAAGGATCCTTTGTCGAGAAGCAACTCGATCCGCTCACGAGCGGTGAGTTTTCCAGCGTCGTGCTGACGCTCAATGGCGCGCTGGTTGTCCGGCGCGACCGAACGCTCGCGAAGTTCGCGAAGCGTCTCTATGTTCTCTTCTGTGCTCACCGGTCCTCCGGGTAGGCTCGCAATCGATCAAGCAGTCGTTCGACTCACCCGAGCGTGATATGGATACACAATACGACATCGTGACGCTGGCCACCGTCTCCAGCACTCAGGATGAGGCGCGCACCCGATTCGCGGACACAGGAAAGGCGTCGCTCATTGTCTCGAGCGGGCAGGTTGCAGGCCGCGGCCGACAAGGCAGACAGTGGGCTCAGCCAGACAGGGGGATGTACGCGTCCCTTGCGTTCGATCCCGAGTGGGATCTTGCCGACCGCACACTGATACCACTCGTGGCTGCGGTTGCGATGCGTCGAGCAATCGTGACGCATCTCAACACTGGCATCGGGCTCAAGTGGCCCAACGACATCCTGGTTGGGGACCTGAAGGTCGGGGGAATCCTTGTGGAGGCCAGTGGCGATACCGTCGTGGTGGGATGCGGGCTGAATCTTTGGTGGGGTGATCCGATGCTCGGTGCGGCTTCGCTGTTGGATACGGATCCGGGGCCCGAAGCTGCAACAGTTCTTGGAGAGACCATCGCCGACACGTGGGCCCAGTCCCTGCTCGTGTTGCTTGAAGTCGGTCCCAGCGATTGGCCACGCGCTGAGTACGAGGATGCGTCCGTGACGCTCGGCGAAGACGTGCACTGGGATGCAGGGAGCGGTCGCGCCGTCGGGATTGCCGTCGATGGCGCACTCGTTGTTCGAAGCGATGGCGAGCACGTCGAACTCCATTCCGGCGAGGTGCACACGCACCGTGGCCGTTAGTCTGCTGAGGGCACCGATGAGAGGGACCAGTGGCCGTACAAACGGGTGAAGGCACCATCGAGATCATCTATGGGTCCACCAGTATTCCTGCTGGCCCCCAGACATTGAGCGGGTATCTGGCGCGGCCAGATGCAGAGGGCGAGTGGCCGACAGTGCTCCTCTTCGGACCGGAACCGGTACCACCTTCATCTGTCAAGAACATCTGTCGCGTGTTCGCTCGCCACGGCATTGCGGCGATCGCACCCGATCTCACCGAGAACCACGATGCGAACGCTCTGATCTCTTCTCGGGTTGCCGCCTTTGTCGCAGATCCCGCAGGCGCCTGGGCCAACGCACAGTTCGGATACGGCGTTCTGGCCTTTGGAGCGGGACTGCACGATGCAGCTCGCTTGGCTCGAAACGATGGCCGCGTCACTGTGGTTGCCTCAGTGTCTTCGACCCTTGAAGCTTCGGTCGTCGAGGATCTTGCCGTTGCTCAAGTACCAGCGCTCTGGGTTGGTTCGCGTTCGGATGAATCTGTCGATACGGACGGCTCGCTCGCCGAGAGAGACGCACTTCCCCAAACGACATTCGTTGTCCACGCCGATGCTGAGCAAGGTTTCTGGGATGACGGTTCAGACGGTTTCGACGAGGACACCTCGGAGGACACCATCGATCGTCTTATCGCCTTTTTCGCCGCTGAACTCCCACCGAAGGTCTGAGATGCCGAAATCTGTTGTATCAGGAGGGGCAGGGTTCATAGGGTCGAACCTGGTTGATCGTCTTGTCGACGATGGCCACGAAGTGTTCGTCATCGATGACCTGAGCTCTGGCTCGCTGGCGAATCTCACAGATGCGAGACGACGTGGGTCGGTTGTGCTTCATCAGATCGACGTTTCGTCACCGGAGGTAGTCGATCTGGTGCGGTCGTTCCAACCGGACAATGTCTTTCATCTTGCAGCCCAGATCGACGTGAGGCATTCGGTCGCTGATCCGGTTCACGACGCAAGGATCAATATCCTCGGAACGATCAACATGCTTGAAGCTGCACGTCATGGGAACGCAGAACGGTTCGTGTTCTCAAGTTCTGGGGGAGCGACGTTCGGGGATACATTCAACATCCCGACGCCTGAAACCCAGAGCCGTGTGCCTGAGTCGCCCTACGGCGTCTCCAAGTACGTGGTCGAGGAGTACTTCCGGTACTACAAGGACACATACGATCTCGACTATGTGTCTCTCGGATTCGCCAACGTGTACGGCCCGCGACAGGACCCGCATGGTGAGGCAGGGGTCGTTGCGATCTTCGTTGGAGATCTCATTGGCGGAAGAGCGCCGACCATCTTTGGTGACGGCAATCAGACGCGTGACTATGTCTGCGTGGAGGACGTGACCGATGCCCTCGTTCGTGCGGCGCGTATCGGAGGATCCCGCTATCTCAACATCGGAACCGGAGTCGAGACTTCGGTGGTCAGGCTCTACGAGTACATCGTCGAGGCGACCGGTGCTGACATCGCCCCGATCATGGCTGCAGCGAGGCGTGGCGAGCAGTTGCGATCCTGCCTTGATGCTTCCGAAGCGCAGAAGCATCTCGGCTGGGAAGCGTGGACACCACTCAGCCAGGGCATCGACGACACCGTCGCGTGGTTCAGAGGTATCGAGGCATAGACGATGGAATCGTCTACGGGTACACGGTTGTCAATCCGACGACGCCAATGACCGACCGGCCGTCTCCGATCTTGGGGACGAGAACACGGGGGTCGCTCCCGGAGGTGTCCGTGGAGAACAGTTCGCCGACCCACGCATCGCAGGTCTCCCAGCCATAGTGCGCGATTCGACCGTTGAGCACGTCGATCATCCCGGCAGCGTGGAGCCAAAGCGACGGTGGCGCCGTAACCGGGAGGGGGATCGCCGTGCCGTCCGGCTGAAGCATAGACGCGCCGGCCGAACCGCAATCGCCTGTCCACCTGAGGAGCGTATCGGCGCCCAACGGCCATGCGTCGAGGTACCCGAAGTCGACGACATCTGCAGTCGCAGGCATGGTGGTGAGTGCGACACCTGCGGTTCCGTCCGTGTTCAACAGCCACACCTGTCCGTAGTAGGTGTGTGGGTTGCCGTAGCCGTCATCGGGTGCCGTCGCCGGTCCCTGTCCATAGCAGGCAGCGACGAACGTGTCGGCGTCCCACCACCTCTGTGGTTCGCATCGCGTGTCCATCGGCACCCAGACGTCGTCCAACAGCACGCCCGCGTTCGAGACATGTGCGATGCCTCCGTGGTGTGTGACGAGAAGCGAGGTGCCTTCATATCCGTACATCCAGTCGAGCGACGAGCTTGCGTCGGCATAGGCCTGTGTGAATACGGTTGTGATGACCGAGCCATCTGGTGAGCGGCGTTCGAGCCACTCGCTGCTTCCATCTGATCGATACACGACAACATTGGCGCCACTTGGCCTGGTCAACGACACAGTGCTATTGCTGCCGTATGTGCTCTCGGGATACCCCCGATTGTGCACGATCGTGCTGGAGCCGGTGGCCAGATCTATTCGCTCATACACCGTGTCGTCCGCTGTCGCTCCAGATCCCACGATGAGGGCAGACGATGTGGTTGCGTCGACAAGCATGTATGGGCCCTCGCCGGGCGCCCAGGCAGTGATTTCATATCGGTTACCGTTCTTGTCCACGAGGTACAGGACGACGGGACCTTCGCGAACGTCGCTCGCATCGGCTGGGAACGCCCTCGAAGGGTCATAGAGCACGACGTACCAGCCGGCACCAACTTCTGACCACGGGATCTGCTCGCGTCCCATCGCGGAGGGCAGATTTGGGTCGGTCGTTGGCACCGCTGCCAGCGTGGTGGTCGTGGTGTCTCGTGTCGTCGTCGAAGCGAGGGACGGTGTCGTCGTCGTTCCGGCTTGTGCGTTGGAACTACTTGTTGCTGACACAGCCAGTGTTGTGCCTGAAACAGTCGTCGTGGTGCTCGGAGTCGTGTCCCCTGGAGCGCAAGAGCCGGCAAGGAGGGCCGTCGTCAGTAGAAGGGCAAGGGGGGTGATAGCGGATCGTTTCATGCATCGGATCCTGTTCGCTGAGACGCTCTCGGGGATGGGGCGGTGCTAGCCGCGCCCATATCCGTAGTTCTTCGCTAAGTATCTTAAGCGAATCGTTGTGATCGATGCTGTCTTATTGCTCGTCGAGGGTCCTGGGCCAGTCACCCTTGAGCAGTCGACTGAGTGAGCGGTCTGCAAGGATCCTGCCTCCTGTCTGACAACCGGGGCAGTAGTTCGTCTCTCGGCCGCTGGCAACGATGCGTTGGATGGGAGCGCCGCAGACTGAACAGTCCTCGCCGAACTTGCCATGGACGGACATCTCGGGGCGGAACGCTGTGACCTTGGTGGGGAAGTCGTCGCCGTTGTCTTCGATGAGGCGAGTGGTCCACTCGCCAAGCACCTCGGTGGACGCGCGGTGCAGTCTCTTGATCTCGTCGTCACTGAGGTTCGTGTTCATCTGGGTAGGGGAGAGCTTTGCGCGGAACAGGATTTCATCCCCGAAGGCGCCTCCTATCCCAGACAGATACCGGGCATCGCTCAGGGCCCGCTTGAGCGTGTGCCGATTCGTCAGGAGCGCTTCCTTGAACTCATCGAATGAAGCGTCGGCCACTTCGATGCCACCGGGGTCAGCCGAGGCGAGGTCACCGCTTCGGAGAATCGACATGGATGCCCTGCGTTTCGTGCCTGCTTCGGTGAGGAGCAGCGAGCCGTCGGTCGTGTCGATCGCAGCCAGTCCGCCGCGCTTTGGTATCGGCTTGGGTTCTTCGTTCCACTTGAAACGCCCAGCGACCATCAGATGGATGACGCAGTGCATGTCGCCGGTGCAGTCGATCGATATGCGTTTTCCGATTCGATGAACGCCGACAATCACCTCGCCGACGAGTGCGTCCGCTGGTGGGTCGTACGTCTTGAGGAGCGAGAAGCTCGCGATGCGTACGTTCTCGATGGTCGCGTCGATGATTCGTGGCCTGAGGGCGTGGAGATACGCTTCGATCTCAGGCAGCTCTGGCATCAGCGGAACAGATCCTCGTCTGCCGGTCTCACGAGATCCTTCGCACGATCCGAACCTTCGAGATCCAGACCGCGGACAATGGCAACTGGTATCTGTGTGGCCTTCCCCATGACGAGGTCTGCGGCGGCTGCAATCTCGTCCACAACCGCGACTTCAGTGACATTGAGTTCGTTGCCGTGAGCATCGGTTGTTCCCCGCAGGTCCACGATCGCGGGGAGACCTGAGATCCCGATCGCGACGTCCACAAGTCCGCGGCGCCACGGTCGCCCAAACGTATCGGTGATGACGAGACCGATCGAGGTACCCGTAGATCGCTCGATGAGTGTGCGTAGTCGGTGGGCGCTCCTGTCCGGGTCAATAGGCAAGAGAAGTGCATAGCCCTCGGCGATATTCGATCGATCGACTGCAGCGTTCGCACAGATGAATCCGTGGCGGGTCCGGGCGATAACCAGATCACCTCTCCGGCGGATGACTTCCATCGCCTCATCCTCGACGAGCGATCGGTACGTGGCCTCGTCGGGGATCTCGACGATGCGCCCCTCTTGTTTCGACACGACCTTGTGGGTGACGACCATGATGTCGCCGTCCTGCAGCTCCCAGTCGTTTCCTGCAAGTGCAGTCACGATCAGCTCAGCGAGATCATCCCCCGGTTGGATCTCAGGTATGCCCTCAATGCCCTTGATCTCAAGTCTGGTCACGATGCGACCTCCCTGAGCAGTGTGTAGGCGAAACCCGCTCCCTCGTCTGGTCCGGACAGCTTCGTGTCTGCGGTGTGGATCGCAACATCGAAGTCGGCGCCCAGAGGGACGTCTTCTGTGTCCGATTCGTCTATGTAGAGATGGTCGATGAGACCACGGTAGGCCTCAAGAACACCCTTCGTCCCTGCCGACAGCCCAACGCCGGACATCACCTGCGCTGCCGGCCCCTTGAGCGCGGCGCCAGAGAACAGAGGACTCACAGCAACGCGCCGGGAGTGATTGCGTACGGCTGCCTCGATTCCATCGATGGCGAGCATTGGCCAGATCGAGAGCGGTGGGTTCGACGGTGCGATCACCAGCGTGTCGGCCGACTCGATGGCCGCGACAACTCCCGGTGCAGGGGACGCGTCATCCGCGCCGACATAGGCAAGCGCACGGACATTGTCGGCGTGGGAACGGTCGACGAAGTACTCCTGAAAGTCCAGCCATTCATCACCGTCGACCTGGACAAACGTCCGTACGACATCGTCGGAAGCCGGCAGGAGTGTGACGTCGTCGAGCCCGAGACCGGCCTGAAGTGAGGCCGTTATCTGAGAGAGTGGCTGGCCCTCGTCCATCATTTCGGTGCGGGCAAGGCACAGCGCAAGATCCCTGTCACCGAGTGTGAAGGACGTATCGAATCCCATGGCAGCGAGGGAATCCATCACCGTGTGGGTGTCATCCTCCCTCCCCCAACCGTGCGGTCCGACAACGCCGGCAAGCGTGTAGAGCACGGTGTCAGGGTCGGCAGACACGTGAACGCCGTATCGTTCGGTGTCATCACCGATGTTCACAACTACGGTGAGATGGCCAGGATCAAGTACATGGCGAAAGGCACGTGCCATTCTGGCTCCGCCGACCCCGCCCGCAAGGAGGGTGACGCGGTGATTGCTGTATTCCCGATTTGACTCCAGAATGCACCCCACATGTCCATGACGCATACACGCCAGGCAAGCGTCGCTGCAGTTGTCATCACTGACGGCTCTGGTGGGCTTGCCGCCACCCTCGCCGCTGTCGGCCAGCAAGTGTACGAGCTTGCGGGCGTCGTCGTGGTGGGTGAGCCAACTGCGGTCGCAGCGAGTTCGAGCACACCTGTTGCGGTGCGGCCAACGCTACGCGACGCAATCGAGGCGGTTGGTGTAGCCGCCGAGTATCTGTGGGTCGTGGCGGAAGGCGCCGTGCCTACTCCCGCTTCCCTCAAGGCAGCAGTTCAGGACGCCGATCGCACCGAAGCGAGTCTTGTGGGTTCGAAGATCGTCGGAGCAGATGGCAACCTGATCTCCGTCGGCATGATCACCGACGCATTCGGCGTGCCCTACTCGGGACTCGACCGCTTGGAACTCGATCAGGGCCAGTACGACGTGGTCAGGGACGTCGCTGCCGTGTCAGGCAAGGCGTTACTTGTCCGCAGGGACCTTCTTGCGGGTCTTGGTGGCGTCGACCCCACCATGGCGCCACAGGCGGCGGCGATTGATGTCGCCCAGCGGGCACGTATCAAGGGCGCCCGGATCGTCGTGAGTCCCGCATCTGAGGTTCGCTACGAGCAGGGCTCCGACCTCGAGTCGCGCTGGCTGGAGGAGGCGAGCCGAATCAGGGGAATGGTGAAGGTGTACAGCCTTCTCACGCTTGTATGGGCACTTCCACTCGACTTCGCGCTTGGTTTCATCGAACTCGTCGTGTCGATTTTCCTCGGCAAGTGGTACGGGTTTGACTTCGTGAGGGCGTGGGGATGGAATGTCGTTCACCTCCCATCCACGATTGCGGCTCGTCGGGAGGCCCGCTCGGGACGCGTTGCTGGCGACGAAGAGCTGTTCCGGTTCCAGCGGCGTGGCAGCGTCAAGATGGCCAGATTGTCGAGCGCGACGATGCAGGCCCTCAGATCACGGCTTCCCGGAGATGACCGATTCAGTGTCGAAACGATTGGTGACGAGATCCGTCAACCAGCGTTCATTGTTGGTGTGCTCGCGGTCCTGTTCGTATTGGTGTCTGCCCGCAACATCTGGTCAGACGGATTCCCTGCCGTTGGTTACACGCTGTCGTTTCCTGCCTTCGGTGGTGACGCGTTGAGTGCGTTTGCGGGCGGATGGAACCCAGCCGGTCTTGGGAGCTCTGTTGCACTGCGGCCGATTGTCGCGATCGCGGGATTCGCCAAAATCGTGACGTTCAATGCCCCATCGTTCTCTGAGTACCTTCTTGGAGCCGGTGCATTGCTTGCAGGTATCTGGGGAATCATGCGCCTCGTTCGTACATGGTCGATCGCCGCGGCCCCCGGCCTCATCGCAGGAATCGTGTACGTGGCTGGTCCTGCAGCGCAGGGCATTGCTGGGAATACAGACCTCGGATCGCTCCTCGCCCTCGGGGTGCTGCCGTGGGCGCTGCGACTGGTGCTCAAACCAGTGAAGGACGATGCGTGGTCGTTTATGTCCCGACTTGCTTCTGTTGTCTTGGTATTCGGTCTCCTTGGCGGGTTCTCTCCATTGATGGTGCTGGTGCCTGTTCCTGTGATCGGTGTGTACGCGCTTGTACGGTTCACCGACGGCAACGCGTGGCGGGCATTCATCCTGGCGCTCGTGGGAACCGCTGGCGGAGCGATGTTGCTGAGTCCATGGATCTGGTCAGCCAGCTTTCTCGGCATCGCGCGGGAGGGCTACGCATACTGGTACATCTCCCCGGTGATTGCTGTGGTTGGTGCTGTCGTGATTCTCGCTGGCGTGATCGGTGGTGGCCGGAGGCTCGGCGCCGTGGCTGCGTGGGGTGCGCTTGTTGCGGGTGCTGGACTCGTTCTGTCTCGCTCCGGCAGCTTCGGGTACGGAACTGAAGCTGAGTCGGTCGGTCTCGCCATGGTCGCTCTCGGAACCGCGATAGCAATCGGCGTCGTGAGCCAGACGGTCACGTCGCCTGACATCGGTGGGTGGCGCCGATTCGTCGTGGGAGTTGGCTCCGTTGGGGTTGTCGTGTTGGTTGTTGCAGCGTTGACCATCGTGCTTGGTGGGCGGATCGGCCTTCCGGGCGATCGATTCAACTCCGCGTTCGAGTTCACCTTGGCGACCGAGGGTGCTGCCGAAACCTCACGGATTCTTGTTGTCGGCCCACCTGAGTTGCTTCCCGGTGATTCGCGGGTCATCGCTGGTGGCTCCTATCGAGTGGTTTCTGCTCCGGTGCCTGACATCGGCGAAGCGTGGCTCGCGGATCGCCTCGAACTTGACGATGTTCTCTTCGAGACGCTCGACGGCCTCGTCACAGGCGAGGAGAACCGTATCGGCGGCGCACTTGCCTTGTTCGGTATTCGCTGGATCGTTGTGATGGGCGACAGCGACGGATCAGACGCCGACCCCTCTGCTGTTGCATGGAGGGAGATGTTCGCCGGGCAGCTTGACCTTCTCCCGTTGTCGGCATCCGTCGACAACACCGTGTGGGTGACTGACATCCATCCGGTGGCGAGAGCACTCACCAATTCGGGCAATACGTGGCCACGCAGTGGGTGGACGTACGAAGGTGAGCCTGAGCCTGGCAGGAGGGTCTTCCTCGCAGAGAATCCCGACAATGGCTGGGGTCCAGACGCGATCACAACAGAGTCGAGGAACGAGATTTCAGCTGAAGTCGGAACAGCGGTCTACACCCCTGACGCGGGGAATCGGACGCAGGGCGTGTTCGTGCTGGTGGCGATCGTGCTCCTGATCGGCGCTGCCACATGGGGCAGGAGGAGAACATGAAGAGGGCGATCCTCATCTTGCTCGCTGGGTTTGCCGCTGTTGTTGGCCTCATCCAGGTCGCACCACCGCCACCGACCGTACCTGACTTCGGCACGATCGATATCGCGGAGCCGGATGGTGCTGTCGCAAGCAAGAGTGTCTGGTACTGCCCGTGGGTGGAGGCTGGCGATGTTGTCGACACAGACGTGATGGTTGCGACGGACGTCGACGTTGATACGAAGCTGACGCTGCTTGACCCGCTTACCAATGAGGCGCCTTCGATCGCGGAGTACAGCATTGTCGGGCCTGGAGCTGCGGGGGTCTCGACGGGAGACGTGCTCCGCCGTGGAGAATCTCCCGCCCTCGTCGAGATCTCGGATGGTCCCGCTGCTGCGGCGTCACTCGAGTGGGGCGATTCGGTTCTGTCTGGGGACCGTTGCATCGTGTCCGTGCCGAAGGTCTGGTATCTCACCGGTGGCACGACCAAGACGGATTCGTTCACCGAGCTGCGACTCTTCAATCCGTTTGCAGACAGCGCGGAAGTGTCCATCACCGCGTACTCAGACTTTGGCGTCGATGTGGTTTCCGAACTGGATGGCTTCGACGTCGCGGGTCGGTCTTGGGCGACGATCGACATGGAGCAGTTTCTGCCGTTCCGTGATGAGCTCGCGTTCACCGTGACATCGACCAAGGGTCTGGTGATCCCAGCCCTGATCCGCACCGACGATCGAGGCGAAGGCATGTGGCCCGGTACTCCGCCGTCTGACTTGTGGGATTTCCCCATCGTCACGACAGGCGGTCTCGAGCCGTTCATCTCTGTGCTCTCAGCGGGCGAGGACCAGATCACCATCAGCGTGGACATCTTGACTGAAACCGGTTCGATCAGGAACGCCAGAGAAGTCACAATCGACTCAGGTACGCCCGCACTGATACCTCTCTCCGATCTCGCGGCGCCTCCGTTTGGCGTTCGCCTCCGCGCGACCGCTCCGATCGCCGCAACTGCCATCGCCGTGACGCCAGCTCCCGAAGTCGACGGCGGTGAAGGTGACGTAAGCGCCGCAACGACGACCACGAGTGAACCCTCATCATCAACAACGGTTGCAGGCGAAGAGGAGGTATTCATCAAGGGGCTTGCTGGCACGATTGGGCTATCGACGCCATCGTCAAGTTGGATCGTTCCGCTCGACACCCTGCCAGGTAACGAGACGACCATGTGGATACTCAACGGCGGTACGGATGTCGTGACAGCCGAAATCACGCCACTCGGCGAGGTGGAATTCCACGGAGGCGAGCAGTCGATCGTCATCCAGCCCGGAACCATCTTCGGCGTCGAAGTTGATGTCGGTATCGGCATCTATGGGTATCACGTCGAAGCTGACGGTCCAGTCTCGGTCGCGTGGGAGATGTCGGGTGAGCGGGGAGCCGTACTTGTCGCGGGAGTGCCCGACCAGTGAGTCCCCAAGCTGTTCGCCTCCTGGTCATCGTCGTGGTGTTCGGTGTTGCGCTGATCGTTGCTCTGGTTGCCCGAAGACTCCACCGTCCAGCTCATCCCACGATCACCGTCGGTGACGTCGGGGATCGACCGGGTGTTGTCCTGTTCACATCAACTGATTGCAGCAACTGCAAGGAAGCGATCTCGGTGCTCGAGGAAGAGAACATCCCGTTCAGGGAAGTGACCCATGACCTCGAACCCCAGCGGTTCGAAACGTGGGACGTGCTCGCAGTTCCCCTGACAGTGGTGCTTGACGCCGACAGTCAGGTCGTCGCGACGATGTCAGGGGTTCCCCGACGTCGAAGGCTTGCGACAGCTGCTCGAACCGCAGGCATCGACGTTCCGTGATGTCGCAATCCTTGGTTGCCCTCGACCTTCGCTCTACCGTTCGGCGGCCATGATGGTTGCCTGTATCCGCTGCTCGGGAAGAGCCACAACGATGCTCACGTATGACCATGCCGGAGCCCACGCGTTCCTCGATGACGTGCGTGGACACGAACGCGGCCACGACGGGATGATGCTGTGTGAGAACCACGCCGGACGGTTTGTGGCGCCCGTCGGGTGGATGACAACCGACCGTAGGGCTGTCGATCCGAGGCTCTTTGCTGGCGAGGGTGATTGAGCATGCCAATCGATCGTGAGGTTCTTGAGGCGATCAGAGAGATGGACGAGCCAGAGTTGCGACGACTCTTCATGCTGACGCGAGCCAGACTCGAACAGAGGGGTCACGACTTCTCCGATCTTGGTCCCGGTGTGAAGATTCGCAAACAGATGGTCAAGTGCGGCAAGGACTCGTGTACGACATGCCCCCACGGCCCCTACGTGTACGCCTATTGGCATGAGAACGGGAAGCAGCGGTCGAAGTATCTTGGGCGGGTCGATGACCTGCCTGAGGCAATGAACGACTGATGCCAAGCGCGCTGATTACACTGCCGCCCGTGGTCACCGGGCAGCGGCCGCGAACGGAGGAACCGTGAAGAAGGCATCAATAGACGGACTCGTCTGCACCTCGTGTGGGCAGAGCTCTGTCATCGAGATCGAAATGACACTGCCTGATGGCACCGAGGTCGTCTTCTGTTCGTGCCATGTCTGTGAGGCGAGATGGTGGAACCGTGAGGGAGAGACCTTCGAGGTTGACGGAATCATCGACCTCGTAGGAGAGGGTTGAGCAGCGCCAAGCTCATTGCTCAATTCACACAGCTCATTACGATTGCTCCGTGACAACAGCCGCCCCACCAGAGGCACCTGAGACTTCGGTACCTCCTCCAGAGAATCCTCCTGATCAGCCTGGGAAGCTCAGGGTCTCGAAATGGTATGTGTTCGCCCTGATCGCGGCACCGACCGTTCTGATTCTTCTGACGATGTCTGGTGCGCTCGGTCCAATCCTGCGCGACGGCCAATCGTTGTGGAGGCTGCCCTATCTGTTGATCGCGAACACTCCGACGGGAGGCGACATGGGTGCGCATGTCCTGTTGCCGAAAGTCCTCCTTGAAGAGACGCTCGCATCGGGTCGCATTCTCGGGTGGAGTATGGACTGGTACGCAGGGTTCCCTGTCCTGTATTTCTACTTCCCCCTGCCAGCACTCACGACGGTCGCTCTTGACCTGATCCTTCCGTACGGCATCGCCTTCAAACTCGTCACTATTGTCGGGTTGGTCGCCATGCCGGCCGCTGCGTACTTCTTCGTCAAGTATCTGGGCTTCACCCGGTTCGTGGCAGCCATTGCGGGAGTCGCTGGCTCTCTCTTCGTGTTCATGGAGAGCTACTCGATCTTCGGAGCGAACATCAAGTCGACGCTCGCTGGCGAGTTCTCATTCAGCTGGTCGTTTGCCCTCTCGATTCTGTACATCGGGATGGTCGTGCACGCATACCGGCAGCGGAGAAAGGTCGCCGTGTGGGGTGGAATCGTCCTCGGATTCACTGTTCTGGCACACATCATCACAACGATCGTGGCGGTTATTGCCGTGCTGCCGCTCGTCCTTGCTCCCATCGCCCTTTTGTTCGTCGATCGCACGCGAGCTCGCGCGGCGGGTGCTGGAGCTATTGGTGTGATGTCGACATGGGTAATCGGCTTCGGCCTCTCCGCGTTCTGGTCTCTCGCCCTTGGCGTGAACGTGTTCAGCGGCATGACATCGGACATGGGCTGGGCTCCTGTGACGACGATCGTTGGGAATTATCAGAACCCCGGGTCTCCGATACCGGGCGAGCTCATACCAGTGCTCGTGATCGGACTCATCGGCATGGCGTGGACCGCGATGCGACGCGATCATGTTGGTATCGCCATCTGGATGACGCTCTTCCCGCTGGCGGGGTACTTCCTGATCGCTTACTTCGAGCTCACGATCCTCTACAACGCTCGTCTGCTTCCGTACTGGTTCTTCGGTGTGTACACCTTTGCTGGGATCGCTATTGCGCTTCTCGCCGCTGCCGTAGGAAGGCGGTTCGCAAGCAGGCATCAAGCAACGCTCGTTGCTGGCGCCGTGGCCGTCGCTCTCATGGTTGGGGCGGCAGGACTCTCGATGCACGATCTACCCGGTTGGGTCAAGTGGAACTACGAGGGGTACGAGGGCAAGCAGGTCTGGCACGAGTACGAGAACCTCATGGAGACCATGGATGAGCTCCCCGATGGCCGTGTCATGTGGGAAGCCAATTCGGAGATGAACAAGTACGGAACCCCGATGTCGCTCATGCTGTTCTCCTACTGGACGGATGGCCACCAATCCATGGAGGGCCTCTTCTTCGAGAGTTCGCTGACGACGCCGTTCCATTTCCTGAATGCGGCCGAGGTCTCGCTGCGGCCGTCAAACCCGGTCAGGGGCCTCAGCTACCACTCGATGAACTTCGAGCGGGGCACGAAGCATCTTGCCGTGTACGACGTTGACTACTACGTGTCGTACACCGAGGAGGCCGAACACGAGGCGCGGAGTTTCGGACTCAACGAACTCGCGGTTGCGGAGCCGTGGACCATTTTTGCCCTGCCAGACGCCGACCGCGTCGATGTCGCCACGATGGAACCGGTCGTGTGGGCAGGAGATGGCGACTTCGTTGATGCCGCGCTTGAGTGGTACGACGATGTCGAGAACCTCAATTCGTGGCTTGTCGAGGATGGCCCAGTCGAGTGGCGTCGGGTTTCTTCTGTGGGCGAACGACTGGAGGATCAAAGGCCGTACGCATCGAGCGGTGATGTGACGATCACGACGTTTGAGGATCACGAGGTGGGGTTCACCACGACCGCCGTCGGCGTGCCTCACCTCGTCAAGGTCTCCTACTTCCCCAACTGGACGGTCGACGGAGCGGATGGCGTCTATCGAATTGCGCCTTCACTCATGCTTGTTGTGCCCACGCAGAACGAGGTAACCCTTCAGTTCCAGAATCGATGGGTCGAGAATCTTGGTATGGCGCTCACCGTTGTGACGGTGATTGGTCTGATCCTGTACTGGATCGTTTCGGCACGACGCCGACGCAGTGTGAAGAAGGTTGAAGCGAACGCGTGAAGAAGTACCTCAAGACATTCGCAAACCGCGAGTCGATGAATCAGGCCGTGAAGGTCGGCATCGTCGGCGTGTTCAACACGATCGTGTCCTTCACACTGTTCAACGTATTCCGCGCTACCGGGATCTCTCCGCAATGGGCGCTTGCGATCTCGTTCGCCCTCACCACGTTCATGTCGTATCTGATCAACCGTAGATGGACATTCGCCCTCAAGGATGGCAAGGTTTCGGGCCGCGAGACGGCGTCGTTCTTTGGCGTCAACATCGTTGCCTACGCCTTGTCAGCAGGCATCATGGCGATGGCCCAGACCTGGTTCGGCCCGCTCACACGCCTCGGCGAGAACATGGTCCTCATCGTCGCAGCCGGCCTCCTGATTCTTCCCAAGCTTGCTGGCTACCGCGACATCGTCTTCGGCAAGGCCCTCGACGACCAAGCCGAGCCCGTTCCGGTTCAGCAGCCGTCGAGATAGGTGCAATCGTTGGCTTCCAGATAGGTCGCCCACTCCGCGGCCCACTTGGCTGTGAATATGCCCTCCGCCTCGGCTTCCTCGACCGTCTCCCAGGATCCGAAACCCAAGTTTTCGACATCTGGATGGTTGGCTGCCATCCACTTGTCGAACGGATAACCTACGTGGTCGAAGTCGGGAGATCCGTAGGAGTACCGAAGAGCGACAATCCCGCTCGCGTCGACGGTCATCGTGACCCTTGTCGTGACAGGCGTTGCGTCAACTGCCTGAACGAGAGCGTCGTAGGTTGCGCCGATGCACCGGACCTGCTGCTGGCCTTGCTCTGAGTTGTCACCTATGGGACGACACCCTTCCGTTACGAGCTTGGTTCCCTGTGCAGCGTTCCAGGTGTTGCGCATGCGTTCTTCCTCCAGAGTGGAGGTGCCGATGAAGTTATTGCCCAGCGATGGATCGGGCGCGAGGAGCGCCATCACGGCGTCGACGTCACCAGCGTTGAACGCGACGTACCAGGCATTTGCGACTGCGACCGCCTCAGATGGGGTTGGCGACGATTGTGGAGCCGAATCAGCAGCAACGGTTGTCGTTGGTGTGGTTGCGGTCGGCACATCCGATGCGCCACCGTTCGAAAGCAGCACGACGGCGCTCACGATGAGTACGAGGCCGAACGCCGCTGCGGCGATGAGTAACCCTGTGCGGCCCTGCTTCTTCGGCGTTGGTGGTTGTGTGGGCGGTTTCTGTTGTGTCTGCATGTCCGGTGCTCTCCCGTCGACTGCTGAGAGGGAAACTGCGGATACCGATCTCCACGCAGGCTGAATGCCTGGCGCCTTAGCGGGATCAAGCGATGCGTATCGTTCGAACAGGTCGGTGGTCACTGTTCACCTCCTTCGTGTGCGTAGCCGGGACGTACCCCGTGCGGCTGACTCGCTGGGACGGCGAGCAAGCGAGCAAGGTTCTTGCGGATTCGGACGAGGCGGGATTCGACGCTCTTGGGCGACAGGCCGACAACGACGGCGATGTCCTTGATCGGTAACTCCTCCCACGTGCGGAGTCTGAGGAGCTCCTGATCGATCGGCTTGAGCCGCGACACTGCGCTGAGGAGTTCTGTGTCCTCGAAGTTGCGGACAACCTGAACATCTGAGCAGGCTTAGTCCAATGGCGGCATGGAGGAGACCTTCTTCCAGAGGCGTTGTCTGCGGTTGGAGGAGCGATTCGTATTCCGCACGACGTTCTTACCGATGCCATAGAGCCACGGAAGCTGCCTGTCCGCCTGTGGTGCCTGGCTCATCTTCCTCCAGGCCACCGTGAACACCTCCGCCACTGCATCATCAACCTCGTCCCTTGCCACCCGGCGCACGGCATATGACCAGATCGCATCGCGATGCGTCGTGTACATCTGTTCGAACCGTGTGTCATCGCGTTGGGGATGCACCGAATCTCCACTCGTGCTTACACCAAATCTATGTCCAGATACCGCGAGATGCTGCAGAATCTTTTTGAACTACCGTGGCGCATGGGTTGGGTCGAGCCGGACATAAGAGACCGACGGTGCCCAGCGATCGGGAGCACCACAAGAAGGGTACGGGACATACCCGCAGGATCCTCGGCAGTGCCGGGGATCCTGTGTTGAGAGGGCTGGGCCTAGAGAGACCGGCGGATTCGCCAGACGCCCTTGAGTGTCCGCGGCACGCGTTTGATGAGGTTTGACTTCGACTCGCGGAGTTCCTTGACCGAGGCTGGCAACTCAGCAATGCGATAGCCCGCTCGCTCTGCTCGGACGACCAGCTCGGTATCAAATAGGTCCGTTGTCGAGATGACCTGGGGAGCGATGTCGTCGACGACCGTCGAACGGACGAGCTTCATGCCGTGGGTGTCTGACACCCCGGACGACAGGGCGAACCTCAGAACCTGGTTGAACGTCCACGTGGCGAAACGTCGTGCCGCCGTTCTCTGATCATCTGCACCCTCGGCTCGCTTCGAGGCAAGGACGATGTCTGCCGAGTCGGCAAGTGCGAGAGCATCTGTCAGGAATTCGCCTGAGAAGTAATCGATGTCGAAGTTGACCACCCATTCAGAATCGGCCTGAAGGAAGCCGTCGCGCATCGCAGCGCCATAGTCAGGAGTGGGAAGTTTGAGGATTTCAAGTCCCTCATGACTGGCCATTGCCTCGCGAACGAGGTCGGCGGTGCCATCCGTTGACCCGTTCTCTGCGACGAGCACGGTGATCTCGGCGTTCACGTCAGCGAGTTCGTCGAATAGCCGTGCGAGCGCGTCGGGAAGGAAGGATGCCTCGTTGTGGACGGGGATCACCACGGTGACGGTCGGAGGGTTGGGTTGGGCCATGAGGCGGGAAGTGTAGGAGTCGACCGCATGTTTGAGCACGCCGCACCAAGCGTCGTAGAATCGCAATGTGGACCTTTCCAACATCATCAAGGCATACGACGTACGAGGCATCGTGCCTGACGAGCTCGATGAGGAGATTGCCACCCGCATCGGAGCCGCGTTCGCCGCGTTCGTCGATGCAGACGAGGTGCTCGTCGGAAACGACTGCAGGGTTTCGTCTCCAGCAATCCGCGAAGCTCTCGTCGATGGCATCACGAGCCAGGGTGTAGACGTGAGGCTCCTGGGAGAGATCCCTACCGACATGCTCTATTACGCATCCGGTGCACGCTCGCTGCCCGGTGTCGTCATCACGGCCTCGCACAACCCTGCGCAGTACAACGGGTTGAAGTTCTGTCAGCCCGGCGCTTCGCCGATCGGCGCAGAGACCGGCCTGAAGGACATCCGACGGATGGCGGAGGAAGGACTCACTCCAGGCAACACGACAGGGCGCGTCATCTCTGACGACCTCGTGGAGGGATATCTCGACCACGTCACGGCTGTGACGGGTGCGACGGGAATCGCGGGCCTCACGGTTGCAGCGGACGGAGGCAATGGAATGGCTGGTGCTGTTCTGCCGCAGGTGTTCGATCGCATCGACGCCGAGCTGATCGGTCTCTATCTCGAACCCGACGGGACGTTTCCAAATCATCCCGCCGACCCACTGAGACCCGAGAACCTGGTCGACCTCGTGGCACTGGTCAACGAGCGAGAACCAGACTTGGGCGTAGCATTCGACGGCGACGCCGACCGTGCCTTCTTCGTCGATGACACAGGCATGCCGTTACCTGGCTCCACGACGACGGCGATCATCGCCGACTGGTTCTTGCGGCATCAGCCGGGGAGTGCGGTTGTTCACAATCTCATCTGCTCGAAGGCGGTCGCCGAGGTGGTAATAGCCGCAGGAGGCCTCCCGATCCGAACCAAGGTCGGACACTCATACATCAAGCAGGTCATGGCAGAATCGGGAGCGGTGTTCGGAGGCGAGCATTCCGGTCACTATTACTTCAGAGACAACTACCGCGCGGACTCGGGGATCATGGCGATGTTGATTCTCTTGAGAGTCTTGAGTGACGCGGGCGTCCCACTCTCCGAGCTGAGGAATGCCTACGAGCCATATACGCAATCGGGCGAGATCAATTTTGTCGTGTCTGACACTGGCGCAGCCGACGCCGCGGTAGAACGGGCATTCGAGGATCACTCGGTCGACCGTCTTGATGGTCTGACCGTTGACCTCGGGGATCGCTGGTTCAATCTGAGGCCATCCAACACCGAGCCGGTGTTGAGGCTCAACGTTGAGGGTCCAGACGTTGAGGCTGTCGACGATCTCGTCGCACGGGTTGGGGCGATCATCAAGGAGGAATCGTGACACACGAGACTCTCATCTCGCCTGACCTGCTGGCCATCATGCAATGCCCGCTGTGCGCAGGTGAACTTGTCGAGCAGAACGAACCACCAGCCCTCGTCTGCTCGAAGTGTGGAAATACCTATCCGGTGGTCGACGGTATTCCGAATATGGTGGTCGAAGACGACTGATAGCGGTCCAAGAAATCCACCTATATCTGGGAATTCGGGCAGGAGGGGGTAACTAGTCATCTAGGTAACTAGTTATTGGTCATCAAGTGATTCGCTTGTGCGTCGATATCCATATCGCACGCTACAACCAACCACACAGGATCTTCCCTGATGCCATCACCATCCACCTCACATCCCCGCCCATTGTTGATGCTCGTTGCATTCTCAATGGTCACATCACTTTTTGTTTCCATGGCCTCGCTGACGCCAGCGTCCGCCGCTGTGACCACGAACTGCTCACGCGGAACCAACCTCTCATTTGAGCAGCCTGTCATTCCCGATACCTGGCGTCCGGTCCACGAGGACGACGTCCCTGGTTGGGAGACGCACGCTTCGGACGGCATGCTCGAAATATGGGTGGACGGATTCTTGGGCGTGTCGGCAACGAACGGAGAGCAGATCTCCGAGCTGCAGGCGAATGGTACGTCACCGACCTATCAGGACATCCCGTCTGCTGAGGGCGACGTCATCACATGGAGCGTTGATCACAAGGGCCGTGCGGCAACGGACACGGCCACCGTGAAGATCGGTGCGCCAGGCACCGAGACGACCGTCCAGACAATGGTCACGTCAGCAAGCGCATGGGCCACCTACACGGGTGCATACACAGTTCCTTCCGGACAGACGACCACCCGATTCATGCTCGACCCCATTGGTTCGGGTAGCGTCGGAAACCTCATCGACAATATTGTGATCGCTCTGACGTGTGGACTCGACGCGACGACGTCTTCCGTCTCCGTAGCCGACACAGATGGCTCCGGAACAGATAGTTCGGGAGATATCGCGACGGTCACGATCAGCGTCACGAATACGGGTACTGCGACATTGCTTGATGTTGATGTCTCCGATGCCGGGGCCGATTCGACGGTATGCGCGGCTGCAACTCTCAAGCCGGGCGAGACCACAACTTGTGTCACCACTCACACGCTCGATCAAACAGACGTCGACGCTGGCGCCTTCTCCGGTTCAGCTGCGGTTGGCGGGCACGACGCCGAAAACATCGACCTGTCGGACGGCGCTACCTACTCAACGCCGTTGCTCCAATCGGCATCGTTCGATACAGATCTCGACGCCGCTGTGGACTTCTCGGTCACCGGTCCGGCCGCACGTGCAGACGCAGGCGATACCGTCACGTACACCGGAACGGTGACCAACACTGGGAACGTGACCGTTTCCACCGTCGCCGTGGCGACCGACGTCGCTGGTGCGCTCGTCTGTTTGGCAACCACGCTTGTCCCAGGCGAGTCGACGACATGCACAGCGATCCATACCATCACGCAGGACAACATTGATGCCGGTGCGATCAATGCGTCCGGATCGTTCTCAGCGCTGGGGGCTGACGGGACCGACCTGACGTCAACGGACACGGCTGACGTTGACCTCGACCGAATCTCCGACCTTGCTGTGGACTTCGTCGCGAGTGCTTCCCAATACGATGCGGTTGGCACCACGTTCGATCTCACGATCGATGTGACAAACGTCGGTAACACGAGCCTCACGGGCATCGAGGTCACGCATGACCTGCCGTCTGGTGCAGCGCTCGACTGCGGTGTGACGCCGTTTGGGCTTGCTCCGGGCGAAACACGTTCGTGCACCGCTCTCGAGACCATCGTTCAGAGCGATATTGACGCCGGACAGATCACCGGATCGGCAACAGCCACGGGCACCGATCCTTCGGACGACGCTGTCGCTCAGACGTCGGACGTGCTACTCCTGACTGCCGACCAGCAACCATCTTTGACTCTCGGAACAACATCGACCCTGGATCTGAAGGTCGTATCGCCGAGCGATCGTGCCGATGCGGGTGACGGCGCAACCGTCACATACACGATCGAGAACAGCGGCAACGTCACGCTCTCCGAGCTCAGCCTCGCTGGCGCACTCGGATCGCCGATCAGCTGCCCCGCTACAGAACTCGCGCCGACGGACGTCGTTGTATGCATTGTCGATGCAGACGTGTCCCAGGCAGACATCGACCTCGGAATCATCGATGCTTCGGCCACCGCCGAAGCTACGGCTCCGGACTCGTCTGCGGTCAGCGCCAATGACGACCACATGATTGCTGTCGACCGTGAACCGGCGATCGCTGTCACAAACACGATCAAGGATGTGACATCCCACGGAGATGGCACCTACACCGTGGTCGTCGATGTCACCGTCTCAAATCCGGGGAACACAACGCTGACCGCCATGGATGTTGACGACGATCTCGCGACAGCGTTTCCCAACGCCACGGTAACCCCGACCGTTCCATTCCCAACCGCAGCCGAGTTGCTGCCGGGCATGTCTGTCTCCGCCACGTTCACGGTGGTTGTCAATGCCGAGGGCATACCTGGACCGTACGAAACGCTCAGCGTGGCTTCCGCTTCCAGTCCTCAGGGCGTTGTCTCGGCGACTGCTTCGGCACAGGTCACCCTTGACGTGGGTTACGACCTTGTGGTCACGGTTGATTCTCCAGCCTCTGCGGGCCAGGGAACTTCCCACGCTCAGGCACTGACGGTTTTGAACCTCGGACCGGCTGCTGCCTTCGGACCCATCGTGGTGACCGTCACATTGGATCCATCTGCGTCGTTCGAGTCGTTCTCCGGAGACGGATGGGACTGCTCGGCCGCTGGCAACGTCGTCACCTGTGTCCTTGACAGCACACTCAATGCGGGAGCGTCGAGCGTGGTCACGATCGTCTCAGTGATCGACGCCGATCTGGGTGATGTCCTCGACTTCAATGTGTCTGTCACATCCCGTGGAGCTGAAAACGATATTGATCCGGGGAACAATGTTCTTGCGGTTCAGCTGGCGGTTGAGGAACTGCCAGTGACCGGGCTCACGAGTGATCTCGTGGCACTCGTCGGCGTGCTCCTCCTGCTTGCAGGCTGCGCTGTGGTTCTCGCCACTCGCTGGGAGACCGACGACGACGCCAACGAGGCGTGATTCAGGGCTCAGACGTCCCTTCGCGGTTGTAGTCGTCTTCGAGGCGGATCACGTCGTCAATCTCAGGCGTGGCGACCTCGATGATGTCGACGTCACCATCGGCAGGAGCTTCGAATCGGTGTACCTCCAGAGCAGGGATGTCATACGACTCACCCTCTGTGATCTCAACGATCCTGGCCTCATCGTTCTGTCCGAGATGCAGCAGTAGCGTTCCCGACAGCACGAAGACCGATTCTCGCTTCGTCTCGTGGTATTGGAGGCTCAATCGTCTGCCGGCGTTCACATGGATCTTCTTGCCCGTGTAGAACGGTGTCTCGCTCCAGATGAGCTCGTATCCCCACGGTTTGTCAACGTGTCGTGTCATGCCGTCGATCGTAGCGCTTGCCATACCAGCAGCATCGCTATCGGAACATGCCTGAAGGGCGACCCTGACCCGGTGGACCGGCGAATGCCTGAGCGATCGGCATCCAAGCCCCCGCGGCTTCACCGGACACCTCAAGTGACGTGTCGTCGAGGTGCCGTCGCTGGGTAACGACGAGGCAGAAGTCCATGGCGTCGCCACGAACGTAGCTATCGGACTCCGATTCGTTCCATAACCATTGCTCTCCCTGTGGTCCATCGAGGTCGACGCGAACCTTGGTCCGCGGCTGGGCGAGACCGTTCACTGTGAAACTCCAGCCCATTGTCTTGACCCCGAGCAGCGCGATGTGCCGCAGTCGGTTTGTGGCAGGTCGAACCACGCCGAGAGCGTCGACGATGTCCTGCCCGTGCGCCCACGCTTCCATGAGGCGCGCAACCGCAAAACTGTGTGCTGACATGGGAGGGCCGTACCACGGCAGGTGGGTCGCGGGGTCGACGTCTGCCAGTGCTTCGAGGAGCGTGATCCGAGCACCGGCCCAATGTGTCAGGAGGTCAGACCGCGATGAGGTTCGAGCCTGTTCCAGATGGGAGTTCATGTAGCGCTCGATATCTACCGTTGCCGGCTCCACGCCAGCCATGAACGTCGCGGGGTCGACGATCGCCTCGATAGCCCGCTCGTCGAAGAACGACAAATGCCCGATCTGGTCCCTCACGTTCCAGCCTTCCGAAGGCGTCGGCGCGAGCCAGAGGTTGTCGTCGATGCTCTCGACGACCGATGCGAGGTCGTCTTGTTCTTCCCGCAGGTCCGCGACGATTCGCTTCACGTGTTAGCTCTTCTCCACGCGTTGTTGAGTTCCTCGGCAACGATCATGCGACGAACCTCCTGGGTGCCCGCACCGATTTCATACAGTTTCGTCGCTCGATACAACCGATTGACTTCTGACTCCCACAGGTAGCCGGATCCACCAAAGATCTGGAGGGCATCTGACGTGATCTGGGCCAGCTGGTTCCCTCCGAAGAGCACTACCGCCGCGGCGAGCTTGTGTATGTCGCCCCTGCCGCCGCCACCGATCTCCATATCGCTCGCAGCAGTGAGGCCCCGGTATGTGAATGTGCGCATCGCCTCGAGCGACGCATACATGTCCGCGAGCTTGGCTTGGATCATCTGGAAGTCAGCGATCGGCTGTCCGAACTGTTCACGGCTGTTCGCGTAGTCGACTGCGAGTTCGAGGCAGCGTTCGGCGAGACCCACTGCGCCGGTCGCGAGGTATACACGTTCGAGATCGAGGCCGCTCATGGTCACAGCAACGCCCCTGTTCTCAGTGCCGAGGAGGTTCTCGGCAGGTACGACACAGTTCTCGAACACGATTTCGCCGGTCGGACTGCCTCGGTACCCCATCTTCGAAAGCTTCCGGCCGACCCGATATCCGAGGAAGCTCGACTCGACGATGAAGGCCGAGATGCCGTGTGCCCCAGCTTCAGGGTTCGTTTTTGCGTACACGAGAACAACATCGGCAATCGGCCCATTCGTGATGAACGTCTTGGATCCGTTCAACACGTAGGTGTCCCCATCCTTCACCGCTGTTGTCGCCATGGACCCGAGCGCGTCCGAACCAGCTCCCGGCTCTGTGAGGGCGAGCGCGCCGACGAGTGTTCCCGAATTGAGTCCTGGCAGGTACTTTGACCACTGGGCCTCGTTGCCGTTCCGGAAGATGTTGTTGGAGCACAGGTTGTCGTGCGCTCCGGCCGAGAGTGCAACGGCGTGGTTCCATTTGGCATAGGCTTGCCCGACGAGACCTGCCTGGAAGAGTCCGAGGCCTTGTCCGCCGTACTCGGTCGGTATCGTCAGGCCGAGCTGGCCGTTGGCTCCGAGCAATTCGAACAGGTCGTCTGGCCACCACTCGTCGTCGTCCATCCGTTGTGCAAGCGGTGCGAGTTGTTCGCGGGCGAATCGGTCGGCTGCATCGAGGACCAGACGGTCCTCTGCGTTCAGGTCGTAGTTCCGGGCTTCCACGGGGGACCTCTCTGTGGGTGAGTGAATCATACTCACCTTACAAACATCGTGTCATATAGGTGTTCGGATGTGTATTGTTGTCGACACGATGCCAGTAAGTGAATCGGATTCACCCGTCTTGAACGGTCGCTCTGTCGAGATCCTCGATGCCGCTCGGGATCTCTTCGCCGAGAAGGGGTTCGACGGAACCGCAATCAGCGATATCGCTCGGTCGGTTGGCGTCGCAGATGGAGCTATCTACAAACACTTCAGCTCCAAGCGAGCGATCCTGTTTCAGGTCATTCGGGCCTTCTACGAGCCTGTTATCGAGACCGCCTTCACGACGGTCACCGGCATTCCGGATGTCCGTGCTCGCCTGCGGTATCTGGTGTGGCTCCAGCTGCGAGCCTTTGCCGAACAGCCAGACGTGTGTCGGTTCATCATCTCAGAGGCCCGTCCCATGGACGACTACTACGAGTCGGAGATCGCAGATCTCAACCGTCGATGGACATCCCTTCTCGTGGACGTCATCAAAGAGGGTCAGGCAGATGGGACGTTCCGGTCTGATCTTCCGGCGACGATGGTTCGAGATGTCGTCTATGGAGGCATCGAGCACATAGCTTGGGGAGCGGCTACCGGCCACGGCAGCCTCGATTCGGGTCGTGTTGCTGACAGCCTCACCGAGTTGGTGTGCACAGGCATCGAACCGCGGGGTGCCGCGGTGACCCTCAACGCACGGGTCACGCGTCTCGAAGGTCTTGTCGATGGAGCTGACACATGAGTGTTCTCCGGTCGACCATCGATCCCAACTCCTCAGAGTATCTGGCGAATCGTGAAGCTATGAGAGGACACCTCACTGTCTTCGACGGTCTGCTCGAGCAGGCGGTCGCCGGTGGGGGCGACAAGTACGTGGAACGCCACCGCGGTCGAGGGAAACTCCTCGCAAGGGAGCGCATTGAGCTGCTGATCGACAGCGATGCTCCGTTCCTTGAGCTGTCGCCTGTTGCGGGGGCGAGCACCGAGTACAACGTCGGCGCCGGCGTGGTTGCAGGTATCGGCGTCGTCGAGCAGACCGAGTGCGTGGTTGTGGCCAGTGATCCAACGGACAAGGGCGGAGCGATCAACCCGATCGGCCTAGCAAAGGGCCTGCGGGCACTTGAGATCGCCGGCGAGAACCGGTTGCCGGTCGTGTACCTCGTGGAATCTGCCGGGGGCGATCTCCCGCGTCAGATCGATGTGTTCCTTCCAGGAGGAAGGACCTTCAGGGAATTGACGAGACTCTCTGCTGACGGTGTTCCCACGATCGCCCTGGTCTTCGGAAGCTCTACGGCCGGTGGTGCGTACCTCCCGGGAATGTCCGACTTCACGGTATTCGTCCAGGATCGAGCCAAAGTGTTCCTCGGGGGTCCTCCGCTCGTGAAGATGGCGACTGGCGAGGTGTCGACGGATGAGGAGCTCGGCGGAGCCGAGATGCACGCTACGAAATCTGGTCTTGCCGATTTCATGGCTGTCGACGAACTCGATGCCATCCACCTCGGACGCATGATCGTGTCGCGGCTCAACTGGTCGAAGCTCGGGAGCGGTCCAAGCCACCCCGTCATTGAGCCTCTGTACGATCCGGACGAGTTGCTCGGCGTCGCCTCTGCGGATCTCAAGGTGCCCTTCGATGTCAAGGAAGTGCTTGCTCGTATCGTTGATGGATCAGAATTCGACGAGTTCAAACCACTGTACGGAACGAACCTCGTCACGGGCTGGGCCCGCATCCACGGATTCGATATCGGGATCCTGGCGAATCATCGCGGCGTGCTGTTCTCCGAGGAATCCCAGAAGGCAGCCCACTTCATCCAGTTGGCCAACAAGACGAACACCCCGTTGCTCTTCGTCCAGAACGTCACTGGATTCATGGTTGGGGCCAGCTATGAGCAAGGCGGAATCGTGAAGCACGGATCGATGATGATCAACGCCGTATCGAATAGCACCGTGCCACACCTGACGCTTCAGGTCGGTGGCTCGTATGGCGCAGGCAACTACGCGATGGCGGGAAGGCCATATGACCCTCGCTTCCTCTTCGTCTGGCCGAACGCCAAGACATGCATCATGGGAGCGGATCAGCTCGCCGGAACACTTTCGATCGTCGCGCGGGCCGCATCGGATCGCGCAGGTATCGAGTTCGATGAGGAAGCCGATACGCAGCGACACATGATGATCAAGATGAAGATCGAGCAAGAAGAACAAGCCGCATATGTGTCGGGGCGCGTGCTCGATGACGGGCTCATCGATCCCCGCGACTCGCGGACGGTGCTCGGGATGGCGCTCTCCGCCGTCCACTCCGGCTCGGTAGCGGGAACCGACCGCTTCGGCGTCTTCAGGATGTGATGACGTGTTCGACAAGATCCTGATCGCGAATCGTTCGGAGATTGCCCGTCGTGTGATGGCTACCTGTCGAGAGATGGGTATCGGGACTGTTGCCGTCTTCTCAGAGCATGACGCCAACGCACCCTTCGTGTCCGATGCGGATGAGGCGGTGGCGCTGCAAGCAGACTCCGGGTATCTCGATGTGCGGGCGATCGTTGAAGCTGCATTGGCCACCGGGGCGAACGCTGTGCACCCGGGTTACGGATTCCTCGCCGAGAACGCTGACTTCGCGTCGGCAGTGGAGGATGCAGGCATGACGTTCATCGGCCCGACGGCAACAACCACGGCATCCATGGGCTCGAAACTCAACGCAAGAGGCGTAGCGGATCGATGTGGCGTACCCGTTCTGCCCCATGCTGAACTTGGCGACGACGACGCGGCGAGCGCAGGCGCCCTGATCGGATACCCGTTGCTCGTGAAGGCATCGAGCGGCGGCGGGGGCAAGGGTATGCGAATTGTCCGCGAGGAGTCGAAGCTCAACGATGCCGTTGAGAGTGCTGCTCGCGAGGCAGTGGCTGCGTTCGACGACGGAACGATCTATCTCGAGCGCTACGTCGATCGTCCAAGACATGTTGAGGTGCAGATTGTCGGCGATGGTGCAGGAAACGTCGTTCATCTCTATGAGCGCGAGTGCTCGACTCAGCGAAGGTTCCAGAAAGTCATCGAGGAGGCACCGGCACCAAATCTCGACTCAGAGCTGCGCAACGCGCTTTGGGATGCAGCCGTCGCCATCGGTCGAGCTGAGGAGTACAGGGGCGTAGGCACGGTGGAGTTCATAGTTACGCCGGACGGTGGTTTCTTCTTCCTTGAGGTGAACACCCGGCTCCAGGTGGAGCACCCGGTCACGGAACTCACGACCGGCGTTGATCTGGTGCGGATGCAGATCGAGATCGCAGATGGGAAAGCACTACCGGAACAGAGCGCGATACCTCCTCCGTCAGGTTGCGCGATCGAGGCTCGACTCAACGCGGAGTCACCTGCCGATGCCTATCGGCCATCGACCGGTGTTATGCATCGATTCTTTGTGCCGCAAGGAGTCCGTGTCGACACAGGGGTGGCGGATGGGACCACGATCACCCACCACTACGACGCGCTGCTTGCGAAGTTGATCAGCCACGCGCCTACCCGCGAAGAGGCTGCGGCTCGGCTCGCAAAGACGCTCACTCAGAGCGAGATCCATGGAGTCGCCACGAATCGCGACCTGCTTGTGCGGACTCTGCGGGACCCGGAATTCCTTGCGGGGTCCATCGATACGCACTATCTCGAACGTAGGGCTGAATCCCTCACGTCGCCGCTCGTAACCGACGAAACGATGTCCTCCTTCGCTGCTGCAGCTGCGATCGCTGTCCAAGCGGGGAACCGGGCAACCGCACGAGTGCTCACTTCCGTACCGTCGGGCTATCGGAACGTGCCATTCTCTGGTCATACGCTGACGCTCATGCACGACGGCCAACCAGTAGTGGTCACATACCAGTTCAAACACGATTCCATCAAGTTGGCGGTTGACGGGAATGCCATTCCAGTCGGTGCCCTGTACACGGGAACGGACGGTGCGATTGACATCTCCATCGGTGGCATCCGTCGGGTGTACCGGACCAACATCGTCGACTCAGTGGTATTCGTTGACAGTGCTGTTGGATCCGCTCGATTCGACATCGCCTCTCGTTTCCCTGTCGTTGGTGCCGCTGTGGCGGAATCGGCAATGGCCTCCACCACACCCGGCTCGGTTGTCGCGGTCCATGTTGCGGTCGGCGACGTTGTCGCGGCAGGCGAGACAGTCATGGTCATCGAGGCGATGAAGATGGAACAGGCGATCACGACTCCGAAGTCCGGTCGGGTTGCCGCTGTCGGATTCGCGGTTGGAGATCAAGTCGACGCGGGAACTGTCCTGGTGGAACTTGAGACCGATGATGAGTGAACCGATCCGAATAGCCAACGCGTCTGGCTTCTACGGCGACCGCTTCGCCGCACTTCGAGAACAGCTCGAGGGCGGACGGGTGGACGTCATCACGGGCGATTACCTCGCAGAACTGACGATGCTCATCCTCTGGAAGGGCATGCAACGCGACCCTGACAAGGGATATGCAACGACGTTCCTGAAGCAGATTGAGGAAGTTCTCGGAGACGTGGCAACGCGTCGTGTCAAGATCGTCGCGAATGCGGGTGGACTGAACCCCGCCGGTCTAGCGGACGATCTCCGTACCATCGCCGCGGACCTTGGTGTCGACATTTCGATCGCACACGTCGAAGGGGACGATCTACTGCCTCTGGTTGATGATCTCCTCGCTGGTGGTCATGAGCTTGCGAATATGGATACGGGTCAGCGATTCGCGGATCTTCGAGCGGAACCGCTCACCGCAAACGCGTATCTCGGTGCATGGGGCATCGCTGAGGCTCTCGCCCTCGGTGCCGACATCGTTGTCACAGGGAGGGTTGCCGATGCTTCCCTTGTCGTGGGGCCCGCTGCATGGCATCACGGATGGAGCCACGACGACTGGGATCAGTTGGCCGGAGCCGTTGCTGCCGGCCACGTACTCGAATGCGGAGCGCAGGCAACCGGCGGCAACTTCAGCTTCTTCACGGAGATTGTTGATCTCACCCGTCCCGGATTCCCAATTGCAGAGGTGTTCGAGGATGGCTCGAGTGTGATCACGAAACACGAAGAAACCGGTGGATCTGTGACGGTGGACACCGTGACCGCCCAGATCCTCTATGAGATAGATCAACCGGCCTACAAGACACCTGATGTGGTGGCGCTCTTCGACACAGCCGAGTTGTCGCAGATTGGGAGCGATCGGGTTCGGATCTCTGGAGTGCATGGCCGACCTGCTCCCATTGATCTCAAGGTAGCGATCAACTACCTCGGTGGATTCCGCAATTCGATGACACTTGTCCTCGTCGGACTTGACGTAGCCGAGAAGGCCGCTCTGGTGGAGAAGACGATTCGTAGCGAGCTTTCAGGGTCGCTCACGCCGCGCGCGCTCGAGTTCGCGTTTGTCGAATCGGGCCTTCCCGACGCGCAGAGCAATGCCGCAGCAGCATCCACTCTCACGATCACGGCCCTGGATCCTGACCCGAGCAAGGTAGGAAGAGCGTTCTCGGGCGCTGTCGTCGAGTTGGCGCTTGCAAGCTATCCGGGGTTCTTCGCTCTGGCTCCACCTGCAGGTGAGACGCCGTACGGTGTGTATTGGCCATCACTCGTACCGAGGTCAGAGGTTCTCCATCGGATTGTGATGGCAGATGGCTCCCGTGTCGAGATCGGCGATCCACCGACGGCAGATGACGTGGCGCCGAGCGCTCGGTTGCCACGTGCAGCCGGTGTGTCTGGCGAGCCCACCCGTGCGGTGCCATTGGGGACGCTCATCGGTGCCAGATCAGGGGATAAGGGCGGCAATGCCAACATCGGTGTTTGGGCTCGATCCGATGAGGCGTTCGACTGGCTCGCCGACGAACTGACCGTTGCCCGCTTGCAGCAGCTTCTCCCCGAGACCGCTGCCCTGGTGGTTGATCGCTATCGGTTTGCGAATCTGCGCGGTCTCAACTTCGTCATCCGTGGTTTGCTCGGCGACGGAGTGGCCTCATCGATCCGATTCGACCCACAAGCCAAGAGTCTTGGCGAGTGGCTCCGCAGCAAGGTCGTCGACGTTCCCGTCTCGCTGCTTGAGGTCGACAACTGACTTCCAAAGTTCATCTACCGTTCACTTGCAACGGCCAAGTCCCACAGGAGCCCCCATGAACTTCGACATCCTCGACGCATCTCTCGCAGAGAAAGGCAAGCTCCGTATCGAATGGGCAGACCGCCGGATGCCGGTGCTCGAATCGATCAGGGAGCGCTTCGTCAAGGAGCAGCCCCTTGCTGGCGTGCGGATCGGCGCATGTATGCACGTAACGACCGAGACGGCGAATCTCATGCTCACGCTCGTTGCGGCCGGCGCGGAGGTTGCTCTGTGTGCATCGAATCCGCTCTCGACCCAGGATGACGTGGCGGCTGCGCTCGTTGAGGCTGGTATCCCCACCTACGCCGTGCGGGGCGAGGACTCGGACAAGTTCTACGAGCACATCAACGCAGTTCTGGACACTGCTCCTCATCTCGTATTTGACGACGGGGCAGATATGACGACCGTGCTCCACAAGGAGCGCAGGAGCCAGGACGTGGTCGGTGGCATGGAGGAGACGACGACAGGCGTCATCAGGCTGAAAGCGATGGAGGCGGAGAACGTGCTTCGCTACCCGATCGTTGCCGTCAACGACTCCGATACCAAGCATCTCTTCGACAACCGGCACGGAACTGGTCAGTCATCGCTCGATGGGATTCTCCGCGCGTCGAACATCTTGTTCGCTGGCAAACGTGTCGTCGTTGCAGGCTTCGGTGACTGTGGGTGGGGCATCGCGACCCGAGCCAAGGGGCTCGGTGCGGATGTCATCGTTACAGAGATCGACCCCATTCGCGCTGTAGCGGCGACCATGGAGGGTCATCGGGTCATGACGGGTGTCGAAGCTGCCGAGGTCGGAGAGGTCTTCATCACGGCTACCGGCAACATCCATGTCTTCAGAGCCGAGCACTTCGCGAGGATGCCTGACGGAGCGATTCTTGCGAACGCTGGGCACTTCGACGTCGAACTTGACCTGGTCGCTCTCGACGAGATGTCCGTCTCGCGGCGCCAGATCAGGGACAACCTCGAAGAGTTCACGCTCGAGGACGGACGTCGGATACTCGTTGTTGCCGAGGGTCGGCTCGTCAACCTCGGCGCGGCTGAGGGCCACCCAGCGGACGTCATGGACATGTCATTTGCCGACCAAGCGCTTGCTGCAGAGTGGATCATCCAGAATCAGGACGAGCTCGGGGCGAAGGTGTATGTGTTGCCGACCGAACTCGACGACGAAGTCGCCCGCTTGAAGCTCGAAGCGATGAACGGGTCCCTCGAGCAACTCACGCCAGCCCAGGAGCATTACCTGGCCTCCTGGGAACATGGCACGTGAATCCGAGGAACTGACGAGCCGATACCTTGCAAGGATTGGGCTGAAGGAGGCCCCACCCATCGATCTCGATGGCCTTGAGCGGCTGCAGCGTGCACATCTGACCACGGTGCCGTTCGAGAACCTCGACGTGTTCGCCCAGCGAGACGTCGACACGGTCCTCGAATGGTCGTTGCCAAAGATCGTGGATCGCGGACGGGGAGGTTGGTGCTTCGAGCTCAATGGTGCCTTCGCCAGCTTGCTGATGTCGCTCGGATTCGACGTGAGTCTTCACGGAGCGACCGTGCTGCTCCCACCTGCTGCAGATGATCCGAGCCACCTCACGCTCGTCGTGCACCTCGATGCTCCCTATCTCGTTGATGTGGGATTCGGGGACTCCTTCATACGGCCGCTGATGCTCCAAAAGAGCGGACCGCAGGATGGGGGATCCGGTGTCTTCGCCCTCGAACACCACGAAGGTCACATCACGCTGTCCGAGGTGGACGCTGAAGGTCGCAACGCTCCCCAGTATCGGTTCACGCTTGATGAATGGAAGTTGGCTGACTTCCGGGAGGCTTCCGATCGACTGAGGAACACCCCGGGCCTGTCATGGTCACAATCCCGATTTGCCACGAGGCTCATCGACGGTGGACCTGATCGGGTCACGATTCTTGAGGACCGAATCAAGTTCCGCCGCGACGGGTCCTGGACGGAGTCGCCGGTTACGCAAGAGTCGTGGCCGGTCGAGCTCGACCGTTGGTTCTCCCTGACTTCCTAACCGCTACCTGTCACAGTCGGTCGATACTGTCGATAGATGCCCTGTCTTGCGTGTGCCATGCCGGGTTGGCCACTGTGTGACCCCTGTGTGACTTCGCTTGCGCGTGCGCCAGCGCAGAACGTTCGCGGCGTGAGTGTCGAGGCGGGTTTCAGGCACGTCGGGGCAGCAGTTCGGCTCGTCCACAACCTCAAGTACCGCCGATCGCTTCCTGCAGGGCGTCTTCTTGCTTCGGCAATGGTCTCGGGGCTGCCTTCAGATGCAGCCGCCCTCGTGCCCGTGCCGAGATCATTCGCACGCCGAGTCAGATACGGCATCGACCAGGCGTTCGTGCTAGCAATGGACATGGAGCGGATGACGGGTCTTCCCGTGATCCGCGGATTGGGTGCCCCGTTGTGGTGGAGGCGCCAGGCTGGCGCAGACCGCGAACACCGGCACGGCATCGCTTTCAGTCCCATCGAGGCGATTCCGACGCGTGCGGTCCTTGTTGATGACGTGATCACAACGGGAGGGACTGTGGCGAGTGCTTTGCAGGCCATGGGTGCGAGCGAGATTTCGGTCCTCGTAGCGACGTCAGCAGGTACTATGGATTCAGGAACGCAGCCGTTCCCAAGTCTGGGAGGTGCCGTGACGCAGATGCGTGAGACAACCGATTACCTGTCACACGCCGCGCGAGCGCACCGCCAGTCTGAATCCCTCGAATCAGGACGTGTGGATGATGCGCGCCCGATTCGACCCATCGACCGAGAGGAGACCGGGTGACCGTTCGAGTGCACGGCAAGAACATGCAGGTTCCCAACGACATGCGTGAATTCGCGGAGGACCGCGTTGAGCATGCAGGGAGGATCTTCGAGAAGGGCGGTGACGTCGACGTCGAGTTTTCCGAGCATACGAATCCGCGGAGATCGGACGAGAAATTCCGTGTCGAGATCACCACGAATGCCGCGGGCCACGTCGTGCGTGTGGAGGCTGAGGCCTCCGAGGAGCGGACGGCAGTGGATCTTGCATCCGATCGTTACGAGCGACAACTGCGAAAGCTCAAGACGAAACTGATCCAGCGGAACAGGGTTTCGAACAAAGCGCTAAACCAGGTGTCTAGTCATTCCGATGATGAAGATGACCGTGGCGTTGAGATCGTCAGAACCAAGAGGTTCTCGATGAAACCGATGTCGCCAGAGGAAGCTGTTTTGCAGATGGAAATGCTCGGACACGAGTTCTTCTTCTTCCTCGATGCGGACTCGGATCGGTACTGTGTTTTGTACCGGCGGCGCGACGGCAACGTAGGTTTAATCGAACCGGAATGAGCCGGAGCTGACATGAAGAGATTGCTGGTAGTCGACGATGTTTCCCTGTTCAGGGCTGGTCTGACCTCCGCCCTGGGTGGCGCTGGATACGACGTGGTTGGGGAAGCAGCCGATGGGGAAGCCGCCGTAGCGCTTGCAGAGTCCGAACAGCCAGACATAGTCCTTCTTGACATCCTCATGCCGGGAATGTCCGGCATCGAAGTTCTCGGAAAGATCAGAGCAGTGTCTCCAACTTCGGAGGTTCTGTTGCTGACGGGTTCGGAATCAGAGGAGGATCTGGTCGCCGCCATTAGAGGTGGCGCCCGTGGCTACATCCTCAAGGACATGCCTTTCAGCGAACTCGTCGATGTCATCGACAACATCTCGAGCGGTGGCGCGGCCGTGTCCCCAGGGATGGCAGGAAAGCTCTTCGACGTCACCCGCGAACTTCTGCTCCATCAGGAGTTGATTGGCACGCGGAAGCCTACGCTGACGGGTAGAGAGATAGAAGTTCTCGGCCTTGTTGCAGACGGCAAAACCTCTCGTGAGATAGGCGACTTGCTGTACATCTCAGAGAACACGGTGAAGAACCACATCCGCAACATCCTCGACAAGCTCGGGCTGCACTCACGCAATGAAGCGGTGCTCTACGCCATCAGGGAGAACCTGATCACGCTTCCGTGACGTGAACGACGCTGCGGTGTGCCCAGATAGTCGGGTAGCTCCGTAGTATCCACGGCACATGTCGATTTTCAGCAAAGCACTGCGAGTAGGCGAAGGCAAGCGGCTCAGAGAACTCGAGCAGGTGGCCGTCGATGTCAAAGCTCTCGAACCTGCGATAGAGAAGCTCTCCGATGAGGAACTGGCGGCGCGTACGCCCTGGTTCAGGGAGAGGCTCGCGGCTGGTGAAACCCTCACAGACATCGAGGTGGAAGCGTTCGCGACGGTTCGTGAGGCTTCCAGGCGTGTCCTTGGCCAGCGTCATTACGATGTTCAGGTCGTAGGTGCTGCCGCCATGCATCGCGGCATGATCGCAGAGATGAAGACCGGTGAAGGCAAGACGCTTGTCACCACCATGCCTGCCTACCTCAACGCTCTCGCCGGTGGCGGGGTCCACATCGTTACCGTGAACGACTACCTCGCCAGCCGTGATGCTGAGTGGATGGGCAACATCCATCGATTCCTCGGCCTCAAGGTTGGTCTCATCCAGGCATGGATGACGCCCGAAGAACGCCGCCCGGAATACGAAGCGGACATCACGCACGGTACGAACAACGAGTTCGGTTTCGACTACTTGCGCGACAACATGACAATGACACCAGAGCACATGGTGCAGAAGGGTCGCGCATTCGCGATCGTCGATGAGGTTGACTCGATTCTCGTCGACGAGGCTCGTACGCCTCTCATCATCTCTGGTCGTGTTGGCGAGACCGGCAAGTGGTACACGGAGTTCGCACGCATTGCATCGCGACTCAGAATCGAAGACCACTACGAGGTCGACGAGAAGAAGCGACAGGTGATCACGACCGAAGAGGGCGTCGCACAGGTCGAGGTGATCCTCGGCATCGAGAACATGTACGACTTCGCGAACGTCGACTTCATCCACCATCTCGACGTCGCGCTCAAGGCAAAGACGCTCTACCAGAAGGACGTCGACTACATGATTCGTGGCGGAGAGGTCATGATCGTGGATGAGTTCACAGGGCGTGTGCTTGAAGGACGTCGATACTCCGAGGGCCTCCACCAGGCCATCGAAGCGAAGGAGGGCGTGCGGATCAAGGAAGAGAATCAGACGCTCGCGACGATCACTCTCCAGAACTACTTCCGCATGTACGAGACGCTCTCCGGCATGACGGGAACAGCTATCACTGAGGAGAGTGAGTTCGTCGAGATCTATGGCCTCCAGGTTGCCGTCATTCCCACAAACCGGCCGCTTGCCCGTCTCGACGAGGGTGATGTCGTGTACGTCGATGAGGACAACAAGTTCGCCGCGCTTGCAGATGACATCGAGGAGCGGAACAAGAACGGACAACCAGTCCTCGTTGGAACAACTTCCATTGAGAAGTCCGAACTGGTTGCAGACACGCTGAAGCGGAGAGGGATTCACTTCGAGGTGCTGAATGCGAAACAGCACGAGCGAGAGGCGCACATCGTTGCGCAGGCAGGAACATCGGGAGCGATCACCGTCGCAACGAACATGGCCGGTCGTGGCGTCGACATCCAGCTCGGTGGAAACCCGACCGAGCTGGCGAAGGGCGCGATGCTCCGCACTGAACTTGACCAAGGCACTCCGGGATACGAAGCCGAGTTCGACAGACTCGTCGAGCAGTTCACTGCAGAGACCGAGGTCGACAAGAAGAGGGTGATCGAAGCGGGAGGGCTCTATGTCCTCGGTACTGAGCGTCACGAGTCGAGAAGGATCGATAACCAGTTGCGGGGCCGCTCCGGTCGGCAGGGTGATCCAGGTGAGAGTCGCTTCTACCTCTCTCTTGAGGACGATCTTATGCGCCGCTTTGCGAACGAGCGAGTGGCTTCGATCATGTCGAGGCTCAAGATTCCGCCAGATGTTCCCATCGAGGCGAAGATGGTCAGCAAGTCGATCGAGCGTGCCCAGACTCAGGTTGAGTCCCAGAACTTCGAGATCCGCAAGAACGTGCTCAAGTACGACGAGGTGATGAACACTCAACGCAAGATCATCTACCAATGGCGCAACCAGATCCTCCACGGCGACCACACGGAAGAACTCCTCGCGGAGTGGCTCGACGATGTCGTCGAAGACACAGTGAGAGGAATGACTGAGGGCATCGATCCATCCGAGTGGGACTGGGACGAGCTCGCCACGCACATCGGCGAGTTGTATCCGTCCAAGTTGTCAGTGAGCAGCTTCAGCGATCCCCAAGACCTTGTTGCCGAAGAAGTGATCGATGCATTCGTCGCCGAGGCGGCCGAGGCCTATGGGGCGAGGGAAGCCGAGCTGACCGAATCGGTCATGCGGTCTCTCGAGCGCACGGTCGTTCTGTCGGTGATCGACAACAAGTGGCGTGAGCACCTCGCCGAGATGGATTACCTGCGTTCCGGCATCGGGCTGCGAGCAATGGGCCAACGCGACCCTCTTGTCGAGTACCAGCGTGAGGGGTTCATATTCTTTGAGGACCTGGTACATACGACGAAGGCGGACTCGATCCGATATATGTTCCACGTCGAGGTCGCGCGGCAGGACGAACGGCCCAAAGCGCGCGGTGTAACGACATCGAGTGCAAAAGGCGACGGAACGACGCAACGCCAAGTCAAGCGTGAGGGCGACAAGATTGGTCGCAACGCCCCATGCCCTTGTGGCTCAGGTAAGAAGTACAAGCGCTGTCACGGTGCGCCAGGTGCCGACCCGCTGCCTGAATAGCCCCTAGGGAAGGCCGGCGAGGAGGCTGTTGGCTAGGCCTCCCAACTGTTCGACGGTCACCTCCGGCCCGAAGGCATCGATCTGGATGCCAAGATCCCCGTCGATGATCATCAGTTGCCCTCCGCCGCTTCCGAGATCTGTGATGCCACCCCATGCCTCGTCTCCGTAGCCGCTGAGGGTCGAGATCGATCCCCAACCACAACTCCTTCCCGAGGCGGTTCCTCCGCTTCCCGTGGTTTCGCGTGACTCACCGGATTCAACCACTTTGCCGAAGATCGCATCGACGTCTTCCTTGGAGATGGGGGTGCATGGATCGGGGAGGTCTGCAGCGGCCGCAGTGGCCGTGTCACTTGATTCCGAACCCGAAGTGTCGCCGCGGTCGCTCTCATGGTCGGGGCGGCAGGGTGCTTTCTGCGACGCGACAGCGCCGAAGATGCGCGAGAATGCTCTGAACCAACCGAGGAGACGAGTACAGGCATGGGGAGTATCGCGACGCTCAAGAATGTGGCGAAGGGGCTCACAGGCGCAATCATCGCCAGACGAGCGATCGAGTGGGCCAATCCGGTAACCGGCGCAGCATCCGCACCTCTCGAGACATTGGCATTCGTTGAATCGTTCGGTCCATCCCTGATGCCTCACTCCTCGATGCATCAGGGAGCGATCGCTGGCATGTCTGTGCTTGCTGCCCGCGGCGTGACGGCGATTGTAGAGGGCGTAACGGGGACCATCGTCAATGAGGGTGACCCGCTTTCGCACAGGCTTCTGATGCGCACGTTCGTTGGAGGCGTCGGATACTCATTTGAACAATTGCCCGTTCGCAGTGGGGAGACGATGGCCAGATCTGGGGCGAGGACGGCTGGGCGCGTCGTGAAATCGGCCTCCATCGGCGGGGCGATCTTCGACCTTGGAAGTGCGACGCAGGATCGCTACCCAGCTTCGACGATGGTGCGGCCCGCGCTCGTGTCGGTCGCCGCCCTTGCCGGCGTTCTCCTTTTTTCCAAGGACAGGCTTGAGAAGCGGAAGGCCGAGCAACAGCGTTGGCCCATTCCACAGCCCAATGAACTCGCCCCCGCTGTCGCGACAGGTTTCGTGGTGACCTCCGTAGGGATGGCCGGGACGAGAGCCTTCCAGGCGACTCGAGGCGCTTGGATGGACTATTTCGGCGATACGCCGTCGAGACGCCTTGTAGGGCGTGCCGTGAACGTCGCGATGTGGGCGGGAGGCTTGAGCAGTCTCTACAACAGCGGTGTTGGCTACATCGGCCGAGGCAATGAGAGAATCGAGGCCGGATACTCCGTTGCACCGACGAGTCCACTCATGTCGGGTAGTCCGGGAAGCATTTCCTCCTTCTCCGACCTCGGTCAGCAGGGCAGACGATTCGTGACGGATGTGCTCACACCGGAGTACATCGACGGAACCATGGATGAGTCCGGAGCAGAGCATCCGATCAGAGTCTTCATCGGGTACAACTCGGAACCGCTGTACCCCTCCGGTCGCGCTGAGATGGCGCTCGATGAACTCGAACGCACCGGCGCATTCGATAGGGACTATCTCCTCTTGGTATCGCCGACGGGCACCGGCTGGATCGATCAAACGATGATCGAGTCCGCAGAACTGTTCACGAGGGGCAATATCGCCTCGGTTTGCATCCAATACGGAAAGTTCCCCTCGTTCCTCAGTCTCCAGAAGGTTGCCCTGGGCCGCGGTCAGTTCCGACTGCTTCTGTGGGGAGTCAAACAGCGACTTGCAGATCGACCTCCAGAGGACAGGCCAAAGGTTCTGGTCTTTGGCGAGAGCCTCGGCGCATGGACGAGCTCGGATGTCGTAATGCACAACGGGATGGCCGGATTTGACCATTACGGCATCGACAAGGCGTTGTGGGCCGGCCTTCCGTGGATGGCTAAATGGTCGAAGAGCGGGATGGGGCGCGGATCGAGCGAGCTTGTTCCAGAGGGAACGGTTGGGGTCTTCGATCAACCTCAGCAGTTGATGGATCTTTCCCAAGAGGAGCGATCAGCGCTGCGGGCTGTGATTCTGGACCATGACAACGATCCGATTGCCGTCATGGGACCAGATTTGCTTATCAGGGAACCCGAGTGGCTCAAAGGCGACCGTGGTCGTGGTGTTCCGGAGGATATGGCGTGGACACCGATCGTGACCGGTATCCAGGTGATGATCGACGCCGCCAACGCCATGGTGACAGTGCCCGGAAAGTTCAGTTCGTTCGGTCACGACTATCGCGGTGACATGGCTCGAATGGTCTACTTCGGCCTTGATCTTCCTTCGTCGAGTGACGAACAGGTGGTCGCTGTCGAGGAGGCTCTTGTTGCTCTCGAACTGGACCGCGCCGAGCGGATAGCGGCAGCGAAGGAAGAGAATGCCCCTGCCCCGCCGAGCCGAGTTGTTGCGGGCGAGCGGATTGCCGGCGGCGTACCTCTGGCCGGTGATCGAACCTCTGGCGCGCAGTGGCTGCGGTCGCTTGCCAAGACGACGGGTACGCCAGAGGGCGACGTCCAGTAGCCGGGAATGCCTGCGGCATTCCTTGGGAGTTGGAAGGAACGCGAAGCGTTCCCCGCAACTCCGAGAGGTCGGTCGCTAGCCTGCCATTGATGGAACCTGCAGAATTGCGAGATGTCGTAGTGGACCTTCTATCCCGTCTCGCTGACGCCCGAGGCTTTCTTGACGTTGAGGGAAAGGAAGCTGAGTTGGTCGTTCTTCGCGAGCAGGCTTCTGCGCCCGATCTGTGGAATGACCAGGACAACGCGCGGGCAGTGACGTCCAGACTTGCCCGTCATGAGGGCACCATCAAGCTCGTAACAGACCTTGAGGAGTCGATCGAGGACATCGATCTGCTGCTTGGAATGGCGATCGAGGAATCGGACAGCGATTCGTTGTCCGAAGTCGAGTCAGAACTCGACAGGCTTCGTATCGAGATCTCCATCCTTGAGCGCGAGTCGCTCTTCTTCGGCGAGTACGACGATAACCCAGCGATCGTGTCGATACATGCCGGCGCCGGTGGCGTTGATGCCCAGGATTGGGCCGAGATGTTGCTGCGGATGTACACCCGGTATCTGGAACGTTCTTCGATGTCCTTTGAGGTCGATGACTATCAGGAGGGTGACGAGGCTGGCATCAAGTCGGCGACGCTCACCATCAGCGGCGACAACGCGTATGGCATCTTTGAATCAGAGCGCGGCACGCACAGACTCGTTCGGATCAGTCCGTTTGACTCCGCAGCACGCAGACATACGGCCTTCGCGGGTGTCGATGTGATCCCCCAGGTCGATGTGGAAGAGATCGAGATCGACACAGAAGACCTTCGCATCGACACGTACAGGGCTTCGGGTGCCGGCGGACAGCACATCAACAAGACGGACTCAGCGGTACGAATCACCCATGAACCGACGGGCATTGTTGTGTCGTGTCAGGCGGAGCGGTCCCAGATGCAGAACAAGGCCCGAGCCATGCAACTTCTGAGCGCTCGTCTGGCAGAGAAGGCCAGACAGGACCAAGCGGCTGAGGTCGCCGCGGTGAGGGGCGAGCAGCACGAGGCGGGTTGGGGTCGCCAGATCCGCTCGTACGTGATGCAGCCGTACCAAATGGTGAAGGATCTGCGGACCGACTTCGAGATTGGGAATATCCAGGGTGTTCTGGATGGAGACATCGATGGCCTCGTTGATTCGTACCTCGCGTGGAGACGAGCGGAGCTCTACGAGGCGTAGGGCCCGAGTTGTTCGAGGTATTTTCCCCAGGGCACCGTCTCGATGGCGCCGCATAATCACGTTCTTATTGGGCGGCACCGGTATCCTCGTTTCTGGCTGACCAACAGGGCCACGAAACAGCCAAACTCTGAGTTCATTCATGATCAAACTCGAAAACGTAACCAAGGTGTACCCCGGCGGCACGGTCGCTGTGAAGGACGTGAATCTCGAGATCGCCAAAGGCGAATTCTTATTCCTCGTTGGCGCTTCAGGTTCAGGCAAGTCCACGCTCCTCCGCTTGATGATGCGTGAGGAACCACCTACCAACGGTGACATCTGGATCGCAGGCAAACACGCCTCCCAACTCCCAAGCTGGAAGATCCCTTACCTCAGACGCTCCATCGGAACCGTCTTCCAGGACTTCAAGTTGCTGCCAACGCGAACTGTCTACGAGAACGTCGCGTTTGCCATGGAGGTCACGGGTAAGCACCGGTCCATCATCAGAAACCAGGTGCCCCAGGTTCTGAAACTTGTTGGCCTGTCGGACAAGGCAGATCGTATCCCGCGCCAGCTCTCGGGTGGCGAGCAGCAGCGCGTGGCTGTTGCGCGTGCCTTCGTGAACAGGCCACTGATCCTGCTTGCAGATGAGCCGACCGGAAACCTTGATCCGGCGACATCTGTTGGAATCATGAGAATCCTCGACCGCATCAGCAGAACGGGCACAACTGTCGTCATGGCAACGCATGATCATGCAATCGTGGATGCGATGCAGCGTCGCGTCGTGGAACTTGATCGAGGCAGAGTCTCGCGTGACGAGTCTCACGGCATCTACGAGACACGCCAAGGGGACGACGTTCCCGGGCCAGCATTCGACGAGATCGAAGACGAGACGGAGATCGCGGATACCGTCGACGATGTCGAAGAGGAACTCGAAGCGATCGTCGATGAGGCAACAGAGGCTGCCCTCGCCGCCGCTATCGAAGAGGATGCGGACGAGGAAGTCGACGACGACATTGATGAGAGCTCCGAAGAGGGTTCACAAGACGAAGGTGACGCATGACAAGCCTCACCTATATGTTCAAAGAGGCGTTCAATAACCTCGGGCGGAATGCCCTTGTCGTGCTCGGAGCGATCCTCGCGGTATTCATATCTCTGACGCTCACCTTCGGAACGCTCGTTTTCGGCGAGATCGTCAGAGTCAACACGCTGCAGTGGGCTGAGGACGTTCGAGTCATCGCGTTCCTGCAAGATGACATGACGGCTGAGGCCACGGCCGAGCTACAGAACGAAGTCGCTTCGTGGCCGCAGGTATCGGATGTGTTCTACGTCTCAAAGCAGGCTGCATTCGAGGAGGCTCAGGTCCTCTTCTCCAATGACGAGGCGATGCTTCGAGTCCTTGACGAGAACCCGGATCTTCTTCCTGCGTCTCTGCGCGTCCAACCGGCCGATCCGGAGGACTACGGCCTGATCGTGATCCGATTGGAGTCGACGCCTGGCGTGGAAAAGGTCGAATCCGCCGGAGATGCCATTGATGCGATGATCGCGTTGCGAGATGGTCTCCAGATCATGTTCTGGCTCCTGGCTGTAGCTCTTGGTGTTGCGGCGGTTGCGTTAATCGCCAACACCATCCACATGGCGATCTATGCTCGCCGCGAGGAGATCGAGATCATGCAGCTTGTCGGGGCCAGCAACTGGTTCGTGCGAACGCCTTTCCTCATCGAAGGGGCTTTGGAAGGGCTTATCGGTGGCGCGCTTGCGGTCACCTTCATTGTTGTTGCGCAGCAGCTGGCTGTGGATCGACTCTCTGAACTCCCAGACTGGATCAATCTCGCGATTCAGAACGATTTCATCCTTCGGCAGGGCGCGCTGATCTTGCTGTTCGGTGTTGCTGCCGGCCTTGTCGGTAGCTCATTGAGCCTTGCAGTCCATCGCACCCTGCGCTCGTGATTCGTCGCGCCCTCTTTCTCGCTGTCGTTGCCACGCTGATAGGTTCGCTCGCCGCCCCTGCCCTCGGCGATTCTCTCGAACAGGATCTCAAGGACATCCGTGAATCCATTCTGGCTATCGAGGCTGCGATGGACGACGTCGCTGCGGAGCGTTCGATGCTCGCGATGGATGTGCTGCACGCCAGAGAGAAACTTGATGTTGTCGAGACTGAGATGACTGCCGCTCGCGCACGGTTGACGCGGATCGAGATCGAGCAATCAGACCGCAACGCCGCGCTTGAGGATGTACGGGCCGAACTCGCTGAACGGTTTGCGAAGCTCTCGATCATCCGTGACCAACGCGACTCTGCTCTCGACGATGCGAAGGCGTCTGTTCTGCAGGCATACATGAGCGGAGGCACCTCCGAACCATCGATCGCATTCTCTGCCACGGCAGTAACCGACATTTCTGTTGGTGTTGCGTATCTCGACGTCCTCACCGGTTATCGGTCAGGCGCCGCTGGTCGATATGCGGAACTTGTTGCAATGCAGGAGTCGGAGGAGGCTGAGGTCAGGGCGGTCGAGGATGCGATTGCTAGTGAGGTTGCCGCTCTCGTTGACACTGCCGCAGACATCGATGCGGCACAGGCGGACCTCCAGGTGAAACGTGCAGCTCTGTCAGCCGAGTTCGACCGTCAGGAGGCGCTCCTCGATGACGTCGAGGCAGCTATCGCCGAGTTCGAGGGGGAGATCACATCGCTTGCTCGCGAGGAGGCCTCGATCAGGTCGAGGATCACCGCTGCCTCCCAGCCGACGGGCACGAAACCCGGGCAGCTCGTGCGGCCGGTACCGGGAGCTGTCTCGTCCGGATTCGGACCCAGAGTCCACCCGATCCTCGGGACAACACGGATGCACAACGGAGTCGACATGAACGCATCCCAGGGTGACGCCATCAAAGCGGCCGCCGCCGGCACGGTGATCCTCGCTGGCGTGAAGGGTGGTTTCGGAAATACCATCATGATCGACCACGGCGGGGGAATGGTCACCCTGTAC
>PJEL010000524.1_pt1 | contig 45127 bp, 30 predicted proteins | sample 1853271 | NCBI WGS metagenome assembly PJEL01 (sample SAMN08108733, study PRJNA415343) | Invertebrate metagenome, whole genome shotgun sequencing project. | host: Globobulimina | place: Sweden: Gullmar Fjord | collected 2015-08
GAGGGCGTGAACCTGCTCGCCGAGGTCGTCGCCGCGATCGAGGTCGACGATCCAACCCGAAAGACGGCGATCCTCGACCAGATCGGAGAGGTCTTCGCCCATGTGAATCGGGTCCGGGCGGTGGAGCAGTCTCGCGGCAAGAGCCTGCGATCTGCCGAGGGAGAAGCCGAGTTCCGCGCCCAGTTCAAGCTCTTTGCGCAGTCGGTTCAGTCCGCCCTCGCCCAGACGCCGACCCCCGAGTCCTGCGAGAACCAGCTCTCCCGACTGCTGCTGCAGCTCGAAGAGGTGGAGGCCCGGTTTGCGGACTTCGACGAGTTCCTTCCGCTGCTCGCCGAGAAGAGAGAGGAGGTCTACACGGCCTTCTCGAGCCGAAAGCAGACGCTGGTGGACGAGCGAAATCGCAGGATTGAGTCGCTTTTTTCCGCCGCCGATCGAATCCTCCAGGGGGTCGCGCGCCGATCGCGCACGTTCAAGGCTGTCGACGAGCTGAACACCTACTTCGCGTCCGATCCGATGGTGCTCAAGCTGCGCTCCCTCGCCGATCAGCTGGCTGGACTCGGCGACACGGTGAAGTCCGACGAGCTGCAGTCCAAGGTGAAGACCGCCCGACAGAATGCGCTCCGTGGTCTGCGTGACAAGCTCGAGCTCTTCGAGGGCGACGAGAACCTGGTTCGCTTCGGAAAGCACAGGTTCAGCGTCAACACCCAGCCGCTCGAACTCGCCGTTGTTCCCCGCGGAGACGGCGTGGCGATGCACCTGACCGGGACCGACTTCTACCAGGCCATCGACGATCCCGACTTCGAGAGGACCCGGCCGTACTGGGATCAGACCGTGGTGTCCGAGACGCCTGAGGTCTACCGGGGTGAATACCTGGCGGCCTGCCTTCTCTTCGATGCCGAGGCGGGGAGGGGATTCAGTATTTCCGACCTCGAAGCCGACGTTCTCCAGGAGTCGGCGCTGCGCGAGAGGATCCGGTCCTATGCCGCCGACCGCTACGACGAGGGCTATGACCGGGGCATCCACGACGCCGATGCCACCCGGATCCTGACCAGCTTGCTGGGGCTCCGCAAGACCGTGGACCTGCTGCGCTTCTCGGGTGCTGCCCGCAGTGTCGCGGCGCAGTTCTGGGCCTTTCAAAAGGATCGACCGACAGAGAGCTGGATTGCGCGCGCTCGTGCACTGGCGCGGCTACGGGAGTCCCTCGGACTCAGTCAAGCGCAGTCCGGCTTTGTCGAAGAGCTATCCGACGCGATCGACTCCTGGGCCTCGTCGGCTGGGTTCGGCGTGGACGCGACATCGGGTGCCGGCGCCTACCTGTTCGAGGTTCTCTCGCGGGATCCGCTCCGGTTCGCCTTTGGCGCCGAGGCGTCCGCTCTCCGAGATGGGCTCTTGCATTGGCTGGAGGATCGCGGTGGCTCGATGCGGTTCGAGGACGCCCTGCGCGCCCTCACCGATCCCGCCCAGCGGTTCACGATCAAACAGGCCTGGTTGCAGACGTTTGCCCAGCACTGTGGCGACGAGCGCTTCGAGTGCCTGGCGGGTGCGGCGACCGAGTCGGCGACCCTCATGATCACCGAACGCCTCCTCGATGCCGATGTCTCGGCGGCGACTGGGGTGGTCGAGGTGACCGGCCTACTCGGCCAGCACAAGCGCATCAGAGACGGGACCATGAGCCTGCGACTCTCGGCGTTCATCTCGCGGATCAGGCGCTTCAAGGCCGAGCGCGTTCCCGGTTTCCGCGCCTATCGCGAGCGCCGGGCCGAGGTCGTCGAGACATCCAGGAACAGGCTCCGCGTGGACGAGTTCAAGCCGAAGGTCATGACCGCGTTCGTGAGGAACAAGCTGATCAACGAAGTCTATCTGCACCTCGTGGGCGACAACCTCGCCAAGCAGATGGGGGCGGCGGGATCTGCAAAGCGCACCGATTTGATGGGTTTGCTCCTGCTGATCTCGCCTCCAGGCTACGGCAAGACCACGCTGATGGAGTACGTCGCGAGCCGTCTCGGCCTCGTGTTCGTGAAGATCAACGGGCCTGCGCTCGGGCACTCGGTGACCTCTCTCGATCCGACCGAGGCACCCAACGCCACGGCGCGACAAGAGGTCGACAAGGTCAATCTCGCCCTCGAGATGGGCAACAACACCATGTTGTACCTCGACGATATCCAGCACACACACCCAGAATTCCTGCAGAAATTCATCAGCCTGTGCGATGCCAGCCGCCGAATCGAGGGCGTCTGGAACGGGCGGACCCGGACCTACGACCTGCGCGGCAAGAAGTTCGTCGTCGTCATGGCCGGCAATCCCTACACCGAGTCCGGCGACAAGTTCCAGATCCCAGACATGCTGGCGAACCGGGCAGACACCTACAATCTCGGTGACATCCTCGGTGGCAGGGACGACGAGTTTGCACTGTCCTTCCTGGAGAACGCCCTGACCTCGAACGCGGCCCTGCAGCCGTTGGCCACTCGATCCCAGGCCGATGTGTACGCCTTGATCCGCATGGCGGAGGGCGAGCAGATCTCCACCAACGAACTCACTCATGACTACACCGCGGTGGAGATTGGCGAGATCCGGCCGACGCTGGAGCACCTGATCCGCTGTCGGGAGGTGCTGCTGAAGGTGAACGCCGAGTACATCCGATCGGCGGCCATGGAGGATGCCTATCGCGTCGAGCCGCGCTTCCAGCTCCAGGGCAGCTATCGCAACATGAACAAGCTCGCGGAGAAGGTCGTTCCCGCGCTCACTCCGGACGAAGTGGTGGCGTTGATCGCCGATCACTACCAGGCCGAGGCCCAGACCCTGACAACCGGTGCCGAGTTCAACCTGCTCCGGTTTGCCGAGCTCGTGGGCACGATGGACGAAGGTCAGTCCGCCCGATTAGAGGCCATCCGAGCGGAGTATCGACGTCGGCAGATGATGGGAGGTGGCGACGACGATCCAGTGGATCGGGTCACCGGTGTGCTCTCCGGCATGGCGCAGCAGCTGGGCCAGCTTGGCGAGACACGCGGATCGGCGGAAGGGGTCGAGTCTCTCGTGGCCGCGCTGGAGAAGATCTCGGTGGCTCTGGCGGAACAGCCAACTCCGGCCCTACTCACGCCGGAGGCAGAATACCGGCTTTTGCAGGGGGAATCAGCCCTGCGTCCCCCGACCAACCTGCGGCCCGCAGAGATGACGCGCGAGGAGCTGCTACGTCAGATCGCACGAGTGCTGACCAACGACGCCGCGGGTTCGGTCGCGTTTCTCGAGGAGCTCCGCAGCGTCGCGAACGCCATCTCTGGTCTGGCAGAAAGCTAGGGGACCACGTCCAGACGCTGGTGAGGTGCCGCGTAGCCTTGTGCTAGGTTGCGCCACTCCAGGGGGCCTCTTGAGCACAGAACCTCAACCCGACGCGCAGAATCCTTCCGGCCAGGACAGCGCTCTCTCCGACGTCAAGCAGCTCGGACTGTTCGCCGCGATCGCCAGCTTGTCCTGGGTCTTTTGGGTCGTCGGTGGCATGGAGATGGTCGAGCGCCTCGCCTATTACGGCGTCAAGGCGGTTGCAGCGCTCTACGCCAAGGACCCTGTGTCGGCCGGCGGGCTCGGCATCACGATGTCGGAGTTTGGCACGATCCTGCTCTTCTGGGCGCTCTTCCAATCCATCATCCCGGTCTTCACCGGTGGCCTCTCGGACCGCTATGGCTACAAGGAGACCATCGCGGTGTCCACGGTCGTGAAGATCATGGGCTATCTGACGATGTTCGCGTTCCCGACCTACTGGGGTTTTTTCGGGGGAGCCATCCTGCTCGCTACGGGCACGGCGATCTTCAAGCCCGGCATCCAGGGCACTTTGGTCAAAGCGACCAACCGTGAGAACAGCTCCATGGCGTGGGGCATCTTCTACCAGACCGTGAACTGGGGCGGATTCCTGGGGCCCCTGGTGGCCGGCTACATGCGCAAGATGGAGTGGCGCTACGTGTTCCTGGCCTGCGCCGCCATCATCTGCCTGAACTTCGTGCTGCTGCTCCTTTACAAAGAGCCGGGCAAGGCCGAGCGGGTCGCCGCCATCGAGGACGCCAAGAAGGCCGGGATCAAGCAAGAGAGCCTGTTCTGGGACTCGCTGCACGAACTCAGCAAACCCCACGTGTGGGTCTACCTGGGCATCTTCTCGGGCTTCTGGTTCATGTTCAACGCGCTCTTCGACGTGCTGCCCGTGTACATCGAGGAGTGGGTCAACACCTCGGACATCATCACAACGTTGTTCCCGGGCGGAGTGAGCGAGAACCCGATCATCAACTTCGTGGTGGTCATGAACGAAGAGGGTACGGCCATCCAACCGGAGGGACTGCTCAACTTCAACGCCTTCATGATCATGCTGACCTGCTTCGCCTTTGCTTGGCTATCCGGGCTCATGCGCGCCACGACCTCCATGGTGGTGGGCACCTTGTGCGCGACCGCCGCCATCTTCGCCATCGGCCACAGCACCGCCGGCTGGGTGTGCCTGGCCTCCATCGCCATCTTCTCCACTGGCGAGATGCTCTCGAGTCCGAAGTTCTCGGAGTTCATCGGCAACTTCGCTCCCAGCGATAAAAAAGCGATGTACCTTGGATTCTCGCAGATTCCTCTCGCCATTGGCTGGACCCTCGAGGGCAAGATGGGACCGTGGCTGTACGACGTGTTCGCCAGCAAGGAGCGCTTCTCTCGCGATCTGCTCGCCGAGCGCGGCATGGATGCGGGCAAGATCGCCGACATCCCCCAGGGCGAGGCCTTCGACCACCTGATCACTTTCACGGGCCAGGGCCACTGGGAGCTGACTCAGCTGCTCTACGACACCCACACTGTCGCCCACGTCTGGAACATCATGGGCATCGTCGGCGTGATCACGGCCCTCGGTATCTACCTGTACGGGCGGTGGATCCTCACCCTGAAGACCGACTGATCGAGCGGCCTCAGGGCGTCTCGGGGTTGGTTGCTTGCCAGAGCACGCGCGCCCGACCTACGGCCTCAGCGAGCAGGGTCTCCTCGGGATAGGTGCCGTCCGCGCGCGGTTCTCCAACTTCGCGGCCGGTGAACAGCGCCAGGGCCTCTTGGATCCGGCTCACGCCCCAGACGTGGAAGCGACCGGCACGACAGGCCTCGACGACATCGCGCCGGAGCTGGAGATCGCCGACGTTGGAGCTGGGGATCAACACGCCCTGGGTCCCGTCGAGGCCGGCGTGGGCGCAGGTGTCGAAGAAGCCCTCGATCTTCTCGTTGACCGCCCCGATTGGCAGGATGTTTCCGTGCTGATCGATGGCGCCGGTCATGGCCAGGCCTTGGCGGACCGGGGTGCGGTTGAGGGCGGAGAGCAGGCAGACGAACTCGGCCCCGGAGGCAGAGTCTCCGTCGATGCCACCATAGGACTGCTCGTGGGTCAGCGAGGCGTCGAAGACCAGAGGATGGGGGGTATCGAGCAGGTTTCTCAGCAGACCGCGGAGGATGAAGAAACCCTTGGTGTGGATGTGCCCGGAGAGGTGTGCTTCGCGCTCTACATGGATGGCGCCGGCGATTCCGGGTCCGACGCTGGCGGTGATGCGGCTGGGGAAGCCGTACCGGAGTGGCCCGGCCTGGATGACTGCGAGACCGTTGAGCTGGCCGACCTTCGTGCCGGTCGTGCACACTCGGATCACGCCGCTGTCGACGCGCTCTCGGAAGCGCCTTCCTGGCTGATCCGCGCGCTGTTTTCCCGCTAGGATGGCGTGCTCGATGTCCTCGCGGTGGGTCTTGGGTGCCCCGCGCTTCGTGGCGTAGTAGGCGGCCTCTCGCACGATGTCGGCGATGCGGCCGAAGCGGGTGGTGAGCTTGCCCTTTTCCTCGGCGATGCGGGCGCCGTGGTCTACTAGGGCGGCGACCGCTCCGCCCGAGAAGTCCGAGAGCCCCTCTTTCCGCTGCAGTCGAGCGACGAACTGGGCGTAGATCTGGGCGCCGGCCTTGTCTCGCTCGATCACCTCGTCGAGGTCTACCAGGACCTTGAAGAGCTGGTCGAAGTCGGCGTCCGTCTCGTCGAGCACGTAGTAGACGACGGGCTCACCGAGCAGGACGACCTTGACGCGGACTGGGATCGGCTCGGGCTTGATGCCGGCGATACGCAGGGTTGTCGAGGCATTGTCGGGAGGAGTGAGCTGCACCACGCCCGTCCTTAGCGCTCGCTTCAGGGCTGCCCACGCTCCGGGCTCGCCAGCGATCTCTCGTGCGTCGATGATGAGTACACCGCCGTCGGCGCGAAGCAGCGAACCGGCGTGGATGCCGAGGTGGGGTGCCGAAGGCACGGCTTCGACCGGGACCACCGGATCGACGCCGCCGAGGAGACGTTGGACCGTTGGCACCAGTTCGACCACGACGGGAGGTGTTTCGTCGGGGTTCCGGGAGGTGAGGACATGCACTTTGTAGCGCTGGGTGATCGCAGGGTGCTCGGCGAAGAGCCCGAGATGTTCGGTTACGTCCTCGATTACTTCGCTCAGCCACGCCTGGGCGCGCGGCCAGCCAGTGCGGATGTCGGCAACCGCATCGCTGAGAACAGAGCGCACTTCGCCGAGCACCAGCTCGCGCACCGAGCGCTCCATGCGTTTTCTCACCCGCACCGCTCGCGTGGTAACAGAGCGGAGCTTGGCCGTGAGGGAGTGGGCGGATGCCTGCAGCTTGGCGACCTTTTCGGGGTCAACAGCTCCCTGGGCGGCAAGCGCGTGCAGCTTCTCGAACGGGACGGGCTGGCCTTCGATGGTGGGCAGCAACAGGGTCTCTTGGTCGCCGTCTTCATCTTCGAGCTGGGCGAGGGCGAGTCCGACTTTGTCGAGATGGGCCTCGAAAGGTGCGCTGATCGCCTGGATCTCGTGCTCGGCGGCGTCGTGCAGCTTCTGGGTCTTGACGTGCACTTGCGGCGTTGAGAGCAGGTCCGCGAGATCCTCTACGATGAACCTGATCATCTCGTCGACGCGTTTCTGTAGAGCGGGTCCGCGGCCCGCATCGACGGACAGGAGGCGGGGACTGTCGGGGTGGCTGAAGTTGTGCACGAAGCAGTGGTCATCGGGCGGCGGGCCCGGGATTTTCACCTTCTCGAGCACCCGGCGCACCAACCCCAGGCGGCCGGTGCCGGGCAAGGCGCGCACAAAGACATTTTGTCCGAAACCTTTTACCTCCAGCCCGAACTTCAGCGCCTCGGCGGCGGACTGTTGAACGCCGGGTGGCTCGCTGGTGTCGAGCTCGGCGGTGGTACCGAAGTCGAGCCAAGGTCGCGGGCACTGCCAGCGAAGTTTGTTTGCCGGCAGCGTGTCGATGGGCACCTCGGGGGCGGGATCGTGTTCATCGAACGTAGCTGTTCTGGGGCGCCGCGTCGCATTGCAAACCGGGGACCCGGCGAGGTTCACGTTTGCATGCGACTACCGCGCTGACAGTGCGATCCGGGCCTTCATCTCCTTGCCGTCGCGCTTCCAGACGATCTCGACTTCGTCGCCGGGTGCACGCTCTTTGAGTGCGGTGCTGAGGGCGCGCAGATCGGCGATCTCCACGTCGGCGAGCTCCACGAGCACGTCACCCTTGGCCATGCCCGCCTTGGCTGCCGGGCTGTTGGCGACGACATCGGTGAGCAGGACGCCGGGGCCCGGGAACGCGAAGTCCGGGACCGAGCCGAGGCTGGCCCTCCGCACGCCTTCTCCGCCGCCTTGTGGGGCCTTGGCGTCCGCTGCGGTGAGGGGCTCGGGTCGAGCGGCCAGGTAGACGACGGCCTCCCGCGCGACGCTCGCCACCTTGACGAGATCCGCGGGATCGATCTTGTCGACCGTGTCCGAGGATCGGTGATAGTCGGCGTTGGGACCAGTGAAGATCTGCACCGCTGGCACTCCTGCTCGCAGGAAGGACACCTGGTCGCTGCCCCCGACGTCCTTGGCGACCGGCTCCACGGGCACCCCGGTGACATAGCCGGCACCGCGGAAGATATGCGGCCACTCGGTTGCGCTGCCAGTGCCCAGGACCAGGACCTTGCCCTTCCCGAGGCGACCGACGGTGTCGAGGTTCACCATGCCGATCGTCTCGGCGGCCGGCCAGGTCTCCATGGCCTGCACGTAGTGCTGAGAACCGAGGAGACCACTCTCTTCTCCGGTGAAGGCGACAAAGACGACGGACCGCTGAACGGAGTCACTCGCGAGGGCTCGGGCCAGCTCGAGCAGCACGGCCACGCCGCTTGCGTTGTCGTCGGCGCCGGGCATGATCTTGCCGCGCTCCTCGGCGCGGCCGTCGGCATCGCCGATCCCCAGATGATCGTAGTGCGCCCCCACAACCACGCTCTGAGTGGCCAGGTCGGGTCGGTGTCCACGCAGCACACCCACCACGTTGCGGAGCTGGTGGTCCCCCTCCTTCCAGGTCTGATACCAGCCGTCTTCTCCGCCGGGCTCGAGTCCGGCCGCCTCGAAGGCCGCAGCAATGCGCTCTGCCGCCGTATCGAGCTCTGGTGTGCCGAGTCCGCGTCCCTTCATCTCCGGCGCTGCGAGCTCGGCCACAAGCTTGCCCATGCGGTCGGCGGAAAATGGGGGCGGCAGCATGGCGAGGGGCTGGCGCTCGGGGAGTTCGCCGATCTCGGCCTGTTTGAAGCTGTGGGTGAGGGGAGAGTCGAGTACCGGCCACTGTCCCTTGGCGACGTTGGTCGGCTCGCTGCCTTCGAAGGCGAGGTAGCCATATTTGTGGTAGTGAGGGAGTTTTCGGGCTAGCCCCGGTATGGCGTCGGCCCCGTCCGCCGCAACCCAGAGCACCGGGCGCTCGTCTGCGCGCAGGGCGAGCACGAAGCTGTGGTCCGCTCTCGGGCGCTCGGCTCCGTCGAGGAACATCACCTCGTCAGGCACCATGTCGTAGCGACCACCCGCGGCCTCGATGTGCTCGATGAATCGGTTGTCCCAACCAAATAGCCACACCGCACCGTCTGCGGGAAGCCGCTCGATGTCGGCGTCGCTGACGACCTGCCACTCACCCGGCTGGCTCGCTGCCCATCCGTCGGCCAGGGTACGCCATCCCTCGGTCAGCTCGCTCGAGGGCAGCACAGCGGTGACCTTCTCTGCCCCAAAACCGGCCGAGAGTGCAGGGGGGATCTCGGCGGCATCGAGGCGCCGGAAGACGTCGAAGAGCGGATCGACGTCCACTCGTAGTGGCTCGGCTGGTAGCTCCAAGGTCATGGACTTCGAACCGGCGTCGAGCTGCACGACCTTCCAGAGTGCCTGCTCTTGGTCTCGCAGGGTGATGGCTACTGGAACGTTCAACGCGTAGGGCTCCCCGGCCTGGGCGACTTCCAGAGTCAGTTCCCAACCCTCATCTTTCTTGGCGGACTCGGCCTTGGCGATCGAGAGCTCCGGCGCTCCAGTACGCTCCACCCACTGGGAGAAGAAGCCCGCCAGCTCCCGCTCTGAGGTGGCCTCGAACGCACTCTGCACGTCGGCCCAGGAAGCCACTTCGAAGAGGTTGTCGCCATAGAGCTTTTGCAGGCCCTCCACGAAGACCTCGTCGCCGAGCTGCTGTCGGAGCATGTGGAAGAGCATCGAGGTCTTGCCGTAGCCGACCGCCTCGGTGGCTGGGCTGTGCCGGGAGGTGAACTCCACGAGGGGAAAGTCGGTCTCTGCGTTGGCGTAGTGAGCGTACTTCTGTAGGTTCGTCCTTCGGTATCCAGCGCCTCCTCCGCGGCCTTCCTGGATCAGGTGGTCGGCGAGATAGGCAGTGAGTCCCTCACACCAGTTTCCCTGTTCCCAGGCCACATAAACGCCGTTTCCCCACCAGTTGTGCAGGATCTCGTGGGGATAGGAGGAGTGCAGGATGAAGGGCAGGCGGATGACCGTCGATCCCAGCAGGGTGAAGCTCGGCATGCCGTAGCCAGTCTCCCAGAAGTTCTCGACCAAGGCGAACTTATCGTAGGGATAGGCCCCGAGCAGATCCGAGTACATGGTCACGTATTGCCCGGTGACGTCGAGGTAGGTGTCGGCCAGCGCTGGATCGTCTTCGGAGAGCAGGACCAAGGACTGCAGGCCACCCTCGTCTCGCCGGTACTCGCGGAGGGGTCCGCCGACGACGATGATCTCTTCCTGCGCCTCGGGGGAGGCATAGCCCATGATTCCCGCCGCGCCCGGGACTCGGGTTCCCGGCGCGACGACCTGCCAGTCATCGGGTCCCGACACGTGCAGTTCGAAGGTCAGCAGCCCGTCGCCCAGCCACGGGACCCAGATCGAACCGCCCGAGAGGTAGACACCCTCGTCTGCGATGAAAGCGGGCGTCTCTTGGAAGCTTCGGGCGCCGGCCTTGTCATCGGAGAGCTCGTGGTGAACGTTGCCGCCGTAGCTGATGATCAGCTCCGACGTGTCCTTGGGGAGCTTGGCGCTCCAGATCTCGGTGCCCGCCGGCAGCCCGTCATCGGCAAAGTGCTCGCCCGCCTCCAGCTGCTTCAGCTTCACGCCGCGGGTCTCGGAGGTGGGCTCCAGGCCCGGATGCAGCGCAAAGTGGATCAACCGCTCGCCCGCCAGCTCATCGGGCAACGTGATCCAATCGATGACCCACACCGTGTGTGACTCGGGGTCGAGGTGCAGATCCACGTCGTGATGCACCGTTTGTGCGGCGTTGGCCTGGCAGAACGTGGCGAGCAGCAGCGACAGCATGGACCCTCCGAGGCCCGCAACTCTACCTCCTCTCGCTCTCGAGCGCGCAGTGGGCAAGTCCTGCGTCTGCACCCATGACCTGCAAACTGACGAACATATGTTGGTGCAAACTACATAATTCGTAGTCATCCGCGACGACCCTCCAGAATCTGGAGGATATGTACGCCAGCTCACAGCCCATGGGTTTGACTCCGGACTCGACCTCTGGACGTGTTAGCTCATCGGCTGTTCTACCGACACGTAGACAGCAGGAGGTGTCCATGACCCGCGCTGCCCTCGCCCTCTCCATTGCCTTCGTTCTCGCCGGTTGCGACGAGGTTCCCCCCGCCGGTGACGCCGTGCCCGTCGTGGTCGAGGGCACTGCACCGCTCTCGCACCCCACTGTCGACGAGACCTCCGGAAAGGCGTCCTCCGCCACGCCAGTGATCGCGCTGCACACCGGTATCGTGAAAGAGACCCTGGCCAGCGGCGGCTACACCTACGTGCTCCTGAAGACTTCGGAGGAGACCCTCTGGGTTGCGGGTCCGGAGACCACCCTTGCCGTTGGCGACGAAATTACGGTTCCAACCGGCGCTCTGATGACCTCCTTCCGCAGCGATACCCTCGACCGCACCTTCGACGAGATCCTGTTCGTTGCCGCCATCCACACCGGCACCGTGTCGGCCGAGGCAAAGGCCTGCCACGCGCCTCCGGCCATCGAGCAGGTCGCCGAGTTCAACGGCGCCGGCACCGAGAACGGCTACGCCATCGGCGAGATCTACGCCTCGGCTGCCTCACTCGAGGGCAAGGCCATTGCCGTCCGCGGCCAGGTCGCCAAGTACAGCCCGGCGATCCTGGGCACGAACTGGATCCACATCCAGGACGGCACCGGCAGCATCGCCGGCAAGACCTATGATCTGACCATCACCACGGCCGACGTCGCAGCGATCGGTGACATCGTGCTGGTCAACGGGACCCTGCATACCAACCGGGACTTCGGTGCGGGCTATCACTACGATGTACTCATCGAGGAGGCCAAAGTCGTGGTCGAAGGCAAGGTTCTCGTCAACTGACGGCCCTAGTCACATGGGGGGTACGCGACGCCGCTACAGACCACGTTCCCCACCTCACCCGTTGCGCCATCGACGTAGTCGAGGTCGAAGTCACAGGTGTCGAGGTAGTCGACCTCGGTTCCGTCCGGAGGCACGACAACGGCGAGGCAGAGATTCTCGCAAGTGATATCGGCGACCGTCTCGATTTCGGTGCTGAGGAGCAGGTCCTCCACAACCGTCGCGTCGATGGGTTCGTCGAGGTCCCAGTCCTGGGTGTCGGACCCGTCGCAGCCGGAGTGTACATGCGGCGTGTCTTCGCAGCCAAGAACAAAGAGGCACAGTGCTGACAAAACATAAAATCTCATAGTGTTTCTCCTTTGTCGGGCACATTTGCGAACTCCATGCCACTCGAAAGCTGACGTTCCAGCGTTACTTGCGGCACTGGTCTGCTGGAACGACGACATCCAGATCAGGTCGTTCGCCGGGTCTACTCGGGTGGCGATGCGCGCCAGATCGACAGGCTGAGCAGAACCGTCATGACGGCCAACAAGGCTGCGGGGGCGCTCAGCACCGCGGTCCACAGCGCAGACTCGGACGAGAACGGCTGCTCCAGGGTCAGCGCTGCGACTGGGAATGCGAGCGCCGCGACGGGCGCCAAGAGGGCGAATCCGCAACCGAGGCCACGGAATCTGCCCGGCCAACGCCAGCGAACCAGGGCGCCGACGAGCAAGATCAACACCAGCACGATGGCCGCTGGGATCCCCACGAACATTCCCGCCACGTAGACACCCAGGCCCTCGAAGCTGTTCGCGAGTGCCACGTCGGGCAGAGCGACCGCGAGGGTGCCGAACAGGTGCTGTAGGGCGGGAGTTCGTCTCATCTCGCGAGCATACGTCAGATCTGCCGGCGTGGGACTGGCTCGCGGAGGGCTCGCCTCCGCGAGCGACGGTCAGCTACTCGTCCCGGCTCTCCCCGAACCACAGGTAGGCCATGCCGGTCGTGGGCTGCGGGCCTTGCTCGAACCACTCCTGGCCGGGTGCTCCGATGAGGATCTCGTCGTAGCCGTCGCCATCGAGATCGTGCACGCCGGCCACGGAGATTCCCAGGAAGAGTCCCTCGGCAGTCCCGTCGAAGGTTGCCATGGCGTCGGTGTCGTCCATGGCCGTGAGGCCGTCGCCCACTTCGGCGTCGCCATAGAAGAGCCAAGCGGTGTTTGCATCGCGACTACCGATGAGCATCTCGTATTTGCCGTCGCCGTCCACGTCGGCCTGCATCGACACCGAGACACCCAGTCCATTGGCAATGGTGGTGCCGGTGACGGCGAAGTCGGAGGCCTGGGTAATGGACAGCGTGGTATCGAGCCGCTCTCCCTGTTCTCCGAGGATGAGGTATGCCGTGCCGTAGCCCGTCGGGCAGGCCGGGCGGTTCAGGTCTGCCATCAGGTGGCAGAAGTACGAGGGTGCGCCGATGAGCAGGTCCTGGACCCCGTCTCCGTTCACGTCCTGGCCCGCGTCGAGGGAGAAGCCGAGCTGCTGGTTCTCGATTACGCCATTGACGACCGACTGATCCGGCACCTCGGAGATCGCGTGGACACCGTTGGGCACGTCGTAGATGATGTGCACGTTGCCCTCGCCGGCCGCCTCGAATATGGCGCCGAGGATGATCTCGTCTTGCCCGTCCCCGTCGAGATCAGCGGCGGCCACCGCGCCTCCCAGGAAGCCCTGATGGATCTCCCCGTCGAGGATGACGTCGGAGTCGGCGAGGTCGAAGTCGCCCTTGGCCAGCGGCCCGTAGATCACATAGGCCCTGCCTGCCGCCACCAGATTCTGCTCGGGGGTGTAGCCGGGTGCGCCGACGAGCACATCGTCGTTGCCGTCCCCGTTGAAGTCTCCGGTCGCGATGTCCCATCCGGCGTACTCGCCTCGCCAGCCGTCGTTGCTGCCTAGGAGTCTCACGGTTCCGCTGGTGCGGTCCTTGTACATGGACCCGTCGACCAGAACGTCGACTTGCCCTCTCTCGTTGTTCGCTGATGGAGCACCCACGAGCAGCTCCTTGCCGAAGGGGGCGGCCCAGCCACCCCAGCCGGCAGGGGTCTGGTAGACTTCCCCAACCGCCACCGAAGAGCCTGCTTCTCCGCCTATTTCGCCGATGAACGTGTGGGCGTCTGAGATGTCCAATGCTGCGCCGGCGCCGTCCACGAAGGGGCCGGGCACGATGAAGACGGTGTCGTTGCCAGCTCTTTGCTTGGCGAATCCCGGGTTGGGGGAGGTCACCACCAGATCTGCGTGACCGTCCCCGGTGAAGTCGTGGCCGCCGAGGACCGCGAATCCCGTGCGCCCCTTCACAGCTCCTTCGAAGCTCAGGTCGGCGTTGGCCGCGAGGTAGGCGCCGGAGATGCAGCCGGCGAGGATGACGAGGGCAGTCGTTGCTGCGAGGGTACGTGTGTTCATTGTCGGTTCCTTGTGAGTGTTGAGGTCGCCCGCAGACAGGCGACCCACAACCAAGGCCTAAACGCCTCCCTCTGTGCCCGGATCGAGTGCAACGACTTTGTCACCTGATCCGGCCCGAATATCTCTGTAACATCTGCCCATATGTGTTCATGACAGGCGACAATCGTGGTGATGTGCTCTGGGCCGCGTCTACTTCTCCATCCAGTAGAGATCGCCCCCGAAGCGCTTTCGCAGAACGATCAGCTCGCCGTGCGGGTCGCCGCGGACCTGGAACACCCCCCAGTAATCTCCGTGGCGGGGCACCTCGATGGGCCGTCTAGCGCCCTCGGTTCCATCCAAGAAGACCTGCTGCAGCGCCGGCTCGCTCTTCTCGTCTATGAGCACCCAAACGCTGTCGTCCTGCCACAATGGGGCTGCTTCCCAGCTTCTCAGCGAGCTGATATGCTCTGTCGTGCCCTCGACCAGGTCGTGGATGTAGAGCCCTTCGTCGTCCGCTGTTTTGCCGCTCGCAGCCAGGAAGCGACCATCTGCGGACCAAGCCGGCGATGCGAAACGACCGGGCACCAGCTGTGTGGTCTCGCCCGTTTCTCGCTCGATCATGACGAGGCCTTCCCAGGTGACCGCCGCAATGCGAGCGCCACCCGGCGAGAACGCCCCGGTCCGCAGGAACCTGCCCTCGATGAACTGCCCTTCGCTCAGATCAGCCGGTCGCACTCTTAGCCCTAGCGTGATGTCCTCGAGCGTCTCGCCCTCGATCCAGTCGCCGTGGGCGATGGCGCCGTCCGGCGAGAACGTAGGACAATCGGAGCCTCTCAGACGCACGGACTCACCCGTTCCGCGGTCGAGGACTACCAGCTGGCGCCCCCCGGGCCGCTGCTGCCAACTCGAGAAAGCGATCTTGTCGCCCAACATGTCGAAGCAGGTCACCGCGGAGTGATCCGACAGAGGCGACGTGCCGCCGGAGATCCAGAGTTCGTCGCGCTTCTCGGTGACGGATGAGACCAGCCCGCCGTCGACGACGTCGAAGCCCTGCCAGTAGGCCAGGCCGGGGATTTGCTCGGTTGGCGCTCCACCATCGAGGGGGATCGACCACAGGCCAGCCACCCCGGAGGCGGATGCGATGGCTGCCGCGTAGTCTGACCCGGAGCGCACGCCTCGGACGCCGAGGTCGCCGCTGATCTTCGACGGGGGCGCATCTCCTCTCGAAACGCGCCACAGGCTCCAGTCGTCGACCACCAAGATGTCGTCGCCGGCGACGTCGAAGTCCACCACCTTGCGAGGCCAGCTTCGCACGCAGTTCGGAGGCACGTCTCGAGCCAGCTCGCAGAACTCCTGTGGACCTGTCGGCGGTGTGAGCAGTGCCATGAGCTTGTCGTCATCCAGCCAGGCCAGTCGTTCGTACGAGCCTGGCGCCGACCACTCCACCTCACCGGTCGCGAGGCTCAATACTGCAGCCTCGAAGGGGCCTTTTTCCCGCTCGTAGACGACCGCGACACGCTCCCCACTCGGACTGATCTGGGGTTTTGTCTCGTGGAATGCGGTGTGGGTGAGGCGGCGCTCATCCAGCTCGTCCAGTGTGGTTCGGTCGAGGATCCACAGGTCGTGTTGTGTCTCCTCGGGGTGATACCTGGCAAATACCACCATGACGCCGTCCGGAGACAGGGCGGGTTCGATCTCCCGGGCCGGTGTCGCGGTGAGGCGCTGGGTGCGCCATTGTGGTGCTGGCGCGGTGTCCAGCGTGAAGAGCCGCCAGGAGAGCAGTGCCAGTACGGCCAGTGCCAACACAATCAGCGCTGTTGACCAGGTTCGAGGCAGCGTTGGTGGCTTGGTCACGGGCAGCAAGGGCCGGGGAGTGGGCGGCTCGGGCGTCGCCTCCGACGCTTGGGAAGGTTCGGGTAGCGCCAGGCGATAGCCCACTCCGAATGCGGTGAGCAGATACTTCGGGTTCTTCGGGTCGACCTCGATCTTTTGCCGGAGCCGGAACATCGTGGAGTCGACGGTGCGAGTCCTCACCCGCGGGTCGTAGTCCCAGACCACCGCGAGCAGCTCTTCGCGGGGTATGGGCCGGGGCGACTGGGCGTGCAGATAGGCGAGTAGGCGAACTTCCATCGCGGTCAGGCTGTGCTCGGCACCTCCGCGAACCTGACGAAGGTCGAGGTCGACTTCTCGATCTCCGAACACCAGAGGGCCGCGGAATGTACCTGCGGCGATGTTCACCATGACTCAGCGCCTCGACGTTGCGCCCCATGTAGCAAGGTGCCACCGAACGGGCCGGAACGCGAGTCCGTTGCGCCGTCGTGGCATACTGGTTCTATCCGCGAGGTTCCATGAATCACCGTTCCCTCACCGTCCGCAAGGCATCGGGAGACGTCGAACCTTTTTCCGAGAACAAGCTGCGGTCATCACTGCAACGGGCGGGAGCCAGCGCGGCGATGACCGAGCGTGTGGTCCGCGAGCTCCACAACATCCTCGAGAACGAGGTCCACACCCACAAGCTCTACAGCGCCGCCCATGCAGTCCTGAATGCCGACGACGGTGCGGCCGCCGCGAGCTACAGCCTCAAACACGCCATCACCGAGCTGGGTCCAACGGGGTTTCCCTTTGAGCGCTTCGTGGCCGCCGTGCTCGATGCACACGGGTGGGAGACCGACGTAAGCGTGACCCTGGAGGGCACGGTCAACCACGAGATCGATGTCGTCGCGACAAAGGGGGATCGACGAGCGTTGGTCGAGTGCAAATACCGAGGGAAAGGCAGGAAGTGCAACGTGAAGGTCGCGCTGTACATCGCGGCCCGAGCGCGGGACCTCCTAGGAGAACTCGGAGACCCGAACAACGAGTTCTGGTTGGTCACCAACACCCGGTTCACCGCGGACGCCATCCGCTACGGAGAGTCCGTAGGGCTGCGGCTGATAGCTTGGGACCACCCGGCAAAGAACAACGTCCGGCAGCTCATCAGCACCTCTGGTCTGCACCCCCTCACGTGCTTGACTTCGCTGACAAAGGACCAGAAGCGCGCGTTGTTGGACAAGGGCATCGTGCTCTGCAGAGACCTCGTCGAACAAGACACCGCGTTGCAAGACGCTGGTGTTGTCGGGGCGTCCGCAGAACTTGCCCTGCGAGAGGTGCAGGCCCTGCTCGGGTCGTGGGTCACCTAGCTCGGGACTGAGCGCGGCGCGGCGTAGGATGTACGCTGGAAGGTGTGCATGGAAATCCTCACGCGTCTGATGGTCGTGGTCTTCGCCATGTCGCTGGGCAGCGGAACGAGCGCCTGGGCACAGGCCTGGACAGAACACCGGGTGACCGGAGAGAACGACACCGCTCAGACCCACGCCCACAACGTCGACCTGGACGGGGACGGCGACGTCGATGTGGTCATGGGATCGAGCGCGTATCGACTCGCCTGGTACGAGAACCTGCCCGGTGGAGAGTGGGCCTACCACGTCCTCGCGGTGGCCGGCGGCAAGGTGGACAGCCTTCACACGGTCGACCTCGACGGGGACTCGGATATGGACATCGTCGCCGCGCTGTACGTCTCCGACGAGGTGATCTGGCTCGAGAACGACGGCGCCGAGAACTTCACAAGTCGGGTCGTGCTGGCCACGCCGAGTGCGCCGAAAGGGGTCTGGGCGGCGGACATCGACTCCGACACCGACATCGATGTGGTCGTCGGCGTAGACGGCGCCGGCATCCTCTGGTTCGAGAACGACGGCGCCGAGAACTTCACGCAGCAGATCGCCGGTGTCGGAATGTCACCGACCGACGTGGTGGTCATCGACGTCGACGGCGACCTCGATCAGGACATCGTGCATTGTTCCTCGGATACCGATGAACTCTCCTGGCACGAGAACGACGGAAACGAGGTCTTCACCGAGCACCCCATCCCCATGACCTCGGCGTTGCCCGACCGGATCCGCGTGGTGGATGTCGACGACGACCTCGATCTCGACATCGCCACAGTCTTCCACGGCGTGGGCACGGAGCTTGCCTGGTTCGAAAACGACGGAAGTGAGGCTTTCACCGAGCGTATTGTTCCAAATACCCTGTTCGCGCCTCGGGACATCGACGTCTACGACATCGACGGGGATCTCGACCTCGATCTGGTGACGATGATGTACTACAGCGGCGAGGTCGCCTGGTTCGAGAACGACGGAAATGAGGCTTTCACCGAGCAGATCACAGCGACCGGTATCATCTGGCCCCAGGCCATCGTCGCCATCGACAAGGACGCCGACAGCCACGCGGAGCTGTACGTGGGCTCCCAAGACGGTGGCTACTGGCTCGAGAACGACGGCAGCGAGGTGTTCTCGACCCGCGACATCGAGCAGCCGTACGTCGGCGGTGCGCAGCGGACCCGTGCGGCCGATCTGGATGGCGACCTCGACATCGATATCGTTGCGTCGGGCTCCCACTTCTACTGGTTCGAAAACGACGGGACCAACACCTTTACCGCTCGCCTCATAGCGCCCACCCAGTTCGTGGATTCACTCGAGATCATCGACATCGATGGCGATCTAGACGCCGATCTCGTCACCGCTTGGTCGGGTGGCGACGAGGTGGAGTGGTGGGAGAACGACGGCGCCGGCAACTTCACGCCGCGTCTGATTACCGGCGGTGCGGATCGGCCGCTGGGGCTGTTTCCCATCGACGTCGACGGCGACACCAACATCGACGTGGTCACCGCCTCCTTCAACGACGACCACCTGTCCTGGTACAAGAACGACGGGTCCGAGAACTTCTCCGAGCAGCTGATTACGCCCTTTGCCGACGGCGCATTGGCAGTGTCCGCGGCCGATATTGACGGGGACCTCGACATCGACATCCTGCTGAGTGCCTACAACACCAACACCCTGTCGTGGTGGGAGAACGACGGAAGCGAGGTCTTCGTCGAGCACGTCCTGGACAGCGGTCTGTCCTCTCCGACCGCAGTGGCCACGGCGGATCTTGACGGCGACGGCGACATGGATCTGATGGACACCGATCGTTCCCTCGACATCGTCCGGTGGTGGGAGAACGACGGAAACGAGGTTTTCACGCCCCATGTGATCGATGATGGCGTGTCCGATCCCCTCACGATTCAAGCCGGGGACCTCGACGGCGACGGGGACCTCGACATGACCGTCGCGGCGGCCTTCGGGGACACCGTGTTCTGGTTCCGAGGGGACGGCGCCGGCCAGTTCGAGCAGCTCATCGTCAACTCGACCACTCAGAGCGCGGCGGACGCCTACCCGTTCGACATCGACGGTGATGGGGACGATGATGTCGTTGCTGCCGGTGCTTTTGAGGGCTCGGTGTCCTGGCACGAGTACACCTGTATCGGCGATGAGCTCCTCGGAGACTCCGACAACGACGGCTTCTGCGACGATCTCGACCTCTGTCCCGGCTTCGATGACAACCTCGATGGGGACGGAGACGGCGCCCCAGACGGCTGCGACCTCTGTGTCGGTGACGACGCGTCCGGAAACCAGGACGGCGACTTGAACTGCGACGACACCGATATCTGTCCGGGTTCCGACGACGGCGTGGACACCGACTCCGATGGCGTTCCGGACGGTTGTGACCAGTGCCTCGGTGACGACGCCAGCGGAAATGCGGACGGCGACGCCTATTGTGATGACGTCGACATCTGTGCGCTTGGCGACGACGATCTCGACGGTGACACCGATACCGTCCCAGATGCCTGTGACCTCTGCGACCCCGGCGACGACCTCGACGACACAGATGGGGACAGCGTTCCCACCGCTTGCGACATCTGCGAGGGTTTCGACGACACCCTGGACGACGACAACGACACCGTGCCCGACGGCTGTGAGGTCTGTCCCGGCTCCGACGACAGAGACGATGCCGACGGCGACGGCGCTCCCGATGGTTGCGACATCTGCCCCCTCGGACACAACGGCGCGGACTCGGACGGCGACGGCATGCCGGACGGCTGCGATGTCTGTGACGGGTTCAGCGATCTGCTCGACGGCGACGGCGATGACGTTCCGAACGGCTGCGACCGTTGTCCAGGTTTCGACGACACTCTCGACGACGACAACGACTCGGTTCCCGACGGCTGCGACCTGTGTCCAGGCTCCGACGACCTGCGTGACGGCGACTTCGACGGTGCTCCCGATGGCTGCGATCTGTGCGCTGGCAACGACGCTTTTGGGGACTCCGATTCCGATGGCGTGTGCGACGACCTCGATCCGTGCCCGACCGATGCCCCCGACGACACCGATGGCGACGGCATCTGCGAGGCGGTCGACGTCTGCGTCGGGTTCGACGATCTGGCCGACTTCGACGGCGACGGGGTGGCCGACGGCTGTGATCCGTGCCCGGTGGACGATCCCGACGATACCGACGGAGATGGTGTGTGTGATGCCGATGATCTGTGTCTGGGTGCGGACGCATCCGGCGACACCGACTCCGATGGCGTGTGCGACGACCTGGACTTGTGCAGTGGCAACGACGCTTCTGGCGACTCCGACTCCGACGGAGTGTGCGACGACCTCGATCCGTGCCCGACCGATGCCCCCGACGACACCGATGGCGACGGCATCTGCGAGGCAGTGGACGTGTGTGTCGGGTTCGACGATCTGGCCGACTTCGACGGCGACGGGGTTGCCGACGGCTGTGATCCGTGCCCGGTGGACGATCCCGACGACAGCGACGGAGATGGCACTTGCGACACCGATGATTTGTGTCCCGGTGAGGACGATGCCGAAGACTCCGATGGCGACGGCGTGCCCGAGGCCTGCGACAACTGCCCGCTGGTGCCGAACATCGGCCAGGACGACTCCGACGGCGACGGGATCGGAGATGCCTGCGAGGCCGGGTGTGTGCTCGCCGACTCCGACGGCGACGGAGTGCCCGACGACTGCGATGTGTGTCTCGGGTTCGACGACACTGTCGACACGGACGCGGACGGGATTCCCGATGGTTGTGATCCTTGTCCGGTGGATGCTCGGGACGACTCCGACGGCGATGGCGTGTGCGATACCGACGATGCCTGCGCTGGCTTCGACGACCTGGCCGACTTCGATGGAGATGGGTTCGCCGACGGCTGTGACAACTGCGCGGCGGTTGCCAACCTGGGCCAGGATGACACCGACGGAGACGGGATCGGAGATGCCTGCGAGGCTGGATGCGTGGAGACCGATTCCGACGGAGATGGCGTGCCCGACGACTGTGACATCTGTCCGGGCTCTGACGACACCGTCGACACCGATGCGGACGAGGTGCCCGATGGCTGCGATCCCTGTCCCGCCGACGCCCCAGACGACACCGATGGCGATGGAGTCTGCGATTCCGACGACGCCTGCCCCGGCTTCGACGATCTGGCGGACTCGGACGGAGATGGCATCTGTGACGGCGAGGATCAGTGTCTGGGCGACGACCTGAGCGGCGATGTGGATGCAGACGGGCACTGCGCCGAAGACGCGGGATTGACCTACGATTGCGACGACAACGACCCGGACGTATGGCCGGGAGCGCCAGAGATCTGCGACGGTCTCGACAATGCTTGTGCGGGTCTCGTACCCGATGAGGACGCCGACCTGGACGGGGACGGCTACAGCATCTGCGGAGGCGACTGCGACGACGACGACGGGGCTCGCTCTCCGGGCGAATCCGAGCAGTGCGATGGCGTCGACAACGACTGTGACGGGGAGATCGGCCTCGAAGAGTTCGATGCCGACGGGGATGGTCAGCTGGGCTGCGACGACTGCGACGACCTGGATCCCGACCGGTTCGTGGGCGCGCCAGAGCAGTGCAACGGCCTCGATGACGACTGTGACGGAGTGGTTCCCGAAGATGAGGTGGACGCGGACGGCGACGAGTGGCTGGTCTGCGCCGAGGACTGCGACGACGGTGAAGCGGCCTCCAACCCTGGACTTCTCGAGCACTGTGGCGACGGCATCGACAACGACTGCAACGGCGAGATCGACGAGGAATGCGAGACCGGCGGCAAGGACGACGGCGATAGTGGCTGCAGCTGCGACGGCTCCGGAGGGGGAAACACCTTTGCTCTGGTGATGTTGCTGCTGCTGATCCCGAGGATCAGGCGGCAGTAACGACGGGTGCGGTGATTGCGGGCCATCGATCGGCACTGACAGCGGCTCAGACGCGGTATGCTGACCCTCTCAGGGAGTCGCTAGATGAAGATTCGTGTCGAGTTCCTCGGGGCCGCAAAGAACGTCACCGGCTCCCGCTGCCTGGTGGAGTACAGCAACCATCGAGTGCTGGTGGACTGCGGTCTGCATCAGGAGTGGGCGTTCCGCGACCGGGACTTCGAGCGGTTTCCGGTCCCGCCGGCGAGCATTGATGCCGTGCTGCTCACCCACGCGCACCTCGATCACTGCGGGTATCTTCCGAGGCTCGTAAAAGGGGGGTTCAACGGGGCCATTTTCTGTACGCCAGCCACGTCAGAGCTCTCCAGCATCGTGCTCCTGGACGCCGCACATCTCCAGGAAGAGGACGCGAAGTTCAAGCGAAAGCGGCACCACAAGGCGGGAAAGTCGGCGCGACACAACTACGAGCCGCTCTACACTGTCAAGGACGCCGCCGAGGTGGCACCTCGCTTCCGGCCCGTGGGGCTCGGTCAGCCGGTTCCAGTTGCACCGGGAATGACGGCGACGTTCATGAACTCTGGGCACATCCTGGGCTCGTCGTTCATCCGCCTCGAGATCACCCAGGGCAGTGAGTCGCGAACGCTGTTGTTCTCCGGCGACGTCGGGCGGGACAACAAGCCGATCCTCCGGGATCCCGTGCACTTCGAGGAGGCCGACTATCTGGTCATCGAGTCCACCTATGGCGATCGAACCCACGGCGGCGAGGCTCCGGTGCCCGATGCCCTGGCCGAGGTCGTGAAGGCCACGGCAGCTCGGGGTGGGAAGCTACTGATCCCGAGCTTTGCCGTCGAGCGCTCGCAGGAGGTGCTGTACCACCTGAGTCACCTGATGAATACCGGCAGGATCCCGACCCTGCAGACCTTCCTCGACAGCCCGATGGCCGTGAACGTGACCGAGGTCTTCAAGCGCCATCCGGAGCTGTTCGACGAGGAGATGGTGCGCCGGATGAAGGCCGGAGAGTCGCCCTTGTCGTTCCCAGAGCTGGCGTACTGCCGCACTCCAGAGCTCTCCAAGGCGATCAACTTCTTCAAGGGTCCGGCCATCATCATCGCCGGATCAGGCATGTGCAGCGGCGGACGCATCAAGCATCACCTCGTTCAGTACCTGGAGCGGGAGGAGAACACGCTGCTCTTTGTCGGCTACCAGGCGGACGGCACCCTGGGGCGCAAGATCGTCGATGGGCACGACCGGGTCCGGGTCCACGGCATCGAGCTGGAGGTGCTGCTCAAAGTGGAGCGAATCCGAGGTTTCTCGGCCCACGCCGATCGAGACGAACTCACCGACTGGATCTCCAGCCTGAAGAGCCCGCCGCGCCGGGTGTTCGTGAACCACGGAGAGACCAGCTCGGCCGTCGCCTTTGGCGCACACCTGCGCGAAAAGACCGGCTGGAAGGTGACCGTGCCCGACTACAAGAACGAGTACGTCCTGGACTGACCGAGTCTCGCTCGATCAGGGGGCTTGGAGCTTGCGTTCCGCGGTGCCTGTGCAGGCGTGGCAGCGGTTGCAGTTCCCGTCTTGCAGCTTGCCGACCATGGCCAGGATGTTGCCGTCCACCTCGATCTCCACCTCCGCTGGAAACTCGAAGGCGTCGGTGGTGTAGAAGTTGCCCGCTGAGTTCGACGTGAACTCGATGGTCATGTCGTCGCGGTCGACGATGCGAATGGTCACGTCTTGGGCCGGGTCGAAGCCGTCGGCGTCGAGATAGACCGTGCCCGCCGCGGAGAACCACTTGTCGGGCTCGTCGTCTTCGGGCATCTCGCCTTCGCTATGGCAGGTCAGGCAGGCAGATCCGGGCAGCATGTTCTCTTCGTCTTCATCGTCTTCTCCGCAAAGTGCCGCGTCGCAGGCCTCGTTTTCCTCGTTGCAGGGCGTGTCGGGGTCGTCTGGTGCCGGGTTCTCGATCTCGTTGTCGTCGCTGTCGTCGACGTCGTCGCCGCCACAGCCAAGACTCAGCAACACCAACATCAACGCCCCTCGCATCGCAACCTCCAGTCTGCAAGCTCGTCTAATCGGAAGCTGTTCGTTTTGCTGCATTTGTGGCGGCTGTGTGCCGAACAAGGAGTGCCTGTGAAGTCGACGGTTGGCCGACGGCGCGCCTCAGGCACCGGTGCTAAAGTGCCTATCCTTCGAAGGAGCCCAAAAATGATGTACCGCGCCCTCATCACTCTCCTAGGTATTGGTCTGTTCTGTTCTCCGGCGCTTGCCCAAGATGCACAGCAGGGCAAGGGGGCCAAGCAAGCCAAGCAGACCAAGCACGACAAGAAGGATCAGAAGCCCGTTGCATTCAGCGGCGAGGTCTTCAGCCACTACGGCATCGATCTCACCGAGGGCGCGGATCTGTCGAACGAGTTCGATATCGATCGCGTCTATCTCACGGCAAAGGCGAAGCTCGGCGGGCGTACATCGGTGCGATTCACCACCGATGTGGGTCGCGAGAAGCCCCAGCACATCGAGCTTCCAGAGACCGCGACCGATCCCGCTGTCGAGCTCGAGGTCCCGGAAGAGGAGAAGATCCGGCTGTTCATGAAGTACGCCTACCTGGAGTGGAAGCCTGCGGCCGTTCCGGATCTGAAGCTGCGCTTCGGCTCGGCCGGCACCCCATACCCCGGATACGCCGACAAGTTCTGGGGCCACCGCTTCGTGAGCAAGTCGTTCGCGGACAACAACAAGCTCCTGCCCACGGCGGACATCGGCGTGCACGTCCTGGGCAAGCACGCGGACGGGCTGCTGGACTGGCACGTCGCATTGGTGAACGGCGAGGGCTACTCCAAGGCCGAGATCGACGCCTCCAAGACCGCCGACCTGCGGGTTTCCGTGGATCCGCTGGCCCAGAATGACGGACTCAAGCTCCCAATCAGCGCCATCGTCGAGTACGAGTTCGATCTGAACGGCGGCGACACCGAGTTCGTCTATGGCGGCGCCGTGGGGTTCAAGCAGGACTACATCACCGTGTGGGGCGAGGGCATGCTGCACGGCGAAGGAGACGTGAGCGGAACCGGGATCTCGGCGATGTTGATGCCGACGGTGCCCGACGTGATGAGCGTGTACGGCCGCATCGATCTCTTCGATCCCGACAGCGACACCGACGACGACGACACCACCCGCCTGATCGCCGGCGTCAGCCGTGGCTTCACCGACCACGTCTTCGGCGCGCTGCAGTTCGAGAACGAGAGCGAGGCCGGCGAGTCCGCGCAAGCGGTGACCGTGCGCGGCCGGTTCAAGTTCTAGGGGCGGTCGCCTTCTTGGGGGCGAGCGGGACGGTTTGGGCGGTTGGTTGGTCGGCCGGCGCCGTGCGTTTGCGAGCGCTGGCGCAGGGCGGGCGTGGCGTTTGAGTTTGCGCTGGCGGGGGGAGGTCCGGGAGGGCGACATCGGATCGGATCTGGAGTTGGCGGCCTGGCGGGGGCGCCGTAGGGCTGCATAGAGGTCGCAACGGGGCTGGTCGGGCCGCTGAGATTTGCGGTGACCCACGTGGGTCACCGCCAATCTCACCGGCCCGCCCCAGCCCGTTGTTGCGGCGCCTCGGCCCGGCCAGCGGCAGCAGATGTCCGGCGGGCCAGTCCGGCTCGGCTGTGCTGATGGGTCTCAACCGAGACATCAAGGCGAACCAGGGGAGCTGCCGCAAGAGGGAAAACTGCGTTCTCCCTACGGCTTCGCCTCCTCCCTAGAGTAGGAGACTACGAAAGTGCCTTGCGCACGTGGTCCGCGATCGCGGTTCCGACGGCTGAACACGAGGCGGCACGCTCGGGGCCGGCCAGATCGTAGGTCAGCGGCTTGCCCTCCTGGAGCAGCTTGTAGACGGCGGCCTCGATGGCGTCGGCGGCGGAGACCAGGCCGCTGTCGTTCTTTCGATTTCCGAGCCAGGCCAGGCCTTCGCGAACGGAGAGGATCATGGCCATGGGGTTGGCCTTGTCCTGGCCGGCGTGTTTGGGAGCCGACCCGTGGATGGGTTCGAACATGGCGTGGTTCTCGCCAATGTTGGAGCCGACCGCGAGGCCCATGCCGCCCTGCAGCACGCTGGCCAGATCGGTGACGATGTCCCCAAACATGTTGGTGGTGACACACACGTCGTACCACTCAGGCTTCTGCATCAGCCACTGGGTGAAGGCGTCGACGATGGCCGTGTCCTTCTCGATGTCGGGGTATTCCTTGCCGATCTCGTGGAAGATCTCAACGAAGAAGCGACAGCCGTTGAGCACGTTGTCCTTGGCGATGCACGTGACCTTGGGCTTGCCGTCGGCTGGGGAGCCCTTGCCGCGGAGCCGGCAGATCTCGAAGGCTTTTCGGATGATGCGCTCGCTGCCGTGCCGAGTGATGACTCGGGTGTCGATGGCCACGTCGGTTGCCCCGGCGCGGTTGAGTCGGCCGCCGATGCCGGAGTAAAGATCCTCGGTGTTTTCGCGGAGGATGACCATGTCGACCTTGGCCGGATCCCAGACGCGCGTGGGCACGCCGTGCACCTTGTTGGGCACACCCGGGTAGAGCTTGACGGGGCGTACATTGGCATAGAGATCGAGGGCAGCGCGTGTGCCAATCACCGGGCTCCAACCAGCCATATGTCCGTTGGCCATGGTGACCGGTCGCCCGTTTCCGCCGGGATCGGGCCAGCCAACAGCGCCGAGCAAGACCACGTCGGCTGCAGCAACGCGCTCTTCGGAACCTTCGGGCCAATCCCGGGTTCCGTGCTCGAGGTAGTACTGCCCGCCGCAGGGGATCTCGTCGATCTCGAAGCTCACGCCCAAGGCCTCCTCTGTGGCCTTCAAGACCCGCATGCCCTCTCGTGCGACCTCCACGCCGATGCCGTCTCCAGGCAGGGATGCGATGCGATAGGCCATTTTTTCCTCCGTGCAGTCGAGCGGCCTATCCGGTCCAAACGGTGGCGGCGAGATACGCTGGTGAGACTGGAGGAGGAGAGATGGCTTCCGAGCATGAGCGATTCTGGGAGAATCAGAGTTTTGCGATGGTTGGACACTCGGCGAAGAAGCCGTTTCCGAAGCTCAGCTACGGCGAGCTCAAGAAACAAGGGCGCACGGTCTTCGCTGTGGACCCCTCGGTGTCATCCATCGATGGCGATCGCACCTGGCCCGATCTGGCCTCTCTGCCAGAGAAGGTCCAGGCAGTCGTGCTCGAGGTGCCGAAGGAGGAGACGGCGGACTGGGTCGGCAAGGCGGCAGACGCCGGCGCCCAGCACGTGTGGATCCACATGGGCCGCGACACCCCAGAGGCGCTGGCAGTCGGCAAAGAGCGAGGTATCTCGGTGCTTACCGGGACCTGCGCGGTCATGTATGTGAAGCGCGGCCCGTCCTACCACTCGATCCACAAGTACATCAACAAGGCGCTGGGCAAGTACTGATCGGCGTTAGTCGCGCTCGCCCTCGAACTCGCCGAAGTCGTCGCCGTCTACCATCACGTCGCCTTCGATGTCGTCGCCGTCTAGCTCGCCCTCGAGCGTGATCTCGACGTCGTCCTCGAAGAAGTCGTCGTAGAACTCGATTTCGATCTCGAAGTCGCCGCCCTTTTTGTCCCAGTCGCCTGTGATATCGACGCCGTCCGCTTCCATGTCGTAGTAGACCAACTCGTCGTAGAATTGGAAGAACAGACGGCATTCGACGTCCGCTTCTCCCTCCGCATCATCACCTTTGGTGTCGATCTCGAGCTCCATGGTGCAGTCGTCTGCGTCGGTGACTTCGATGGTCCAGCTCCCAGACAGACCGGGGCCGCAGCCGGTGAGCAGCGCGAGGGTGGTTGCGGTTGCAAGAATGCGGATGAGCATGGTCTTCTCCAAGTTGGCCCGACAATGCTAATCCGTGGGCGTCCAAAAAGGGATGAAGCATTCCATGCAATGCAGGATGCGCAACGACAGCGGCGTGGTCGATGATGTCTGTGATTGCCGCGTGGTCGGCATTTCGTTATTCGGCGAATGACGAAATGAGGCACCTATGGAGACCCGAGATTGCTGCGCCACCGCCCCTTCGAATGCGGAACTCAAGCCAGTTGAAGACGGGCAGCTCGCTGGTCTCTGTCACGCCCTCGGCCACCCTCACCGCGTGTTCATCCTCCGGTTTCTCGCGGCGCAGGATGCCTGCTTCGCTGGCGAGATCGCTGACCAACTCCCGATAGCGGCCTCTACGGTCAGTCAACACCTGAAACAGCTCCGGCGAGCCGGGCTCATCAAGGGCGAGGTCGATGGCCCTCGCCGCTGTTACTGCATCGACCCCGACGTCCTCGGACGGTTCAAGACCCTTGTGGAGGGCCTGTGACTGATCAAGAAGCGAACCCTCTCGGCCTCTTTGGTCGCTACCTGTCGCTGTGGATCGGCCTGTGCATTCTTGCTGGCGTCGGCCTCGGGGCGTGGGCGCCGGGTCTGTTCGGATGGGTCGCCGCCGCCGAAGTTGCCAGTGTCAACCTCGTTGTTGCGGTGTTCATCTGGATAATGATCTATCCGATGATGGTCCAGGTGGACCTCGGCTGCCTCAAGGACGTGCGGAAGCGACCCGGTGGTTTGGTGCTGACGCTGACCGTGAACTGGCTCGTGAAGCCCTTCACGATGGCTCTGCTGGCGTGGCTGTTCTTCAAGTTTGTGTTTGCCGATCTGGTCACTGCCGAAGACGCCAACCAATACATCGCGGGCATGATCCTCTTGGGCGTCGCCCCTTGCACCGCGATGGTGTTCGTGTGGAGCCAGCTTTCGAAGGGTGACCCCAACTACACCCTGGTCCAGGTCTCGGTGAACGATTTGATCATGGTCTTCGCCTTCGCGCCGCTGGCTGGTTTTCTGCTTGGGGTCTCCGATGTCGCGGTGCCGTGGATCACGCTGGTCCTCTCCGTCGTGCTGTTTGTGGTCATCCCCCTGGTTGCAGGGGCCATCACCCGAAGTCTGCTCCTCGCTCGTGGTCAGGAGGCGTTGGATCGCTTCGACGAGCGCATCAAACCGGCCTCGATCTTGGGACTGCTGGCCACCGTCGTCCTGATCTTCGGCCTCCAAGCGCCGACAATCCTCGCCAAGCCCGGCGTCATCGTGCTGATCGCGATCCCCCTCCTCATCCAGTCCTACGGGATCTTCGTCATCGCCTATGGGATGTCCTGGTTCTTCCGCCTCCGCCACGAGATCGCAGCTCCCGCGTCGATGATCGGCACCTCCAACTTCTTCGAATTGGCGGTCGCGGTCGCCATCAGCCTGTTTGGCCTCCAGTCGGGAGCGGCCCTGGCCACTGTGGTCGGCGTGTTGATCGAGGTGCCCGTCATGCTCTCGTTGGTCGCTTTCGCCAACCGAACCCGTGGGGCCTTTGACGCCCGTTCCGGTGCGAGCGACGCCGAAAGCGCGTAGGGTGGGGTGGGCATCCGATCGGCGGTGCGGTGCGTCGAGCGAATCTCGCTTCGTTCGATGGCTAGACTATTCTCGCGAGAAGGAGGGTTTTGACCGAAATGGGAAACAAGTCCCCAAAGAAAGAGGCCAAGGGCAAGAAACTCACCACCAAGGAGAAGAAGGCCAAGAAGAAAGCCAAGAAGTTGGCGAATTCTACGGCCGCGCCCAAGGTCACCTAGGTACTCATCGGCAGAGGCGAATACTGGGGCTGGGCTCGGTCAGTCGTCATGGTCTCTCCCGTGTTCCCGTCTCTCGTGGTCGTCGTCATCGTGGTCGTCGTCATGCTCGTCGTCGTCGCGCTCGCGGCCGCCCTCAGAGTTCCGCCAGCGACGCTTCGCCTCGTCCTCGTCGCCGCTGCGGTGGCAGGCGACGCAGTCTTCGAAGTCGCGGATGCCCTCCTCTCTATGCTCGCCGGCGATGTTCCGCGCCGAGTGTTCGTGACAGTCGTAGCAGGTGTAGGTCGACAGATCGCCTGGGGGATGGCAGTCGGAGCACTGGGCCGGATGATGGCGATCGAACCTGAAGAACTCATCGTGCTCGAAGCTGGCCGGCGTCCAAGCGTCCGCGGTGTGGCACGAGGCGCAGTCCTTGCCCGCGCTGGTGTGTAGATCGTCGTCGGGCGCGTGGTGGCAGTCAGCGCACGAGTAGCCGGGGATTTCGTGGTCGAAGCTGGCCGGCGCCCAAGCGTCGGTTCCGTGGCACGAGGTGCACTGCAAGTCACTGGCGTGCAGGTCGTCGCCTGGCGCGGTGTGGCAGCCCATGCAGTCGTCGCCAAAGCTCTTGGGGAGGGCGCTGTGGTCGAAGTCCTCGGACAGGACGGCGTCGTAGCCCGCGTGATCGGTGTGACACCCAATGCAGGCGCCCATCTCAGGACGCGCGTGGAAGGCGGCGAGGGCGCCCGTTTCGAAGGCTTCGATTCCGTGGCAGGATCTGCAGCGCTCGTCGGGGACACCTCCGAGCACGGCGTGACAGTCGAAGCAACTCGTGGAGGCCTCCGCGTGTGCGGTGGCGAGGTGACCTGGCGAGAGCGCCGCTTCGGGCGCAATGAAGACCGTGACCGCCGTGGCTGCGAGAAGGATTGGAATGATGAGTTTCCAGCGCATCAACTCACCCAGAAGACGAGGGAGGTGAGGATATGCGCAGTGGACAGCACAACAAGCGTCGTGGTGATGGGCAAATGCACGTCGCGCCACCGCCTCATGGCGTCGGTGGCCGCACTCTGCCAGGCGAGCTCCGCTTCGACGGCGGAGGGAGACAGGCCGCTGCTCACCAGTTCTTTGCGATGGCCTCCGAGCTCCTTACGCGCACGACCGAGGAGGTGGCGGCCGGTGAGGCCGCTGGCAACGGTGACGAGCAGCGCTGCGGTGGCGAGCCAGGGCAGAGCGGCGTGCACGTGGATGCCTGCATGGATGAGTATCAGGGCGGTGCCGGTCCAGCTCGCCAGCTCGTGCCACCGCAGGAGTGCGCGCGGTGCGCCAGCGGTGATCCAGTTCCGCTTGCGAGCCGAGTAGGTCATCGAAACGAGGATGAGCAGCGTTCCCACCGGCCCCGCCCAGCGCCCGAGCCACACCAACCCGCAGAGGTGGAGTACCGCGTCAATGCAGGCTGCGACCAAGGTCAGACCCGCGAAGGCTGCAACGGAACCGAGGATGTGGATGGACCACTTCATCATTCGGCACTTCGCCTGGGGGCGGCACGAGCGCAATTAGTCAGATGACGCATCGGGTGAATTGGGTGGACGTTGACTTGGTTTGAGTTGGGACAGTTCCCCCTGATGGTGGATAATCATGGTACCGGGAATGGCGCGACAGCGGAATTGAGGATCGGGGTGTGTGTTCGCGCTTGTTGGATCCAGAGAACCTCGTTGGATCCGCGCTGGGCCTGGAACCGCGACGCCCTTTGCCAAATGCGTGAAGCACCCGCTACCGCTGGGGCGCTTCCACACAGTACAGTTGCGTGATTGCCCCCACATTTTGCTGGATCATCCCCGCGACGAGTTATGGCTTGTGTCTTTTGGCCCACATTTCGTGTGATAGTGCCCATCTCGGGTCTGTGCGCGGTTTGCCCCAACTGCGAATACACTGGGAGTCACGCAGCGTCTGCCGTTTGGCACACCCTTACGGCAGACGGCACATAGATTGCATGGACATAAGCGAGGAGGTTGTGGATGGTCCAGGGGAAACCCAAACCAAAACACAAACCTGGACGAAGGTGACTATGGCCGCCACCCTGCATTGTGTTGCAGCCTCCGTCGGTGATCAGCGCATCGCCATCCCGCTCCGGTTCGCCCAGCGAGCCTACGCGGCCACCCAGATAACATCCCTTCCCCGGGCTCCCGAGCACATCAGCGGCGTCGTTGAGGTCCAGGGTCGGCTCGTTCCGGTTCTGGATCTGCGGGGTCTCCTGGACTTGGATGCCGAGGAGTTGAACCCAGACCAGGAGTTTCTGCTGGTGCGCGCGTCGGGGCGAGAGCTGCTCCTGCACGTCGATCGTGTCGAGGGAATGGTGAGCCGATCTGGAGACGAGCTGATGGAGGCCCGGCAGCTCGTCGTGGACGCACCCTGGATTCGAGGGGCGATTCGGCTGCCCGACGGTCTGATCTGGGTGCACGATGCAGACGCTTTCCTTACTCGCAGCGATGTTGGCGACTTGGACGGTGCTCTAGAGGGGCTGTCATGACCGACCTCGCGCACTGGCTTCCGCCGGCGGCCAAGCGCATCGAAGAACTCACCGGTCTGCACTTCTCCGAGACGCGCTATCCAGAGTTGGCGCAGCACTTGTCAGCCTACGCCCGGGCAACCCGCGCTGAAGTCGTGCCCGCGGTCCGCGAGCTCGTGGAGGGTCGGTCTGGGCACGCCGAGCTGAACGCACTCATCGAGCACGTCACCGTCGGTGAGACGTTCTTCTACCGCGATCACGCGCTCATGGAGTCTCTGTCGAGCGCGCTGCTGCCCGAGTTGATCGAGAAGAGACGCGCCGACCAGAAACCGCTGCGGATCTGGAGCGCGGGCTGCTGTACGGGAGAAGAGCCCTACACTCTGGCGATCTTGCTGCGGCGACTCTCCCACATGACGAGCGGCATGGAGGTGGAGATCCTGGCCACCGACATCAACGAGGTCTTCCTGGAACGCGCCCAGAAAGCACGCTATCGATCCTGGTCCTTCCGCGGGACGCCGGAGTGGCTGGATCGCTGGTTCGAAGATGTTGGGAACGCTCGCAGACCGGTAGCGATCGTGCGCGAGCAGGTCCGATTCCTACAGCACAACCTCGTGCTGGATCCATATCCGTATGGCCCCTGGGACCTGATCATCTGTCGCAACGTGCTGATGTACCTGTCGATGAAGGCCACCGTTCAGGTGGGCAAGAGCTTTCGGCAAGTACTGCGTCGCGACGGCTATCTGGTCGTGGCGCCGGCCGAGTCGGTGACCGGAGCCACGCATCCATTCAAGCTCGTTCGGCGGGGCCCTTCCCAGATGTATCGACGGGCAACGGCTCTTCCAAGGCCGAGCCGCAGGTCGACTCCGCCGAGGACATCGAAGTCCAAGAGGCCGACCCAGCCCCAGCCCCAGCCTCCGCCTCCGCCCCCACCGGCCCCGGACCCCCTTGCTGTCGCGGCGGAGCGAGCGGACAGCGGCCACCTGGACCAGGCGAGCGCGCTCTGCTCGGAGGCACTCAGTCGGGCGCCCATGGAACCCCGCGCCCACTTCCTGGCGGCTGTCATCGCTCGCGAGCTGGGGGACTGCGAAGGCGCCCTTGCCTCGCTCAGAAGCGCGATCTACCTCGATCCCGACTTCGCGATGGCCCACCTGGTAAATGCGCAGCTGCTGCTGGACCTGGGACATGGGCAGCGGGCCGCAAAGCACCTCACCCGTGCCCAGAGGTTGCTGGGCCGCGCCGAGCCAAACGCACCCGTCAGCGAGGCCGACGGAGCCACGGCTCGTGAGCTGCTCGCCGTGGTCGCGGCGATGTCCAACCGCGCAACGAAGAGGGTGTAACTGTGAAACTCTCCGACCGTGAGTTGCTGCGGAGCCGAGCTGAAGAGCTCGCCGAGATACCGGCTCACGAGGAGAGTCTGGAGGTTATCGAGGTCCTCGAGTTCACCCTCGAACCCGAGCGATACGCCATCGAGACCCGCTATGTTCGCGAGGTGCACCCGCTCCGGGACGTCACGGACGTTCCCTGCACGCCGCCCTTTGTGCTCGGGATCATCTCCGTGCGCGGACAGATCGTCTCGGTGGTCGATATCCGCAGGTTCCTGGAACTCTCGGAGCGCGGCCTCGTGGACCGGAACCGGGTGGTGATCATCGAGGACGACGACCTCGAGTTCGGCATCCTCGCCGATTCGATCTCCGGAGTGTCCAAGGTTCGCCGGGACGAAATCCATGCTCCCCCTGCAACGCTGGGGAAACAGGCGCGCTTCCTCGCCGGGGTAACCGCCGACCACGTGGTGGTTCTCGACGGTTCCAGGTTGCTTGGGGACCGGGCGCTCATTGTCGAAGAGGAGGGGGCGCTATGACCGAGACGACGATCTCCGCAGCCCGGGTCGCCCGAGGATTCAACCTCATCGGCTGGGCCCTGCTCTCGATAGCGATTCTCCCTGGGGTTGTGTCACTGTGGTTCTTCACCTACCGGGTGAGCCTAGAGCAATCCGCGCTGGCACTGGCCAACGAGGCTGCCTTGGAGTGCGCCGCGGCCGAAATCGGTGGTTCGATGGCCACTCTGGCGGAACTCGAGGCTTGCTGTGCGGTGGATGTGAGCGGCGCGCGGGCTGCTCTGGTGATGGCGCGGCGGGATGGCGCTGGAGCGTCCGATCGCGCGGCAAACGCACAGGCCGCGCTTGGGGCGCTGCAGGAGCGCCAATCCGCGGCAGTCAGGTCCGCAAACAGGTGGGCCTGGATGGGCCCCGGCTTGGTCATCGCGATTTCCTGGTTGGTGGGCGCCCTCGGGGTCGCGTCTCTCGGACGCCGCCTAGCGGCCCCTCTCGAGGCCCTGGCGCTCGCGTCTCGTGAGGTTGAATCCGGCGATCTCAGCGCGCGAATGTCGACTTCCGACGAGGGTCTGTTGCCGGGACTCGCCAAGCAGTTCAACCATGTCGTTGCCGGGCTCGAGGAGATGTCGTCGCAGGTGGGCCAGGTCACCACCGATCTCGGCCACTCCACTCAGGAGATTGCCGCTTCGGTGGCCCAGGTGGCGGTCGCGAGCAATGAGACCGCGGCGTCGGTGAACGAAGCCGTGAGCACAGTCGAAGAGGTCAAGTTGACCGCCGAGCTCGCCAGCGCAAAGGCACGTTTTGTGGAGACGCTGTCCCAGGAGGCGCTCGAGGCTTCCGAGCGGGGGCTGCTGGCCGCCTCTCACATGCGGCAGGGCATGACCACCGTCGAGTCACACATGGACAACATCGCCGAGACCGTGATGGGCCTCGGCGAACACAGCCGGGCCATCGGCGAGATCATCTCGACCGTCAAGGACCTGGCCGAGCAGTCCAACCTGCTCGCCGTCAACGCCTCGATCGAAGCGAGCAAAGCCGGGGAGGAGGGCAGGGGGTTTGCCGTGGTTGCCCACGAGATTCAGGCGTTGGCCGACCAATCTCGAGAGGCAACAGTCCAGATCCGACAGCTGCTCAACGATGTTCAGAAGGCCACAAACGACGTCGTGAGAGCGACCGAGAGCGGGTCGGCTGCCGTGCAAGAAGGGACCCGACAGACCGCCGAGGCGGATGGCTCGATCCAGGCGCTGACCACCACGGTCAACGAGTCGGCCAAGGCGGCGATGCAGATCGCCGCGTCATCCCAGCAGCAGCTCGCGGGGATGGGGCAGCTCGCCCAGGCCATGTTGAACATCCAGTCCGGCGCCAACCAGAACGCCACCGCAATGGCAGAGGTAGAAAGCGTTATTTCAAGTATTGATGACATGGCCGGCAGGCTGCACGTGGCCCAGATCGCGGCGAAGCTCTGATGCGAGTGAGCGACCGAAGCGAATCGCTGATGGCGCGCTTGCAGGAGGCGTTTCGCGCCGAGGCAGCCGACCATCTGCGTTCCGCGGAGGAGCAGCTCGAGGTTCTGAGCACAGAGCCGGGTGCCCCAGTGCCCCTGGAGACGCTGTACCGCGCCATGCACACCTTGAAGGGCGCCGCTAGATCCATCGAGCGCAGTGAGGTCGAGCACCTCTGCCAGCAGATGGAGTCGGTGCTGTCTCCATACAAGCGCAGCGGCGACACGCTCCCCGGGTCCACACTTGGCGTCGTCCAGCGCGGCGTCGACCTGGTGGGTTGGATGGTCGACGATGCCCGCGGGCCGCCGGATGTGGAAGAGGTGCGCGCGGTCCTCGATCTTCTCTCAGCGCCGGGCGATGCTCGGCGACCAGCGCCTCCCCCCGTCACTGCTTCTCCCCCCGTCACTGCTTCTCCAACCGGGACGTCTCCGGCATCTCCCACCGTTGGGGCATCTCCTGTGTCTCGACGCCCGCAGCCTCAGCCCCCCACCGAGTTCGGCGAGAGCATCGACAGAACGGTGCGAGTGCCAGTGGCCAAGCTCGATCGGCTCACCAGAGACGTAGAGGAACTCCTGGGCGCCAAGCTCGCCGCCGAGCACCACGCCACCGATGTTCGAGAGCTAGCGAGTTCGTTGGATCGGTGGCGACTGCGCTGGGGAGACGTCTCCCGCATCGTGCGCTCTGTTCGTCGCAGCGGACAGCGCAGCGGCGCACACCAGGATCTGGAGAAACTGGTCGAGTACATCGAGTGGAACCACGGTTTCATGCTGGATACACAGAGGAACGCCCGCGCGCTGTCGCGAAACGCCGACGTGCACTCTCGCGCCGTCACCCGGCTGGTGGATCTGTTGGTGCGCGACGCCCGCGACACGCTGATGCTGCCGATCTCGACCATCCTGCACGGGTTTCCGAGGATGCTCCGCGAGATCGCGCGCGCCCAGGGCAAGGAGATCCGGGTCTCCCTCAGTGGCGGTGATATCGCGGTAGACAAGCGGCTTCTGGAGCAGATCAAGGGACCGCTGATGCACATCCTGCGCAACGCCGTGGACCACGGGATCGAGGCGCCAAAGGACAGGACAAAGGCCGGCAAAGCCATGGTCGGACACGTCGACATCTCGGTGCATTCTCGTCGCGGCAGCCGGGTGGAGGTCCGGATCTCCGACGACGGTGCCGGCATCGACACCGCGTTGCTGCGCATGGCGGCCGTTCGCTGCGGTGTCGTCGACAAGGCCGCTGCAGAGCTCATCGATGATCAAGCTGCACTACAGCTGGCGTTCCGGTCGGCGGTCTCCACGGCTACCGAGGTCACCCGCCTCTCGGGGAGAGGAGTCGGACTTGCCATCGCCCACGACGCGGTGGAGGAGCTCGGAGGCAGGATCGAGCTCAGCTCCTCTCCAGGCCAGGGCGCGACCTTCAAGGTGGACCTTCCGGTCTCGCAGTCCACTTCCCGGGGCATCCTCGTGCGCTGCGGAGAGGCGCTCTTCGCGATCCCGACCCTCGTCGTCGAGCGGACCTTCGAGGTCGAACAGGATCGGGTGAAGCCAGTCGAGGGCAGGGGTGCTGTAGAGATCGATGGTGAGCTGGTCGCGGTCGCCGATCTGAGCTCGGTGCTCCAGCTCGATCAAGGCTCGGCAAGGCCCGACGTCTTGCAGCTCATGTTGCTGCAATCCGGGGGCATATCCATCGCTTTCGTGGTGGACGAGGTGGTCGGAGAGCAGGAGCTACTCATCAAGCCGCTGGGCCGACAGCTGCGCCGAGTGCGGAACATCGCTGGTGCGGCCTCGCTCGGATCCGGCCGGCTCGTCACCATCCTCAACGCCGCCGACCTCGTACGATCGGCGAGTCAGGGCTCTTTCCAGCTCGCGCAGAAACCTGCGGCAGGGCAGGACCGTCGCCGGGTGATGGTGGTCGAGGACTCCGTGACCTCTCGCATGCTGCTGCGATCGGTGTTGGAGGGGGCTGGATACGCTGTCACCACCGCGGTGGATGGGCTCGATGCGATGGGGCAGCTCGGCACTACCGAAGTGGACGTGGTGGTCAGCGATGTCGAGATGCCGCGCATGACGGGCTTCGATCTCACCCGTGCCATTCGCCGCGACCCAATCCTCTCCGGATTGCCCGTCGTCCTGGTGACAACGCTGGCGACGGCCCGCGACAAGGAGCTCGGCCTGGAGGCCGGTGCGGATGCGTACATCATCAAGAGCCGCTTCGACGACCAGGGGTTGTTGAGCGAACTGGAACACTTCTTCTGAAAAACGGAGGTTGGAGCATAGATATGGTCAAGGTCCTGGTAGTCGAGAACTCCACTGTGGCACAGGCTCTGCTGGCGCACGTGCTGGAGTCCGACCGCGACATTCGGGTGGTGGGGCACGCCAGGGACGGAGAAGAGGCCATCGCCATGGTGGCGGATCAAAAGCCCGACGTGGTGACGATGGATCTCGATATGCCTCGTATGGGCGGCATCGAGGCCACCCGCCGGATCATGGCGTCCACCCCGGTTCCCATCGTGGTCGTGAGCGGCAACTGGAACCCGGCAGAGGTGGCCGTTACGTTCGAGGCGCTCGAGGCCGGCGCGGTCGCTCTGCTCGAGAAACCTCCGGGGGTCCGGCACAAAGACCACTCTGCGAGGGCTGCTCATATCCGACAGACCGTGCGCGCCATGGCTGAGGTCTGGGTCATCCGCCGCCGCCGCGGACGGGCACTGGCGCCCCAGAAACCCACACCGAGACCGGCCCTGCCCAGGGGATGTGTTCGCCTCGTGGCCATCGGCGCTTCCACAGGCGGGCCGCCGGCTCTCAAGCAGCTGATCGGCGAGCTACCCAAGGATTTCGCCGCTGCGGTCTTGGTGGTGCAGCACCTCTCACCGGGCTTCCTCCCTGGCCTGCGCCACTGGCTGGACAGCTTCACGCCCCTCGATGTGCGCATCGCAACCGCCGACGAACGCCCACTACCGGGCTGTGTCTACCTGGCTCCCGATGGCAGGCACATGGGTCTGGGCCGCAGTGGGCGAATCCAGCTGCGGGCCGGTCCTCCCTTGCACAGTCTTCGCCCCTCAGTCACATCGCTCTTCCAGAGCCTGAACGGCAGGGCGTCTGAGGTGGCGGCGGTCTTGCTCACTGGAATGGGAAAGGACGGCGCCGAAGCCATGAAGGTTCTCCGGGATAGAGGCGCTACGACCTTTGCTCAGGACGAGGCCTCATCCGTGGTGTTCGGAATGCCGGGCAAGGCAGTGGAGCTGGGAGCGGCGCAGTTCATCTCAGATCCCTCGGTAATCGGCCAGGAGCTGGTCGCTCTCGTAGCAAACGCGCGTGGGAAGGCAGGAATGTCGAACAACTCGAGCAAGAACAGAGCGAAAGAAGCACACAAGCGAGGTGCGAAATGACGCGAGTGCTGGCAGTTGAGGACAGCCCTACGCAGGCGATCATGCTGGAGTACGTGCTCGAACAGGCCGGATTTGCGGTGGTCATGACCCACACCGCCGAGGACGCGTGGCGGCTCATCCAAGATCGAGAATTCGACGTCCTGCTCACCGATCTCGTGCTCCCCGGAGCGAGCGGATTCGACCTGTGCCGCAAGATCCGGAACTCGGTGTATGGGGATCTGCCGATCATCGTTCAGACGGCCCAGGAGGACCCTTCCGACGTGCTTCGCGGTCTCGGCGCTGGGGCCGACGGTTTCATGACCAAGCGCGACACCCCGGACGAGATGATCCGTCGGATTCGCGCTGTTCTGGCCGACCTCGACGGGGGACGCCGCAGCGAACCCCCGGCTCACGTGCGCTTCCTTGGGGAGGAGTACCAGATCTCAACCGCCCGCGATCAGCTCCTGGACGTGATGGTGAGCAGCTTCGAGGACACGGTGCGGACGACGCTGCGCCTGCAGAGCGTGCTGTCTACGGCGCCGGTGGCCATCTTGAGTGTGGACGAGGCGGGCAGGCCCCGTCTCTTCAACTCCGTCGCCCAGTCGCTGTTGGGTCGCGCGCGCCCCTCTCCATCGGACAGGTGGATCGAAGATTACGGGCTTGTAAACCCGGATGGTACGCCGCTTCTGGAGAGCGACCACCCGGTCAGGCAGGTGCTGGCATCCAATGCACCCATGCGGCCTCGCGAGGCGGCGGTGAGGCGGCGCGGCGGCGTCCTCACTCCGGTGTTGTTGTGTGCGCAGCCCGTGCACGACGCCGAGGGCCAGATCAGCGAGGTGATCTGCACCATCATGTCCCTCGCCGAGCTGATGCAGGCCCGCGAGGCGAGCGAACTGGCCCGACATGCCGAGCTCGCCGCCAAGGCCGAGTCCCAGGCGAAGTCGGCCTTCTTGGCCAATATGAGCCATGAGCTGCGCACGCCGATGAACGCCATCCTTGGCTACACCGACATGCTCATCGACGACATCCACGACACGCCGACCTCTGTCATGGAGTCGGATCTCAAGCAGATCCGAACGGCGGGGTCCCAGCTGCTACGCCTGATCAACCATCTCCTCGATCTGTCGAAGATCGAGGCGGGTCGGATGGAGCTCGTCGCGGAGCCGTTCTTGGTACTGGATCTGTTGAACAACGTCGTGGACTCGATCCGGCCCCTGGCGGACACCAACGACAACAACCTGTACTTCGAGCCTGGCGGCGACCTCGGGATCCTGTGCAACGACGAGGGCCGGTTCCGCCAGTGCCTGTACAACATCGTCGGAAACGCCCTGAAGTTCACGAACAATGGCTCGGTGACCGTCCGTGCCAGCCGCGACGGCGACGGGGTGCTGGTGGAGGTCGAGGACACCGGTATTGGTATGACCGAGGACCAGATCCAGAAGATCTTCGACGAGTTTACCCAGGCTGACAGCTCCACCACTCGACGCTTCGGCGGCACCGGGCTGGGGCTGACGCTCACCCGGAAGTTCTGCCAGATGATGGGCGGCTCGATCAGCGTCAACAGCCAGCTGGGCGTCGGTACCAACTTTTTGATGCGGGTGCCGTCGGTCCCAGCCGCGAATCTCGAGGAGGAAGAATGTCTACCTTGTTGATCTCCCTTGCCGTTCTCGGGGCCTGCTCCCAGAACGATGGGGACCTCGAGCAGCGACTCAAGCTTGCCGGCAGCACGACGGTCGAACCGGCTGCCCTGGACGGAGCCGTGGCGTTCGAGGCCAACAACCCGAGCGTCTCCATCACCGTCCGCGGCGGTGGGTCGAGCATCGGCGTGCGCGGCGTGGGCTACGGCGCGCTTCACCTGGGCATGACCTCGCGGTCTCTCAAGGACAAGGAGGTCGACCGTTGGCCGACGTTGGTCCCGACCGTCGTCGGACGAGACGGAGTGGCGATCGTCGTCGGTCACGATGTGGCTGAGGCCGTTCCAAAGCTGACCAGCGAGCAGGTGGCCGGCATGTGGCGAGGCTCCCTGACGAACTGGAGTGAGGTCGGCGGGCCGGATCTGCCGATTGTGGTGTTCGACAAGGAGATGGGGCGCGGCACCCGCGATGTCTTTGCCAAAGCGATCCTCGGCAGCACCGACGCCGAAGCTCCGGGAATGGCGGGTATCGTCGGTGAGAACGAGGAAGTGCTCGCCGCCATCGCCGAGAACCCCGGTGCAGTCTCGATCCTGTCGACCGGGTGGCAGAGCACAGAGGTCGTCGGTCTCTCCATCGATGCCGGGGGCGGTGCGATCCCTCCCAGCCCCGAGAATGTCGCCAGCGGGAAGTACCCCATCACTCGAAATCTGAACCTGGTGACCGACGGCGAACCCGACGGTCTCGCGGCCTCTTTCATCGCCTACATGCTGTCCCCACCGGGGCAGAAGCACCTCGCCGACCACGGCTACACCCCCATCTCGCTGTAGGGCACTGGAGCGTCTCATGAACCCAATGCGCAGCCTTCGCGGCAAACTTCTTGCAGCATGCGGCGCCGTCCTGGGCGTGGTCGTGCTCATCCTCAGCATCACCGTCTACCAGTTTGGCAACTCCCAGGACCTGGCCTATTCCGACTACGACCGAGGCCTGAACGGCGTGAAGACGACCGGAGAGATCCTGGCGGGATCCCATCGCGTGCGCGAGCATCTCCTGAACATGGCGCTCTCTCATAGCGAGACCGAGCAGCTTCGTCAGCGGGAGCTGATGCGGTCCGAGGCCACCGCCCTCGAGGAGCTGATCGCCACCTACCGCGCCGGAGCCGATAGCGAGAACCTCGGCGAGGCCCTCGATGACTTCTCGGCGAAGTGGAGCAAGTCGACAGAGGCCAGCGAAGCGGTGGGACAGCTGCTCCTCGACGGCCAGAGCGACGAAGCTCACATGGCGCTCATGGGCGGCGCCTCCCAGAGGCTCACCGAGGCCATCAACATGTTGTTGCTGGTGCAGGACATCGAGGACAACGCGGCATGGGAGCGGACCGCCGCTTCGAGGACGGCCTACCGGACCACTCGGACGACGGTGGTCATCATCACCGCCGTCGCGCTCTTCTTTGGACTGCTCCTCACTGGATTGCTCGCGGATCGGGCGACGAGGCAGATCCAGGCGCTGGCCGCCGCGGCCTCCTCGATCTCGGAGAAGGGGATTGAGCAGGACCTCGGAGACTTTGAGCAGTGGATCGACGAGGAGGGGCGCCAACCCTCGAGTAACGATGACGAAGTCGCGCGTTTGCGGGTCGCTTTTGGGCGTATGGTCGCTGGGCTCCGGCGCTTTGTGAAGACATCGGGCAGCGTGGCGACCGCGATCGACAGGCGAGTGGCCGAGGTGCGACAGTCGGTGACGAGCCTGCAAGAGGGCTATGTCGAGCAGTCTGCTGCGGTCAACGAGACGGTGGCCACCTTGGAGCAGATCCGCCAGTCTGCCGATTCGGCGAGCGAATACGCCCGGGAGGTCCTCTCCGAAGCCCAGCACACACGGGTGGTCTCGGAGGATGGCACAACGGCGGTGCGCTCGGTGATCGAGGGCATGCAGCACATCCAGACCCGAGTGCAGCACATCTCTTCGAGCATCGGCACCCTCACCGAGCGGGCGCTGCGCATTGCCGCTGTGAACGAGGCGGTGAGCGGGATTGCATCGCAGTCGCGGTTGCTGGCCGTCAACGCCGCTATTGAAGCAGCCAAAGCCGGAGAGGCGGGCAGCGGTTTTGCGGTCGTCGCCAGCGAGGTTCGCCAGCTGGCCGAGCGCTCCAAGAAGGCCACGACCGAGGTGCACTCACTCCTGGGCGAGATTGACCACGCTGCGGAGTCCGCGGTCACGGCCGCAACCGACGGCGGAAGTGCGGTGAAGGGTGGCCTCGACCTGGCGGGAACTACCCGAGAGGCCATCGAGGCACTCGACACCACGGTCGCCGAGACGTCGGGTTCTGTCGAGCGGATCTCGGCCACCGTCGATCAGCTGGCGGTGGGCGTCAAGCAGATCCGCGAGGCGATGTCGGGTATCGAGAGCACGGTGGGGCGAGGCCGAGCCGACGCAAGACACATCGCCGATGCTGTCGACGGGCTGTCCTCCGAGGTGGTCTCGCTGATGTCCCTGGCGAGCAAGCACTCGGGGAGCGGGGATAGCGCGGCTATGCGATAGTCTGTCGGCGGTCGGTGAACTCTGTCTCTGAAACGACCTGAATACTGTCCTCCGGGGTCAATTTGGGGCATCCTTGCTGCCCCTCCGGCGGCGGATATGGCAATGAGCAGCACCAGCAGATTCTTCGTTCTAGGCGCGGCCCTCTTCGTGGCTTCGGGCTCCGCTTTGGCGCGGGAAGTCCTCATCATCGAGGAGGACCGGCCCATGGGCATGGACGTCGTGCAGATGGAGGCTGACGACCTCGGGCTCACCTACGACGTGGTCAACCCGATGGCCGTGATGCTGGATAGTGTAGATTTGTCCCCATATTTCGTGATCGTTGTCAGCGAGTGCCAGCAACCGTCGGTGTACGACGAGTACAACCGCTACGCCGCCTTGTTCGACGACTGGACCGCGAGTGGTGGCGTGATGATCCACCACGTTCAGAGCGAAATGTGTGGAGGGGGCGGGATGTTTCCCGACGCGCCTCAGGGCTCGGCCGACTACCAGGACAACACGAATGTGACCCAATACTGGGTCGAGAGCCCCGGCAATCCGATCGTCAATGGGATTCCGGGTCAAGGATCTGGCAGTCCCATCACCCAGACCGTGTTCGGCCAATACGGCGGTGCGGTCGAGGTCCTCCTCCGCGATGGCAGAGGCAGCCAGCCCATCCTCGGCGAGGTCCAGCATGGAAACGGCACCGCCATCCTGGGGACGGTCTGCTATACCGAAGCCTGGCAGCAGGGGGGCGATCTGGAGTTGCTGGCGCGCAACGAGCTCGAGCACGCCATGAACACCAGCTGTCCCGACGAAGACGGCGACGGGGTCTGCAACCCCTTTGATCAGTGCGCCGGCTTCCCGGACAACCAAGACCAGGACGGCGACGGCACTCCGGACGACTGCGATCCCTGTCCGAACTGGGCCTCCGAGCAGGACAACGACTCCGATAGTTTCTGGGACTGCGTGGACTGTGACGATCAGGACGCCACGGTGAATCCAGGTGCCGTGGAGATCCCCGCGGACGGGACCGACCAGAACTGCGATCTCCAGGAGGACTGCTACTTCGACGCCGACGGAGACACGTACGGGAGTGGCATCATCATCCAGGCCGATCTGATGTGCACCAACTTCTCCGCCTCCAACAACAACATCGACTGTGACGACGGAGACACCGACGTGTACCCGGGTGCCCCCGAAATGGTCGCGGATGGAGTGGATGCGGACTGCGACGGCGGCGATCTCTGCTATCTCGACGCCGACAGCGACGGTGTCGGGGGCTTCGGCACCGTGGGCTCGCCCGACTTGGACTGTTCTGGTCCGGGTGAGTCCAACTTGTCCGACGACTGCGACGACTACGACTTCAGCGTCCATCCCGGCGCTGTAGAGCTGGTTGCGGACTTCATCGACCAGGACTGTGATGGCCTCGAGGACTGCTACCACGACGACGACGCAGACTCATACGGGAGTAGCTTCGTCATCCTGGCCGATCTGATGTGCACGAACTTGGACGCCTCCGACAACAACCTCGACTGCGACGACGGAGACTCCAGCGTGTACCCGGGTGCCGTCGAAACGGTCGCAGATGGGTTGGATTCGGACTGCGACAACGGCGATCTCTGCTATCTCGACGCCGACGGCGACGGTGTCGGAGGCGTCGGCACCGTGGGCTCACCCGACATGGACTGTTTCGGTCCGGGTGAGGCCAACGCCCCCGGAGACTGCGACGACGGAGACCCCGACGTCTATCCAGGCGCCATAGAGCTCGTCGGGGACGGCATCGACCAGGACTGTGACGGCCTGGAGGACTGCTACCAGGATGGCGACGGAGATTCCTACGGACGCAACAGCATCCTCCAGTCCGATCTGTTCTGCAGCGGCGCCTCCACCAACAATCTCGACTGTGACGACGGGGACGCCAACGTCTACCCAGGAGCCTACGAAACGCCCGCGGATGGGATGGACGGGGACTGTGATGGCGGCGAAGACTGCTATGTGGACGCCGACGGAGACGGGTTTGGTGGCCTCGGCACTGTAGTTT
>PJEL010000525.1_pt1 | contig 45122 bp, 61 predicted proteins | sample 1853271 | NCBI WGS metagenome assembly PJEL01 (sample SAMN08108733, study PRJNA415343) | Invertebrate metagenome, whole genome shotgun sequencing project. | host: Globobulimina | place: Sweden: Gullmar Fjord | collected 2015-08
AGCGCATTAATTTGATTGGCCAGTCTATCCAATACTCCGTTAACTTCTGATTGTTTTGGGGTGACAGATGCACAGCCATCTGTTAATTGGTTTCCGTTACTCATAACGATTTTCCTTTCCGGTTAAATAAAAATTAAAAACTATATCCCATGTTTTACGATTCGTGTCAACCCCATTACCGGGCTGCCATAATATCTCTCTGCTGATTCGTAAATTTAATATAAAACTCAGGGATAAGCTCGCGCATCACCTTACGCTCATAAACACTAGGCACAATTTCCTTCGGTATGGTCCTACTTCCCGTCGATGTCGTCCCACATGCTGTCACACTCATCAACAGTAGTAAGATCATTATCCCTCTGCTCCTGGAGCACTTCAATATCTTCTTCCGCATTATCCAACCTTTCCGACTCCTCTCCGGACTTAAAAATAAAACGCTTAGCTGCCCAGCCTAATAAAGACAGGGCAGCCAAAACAGTCAAAGCTATATATAACTTAACCATCGCCGTCTTCGTTTTCTGGGCCTGCGAGTGCAGCTCCAGCTTCAGCAATACCTTCGCCGATCGCGACCATAAGATCACCTACGAGCCCTTGGACAAACCCATCGGGGAGTGCTTGATCCAGTGGTTCAACGGCTTTATCTACTGCGGCCTTTACGATTTCTTCAACGTTAAACATGTCATTTTCCTATTGTTAGATTTTTACTGTAGACAACCAGGTTTTGAGATCAAAACACGGGCATGCCTTATTTTTATCAAGGTCATTATGCCCTACAATATCCGCTTTGGGAAATAATATTTTACAAAAATGCAATTCACGCCGCAAAGACTCCATCTGCTCAGACGTGAAATTATCTTCAGGAACCCCGTCTTCATCAACTCCACCAACCAGACATATTCCAACACTCAGGTAGTTATAACCAAGGACGTGCGCACCAATCTCATTATAACCAGGAGCATCAGGATCTAAGTCCCGCCCATCTTCAGCCGTACCATCCCGACGCACAACGCGAGCATATCCTATATCACTCCACCCGCTCTCCATATGCCACTGACGGATCTCAGCAACCCCTATATCCATACTTGGAGGAGTCGCGGAACAATGGACAACTATAAATTCCGTTTCCTCCCTCACCCTTTATTCTGCCTCACTGACACTATCTGGTGATACTTACATTCACTGCGTTCACCAAGATCCCTAATAGCAGTGACTAGATCATCTGACTTTTCCGAATGATGCGCCCGGATCTGGTTAAGATTTTTACTAAAAACTTCCGTGATGTTTTTCATTGATTTCTCGCCATCGGCCCGCATCTGCTTATAATCATCACGATGCGAGCTCACAATATTAGCTACAGTCTTACTCGACCTGATATCCTTTTTATCAATAAAATAAAAAGCCACCAAAGCGACCGCCGCGCCGGGACCAACCGCTGTAGCTACCTGTAATACCGTTTCCATCATAATTTTCTCCTAAGTTCTATTTACCAAATTTCCAATTAAAACCAAAGCCACCGCGCCTAATCTTACCCTCTTCCACAGGTGGCGTCCCTGAAGGCACTATCCCCAAATATCCCCACCCGGCTTGCTGCCTCCACTCTACATCCTTCGCGGCGTTTGGGGTTACACCAACTGAGAATACACCAGTAAGCAGCCCCGTTATATTACGCCTTTTCTCTGCACTATTGATAGCCATTAAGAGCCTTCACCCTCCGTATACGTAGTACCATCATCAGAAAGACTTTTCGACCACTCGGCATTGCCGCCATTATCATGGAAGGTTTTATCAGTGGCTGTCACCGTCATCTTATTACGCAGAGCCATGTATAAGTAACCTATCTTACCAGCCAAGCTATTGGCAACTCCAGGCGCACCTGTTGGCTCGGCGTAAGAGTCTACTGATAAAACATCAACCATTTCTGCATTAACCTCAGCAGGGGATATATTGTGAAGAGCGGCCATCACTAAAGGATCACAAGCTATGTAAGGCAATATAGCGTAACCACTTGTAGCATCAGGGCTTGTTCCCCAATTTTTATTTAAAGTTGCCACCTTAGTTGTACCATCATAACCCGTGATTAAACCAACCTGATCTTCACCAGTACCAGAGCGAATAAAACAAATCTGGTTATTATACGCATCGTCCAAATTACTTGCTAAAGCATTGAGGGTTATTGTTCCAGCCGCACCAGCCTGTGCCAAACCTTCATTAACATGCTCCCTTCCTGGGTTCACGGTTATTCTATAATCACTTGTTGCATCAGGATTAACCTTCCAATCCCTATCAACAACGGCAACCTTTGCAGTTCCGTCATATTCATAGATCATACGGCTTTGACCTGCACCAGTACCACCAGTAATAGCGATAGCCGCAGGATCGTAAGCCCCATCAACTGCAGAAGATGTAGCCGCTAATGTTATTGTGTTAACGGTTGCCGCTTGCGCCCTACCTGCGGATATAGTTCCTGAATAAATATTAGCCACATCAGTTATAGCGACAGCACCAGAATTATCCGCTTTCTGGAAAGCTCCCCTAACTGACAAACTACCACCAACACAATTAGCATTTAATACATATTGCCCCATACCGTCTAAACTCATATTATCTGTGCCAGACTGCCCCATGTTTTCAATCTCTATACCACCGGAATAATGTCTAAAATTCATTTCAGTATTACCAATAGCAGCACCAAAATCAATGACTGGTGTAGCTTGACCAGCGACCCCAGAGAAACACGCCTCAAAGAAATAAATAGCAGCCTCGGTACAAGTAAATGGACCAACCAAAGCACACTTGTTAAAGCTTGATCCCGGAAGCGAAACTGTATTAATATCACAGAAACTAAAGAAGGGGTCCTCCCCACCGTCAAGACCTGTACCACTTACCGCCGCGCCGTGGAAATAAGCGCCAGAAATAGTTTGCCCACCAAGAGCAAGCGTCCAATTTTCACCCTCAATCACACAGTTTGATGTGTCTGCGGAAAGTGTTATTACAGACCCGTTTGCAATACGGAATTTATGCAACCCCATATTTGTTGCTATTGTTAACGCATCCGCCCAAGTTAATACAGGGTTGTCGGCAACCCCGTTTATATAACTTGTTGTTCCGGCAACACCTCCAACAGTATCAACCCAAATAGCCCCATTCTGATAACCGACGCTTTGGAACACAGTAGCATAGCTACAAAGAATCCTGTCAGTAGCAAATTTTACGCCATCAGAGCTTTCAATTCTAAGGCGAACAAGACCAATATTAACCCCCGTACCAACATGAGAATTCGTCAAATCAAGTTGTTGCGCCACAACAGTTGTACCTGATAAACCCGGTTTAATCCCCACCTGATCCCATGAAACAGCATCCCAATTATAGACCGAGAATGTATAGCTATCTCCCTGCGCGTTTGCGTACCCTTCCCACTGAACAGCTACAGGAATGCCGTTAGCCCCAACGTCAAACTGATAATACAAATCAGTATTTCCGCCAGCGGGCGCTATATCATGAGTTACCCCATCAAGAGCAGCAGTGGCGGTGTATGTGAGAGTTTGAGTACCAGTTGTAACAACCGCCGTAGAGGCGACTACATTTGTTGCTGCAGTACCCGAGGCGATGTTACCAACAGCCGCTTGCGTAGCAGGGAAAGTATCACCAACAAGTCCGGTAGTGTCGTATTGAGACTCAAGATTGTCGGCGGCAACTGTATCGCCTGAAATAGCCAACATATTTACATCGAGCAGGTTAGCAACGGTAAATACCATATCATCCGTCTTTGCCTTAACCGCATTAAGGTTAGTATCAATAGCATCAACCTTGCCCTCAACCGTGTCAACCTTACCATCAGTCGTGGCTAACGCGCCCTGCGTGGCTGGCGCGGTTGCATGAACATAACCAGTACCATCATATCCAGCCTCCAGGTTATTAGCCGCAACAGCATCATTAGAGATCGCCACCGTATTTACATCCAGCTGGTTGGCGATCGTAAATACCATATCATCTGTTTTTGCTTTAATCGCTGTGATACCAGCATTATCAGGTGCGGTGTAGCTTGCCGCTAATAGTGCGCTATTGGTTCCACGCATATCAGTGTTTGTTGTGGTTGTGCCAATAGTTGAGTTTGCCTTAGCGTACCCGGTCCCATCATAATCAGCCTCTAAATTATTAGCCGCGGTTGTATCGCCAGAAATCTGAGTAACGTTCGTATCCAATAAATCGCCACCATCAATCAAAGCATTATTGAGCGCTGCGGCTCTAAAACAAACCAAAGGACCACGCCATGGCAAAATGCCATCAGCTACCCCAGTGAACCACCCAAAACCCTCTGTATCATTGTTAATAGTCCCAGCAGACGCAGGGATTTCTAGCGCGTAAAGACCGGATGTACCCTGATCTGTCCAATCATGCACACCACCCGAAGTAGGAGTTACAGCCGTTTCTGTCATAGCCCCGGCAGTAGTAACGAAGTGCCAAATCAAAGCCATACCAGCCGCGTTATAAGCAACAGCGGCCTCAATAGATTTAAAATCCGTGTCGTCAATAAGGGGCAATATATTAACCGGGACCTCTGCGAGAGCAGTGTCTACGTCCATATAAAGATCAGGCATCGTTTATCTCCTTATTGCTGTGCGTAAGCATACCACGGATTACCAGCTGCTACCACTGGCCCATCTGTAAATTCCCATACTTCATAAGCAGAGCCAGCATCGTCAGTTGTGCTTGTGTCTCTTTCTGCCCTAACATTTGTTATACTTGTAAGCAGGGATGTATTAAGCATTTCAGAGTTATCATTAACTGTGCCGCTTATATTTATAAAACCTGTTTGCATAACCGCGGCAAAATCTAAATCAACTGCTGTTATTGTGTCATCATTGGTAGTGCCACTTGTGATATTCTGAGTATCCCTAGCTATAGAATTAAGGACACCGGGAATAAACTCTACAACTGTATATTTAGGCACTCTGGTGACACTACCACTTCCACCCCTTGTCAAAGTAACCGTAGTTGCTGCTGTTAATTCTGCTCTAGTCGCCCCATTCGCCATTGTTGCCCCTGTCGTGGAGGTTAAGCAACCACCCCACGCAAGTATTGTATTATCCACATCAACACTAGAAATAGTATCTGTATCACTGGTGTTTGTACCTGTAATAGAGGGTGCACGGTGTTGCACATTACTTTCTAAAACATTTGCCAAAAGCTCACAGACAACGAATTTTACAAAATTAGAGCCGCCACTGTCTCCACGAGAAGCTGTCACGGTTGTTGAATTTGTTAAATCCACCGCACTAAGATAATCATCTGCCGCACCAAAATTAGTTGAAACCCACTCACCTAGAAACAAAGGAAACGTCCTAGTAGTATCCACGCTGGATATAGTTGCTGTGGCTGAGGTACCAGATAAGGTAATAGAGCCATACTGTACCGTATCCACCAAATCATCTCCAGCATCGAATACATAACAACTAACCGTTGCTGCAGCTGTCGAGTTTCCGCGAGAAGCTGTTACCGTAGTAGCATCTGTTAAAATAATATTAGCAAAGGCCCCACGATTATCGGTAGTGCTAGTTGTTCGCCTTCCAGCGGGAATTAAAACGGCTTTAGCAGACACCTCAGTAATAGTCGCTGTATTACTAAACTGCCCTGAGCCTATCGTTACCGTTACTGGCTGGATGCTAAGTCTATAAGCCATTTATTTCTCCAAAATTTTGGCTTCTTTTATAGCAAAGAATTCTTTGTGTTGAGTTGCGACCTCTATTACACGGCTGTTCTGTGCATCTGCTTGCAATTCTGCTAACTCATCAGGATCTTTTAAGGCATTTACTATAGCCTCTAATGGATACTTATCCACAAAAGCGTCCCACTCATCAATAGGGGCGTCTTCTAACAATTTAGTTGTTATATTAACCTTTTTTCTAAAAGTGTCTATGCCTTGTGGAACTTCAATTTGAGCAAGGTTTGCTATTTTCGAAATGTCAGGTGCGTCGCCATTCGTACCCACTTCGCCACCAATCTCACCAGTTACCTCATCATATTGAATGTAGGTTTTCATTTTATTTTCCAATAATTGTATATTGTGAGAGAGCCTAAGCCGGGGTGATTTTAGCCACCAAAGCATTAAGCTGATCCGTGAGTTTAACGATCTTTTTCTCAAGCGCGGCTGCTGTGCCTTCATGCCTGACAACCGTTGCCTTCTTCTTACGAATTGTAGCATTGAGCTTTTTGACCTCAGCCTTCAACGGCTCGATATTACCTTCATAATCAGATGTAATACCCTTCATCTTTTCAAGATGTTCTCGCTCCTGTTTATCTTGAGCCACACGCTGCGCCTTAAGGTTCTTCGTGGCGACCTTGGCATTCTTTTCCTGCTCATGGATAAATGCCTCGTTCTCTGAAGCCAGCAACTCCTTCAGCTCAACGATAGTATTTTCAATATCTATCTTCTCTGATTTTGCCAGAGATATTCGTTTTTGCAGCTCGGAGTAATCCTTTTCTCCGCTGGTAAACTCAGCCATAATGGCTCGCGCCTCTTCCACAGATTCTAACAATCCATGAAGTGAAGCCAAGCTTGTAGCAACCCTTTTGGCCGCCTTCTTTCTATTTCCAAATCCCATTGTCTATTCTCCAATACGTTTAGAAGGTTGTTAAGTTTGATCTAAAACATTAAGCATTGTATAACGCTGTTCATTATCAGCGATATTCCACACCCCCTGATACTCAGGATAATCTTCTGGGATGTAATCCCTATTATGCTCAGCAAGAGATCCAGATGCATCAAAGTTAAGCCATACAGGCCCGCCCTCGGCAACAACTTTTACAATCGTAGTGTCTTTATGGAACACATGATTTTTAGCTGTCGATGCATCAAGCTCTTTCCTAGCCACAATCTTCCCAGGCACTTGTGATGTACTATGAAGCCCATCATCCTCAGCACCCAACTTAAATGAACCATAAGTGGCAAATTCTGTTACATATACTGTGGCTACCATTTGTCAACTCCTTAAAAAATACAAATTTACTTTACATCAAAACTAAAAATTTATCTACCCTTGCCTGATCTTTGTGCACTCCGCGACCGCGGCTTACTACGTTTAGACCTGCGCTTTTTCTTATTCTTTGCCATACACAGCTTCACTGGCGGCTGTTTGTGCGTCTCTTGACCCAACCCACATATTAACAGCCCCTATCCCCTTACCAACTACAGGGGTGACAGGGGCAACACCAGTGGCCCATGCCATAGCTGGCATCATAAACATCCTGTAGGTAGCTTCTAATGCGTTACGCTCTGCCGTATCACTGTTATTAGAATTTTGAGCAAAATATTTACGCCAGTTATCAAATATATTAAACAAATATCCAAACTTTCCAGTAGCGGCGTTGGCAAAATCCTTATTATATTTAATATTATAACGAAGATTATAAATAATATCAGCCAAAACTCCAGCAGGAGATGTATAAGCGAAGCCACCCTTCAAAACATGCAGCCACCTTTCCTCATCATCCATTTCCTGCCACCTTCTATTATTAAGCAGCATTGAGCGCAAAGTATAAGTCGCTACAGAAGCTGTAAGCAAAGCAGTATATGGCAGTAAAACTTGTCCAACAACATATGACATACCTCCAGTAAAGCCTCCCTGTCTAAAGTGCATTGGCGCTTTATGAATAGCACGCTTGGTAATTTCTTCATAAAATCCAGCCGTAAACGACATAAACCCTAAAACTATTCTACCTTCAGGAGTATTAGAAAAATAAGATCTACTAACATTTCTCGGATTCTGGATAGTCTGCCATGAGAAGGACGTCAACATTCTTGCATATTTCTGGCCATTACTATCTATATTTCCGCGCGCGTCGTCTATGTCTGGCAACGACCCATCGCGCTCAATAAGATATTTAGCAAAAGAATCAACCTCAGACTTAGGAATACCCATCTCCCTAAATTCACCACGAGCGGCCTCTTTATACCGAGGTTTCTTTTTTGGGTTCAAAACCGCATTAGCCATACGCAGAAAATATATTTGCCCCATTCTTATTTGCCGCCTACGCTGCCTATCTGTAAGCCAAGAAAGCATATTATTCTTAAAATATTGTTCCTGAACAGAGGTTAGATTGGGGTTATCTTGGTATGTACCGCCATAGCGGTCAGTTATCATTGTTGACCCCATCTCCGCTTCAATCATACCAAGTGCTTCTAATATATCCGCCCTTTCAGCAGTATCAACTTTATTAAAAGTCTCTTTCCACATAACACCGAACACACGGAAGGAATCAAGGACATTGCCAGTTCTTAAACCAACAACCAAAGGCTCATGTAATGATGCAAACGTAGATCTAGCCAACATTACCATAGTTAAGGTAGCGTTTAATAAATTAATACCGGGGCCCACAGCCGCCCACATTCCAGTTTGATCATGCCTCTTTAGCGCCATTAAAATAAGGTTTTCTACTTGTTTTATATCTACAGCGCTAACCCCATCCTTAATCATATTATTAAAAGATTGTTCGAAAGCACCCTGCTCAGGCTCTAATAACTTTGTCCACGCAGACTTAGCTGCAAGATTAATAATATATGTTTCTAAAGCCTCTATAGGGTTTGTAACACGCACATCCTTAAGAACTAAATCTGCACGCCCTGGCAAAGTCCGGCTTTTAGTTGCAGAATTACTTGGTGGGGCCATACCAGCATCACGCCTCTTTCCTCTTATAATTTTTTCAACCTGGTTTTGAGCATCTTCAGCCGCCCTTTTATTGATATCAAAATTTTCATCAGGAACAAACTCGCCACTTTCAATCATGTCCTCATACTTCATAACATATGCTTTTGTATATTGCTCTACTGACTTCTCACGCTCAGCGTCAACATAAGCTGCATCGTCTATACGATTAATATAATTAACATGCTCATCTTTGATATATCCAATATCAACCCCATAATTTTCTCTAGCATCAAAGTATGAGCCATTCCAGATTTCACGCATAGCCCCGGCTGCGCCTATAAGGGAAGCCTTATGCTTATTTAAACTATCAGGCACAGTCTCAGTAACGCCCAACAAAAGATTGTTCAAAGCATCCATCTGGCTTTTATTGCTTTTTTTCAATTTATATTTCTTAATAATACGAGTTAATACACTGAGATACTTATTCCTAAACTGAGACTCAAGATCATCATACTTATTACCTGTAAATTTTCCACGACCAGGATCTCCCCACACAGCATTAATCATCCTCGTCATATCTGGCGATGGATTGTCTTTATAACGATGCTCTATAACTCTTAAATGCCTACCTATAGCAGAAAATGTAGCCATATGAAGATTACTAGCAAACTGCATAACTGACACAGGATTCTTTGGCCCGCTGCCCTTTAATAAACCCAACATTTTCATTGTCGATCGCCGGAGCTCACGACGCTCTTCTTTTGTACCAAACACTACTTCCCACATGCTTTTTGACGGCTCGGAATATTCTTCCATGTTTCTGAACCACCTCAAAGGATCTGCAAAATCGCCATCAAATGGTTTCTCGGCCGGGCCTTCAGGTTGCCCCAATATTTCAGATTGCGCAGTGGCCTGCATAAGATTAGATATAGCCGTGAAGATTCGCGCACGGTCTTGTCCCTGCGGATACATAATCTCAAACTGATTCTTACCATCACCTTTTTCATAGACATCACTTCGCGCCGTCAAGACGTCTATATCTTGGCCAGCAAGCTCGGCCTGATAGCTCACCCACGCTTCAAACGCACGCGCCCACATTTCAGTAGGACGAGTCCAATAGCTTTTATCACCCTTGGCAGGAATAGATTTTGCCTGACGATAATACGGGGATTTATAATCTCGCCCTTTATAATTACCGCTTTTGACTTCTTCGATTTTCCGCTCAAGCGTGGCAATAGATTTTGGAGATCTCGCCCTTGCCAACTTTGTCTCCAGCTCCATGATTTTTGCAGCACCAAAACTCTCATCAAAAAAGATTGTGTTCACAACATCTATGAAAGCTTCAGCAACACTATCCGCAGAATAATTCGCGCCCTGTTTTCTAATCTCCCCGGTATATCCTCTAAATGATTGCTCCAGGAAGGCAGGGGTTTTACCAAGCGCATTCATGATAAAATAATCAAACGCATGCCCCCATTCATGAGCGAGAGATCTAGCCCGGCCGGGGATCATAATCTCGTTTGACCCACCCATATATACACCCAACATCCGCATGGTTTTTTTACCACGGAAAATGATCTTAAGTGCCTTAGATGGCTCCGCTCCTTTTTCTAATATATCTGTATTTTCAAGACCGATCGCAGTGGTGGGAAGTTTGGCCGCATACGCCATTGTCTGAAGCTCAACATAATAATCCTTAAGATTGCTCAAGACAGCGGCCATATCAGCTCCCTTGCCAAGCTCGATACCTAATCCAAACTTTTCCTTAAAGATCTTCTTAATGGTCTTGAATTGCTTCAGCGTAGGCATATTTTCTGCAATGTTCGGATCCAGATCATTTTCAACCCAGACACTTGTACGCAATGATTGCAGCTTCGCTCTATGAGGATCCTTGCCCTCAACCTCTGTTGGTCGCACGGTTTTATCAGCTTCAGTTGCTGAAGCATCAATTTCTAACGGCTGGCTTCCCTCAACAGGAGGTTTCTTGGTTGGAGGCTTTGGCTGATCCTTAAATATTGTCTCAGGGTCAACTGCGTTTTGTTTAACAATTTCTGGTGTTAACACGCCCTGAACACCCTCACCACCATTCCAATACTTTACTTCGACAGGAATTGTTTTTATGCCGTTCGCTAAAGCGACAGATACTCTATGATTTCCTTCTAAAATATAAGGAACACCTTTATGATTTACACCAACAAGAATTGGACTGTCCTTATATATTTTTTCAGCACCCTTTTTCTGCAAATCTTTATTGAGTCTTTCAAACTTCTCACCACCCTTGTTATTTCTGTAAAGATGCTCATCATTTGCACCTTCTATTTTGTTTAAAAGATTAACAGGCAAAGCAATAATATTGTTTAATGAACCAGTTACAGAACCGCTAAAAAATTTAGCATACGAGTTTCCATCATGCCGGGCTGCGGTTTTTTCTGCCTGTTTAATTTTGTGCTGTAACCATTCCCCACCCGGATTGTCTTTTCTTAATTTAACAGCATAAGGCTTCTTAGTATCCAAAGCTTCGGTCAAATCAGCTTTGCTCACAGCGCCTTTATCGTCGGAAAATTCTGGAAGTTCAGAGAAAAAAACGTCTTGTTTCTTTTTTTCCAAACCCTTGATAAAAGAGTCAACCGCACTAAGCACTTGTCTAGGAGTTTCACCAGCTGGAGAGTATTTTGTTTCCTGGCCGCTCACAGACGTCATAACAGCCTCACGCGGGCCATCATAAACATCCTTACCTTCTTTAATATTTTTACGCGCTGCGTCCCTAATTTCACGCAACTTATTTATATAATTTTGTTTTGCAATTTTAACCCTTTTGGATTTAGCCCCCTTCTCAGGAATATCGACTTGGGGCTCAGCTTTGGCATTAAGGTTATCAAGCTGGCGGTTCATAAATCCAGCCTGTTTAATAATATCGGCATAAGACTCAGATATAACCTTATCTATTTGCTCTTGCTTACCCTCCTTAACACGCCCCTCCTTAACTGCTAAATATTGTCGTGAAAAGGTATTTATAGCAGCAATTAATCTTTTGCGCTTATTCAGCATATTTTTCGGCAAAAGAACATCTGGTCCTCTACCACCATATTCTTCTATTTTCTTATTAATCCGCTCTACAGTCTCAACTGCGTCAACAATACTAACGGTGTTTTTATCCATCTCACCACCAGCATCAATCTCCTCAACCGCCATTTTTGCAAGCTTAGGAACATTTTGGCGCTGTTCATAACCCTCAAGCAACTCTTCCTTGGCATAACGCTCAAGCTTAGCCTTTTCAGTTTCACCTTCAGGCGCTACCTCTACCTCATCCTCAACCTTCTCAACCGCTGGCTTTTTCGCTGCTGGCTCCTCTGGCTTGGCAGGCTCTTCCACTGCTGGTTCTTCGATTTCTGGCTCAGCGGCTGGTTCCTCGACCGCCTCTTCTTTGGCGGCTGGTTCCTCTTCGGCTGCTCGCTCTGTATCGTCCCCAACATCAAGCTCCTCTGCCTTAACAGGCTCTTCGGACTTAACTGGTTCCTCGACGGCAGCGGTTTCCTCAGCTGGCTCTGGCGGTTTTTCAACCGTGTCTTTGACATCCTTTTTAGGAATGACAGCATCTTTTGCAGCACGAGCACCTCCTTTTGCGATCTCAGCTGTACCCTTAAGAGAAGCACCAGTGGTAAACCCTCCTAAAGCTCCAGCCAATGATTCCTTCAAATAATCCTCAACAGTTGGATCCTGATCTGTGCCATACAGCGACCCAGCAAGCTCTACAGGGCTTTGCACAGCCTCTGTCAAAGCCTCTTTACCACCAGCCTTACCAACCCGCGATAACACTGTTTTCCCCTTAGACCCAAGCCCCGTTATACCGACACGCTCCATTGCACCTGATAAAAGTGTACTCGGTAAAGTCCTAAAATAATCCGAACCCGAAGCATCTTCTCTAGCACGGCCCTCAGCTTGGCCTCGATCCTCAGCCTGCCCCTGCCACATAGATCCACCAAACAAGAGCGGGCCAATATAAGGAATAGCGGCCAATGCCATTTCTGGTGCAGACTCAACAGCAGTCTCTACACCAAACTTACCAACCTGAGGAAGATTAAACGGATCCGCGATCACTTGTTCAATCGTTGTGCGGCCACTGCGATCGACAGGATTCTCTAATTGCTGTCCCTCAAAGTAATGCGCTCCGGCATAATCCTTTTCCGCATATTCGCGCAGTAAATCAGAAATCGGCAATGTTGGAGCCGCGGTTAAAGTGTCAGGTGCGTCAACAGCGGCCGCCGCAGCGTTAATCGCTTCATCACCCTTAAAAGCCCGCGTAAGATTAAATTTAGCGGCATTAACAAGATCTTCTATAGTATTTGCCGTACCAGCCAATGCAGCGCCGGATCCTTGGTAAAGCTTCCTAGCCACATTTCTTGACGTATCCATAAATCCAGCGGCTAAACTAGGATCCGCCTGAAAAGGCCCCATCCCGGTTTCCGCCTGTCTAAAACGCTCTGGGAGAACGCCAGATAAATCAGGGGCAGGTGCTACAGATGGTTGCGGAGCGGATATACCAGCGGCCGCATATAAATCTTCATCACTATATGCAGACAGGTCTTGAACAGACGTAGAAACCGGAGGAGCAATACCAGCGGCTTCATATAATTCTTCATCAGTGTATGCTGATAGATCTGGCACTATTGTCCTCCCGCAGCCTGCCGCCTTGCTATTTCAGCCAAGGCTGTTTCTCGATCAAGAGGTTGGAGACGATCTGCCTGAAGGCGTGAAATAATTGCGCCAATATCAATAGGAGCATTATCAGCCCCGACGAAAGCAGGACCGCGCTGCGTAAAGAATGGTTTACCACCAGGAAGCATCCTCAAAGGATTATAACTTCCCTCTTCCAAAACCTCACCCTCTGGGTCAAAACGAGAGCCAGCTGGCAAATCTAATGCATTAACAATTGTCTGACGCGCATCCTCTGGGCCTGCAGCAAAATTACCAGAAGCCGCCTCTCTAATAGCCTCAAATACACCAGTTGTACTTAGATAATCCATAACATCAGGCTCGATCTGTTCACGCTGATATTGATCTCTATATGTTGCACCAGGAATAGATCCCATAACACTAGAAACAATAGCATCAATATCCTTAATTTTTGGCTGAGATGATTTTGTGGTTTTCCGCGGAGCGAGGTTCTTTAATTTCTGCACCTCCAGCGCTTTTGTTAATGCTGCAACCTGGTCACTCCTTCTAATCTCATCCTGACGCGCTGGTGTTAATGCTAGATCTGTTGGAATAGCAGCGCCCTTGCTAGTATATGCAGCACGCACAAGAGCCTCAGCCGGATCAGCACCGGATTGAGAATGTCCCTTAATTGCAAATATTGGAGCTGTGTAATTACCAGGATTAGTAACACCACCTGCAGCAAAAGCTTGCATCAAAGCCCCCATATTATCAGCCATCACAGTTGGATCATTACCGCCTGCGTCAATAGCGCTTTGCAAACCACCAGTTAGTGCAGCATTTTCTATATCCTGCCTATCAGCCTTTGATCCAGAAAGCCGAGTACGAGCTTTGTTATAAGCAATAGCCCCTGCCTTTTCAGGATTACCAACAAGAGCTTCCTTAAACTTCTCTGCAGCGCCCTGCCATAGAGGGTTATAATATGGGTTTTGTTGTTTTGGCATTTTCCAATATCCTTAAATTAAATACGTACAACGCTGTAGCCAGGGGCAGAGCCAGTAGGTGACGCTAACAAAGCTTCTGGCGATGGCGCGCCTAACCCTACACCCATACTAGCAACAGTGCCAAGAGCGGAAACGATTCCTGCAAGATCAGAATATTTCTTCCCTGCGTGTTTTGCTTCCTCTAATTCCAAATCAGTTACACCAGCCCGGCCAGTTGCAAAACTACCCTTCTGTGCAATATTATGTCCGGCTAAAGCAGATCCAATATCTCTGTCTTGAGTAACATCTCCATAAGCATCAAAAGCAGCACGAGTCTTACCTTTTTGTGTGGATGATGTCACGGCATCACTAAGAGCTTTCACAATAGCATGCTGTGCGGCCGAGGATCCGCTGGTGGCAGCTGGCAATAAATCTGCTTGTTTAATCTCGCCAGTATAAGCCTCTTCTCTTTTACCTACAGCATCTATGTTTTTAGAGGCAATTTCCTCTGCAGAAGCACCTTTAAGAGACTCTTGGAAGCTCTGAGCTGCATCATCACGATAGCCCTTAAGGTCGGCATATGATTTATCAAGCACCTGGCCCTGCTTTTTCTTAACAGCACGCTCTGCTTTATTTGATAAAGCAGTGGATCCAGCTGTGCTGGCAAGCATAATTCCAATAGTTACTGGGTCACACATAATAAATCACCTATCCAACGTAAGTTACACCTTTTGTTCCGGAGCTACTAAACAACGGAGAGCTGGCAAGTCCAGTATAGCCCTGAGCAGCATTTTCCCTCTGAAGAGCCGAAGAAAGATCAAAAACAAAACTACTCAACGGATCAAAATCTGGTGCGGCCGACAGAACGCTAGCTCTATTAACCGCGGAAGATGCTGCAGCGGAAGGATCCTCTGTAGCATAAAGCTGTGAAAGCAAATTAGATCTCGTATTCTCTACATCAGTTTTTGTTTGGTTGCTATACCCCAATGCCTTGCTAATAACATCCGCGCCATATTTATTATATTGTTCTTCTAGCTTTTTCTGCTGATCTGCCGCAGCTGTAGAAGCTGACAAACCCCTGCGATCAAGAGCAAAGTTTAGCTTTTTCTTAGCTTGGGCATATTGGTCATCCAATTCGGGATTAGCATAATCAAGATATGATTGCTTACGCCCTGCATAAAAATCATCATTAAAACCAGAAAATGCGTCAGTTATTTCCTGCGTACCTTTTGTGATATTTGTTTGGCGAGTCTTTTCTTGCTCAGCAGCTCTTGCTGCAGCACCACCGTCTCCGCCTCCTCCACCTAAACACATTTTACAATCTCCTAAATGATGTACCGCAAACACTATAACCCATTTTGCCAAAAAACTCATGTGTTTCCGCAGATTTTATGCCAGCAGACTCTGACAATCTCACATTTCTCTCGGCTACACCCTTGCCCTTTGCCCACTTTTCATAGGCTTTTATAAGGGCAACAGCTGCCCGAGACTTACGCGCCTCGAAAGTTACAAACAACCCCGTATCCATACTCAATAGCTCATCATGATTAAACGACATAAAAACCTCAAGACCACAGCCAATCATACCCTCAATAACGCCATTATGCTCATAAACAAGTATGCAATGCGTGTTTGTCTGTGAAATCAGAGCTTCCAGAAACTCTCTATTATGCTCCTCAACAAATTCGATATCCCTATATACAGGGCTCTCAGAATGAAAATATTTTGACAAACTGCTAAGGCGATCGATATCCTCTAAAATTGCGTACCTTATCATCTCTTTCCACTCCCCTCATAATGCACAACAAGCTTCGATATACGGGCAGATTCTGTAGCATCGCCATTATGAACAAACTTAAGCTTAAACACTGGCCCGTATTGCTGACATGGTATACTTGGAAGACCCAAAGAATGCTTGGTTATAACGCATGTCTTTACCCAATAATCAGGATTATTAGGCTCAACATTCACAAAAACATCCCAAGTCCCCTCTATGATAAAATCAAGATATGTCCATGATTTCCAATCGCCAAGGCGGCGACCATCAAGATATGGGAGCTCAACAACAACCTCTTGAGTCGTGTATTCATCATTATCATCACCTCCATACAAATAAATATTATCGCCAGATCTGGCATAAAGTTTTTTTCCTATGGTCGAAAACTCAGTGATATTAACGCCGAGCTCCCATGTAGACCATGATGAAATGGATGAGGATGGAAAATAAGTAAATGCATATATCGTATCATCAAGGGCCATCAAATGACGCTCATCTTTTGGCTCGATAACAGAAACCGCGGCTCTCAGAGTTGCATCGCTAATTGTGTCCATAACTGCGATAAGATCATCATCTATAGGCGTCCCGACATCAGTGACACCAGCTGATAATGATGAGTTAATCGCCCTTATTGATCGCATCCCTGAAGCAGTCAAAAAGAAGACGTCATGATCGCCATACGCAACGATTGTCTTTGGCGCTACACAAAACACCCCAGGCAATGTTTGGAGCAGCGTGTATGCGTCAGGATCCGGATCTACGGCCCATCTTGAGATGTTATTACCTGAAAATACAGCCAATGAATTTTGATAGTCAGCATAACCCTGTATATCCTCGGCATTTGACACTTGTGTAGATACGTCGATTAACCCGGAACCATCGTCTTTAGTACTATCAAATGAGGACGGAATACCAGATCCAGAGAACAGCATATTTGTTTCACTGTTAAGATAAACCTTATTTTTGTAGGTGAATGGCTGGCCGCTTACCGTAATATCATCAGCAAACGTTCCAGATCCTGGCAAGAAATCATCGATTTTATTACCGTCAAAAAACGGCCTAACATCGCTATTATCAAATAAGCCGGTAACAAAAGTTTTATTCTCCGATATATCGCTACCAAGCACCTCCATCAACACCCTTGAAGCGCCGTCTTCATGCGATAATTTTTGATATGTGACTCCGGCCGGAACGCCAGGATCTCCACCCGATCCAAAAACATATAAGCCACCGCTTAATGCTTGCATCCCCAACGTCCCGGCAGGAAGCGCATATTTGAGAGAGAAAGCCTTGCGCTTCTCTATCTCTTCACCTCTATTAATGTTGGCATTTTTTAGTACTGTGAGAGCACCTGCAGGAGTCGCAGCTTCTAGTCGCCTTTTGTCAAGACCATTCTTAAATCCTTCAATAACGATATAAGGCATGACTTCATCCTATACTCTATCCCTCGGGCGCGATAACAACAGTACGCCTTCTAGTTACAGGTGGTTGACCACCAGCTGACATCGAGGCAGTATTTACAGGCCCGCGGCGTGCTGAACCTGCCTTCATTTTATTATACATACGGTTTCCCTTGCCAAAACGAGTTTTAGCCATAGGGTTCTTATCACCCTCCAACAACTCCGCTTGACCGAATAATTCTATAAGAGTGTTATCAAGTGTGCAAACATCGTTATCACTAACAAAATCACCAAGCTTTAACATACCAGCAAATTTCACAGTGCTATCAGCCGCTGGTATTGGCCAGATCTCTATTTGTTCTTCCAGAGAAGGATTACCATCTTCATCAACAGTATTAACAATATCCCACTTTAAAGGCTCAACAGACTTTTCATCGTCATCCGGGTCATAATCATTATAATCTAAAACCGGATCAATTCCGCGTTCAAGATCATACCAACTTCCATTTGCGTTACAACGGACGCGCTTTATGCGTTCAAACTCCATATCAGAAGGAACATCATAAAAACGCTGATCAGTTTTTACAGCGATCTCTCTATGAGCATTCAGAAATCCCCAATCAAAGTCCCAATATAAAAATGTTTGGATATTTTGTGCTAAATAAGCGATAGCTGCATATTGATCAATACCAAAGTTTCTATCCGCCGATCGATTTGAACCGTGGCGGATATTAGCAACAATTTGTTCTAATGTTGTAATTCCTCTTGGCACATTAACCAGCCTTATTTTTTATTCGCTTTTTTCAATGCCTCTTCAGCTGCGTCCGTTTTTTCTTGTGCAGCCTTAAGAGCTTCAGTAAGCTTCTCAATCTCTTCTTGTTGATCCTTATTAACACCGATATCAACAACATTGTCAGGCTGCTCAATATTAAAGCCAACCTCATCAAAAGTATACGGCAACTGAGGGCGCTTACCTGTGAACATCTTACCAAAAAGGCTAGGTCCATACCAATTACGAAGTCTTGTGACCTCATCATCCCTGGTACGGATGCGATATTTTTGTTTACCCTTCTTGGTAAAGCCATCCTTTTCCTTGGCAGCATCGCCTATATTAACTATCTCGACGCTATGCTCGCCATGAATTTCAGTCAAAAGCACATATTCTGGCGGAGTCACACCAAAACGATCGACCGTATTAAGAACGTATTCAACGCCAGTTCTCCCGGACGCTCTAACTATAACGTCGATTGTCTCAAACGCATTCACTTTATCACTCATAACAACTTCCTAAAATAATTTTAAAATATAGACTCTACCGGGAAACGCTAATGCCCGAAGGCATTAAGCGCTGTATTGATAGTTTCCTAAGTCTTCGATCTGTGGGCTCATAGCATGAAGAGCAAAGCTCGTTGTGCCATCAGCTGCTGTAGTAGGAGCATACGTACCACGGACATCAGCATTAGTAGCCGTCGCCTTGGTGTTAGCAGCAAGACCAGCCACAAACGTACCATTTACTGTTGTATTAGGTCTGATTTGAAGTTGACCATTTACAGCACCAGCTGAAGGCGTACCATCACCAGTAATCTCAAAAGCACCATTAGCTGCAATAGCTGTACTAGCATCACCAGCAGTAGCTGTATCACTGTCTAACGTTCCGACAGTAGCTCCTGTAGCAATAACCACAGAAAGTCCATCAACAGCTGTACCACCCAATTCTACACCAAGAGCGCCAGCCCCTGTTGTTTCAACCTCAACAACGGTCTGAGCACCAATAATAGCACCAGCAACCGGAGACACCCCATATATAGAAGTACCAGCGGCATATTTAGTTGCGTCAATGGAGAATGGTACAAACACATCCTCTTTAGACAGCCCTTGATAAGCACCAGCCTGGATCTCAGCAATAATATCTTTTGCTTCAAGACGAAGAGGAAGACCAAACACATCGCCCCAACCAGCATCAAACGTATCATCAGCTGCACCAACTGCGACTGCAAAGCTGATAACCTGGCTAAACGCCTTCAGCCCAGCTTGTGCGTTAGTACCATCCAGAGTAAATGTTTCCTGCATTGGCTGATCATAAACATCCTTACCAGTTACAATAATAACGTGGTTTGAGCCAGCTGTACCAGTAAGAATAAGATTACGAGGAACATCAAGCGTGCCATCAAATGTAGAAACAAAGTCTGCGATTGTGTATGTGGCTGCGCTATCAGTTGCGGCCACGCCATCTAAAATACCATCGGTATCAGAAGCGGCTGGAGAACCAAAGTCAATAAATAAACTTTCAAGATTTCCTACCTTAACACGTTTCATTGACCCAACTGGAGGAAGCGCATTTTGCTCCAACCTGTCAGCCCTGATTTCAAACTGGAAGTAACCTTTATGTCCAGAAGGAATAGTATCACCAGTACCGTTTGTAACGGTTACGGCCGTAGCACCAAACGACAGAGTGATATGCTCTGGCTGTTGAAGCTTGCTGCCATTAAGCGATAGATAGTGGCCCCTGGCATTTGAAAAATCACCAGCATTATATCCTGTTGGATATGGAACAGTAAAAGTTCCACCATTAGCAACAGCGGTTCCAATAATAACTGCGGTACTTATAAAATTATCTTTGTCCATGATCATGCGCCCCTTTTCTGGCGTTAGTTAAAAAGTAAGTAGAGTGGCCGCTACCTTATTAAATCCTACTCGCGGCAGTGGCCATACCACACATTAAATATTCTACAGTCCGGTGGTAACTACCTCGTAGACACCACAACCATTTAGCTGCTTACCACACAACATACCAGTCCATGTCACAGATTTATATCCTGACATTTTGTTGTATGGTCGGCTTGGCATATGAATAGTCATATCGTCGCCCTCTAGCATAGTTAATGCTACAGCGTTTGTATCAACGATATAAATAAATCCGCTAAGACCAAGATCATCAAGAGCAGGCTCATGAATAATAGGAGGAAGGCCAATAAGCTCGATGCCCTTGATTCCAACCTTAGTATTACCATTCATAAATCCGGTCTGTGTCAATGTACCATTAGCACGGATTTCTTTTTCAAAAGCTTTAATAGCTTTATTACCAGCAAACACAGCGTCAGGATTACCACCGTAAACCCGAAGGAGGCGGCACTCTTCCTGCATAGTAGCAAGCAGTGTCTGTGCTGAAGTAGACGGTGTAATTGCATCATCACCAACAAGAGCGCGGTTTCGCCATTTTTCATTAGTGGCACGTGAAAGACCGCCAGTGATACCGACAGCTGGAACATTTTTGATAATGCTTGGCAAGCCGTGGAAACCATTCGATCCATCAGACCAAATTCTTTTCTTAGAGAATGACTGACGAGAAGAGAAGTCCATCTCTTTAAACTTACCTTGTAAGAAATCAGTAATGCGGTTTGCATCTGATTTACTTGCTTTAGCAAAAGTCATAGAGCCCTTTGTGTTTGCATCCGTGATCTTGAAGCCAGCAGCTTTAAGAGCGGTATATACAATCTTAAGACCCATATGGTTTTCGATACCTTCATAAGTGAATAATTTCTTATTATTCATCTCATTAAATGTAAGAGTATCTTCACCGCTATAGATTTCCCAATCCGTAGTGTAATCAAAGCTAGCAGTACCTGTAAGCTTAAGACCCTCGCCACCAGGGAAAGTCTTTTTCTTAGATTGCATTATACGCAATGCTGGGGTTGCTTGATCGGCTTGAGCGTAAAGCTCATTACGAATATAAGACTCAAGAGTTGTGTTAACAATCTCATCAAGGGTAGAAGCGGTAAGGTTTAACATGACGGTTTTCTCCTAATTTAAATTTACGCGGCGTTCCTATTCATTATGTTAAGCACATCCGAAGACATTTTTTCCTTCGGGGTTTGTGCTTTAGTCTCCACATTGACAGGAGGTTGGTTAGAGCGTGGAAGCGCGCCAACAGGTTTTTTTCCTGGAGGTTGCATCCTTTCCGTCACATTCTTATAAGCCTCATCTAGCAGTGCAGTAATCTCAGCTGGACTTTCTCCATAAGGCTTATTCAATTTATCTGCCTCTTGTTTTAAACGCAAAATCTCTCCCTGTATTGCGTCCACTTTAGTAGGCAAGCTTAGATCTTTTTTACCATTCACCTCAAACCAAGAATTAACGACATCGCCTCTCTTCTTTGAAGCATCATTGGCGTCTCTTGTGGTGTTGGCCTGTGTAGCTGTAGTAGCTGCGGCCTTTGATTTTTTAACTTCTATGCGGGCTACGGATAATTCCTTTGCCGCCTCTTCTGTCATATCACCTTCATCAACAGCCAAACGAAGATCATCCGGCAATGTCTTACCAAGGACAACGCCAACATCTTTTTGCAGGTTGGTAATATATTCATAGAATTTCTCAGGATCTGAATAAGCCAGCATCGTAGCATTCTCAGCCGTGTCAAACTCATTCATAGGAACGCCGCTTTGCTTTCTCGCAGCCGCGGAATTCATAGCAGCACTCATATCTTCAGAAGCAAGATTATTTTCAGTCATGAAATTTTGCACAACTTCCATTCTCTCATGAGAAGCTGCGTATGCTTCATTCTGCTCTTGCAATTTTACAAAAGCTGGATGCTCTGCAATTTCTTTAGGGACTTCAATTTCGTCCCCACCATCGGTACTCGCGTCAGCTTTTTCAGAATCAGCGACATCCTTATCGACAGCAGGGGCTGGGTCAGCTGAAGAGGACGCATCATCAGCTTCCTTAGCCTTTGGCTCTTCTTTGTCTTTTTTACCAATACCAAGTATTGACTCAACCTTTGACAACATCGTTGTCTTTTCATCGGCCGGAGCTTCCTCTTGGTCAACAGTAGCATCTGGAGTTTCTGGAGTTTCTGGAGTTTCTGGGACAGCTGGTGTGTCAGGAGTGTCTACCACATCTGGGGTATCTACATTTACATCTTCAACATTTACATCGTCGCCGTCAGCCATTTTGTATCCTATCTACTAAGTCATTCCGTCTCAGCCCATCTGAGAAAATAGTAACATTCAAAAATCAGAACAATACTAAACAATAATTTTGTACTTTGCAAGCACTCTATAAATTATCCACAATATTTATTAACCACCCATGCCACCACGGCGCTCAGGATTGTCACCTACTGCAGTGGCTTTGTTCATAGCAGCCTGCGCCATACCACCCACATCAAGCCCCTTAACAGGCTCTGATCGGTCAGTGGGAGAGTTGGCTCCACCTTGCACGCCCTGAGCGTTTGGATCCGTACGAGGATCCCCGGTAGAAACCTGAGCAGCCTGATTCATTGCTAAAATAGATGGAGCCCCATGAGAATAAGCATCTTCAAGATCAATATTATCAAACGTAGCCTCTGTGATTTTCTTAGCCCAAAACTCAGGGCTTGCCCCTGGCAACTGAACAACGAAAGGCATAGCACTTCTGATAGCCGCCGCCTCCGCTGCCTTATTAGGACGCCCGGACGAGCCAGCCTGAATCTCTAAATAAATATCATCGGCAAGATCCTGGTCTGAGAATTCAGGCCAAAGAGAGCCCGGCCCGGCGATTCTCTTTACCGTCTCAGGAGAGAATTCCGTCATAATTATCTTGCCCATATCCTCAGCAATTTCAGTCAAGAAATCATCAAGATCATCAGCATTAGACGCCATATCAGAAACACGCGAATCCTCCGCCAAAGACGATTCTGTAGCAGTGGCGCCAGAAACCTGAGAGAGATCGGCTGGTTGTGACCCGGCAATAAGATACATATCTTTCAACGTATCGTTAGTATTATAAACATTTGGATCGATTGGATGCTTCTTAACCATACTAAACGCATCATCTGCCTTTTTACCATCACCTAGATTTTCAAGTTCCAAAACATCATGAGCCCCATGCTCATCAATACCTTTTTTATCATCCTTAGATAGAGCCCCAGGACCAGAAGCATATAGCGGCCGCGATGCAATTCTGTGCTGCCTCAACGCCTCCTTAGCACGGTCAAACTCTTTTTGCTGGTGACGCAGAGTCCACACAGTAGAATCACCATATATGCTAACTGGGTTTTTAGTCTGATTAAAAGTCAACGCATAATAAGGATAAAAGCGCTCTAACATCAAAGTAGGAGCTTCCGGCTCTGATAGATAATCATTGTATCCAATAGCAATAGTAAACGTTGTTTTTGTGTCAAGATCATAAACAAGGTAAACACAATAATGAGCATTACCGGATGGGTCAGTACCCTCTTTCCACTTGAAATCTTGTTTGTATTTATTACCATTTCCACCGGAATGTATGGAGCGATCCTCAACATATGTTGTAGCGCTACCTATTTGTTTATCATACAGCCTTTGGATCTCATGATTCGACATAAAGAATTCTTCAGCAACAAACCTGGCATTCTCAAACGTATCAAGATTAGTACAATTCTTATCTATGATTAAAGACTTAGAGCCAGGGAAAGACAGCAAAATACCCTCGGACACAAGCGTATATTTATTCTGTTCTAGTCCAGCCATCTGAGCACGAAGAGCCTCCATTTCGCCATCTGTTGGCGAGCCATCCTCTTCCATAACAGCGACCGTCGCCTCTAACTCAGAAAGCTGCGCGGCATAATCATTAATGCGTTGCTGCATATCTGGCTTGATATCCATTTTCCTATGATAATCTAATCTGACATAGCCTACATCAGTAACCTCTACCTGATTAATAAGCTTCTTCATTTGCCTTTTAAATTTCGGAGCTTGCTGCTTGATCTCATGGTTATAGACAATCTCAAGAGTCTTAGCCACGCGATCCAATTGATCACGATGCTGAGCTCCTAAATAATAATCTTGTATTACCGCGGCATTATAGGGGTTTGCTGGATCCGCCTTAGCCATCTCCAAACTTTGGTTGTTTCCATCCCATACTGAAAAATCGAGACGCTTTGTGCGCTTTGCAACAACGGTGGGGTTTTTTGCATATAAAGCAGCAACACGCCTGGCAACAATCCTGCCAATAATATCTGCTATATAACGATCATCATTTTTCGTTTGATCAGAGCGATGTATACCATTTGCCAAAAGAGTACACTCATCCATCTTTTCAAAAGAATCTTTATGATATGTTTTTGCTCCAGCTATTTTATCAAGCCAGCCAGATATAAATTCCTGCACAGTATTGTCAGGCTGAGGATCTGGAGAATCAGGCTGGTTGTTTTCTAAAATAGTATTGGTGGGATCTAATGCTTCTACCATCCGCTTATTCCTTTACTCTTGTTCCTCATTTTTGCCTCTGCGCGACCAGCTGCCTTTATCCAAGCCATCGATCCCGTCTTCAATTCTTCATCGTCATCATTCGCCGCGGGAGTAGAGGCTGCAATCATCTTGTCAAGGCCACGGCCAAGATTCGCCAGAAAATCAACAAAGTCATCAGGGCGGCCTTCAGACCCATCAAACCGCAACAATTGTGCAACTATATCACTATACTGTTGACTCTCAATTGGCAAGTGTACCATACCAAGCTCCATCATGCCACGGATAGCTTGCGCCTTTTGTTGCTTGTCCGAATGCTTAGGCAACTCCCTAAACGATGTACAGAACAGCCTCTTTGCTTTCAGCCTTAGCTTAAGGAACGGCCCAATTGCTTTTTTGATATGATCACCTTCCGCATACCAATTCAACGGCCTATACTTTTGGATAAGACCAACCATTTTTTCGACCTGCTTAGGCGTTTCAATTTTCTGCCAAACAAAATCTGGGTAAACCCATATTTCACCTTTTGTATCCAAACCAGCGCAACCCATAACCGTGTGGTCAGCTCTCTTGGCTGTAGAAACCGCGTGGTCAGATGCACCATAATTTCTAAGCTCTGAAGGCAGATCCGATCGCCTATATGGATGAATCATTTTATTTGTGAAGAAATCACCTTCAGGTGGTACAGGGTTGCCCATAACCATAGCAGAAAAAGTAGTGGCATTTTTTCTTTTCATATTCATATATAGCCAGAGAGGCCAATGATCAACCTCCTCATCCTTAATAGTTTTCTTTGGCCATAATGTCCCTGCACGCATAGGCAGCTTAAATTTAGCAGCATCTTCCTTGCTACAAAGCTCCACATTAAGCAGCTTGCAAAGCTCCTCATTTTCCTCATAGATAACACCTGGAAGATTTAAGTAATCAAAATTATCGTTATCTTCCGGATCATAATCAGGATGCTCCTTGTCACAAAGCCTGGCAATCAAATCATCATCCGACCATCTTGTGTGCACGATAAATATAGGAGTATGCGCCGGACAACGAGCCTCGACCACTGAAGTATACCAATCCCACACCTCGGTACGAATAGCGCTACTCTTCGCCTCTGATATATTTTTGAATGGGTCATCAATCACGAACAAGTTACACGGGTTTCCAGATCCACCAGAATTTCTCCCAAGGAACATAATTGAACCACCACCAGCAAAACCAATATTTGTTTTTGACTTAGTGCCCTTCCTAAGCTCAAACTCTGGAAATACTTCTTTGAAACGCTCACTCTGCATAACCCGCAATATATTATCGCCAACAATTCCAGCACGCGGCTCGGAATATGTTCCATAAAGTATATAATGACTTGGGTTTTTAGCGGCATAGAAGGCAAGGCCATATTCTGCGCATACAGTTGTTTTACCATGCTGTGATGGGATTGACAGGGCGCTACGAAGTGTTTCCCTGTTTATAGTCCTGGTGAAAATATCAATTACGAGCTCATGGACAGGATGGCACTGATACAGGCTTTTTGTAGCATCCTCATAATGCTCAGGGTCCGGCATACAATATTCGATAAAATCACGAAGATTCACGCGAGCGGCACGGCGTTTAAGCTCCTTTTGCGCCAGCAGCGCGAGGGATTTTTCAGCGTTTAATGGTAAATTCTCGTAGCTCTCATCCAAAATCAACTCCTACTCAGAATATGATTCTACGATTACAAGCCCAGCTTTTCCATCACCAGAGGTTGTACCAACAAATCCAGCGCCACCACCGCCAACAGTTACAGTTACAGACGATGTGATGCTGGACGTAATATATTCTATACAAGTGCCTCCACCACCACCGCCCCCTGTTTCAGTAGCGGCGGCATATGTTGAACTACCACCACCACCATATCCAACAGCATCTTTCCCCGCTGTTGGCAGCGACGCTCCAGGCGTCATGCTTGCAAAATAAGAACCACCTCCATGACCACTTGGCAGAATCCCCTGCCCACCTAAACCACCTCTTAAATTTAAATCACCACCACTTCCTATTCCACCAGTACCGCCGCCGTATGCCGCATCGTAAGGCTCACCGCCGGATCCACCAGTAGCGCTACAATAAGAACCGAACGAGCTTGTTCCACCATTAGAACCAGTCTCAGAAGCATCATCACCACCACCACCGCCACCGCCGCCGATAACAGTTACTTTTACAGCTCCCGTATTAGCTGGCTTATTCCATGTCCCAGAGCTAGTGAAATACTGTATATCCAGTAATCCGCCACTGCCTCCAGAAGACAAATTAGTCAACAAAACCTTCTTCACGGTCGATGCACTATCATCATATGTTGCCACATAATCGGATGCGGTATCAGGGGAGGCGTCAGCTGTCAGGTCATTAATACCCTCAAGCGAACTTTCAAAAGTAACTTTCTTAGCTGTCGTCGCGCTAGTGTCATATGTCAGATAAAAATCAGTAGCAACCGCCGGGGCTGTATCCTCTGTAAGATCATCCATACCATCAAGCACAGAGCGCATAGTTATGTATTTTTCAGAAGACGCACTATCATCATATGACAAAAATAAATCCGCTGTTATGTCAGGGGTTGCATCCTCTGTTAGCAATGGAACAATTTTAAAAACATCCGACAACTCTATATGCTTCATAGCGGTTGCGCTAAGGTCATAAATAGTTAAAGCATCATCAATTGCGGGCGCAGAAAGCTGCGTAAATTGCGTAGACGTCAAAGCCCAAAAAACATTAGGTGTTATTTTGTTATTCGTTCCGCCAGCCTCACTAGCATCATATAACACCAGCTGGTCATTCGTACCATCAACGGCAGTTGCTTCAGGGTCGAGAGCAGGGATATCAATAGATCCTGACGGACCAGTAGCGCCTCGCGCACCAGAAATTCTTATTTCCCAATCTGAGTATGTACCAGAACCACCAACAACATACACATTCGTGACAAGCGTTGTCCCTGAATAGGACGTAACTGTAGCAAACATATAATTTGTTGTAGGAGCGGCCTCAGACAATATCAGGATATAATCGCCTGGAATATAATATTTTTGTTCTTCAATTTCAAACGTCTTTGCACCAGTGCCAACGGCGACAGAGCTCGTGCTGGACGAGTTGAGAACATTACCAGAATAATCTACCACTATCGACCAATACCCAGCATCAAAATCAGATTGAAATGTAGTGGATGTATGATCAGCCTCACAAAGATAAACACCATTATTTACAAAAACAACATCGTCTTCCTCATAAGCTGTAGCGGTAGCCCACACAGTAGATGAACCCAATTGAGCTAACAGCGACGGCTTCAGCTGCACCTCTCCAATTGTAGCATTAGCAATCTCACCATCATCTCTTTGGATCAAAACCAGATTTTCAAGGGTGGCGTCAAGTGTAGTCTTGACAGCATTAAATTCACTGTCTAAGTTGGTTCCATTATGAGGCTCGTCAGGATAATTTTCCGAATGATCACTGAAATCAGACTGCCTCTCGTAGCTAGGGGGCTGTCCTGCTTGTGCTGTGGCCATTGCTCCCAAAAACATCACGAGCATTGTCAGTATGATTTTTACCGGGCGCGGAGCCTTCGAGGGGTAGATTACGTTTCTCATGAAAATTCCTCCTGTTGAAAACACCTTACTGCAAAATAAGGGGTTCGTCAAAGATTTTGAAAAAATCCCATACAGCTTGTCATAACAATCAAAGCCCCTCTGCCTTCAGGATGTTGTATACCTTTCCGCTGCTCACACCCGCTTTCTTTGCTATATAACGCCCTGACATGTCTGGGTTAGCAATCTTTGTTTCAATGATCATCCGCTCGATCTCTGGGGAAATACAAGGGCGTCCCAACGTTTTGCCCTCCTGACGCGCACGCTCTAATCCGGCCATAATCCTATCGGTGATCACCCCATGCTCCAGCTCAGCAAACACAGCAGCCACTTGGATCAAAGCCTTACCATATCGTGTGCTAGTATCCATTCCCTGCTGGTGATAAAACTGCTGAATACCAAGATCATCAAGCTCTGTCATAAACTCAGCGGTCTTCCCTGCCGATCGACCCAAGCGATCGACGCTCCACATAATCACGCGATTGAATTTTCTGCGGGAAGCGTCCTTGAGCAACTTATCGAGAGCGGAGCGCTTTTCACGCCCGGAGGTTCCGCTGACAGCATGGTCCTCATAAATCTCTGTAATGTTCCACTTACGCTCTTTAGCGATTTTCTTCAGCTGCAATATCTGATTTTTTGATGTCTGCTTGCCCGTGGAAACCCTTGCGTATATTACTGTTTTGTCCATTTTGTGCCTCATGTCGGATGTTTTTTTCAAAAAAATTTTTGTCACGATGTCCCTAACCATCAATCAACCGCGGCCGCGACTCCCCCCCAGGGGGTCGGGTGATTGTTATTCGTGCGCCTATGTGTTGACGGTTGGCCTCATAACACGGAATCAATAGACTATTACTGCGCATTAATCAACTGTTTTATGGACAGGCGAAAACGCGGGGTATCAAGCGCAGAAAACTGCGGGTTTTAAGATGGGATATCTTCAGGGGTTTTATGGACAGCGGAATCAGTGGTGCACTCAACGTCTATCGGAGGCAGGTCGGAAGCAGCTGAAAGCTTCACTTTTTCGGCTACTGTGTTGATCAACTCCATCAAAGTTTCAGCTGGAAGCTCTTTTAATCGTTCCTGAGCATCCTCATTCGAACCACCTTCAAGCTCTTTTGCACGGTCAAGAAGGAAAGCGCAAGCATGATATTGAGTTCCAGCGGGCGTTTTACCATGACCAGCTGCAAGCTTTACCATGCCAGCATAGCCAATAGCAGCGCCCTCAGCCTTGATTTTTTCGTCAATTTGCGCCGTTGTGCTGTGTTCTAGCTCTTTGAGTGTCAAACCAGCGGGCAACTCAACCTCTAGCCCCTTATCAATTTTGGGATCTGGAAGCGGAACGGGCAAAACGTCTTTCAATGTATCTTTTATTTTATTCATACTCATGTAAATAAGCATAGGTTTTTGGGGCTAAAATAGCAAGATTTTGTGTCAATTCTATTGAAAGCCACACTCACAGTCACTTACGCACTTTGTAACTGTGTAACTGAAGCTGTAACTGAACATTCTTTGAACATTTTGGGCTGTAACCATTGAAAACAAAGGGCTTGCTTTATTCTGTAACTGAAGCTTTTAGAAAATCAGTAAAAAAGTATCTAGGAGATCGGGGAGTATATATAGGAAAGTTTCAGTTACACAAGGGAAACCGCGGGGTACAGAGTTACAAAGGTGCAAAACCAGACTTTATGCACTAGTTTTATGTGCTCATTTATGTAAAGTATTGCACTAATCTTATGCAGAAAGCAGAAAAAGCTTGTCATAGATTATTGTACGTGGTAGCTTGTCCAATATGTTTGGTATTTTAACGGAAAGAGAATGATTATGACTAGTTTAAATAAACAACCTACACTTAAAAGCCCCCCTCCCACACCCGCGATACTATGCGCAGCTGACGCGGACAACAAAAACGACATATTAAACCCATATGATAATGAGTTTATGGGCTACTTAAGCAACCTCAGAAACCTAGCCCTAGATTAAGGAACCGGAACGATGATGAAAATTGAAGTAATAGAAGAGACAAACCAAGAAATACTTGACGCTACATGCGGTCAATACAGGTCAAAAACTGGCACTTGCCCCTGTGGCGAACAGTATAATCTTTTAGAAGAAGATTATGACTTTATTTGTAAATGTGGCCGGATGTATAACCAGTTTGGACAAGAGCTGGACAGCTTTTCAGGAAATGGAGACGATCGATGAAACAACAAATTATTACATATATAAGTATGTGCGCGTGCGCGGCCGTGTTGGTCATGGCGTTTATTCACGGAATGAATAGGACGCTATGTGCTGGCGACTATAGCCCAGAGGAATACAAGGAAATGCAGTTAACCTGCCCAAAGTAATAAACCGGAACGCTGCCCCCCAAAGCGCAGCGCTCTAGCTTGTTACTACGCAAGAAAGAAGTATTTAAGGCGTGCGCAAGCGCACAAGTATTTATTATTAAGAGAAAGAAAGACCATGAGCCTATCAGAAATTATCCAAGACAATCAAACAAAGTGCTTTGACGCTAACGGCGTATTCTTTGCCTTTTCAGATAAACAGTTTGAAGAACAGAAGAAAGACGGCGTTAAGTATGCGAGCTTAGGAGCTGGCTTGCTTTGCCCCGTAGACAGTGTAAGCAAATTCATCACCGAGCACGCCTTGATTGTGAAAAACGGCATTACTCAAGATATAGAGCAAAATGGAAAAGAGGAGATCATACGCAGAGAGCTTGCAAATCATGAGTGCTATTACACCAACGACGCAGAAGACTGCATAGAAGCATTGGAGGGCTACGGATTCACCCCTGAAGAGATAATATACCAACTCCACGGATAAACCTCAAACCGGAACGCTACCCCCCGCGCAGCGTTCTAGCTTGTGATTTTACAAGACCAACCGGAAAGGCGAGACAATGCCCGATAACATAGAAGCAAACATAATGCACCAACCTGTAGAAGCTAGCGCCGCACCGCAGGCGGTCAAGAGGAAAGCATACGCGATATGCACTATAGACGCATGAACGACTATAAAGACTCCAAAGAATATGCAGAATACGCCAAAAGCATAGGCCACGAGGTCGAAGAAAAACCAACGCGCTCGCTAATAGGCGACCGTTGGGAGATAAACGAAGAGCTTTATTACGAATTCCTCGAAATGCTTCCCCCTATGGGATGGCGCAACGGTGCATTCTTTATGTGCGAATTTACTTTTGACAACATCACAAACAGATTCAGCCAAGAGGAAGGAAAGTTTTATTGTGAGTTTGCCCGCTATGGCAAAGCATAAACCCCAAACCGGAGCGCTGCCCCCCCCGCGCAGCGCTCTAGCTTGTGATTTTGCAAGGAACAACCGGAAAGGCGAGACAATGCCCGACAACATAGAAGCAAACATAATGCACCAACCAGTGGATAAACCAACCCCACTAAAAAAGAAACACACACCGGGGCCATGGCGTGTATCTGATTTACCTAAAGCACCTTACTTAATATACGCCGCAGACAATTATGCTGTATGCGATTGTAAAGTATATCACCGTAAACACGTTATAAACGCCGATATGCAGCTTATCGCTGCAGCCCCTGAGTTACTTGAGGCGTTAGAGCTAGCAATCTCAAAAGACATGCTTTCTGGAGAAACCAGAGATACTGCAGTAAAAGCAATAGCCAAAGCCACAGGAAAATAACCCCAAACCGGAGCGCTGCCGCCGCGCAGCGTTCTAGCTTGGGATTAATCACAGAAAGGCACAACAATGGACAAAGCATCCATCCTCGTAAGGCAGGACGACGGCACTATGAAAGAAGTGCTACTTGATCCGGTTTTTTTAACTATAGAAGATATTCAAGAAAAACCTTTAACAACACTAAATGGTAAGTATGATTCCAGATGCATAGTGTGTCTTGAGCCTTGCTATAGGCTTTGGATTGGCGACGATCCACCGCCTGCGGGGTGTATGTGCGGACACACCGACAAGACGAAATGCACAGAACATGCCGTGCCAGCTGCAAAAATGCACGCAGTCGGCCGCTATATTAAATCAATAGATAACACGAAAGGAAAAAAACGATGAAAGATCTAAAATTTAAAGAACGATTCGGCCATTGGGTCACACCAAACGACAGCATTTGCGTTATGGTCGATAAGCTGAAGCTCGTCGCTCGCATCGAGCAAGACGACGACAACACACCACCAGATGAACGACAGGACGGATTCTGGCCGTCGAAAAACAAAAACGACGTGGGTTTTGTTGGTAAAGACAACCTACCGCAGTTTTACAACTACGATCTACACGCTCATAAGGTCATGGACGCATTCAAGGCTGATAAGTGGTTTTACGGCGTTATGGTGGTAGACGTATATATAAGAGGAAGCAACGACATACTTCTGAAAGAGTCGGCTGCGGTTCTTGGCGGGCTAGAGGTCAACTACCCGAAGATCAGCTGGAAAAAAAGCGTTGAGCCTAACGACTATCTGAACGATATCGCCAACGACCTACTTGACGACGCCATACGCGCAGGCTACGAGGAACTAAAGAAGTTAGAGCTTGCAGCTGGCAAAACCGTAAACGCTAAAGCCAAAGAGATTCTCGATGAAGTGCTTGAAGAAATTATCTGTCACCCCGACGCAAAAATGACTTACGATATGCGCCAGAAGATAGAGCAGGCCATATACCTCTTAAAATAACAAACCGGAGCGCTGTCACCACTCGCAGCGCTCTAGCTTGTGATTTTGCAAGACAACAACAGGAGTAAGACGATGGATAAACTCTATTCTATTTTAAGCTCAATACGCTCTGAGGCCAACAATCAAGAAGGCGAAGGCTATGAGGTGATAAAAAATCTCTGTGACAGCGCGCTCGTCCCAAACAAAACAGGGCAACCAAAACCATGCAAACGCTGCGGAGCAGAACCAACATTAATAAAAGGAAGCCTTGACGGTATAAATTATGACGTGGGCTACATGTGTTCCAACCATCTACGCAATCAATGCCCCCCAAATGAAAACACCAAGGAGGATGAGGCTTTAAGAATATGGAACGAGAACAACTAAACAAAAAAAACTGGCCTGCGCCCTGTAAAGCGTAGACCAGTTTTGTACACGAGTGTTACTCAAGTATATAAGAGACGATAGTCATTACTGATCAAACACATTAATAAACAAAAGTTATAATTTGTCAATAAAAAAGAATACTTGTACAAGATAGCTGGACATGCTTATAATCAAATCCCTACGAATCAACCGGAAAGAAACCCAATGGATACACAATTCAAACTACTATGCCACTGCCTGCACATTACGGCCAAAGAAGCCGGAGTGCTTGTAGACAGACAGCCAGACACAATAAACAACTACATGTCAGGCCGCCGCCCCACTCCCCCAACCATCATAGAATCGTTAGAGCGATTCGTTTGCGTGGTTGATAAAGTTGTGAAGGACTACACCATCACCACGGAGAGCATTGACGAAAAGACTCTGCCCGCACAACTCCACAAAGCCGTAAAGCTCAGACGCCTATCCCTCGATATCATCAAGAAGCATTTGAAATACGCATCCCATTAACCACTAAGAGAAAGAATCATAGTGGCACACACGGACGGCATATCAGAATTTTTAGAATTCCTGCACTGTAACGACCTCTCACCAATGAGATCGTCTGACATAGTTGCGGACGACAGGCTACACCGATACGCGCTAGCCGACGGCAAGCCAAAGAATAAGAACGGCGCATACCGCCTAGGATTTATCGACGGTTGCTACATAGGATGGGCGAAGAGCTGGATAGTAGGGACAACAGTTAACTTTCACTCAGGCGGCTATCAGAAACTCACCCCCGAGGAAAAGAAGGCGATACAAAAGAAGTTAGAGCAGCAAAAGGCTGATAACGAAAAGCGCCGCGAGAGACAAATACTAATCACCCAAAGCAAAGCAAAGAAGTTATGGTCGGAAGCTAAGCCCGCAAAGCCTAATCACCCATACCTTGTAAACAAACAGATTCCCCCTGGCCGCCTGCGCCAGATAGACAAACACCTATTAATGCCGATCGAGAACATTCACGGCGAGATCTTCAACCTCCAAAAGATATACCCCAACGGCCGTAAGATTTTCATGGATGGCGGCCGCATCAAGGGATGCTTTCACTTAATAGGAAACTACCTCCCTATCGGTTGTAAGTTTATAGTCATATGCGAGGGCTATTCAACCGGAGCAACCATACACGAAGCAACTGGACTCCCCGTTGTCGTAGCATTAAATACTGGCAACCTCCTATCGGCCGCCTGTGCGTGGCGCTGGAGACATAAGTGGACACCATTTATTTATGCCGCTGACAACGATGCATGGTCAACGAACAGCCAAGGCGAAAAAGTTAATGCCGGAAAGGTCTACGCAGAGAAAGCCTGCAAAGCCACTGGCGGAATCGTCGTCTCTCTGCCAGAATGGACTGAGACGGTGTTGATAGGCCAAGAAAGAGAGCTAGCCAAACCAACGGACTTTAACGACATAGCGGTGCTATACGACCTAGAGCACGTAAAAGAAATCTTTGACACGGCGATGGAGGATCTATGAGCAAAAAAGACACAGATGCGCTATTGCCTCCAGATGATGGAATAAACAAGCCGAACAAAGATGATCAATGGAAAGCTATGTTGGTCACTAAGCACACCTCGCACGGCGAAGTGCTGGAACCATGCTCAATAGCAAACACGATTACACTCATCCAATATCACGAGCCATTCAAAGATATATTTGTGTTAAATGAATTCAGCGATGAGATCATAATCCACAGATGCCCGCCATGGGACGACGAAAAAGACTTCAAAGTAAGAAGAGTAAGCGACAACGACTATGTACAATGTGCAGCCGCGTTAGAGCATATGGGGCTATCCCCCGCGGTAGACAAGATCAGGCAATCCGTATCTATCGTGGCCGAGAAAAACAAATTCCACCCAACCCGCGAATATTTCGAAAGATTGGAGTGGGATGGCGTCGAGAGATTAAAATCATGGCTATATGACTACGCCGGAGCACGTGACAACGGCCAGAGCGAGGAATATATCACCCCAATTGGCATGAAGTGGCTAGTGGCGGCCGTAAAAAGAGTTTATGAGCCAGGGTGTAAGTTTGACCACATGCTGGTGCTAGAAGGAAAGCAAAACGTCGGTAAGAGCACACTGTTTAGGACGTTAGCGACCATCGGCCCGAAAGACGGAGATCCCGGCGAGGCTGTAGAGTATTTCACAGACTCCGTTAAGTTCAGTAATATCTCAGACCCCGGATCCATCATGAAGCTGCAAGGTGTAATGATCGTGGAATTCTCCGAGCTAGCCGGAATGAACAGAAGAGAGATCGAGGACGTCAAAAACTGGATCACTATTCAAACCGACTCCGTACAGAAGAAATATAAGAACGAGGTCACACATTACCCCCGCCAGTTTGTGCTGGCCGGATCCACCAACGAGGACACATGGTTGCGCGACCACACAGGCAACAGGAGGTTCTTCCCCGTTAAGTGTGCGGGCAGACTTAACATCCCCGGACTAAGGCTAGTGGTTGAGCAGCTATGGGCCGAAGCGGTATGGAATTACAAAGAAGGGTTCGAGGTATTTATTGATTACGGATCAGACCTTGAGAAGTTGGCGACCACTGAGCAAACATCGAGACTAATCGACGACACATGGAGCGAGCTAATCTTAGACGCTGCAGCAAATCTGCCATTCATTACCGTTAACAAAGCTCTTGAGCTTGTCGGCGTCGAAAAAGGTAGACGTGACGAAACATCATCACGCAGAGTCGGCCGGATCCTCAAGACCGCAGGATGGAGCAGCAAGCTCAAGAGACACTACAAAGGCGGCAACCCCACCCGTACATGGTTCAACCCATCACCCAAGTTTGAGAATTTTGATTGGGACAGAAGAGAATGTTACCACGACACTGATTTTTGGAGTGAGTAAAACAAAGACGCTGTGCCCGGAAAGAAACACAGCGCCTTAATCCAAACGAGGTTATGAGGCTCAATAAGGATAGCGCCAGGAAGGCGCTTAACAATATATATAACTGATTACCGGATAATTTTCAACACCATTTATTAACTTTAGGGCTGCCCCGTTTATATTTCTTATTTTTGGGCTGGCGGCTGTAGTCCTTGTCCTGCGTCGTAAGATGATACTCGCCACACTCATGACAATAGTAAGCCCGACTATCTTTCTTCAGACGCATACGACGCGCAAACTTAATTGCCGCCTTCTTTGTGGGATAACCATTCTTCTGACAAGAACCCTGGTTAGTCGCCATTTTCCTCCGCCCTTAATATAAGACTCCGCTCTTCAGCATCACCGCCCTGGCGATGCCATCCACCTTGGCAGTAATAAAAAGCGCCTCGATGTATCTCCAAACTCAAATCCTTATCCTCAAAGGATCCTAACGCATTTTTCTCAAAGTCATTCTGAGGCGTCAGCACCAATTGAACGACTCCGTCTTCTATATAAATTGCAGATTTCATTTCATAAACTCCTTCCAAAAAGCCACGGGGTATACTAGCGGCCAAAAGAAAGCTGCGCCAACAGCGTGCCAATCCTTATAACCTTCCCAGTTTATATTCTTGTTATTCAACACGAACAACATCAATGCGACCAGGAACCCAATGATCCAAACTTTAAAACATATTCCAAGGATCCACCACATAACTAACCCCGCTCCGGAGTGTCAGGGTCACAGCCTTTAAGGATCTCGCCAATGCGCCAGGCTTTTCGCTTTGCATCTTCAGGCGCTGCATCTTTTGCCTGGTCGGCCAGATCCTTCACACGGTCAAAGTGCTTGCGTGCGATCGTGGCTTTTTGAGGCTTAGAAAGATATTCCCTTCGCTGCCTTATTTTATCTTCAAGTGATTTACTCATGGCTCGAATCTCCCTTTGTTTTCATCAAGTAAATTTAAAGCGATATCAGCTAATCCGTGCAGGTGTTTAACGTCACCACTCACTCCCGAGAAATGGATAATCGTTTTCAGGTTATTAGAGAACGCCATATTAAACACGTCCGTCAACTGATTCGTCTGCATAAAATCAATACCAGTGTCAGCGATATCCTTGATAGCCTCAGGATCATCACTCTCTTTTATCTGCTCGAAAAATTCACGTAGTTCCATCGGTTTTCTCCTTCTTCTCTTTTACTAAACGAGCAATAAACCTCTCTTGATATGGTTGCAATTTAAATCCCATCATCTTACAAAATTCAAGCGGCGTCATATCAGGATCAATAATCACGCCTTTTTTATGATACCCCTCTGGGAAATCCATCTTGTTAAACACCTCGGGCGCGTCTCTATCAGGATCAAATACCTCCATCAAGGTTTCGTCCAGCTGCCTAACGAGATCCTCTGGCGGCTCTACATATGTCGCAAACTCTTCAGCAAGATCCTTAACTTGCTTAGCAGCCACAACTCCATCCAATTCACGTTCCACATCTTTGATAGCCGTTGTTTCTATAATAGCAAACCCCTGTGCATCACGAAAATACCTATATTCTATAAGCAACTCTCTTACTTTTTCTATAAGCTCATTCATCGTCTTCATCCTCATATCCATGCCACGCCCCGTTCCGGAACTCTTCAGGCAGTTTGATTTGTGTTTCGCTCATCCGGATTCACCCCTTTACTTATATGCTCCAAACTCAATCTTGAATAAGCATTAAGCCTATACATCCAGCACTGGCGAGACGTAACCTGTATCTTTAAATGACCTTCAGTGCTAGCTGTCTCAATAAGATTATTAAGTGCTGCGATCGCATTATCAAGCTCAGTTTCGTACTCTTCTATTGTTTTGCTCATTATATTTTCCCTGTCATTGCCTGAAGCCGATCGACCTCAATCTCTAATTTAATAACCTCGTTTTGCAACTCATCATATTTTTTCTTTCGAACCACCGTATGAGTAATCGGGCTGTAAACACTAACCCCCTGGTGTATATGTGGCGTCGAATGACCCTTAACATACCCTAATTCTATGGCTAACTCACGCTGCAGCGCCGCATTGTACCTGTCCAGCTCTTCTAACCTAACGGCCGCTCTTTTTAATATCTCCACCGCCTCTTCAGAAGCACCATCGATCAGCCCTTTTAAATCGTCCAAACAATTACTCACTGCTCATCTTCCCACCAAGCACCACACCAACCATAGTATTAAAACCCATATCCACCACAATACCTACAGCATTAATAATCGTTCTCAGTTCAGCCTCCACAGCCGCCCGCTTGATCTTAGCCCTCTCGATCTTTACTTTTGCCGCCATAATTTCCATCTCATGGGCAAAAATTATTAGTTCCTGGTTCATAACCCCGGCTCCTGGATGACCTTGCATTGCCCGATAACATTTTCCCTGGCTATCTTAACCAAACTCTGGCATGTGGCGCTTAACGCGCAGCACAGTGCATTATGTGTGTCCATCTCAAGCCCAGTCCTAGCAAGAGCAATCATATTATCAAGCGTCTCCCGCTCCATAATAACAGAATCCCCTGGCGGATATGTCATCTTCGGCATAAAACCACTAGCATCATTAAATTCATTATCCATCATCTTCATCCTTCATTTTAGGCGACACCATATCACCCTCAAAAAACCCATCAGGCTTTGCTGAGCAAACCTGTGCAATATCAGCCATTTTCTCAACATGGAACCTGTATTTCTCACGAGCGAGCTGGATCTCAGCCGCCTTTTCCATAGGCAAAGTCATTGCCGCACCACCGCTTTCCCCCGTAAGCACAAAGTTTTTAAACAACTTCAGCGCCTTTTCCAGCCCTGATATTTTAGAACGATCAAGGCGGTGAAATCCTATCTTCAAGATTTCTTCAATCTTCTCACGAGGCACATACACGGACGCAAATTCAGGGTTGTTCTTCTTCAAAAGACCATGCAGATAAGCATTCATTTTTCCGCCGTCAGTCTCTTCTAATTTAACAAACGTCATATCACCTAACTCCTTTGCTTAAATAAACAGCAGTACTCTCCCTGCCAGTCAAGCTGTGCTTTTAGTAATACTCCTCAGTGGTAACCGTAGCACTCGTTCATCAACCATCTCGCTTTTAGATGGGCTGCTCTGTGGTATAAATCAAAGCTTATACTAACTCTGCACAGAAGAATTCTTTATCTCACCACCTCCGGGTATTGATTCCATATCTTACCGTCGATATCGCGACCCTTTAACTTAATATCAGAACGATTCCTACCGCCCCACTGCTTAAACATAAAGGCCGCATTGCCTGCAATACATTGATCCCGCAAATTACGGAACCAATCTATTTTTGATTCCCGGTAATTATGGCCGCTCTCACCACCAGCAATCACCCACTTAATTCCATGCCCCCAAGCAAACGCACTACCATGACCAGGACTTCCATCCGGGCATCTATACTCAGGCTTCCAAAGATCTACCTCGCCCAACAGTGGCTCACATGACAAAAATCTAATAACCGCGGGGATCTGCAAAAGATGTGGAATACGCCTGTCAGCCTCCTCTTGGTTCTCGACCGTAACGCCAAGCCATACGTTTGGATAACCCTTTCCCCAATCATCAGGCAACATATCCGCGATATTCTGCGGCCGCTTTGTAAGCAGCAACCAATCAAGGTTTGGAGTGCTACGGATAAGATCCCAAAGATCATTACGCCAAGCAGGATCCACTTTGTTATCAAACACATCCGCAAGCGATGCGCAAAATACTTTGTAACGCACACCCTTTTCCGCGGCTTCCTTATCCCACTTCACTGGCTTATACCAATTAGCCACAGAGGTCTTGTGACGCTTTGCCCCTAGGACCCAATGCTTGCCACTATTATAGCGCCTATCCCACGCTTCAGCGTAGCAGTGGTCGCACGCAGGCGATACCTTGGTGCATCCTATCCATGGATTAAATGTGTGGTCAGTCCACTCTATTTGACTATCCTTGCCCATAATTACCAGCCCATCTTCCTTTTTCTTCTATCCATGGTTATTTCCTGCCTCATCTCCATACTAGCGTCTATAAATGGATCCGACGCTGGAACATGACGCTCTTGTAACATCTGACAAAAATCATTCAAAGATTCCACATCATCAAATTTAAGACTATACCAGCGACAAAAACCTTGACCAATATTAGAAGCAATAACTATCCTTGTGTTTGATCCGTGACGCAAAGCCACATCATCAATTTCCGCGGTCGCCTTAGACCAAGTTTCCTCCATACGCTTATACCTGCCTTCAATTTCACTAACTCTAATAAATTGAACCGCGGCATTTTCATCCAATTGGCTAACGCCTAGCCATTTTCTAATTTTCCTTTTTAACCAATCCATAACTTCAACCTCCCTTAAAAGCTTTAATATCTTCCGGAGAGAACTTTGCCGCAGTCACAAAACGCGGAGGCTGCGCAAGCCTATCAAGCAAATAAGTATTGCACTCCACTATCCGGGCATTAATATCCAGCACCTTATTATTTTGCTGAATAAGCTCTTTCACCTCTTCGGCTACAGGTATGCGCTCAATTTCTGCCACGATTCATCTCCTCTAAAGCACTATTTTTACAACGATCGCAAAGACCACACACCTCTACCTTACTGCAGAACATCAACCAACCATTATAATCTGAAGCGCCCCAAAGATCTCTGTCAAGGTACGTTGGATCCAGTTCCTCCACCCAACCGCACTCGTCACATATAGCGTACACCACTGTAGTAGAATCCCGGTGCTTACGAAGCATATATGCGTTTAAGGAATCGATACGGTTAATAATATTCAGCTCTTCAAGGAACTCCAAAGCACGATATGCGGTAGGCGGTCTGGGGTTTGATAGGTACAGAGACATTTTATCCAGCAATTCGTACGCTGTGATAGGTTGTTTTTCTTTACGTATGATCTTAAAGGCCGCAAGCCTTGGAGGCGTCACACGGGCTCTCTTTTGCTCGCATAGCATTTTAAATTGGTGTACTGTTTTAATCATCTTATTTTCTCCATAATCATTCTCTGATCAATTTCCGGCAACACTGGCACGCGGTACGCGACAATCTCCCCCGGCTCATCCTTGACATCCCAACTAAAACCGCCCGCAAAGTACTCATCCGTCTCACCATCCAGCATCATAACCTGACACCAAACAGAGTCGTCGATCGGACCCTCTTGCCTGTCCCATGCCGTCCACGGTTTCCAATCTCCACTCATTTCCAACCTTCCTTACCTCTTGCCACCCTGCCTGTATGTGCAATTTCTTTATGTGCGTCGCAGTATGGATACGTATCCGTATGTGCCCCGCAAAAAGTAAAATCATCATGCTTCGGATCCCCGATCGGAAAATGACACTGATTCCTTTTCAGATCCGCAAGCGTAAATTGTTTATCCGGGCGATCGACAGCTGCAACATCAACACGGCCATTCTTACGCTTGGGGTTTTTTCTTTTACCCCTCTTCAAAACAATCCTGGCCTTTCCATTATAAGGAATATCCTGATTACGCTTTATCCCCATAGTACGAATTCTTGTAGCAACTGAGTTCCTTGTGCGCCCCGGCAAAACCTTAGCTATATTCCCCATTGACTTGCCAGCAGTCCACATCTTCACCAGCACATCAACTTCCTCTTGTGTCCAACTAACCATTATGAATACTCCGCCTCATCCCAATTTTTCCAATCATATCCACAAACACAGACACCATCATCGTAAGCACACGCTCTATCAAGCTCACACTCAGGACACATAGGTACTGAAACCACGATCTTTGTGCCAGGAGGAAAACATTCTAAAGAAAATTCCAACGGATCCTCAATACCGAGCTCAGGCCCATCGTCCCCATCCATAAAACCCCACCATTGAGGTTTATGCTGTTCACAATTATCACCATCATAAACGTCAACTTTCTGCTCATACAAACCTATTTGTTTATACATCTGCGCATCTTTAAGCATCATTCATTTCCTTATCCAAAACTTTGATCCTGCCATTTTTACGAGACAAATATCCCTTTTTAACGAGAGAGGTAATGAACCCTACATACTGCGTGCCATCAGCGTCTCCCTTATAGGCAATCATCCCATATGTAACATCTTCAGAGCCAGCTGCGACCAACCTAATTACCCGGAGTGCGGCTGCTTCTTTTGGGGTTAGTTGTTCCATGATCACTCACTAGATACCACGAGCTGGATATCCCTTTCCTCCATACAAAGAAGCTTCTCGCCCTCGGCAGTCTCCACATCCTTACCAGCATATTCAGAGTAAAGAATGCTATCACCTGGCTTGACCTCAAGCGGTGTATGCTTCTTACCATCATCGCTCAGATAACCAGATCCGACCGCCACCACCTCACCCGGCAACAGATCCTGCTTCACACTTCCAGGAACAATAATATTCCCTATCTTTTTCTCAGTATTATGCGTTGGCTTCACAAGCACATATTCTCTCATTGGTCTATACTTCATGACAATTAAACCCTTTCTATTTTTGCTTCCCTATACAATATATTATAAGCCTCAACAAATGCTAAAGCCTTTGCAGCATCATCTCCTATTTTTGACACCACCGCCGAAGGATGATCAATAACGATATCGTTCTTACAATCTTCCCGCTTAAAACGATATCGTGTTACTTTATGATGCTCCATTATTCCTTGCAAATATAACATGTTTATCACGTCGCCGCCTTCCAATGGGGCAAGCTAATAAACTTCTTCATCTTCTTAATATCCATTTTAAAGAACGCACCATCACAAGCCCGGCCGCATTGGTTGCGCTGCCAGTTTGTCATCTTATTAAGCAGCTCTTGCCTTTTATCGCGGTGGTTATAATGAACCACAGGCTGATATGCTTTAGGCTTCTTATAGACACGCTTTTTCTTTGGTCGATAAGGGGCAGGGGCTGGAGCTTGACTGCGCCCAAAAGGCGAAGCAAAAAATCCAGTTGCACCTGCCGCGGCGACCAAAGCAGCCAGGACGCCACGATTATTCATTATCATTTTTTTTCTCCTTACAATGTTTTTTAGATATTTCTTTTGCTTCCTCAAACGAGGTCACTGGATTATTGGATTCACCAGCAATAAGCCCATACACATTTTTATATGTTGCCAAATATTCTGCAGGATCTACACCAAGAGGGACCTCAATTATATTACCACTATCTCTAGCAGGATCCACATCAATTATTTGACCAGGGATTAATTCAATACCACCCGCATAGCGCCTAAAACCGCGGGCTACTGGCCCACGAAGCGCATCAGACAAATCAAACACAGGAGTACCAAACTTACCAATCTCGTCACCCCATACAGCCCAGCCAGGACGCCACTGACGCGCATTAAGCTCAAGGTAAGGACCATCTGCAAACTGCTCTACACGATTAAAGAATTCATCAGGCTTGCGGCTATGCTCGCGCACTGGCGCAATGATAAGATCCCGCACCCCCTTACCCACACGCTTAGGCGAACCTCTACGACCAAGGAGACACAACTCCGTACCCTTACGAGTCGCGTACCCATGGCCCATAAAAAAATTATCTTCGGTAAACAACATACCTTCAGGCTCGCCAAGCAATGTATATTTCTTTTTAAGTTTTGCCCAAATAAAGGCGTTGGAGCTGTATCTAAATCCCCAGGCACGCATTACCTCCAAAGCCTTCTCAAGATGCTGCCACGTCGTCCACAGGAACAAGAAACAGTCCTTTGCCGCCACATCTGATACAGGCATTGCCTTGATCTCAGATAACGTCATACGTTTATAATGTTGGGGACGGCCTTTCTTACCAGCCTTAGACCAGGTTTTATGATTCCATGCAGGATCTGCAGTGATGACATTAAAACCACCTTCAGGGACGTCTATGACATTGCCCCCGGCTTCAAACTGATATTCATATGTGGTATCAATTTTCATCACTCCCCCCATCTAATGGTAACTGCCCGGCGAGCTCAAGTTGGAACCGCTCCGGGTCAGCTCTATGGTATGCAAAAAACACCCTATCCAAGAACCGCGCCTCGTTATTCTCTAGCATAGAGATGTAGCTCTTAGAAATCCCAAGCTGTGCTTTAGCTTGTTCCAATGTATAATTATTGTCTTCACGCCAAGCCGCTGCCAGCTTAGGGAGTTCGGGTGAAAATCGAGTAGGTGATTTTTTATTCTGCATATTTATAGCCTCACAACAAAAATACCCTAGCACAGAAAATTGTTCAATGCAATGAAAAAGTATAAAATAACAAAAAAGATCCCACCTAAGTGGGACCTTCTGAGTTTTTCGAGTTTGGGTTAAACTTTATTCAGCGCCTGCGCCTTCGCCGGAGCCTTCGCCGCCGCCACTGTTGCCGTAATCACCAAGAGTACCCTTAAGCACCTCGCTATCGGCATTATGGTATGCGCTGGAAATTGTTTCTCTGAAACCGTTCTCATTAATGCTAGCAATTCCGCCCTCGTTAAGACCGGGACCAACTAACAAAATAAGCGCTGCAAAAATAAATACTGGGAACATGATTTTCTCCTACTTTCCGTAAATTATTAAAATTAAAATATCAAATTGAAAAATACCCTAACACAAAATCTTTTAAAAATCAAGAGGGGTGATTAAAGAGCACACCTATCATGATAATCATTAACATGTCGTCTCATCTGCTCAACACGCCGCGTAAAGCTTTCAAGATCGCTAGTAATAGCACAACTAGGTTTATCAGGAGCATCACACCCTTTTTCGCCAGATACCTCGCACGACGGCAATAATACTGGAGCAAGCTTTGATCCTAGACCACTAATGTCTGCTTCAAGCGCATTAATTTGATTGGCCAGTCTATCCAATACTCCGTTAACTTCTGATTGTTTTGGGGTGACAGATGCACAGCCATCTGTTAATTGGTTTCCGTTACTCATAACGATTTTCCTTTC
>PJEL010000526.1_pt1 | contig 45111 bp, 51 predicted proteins | sample 1853271 | NCBI WGS metagenome assembly PJEL01 (sample SAMN08108733, study PRJNA415343) | Invertebrate metagenome, whole genome shotgun sequencing project. | host: Globobulimina | place: Sweden: Gullmar Fjord | collected 2015-08
ATCACTACTCCCAATTGTTGCAACTCTGCTGGCGTGAGGTTGTTGAACATACGGTAATAGATTATCATTCAGTCATGATTTGTCCAAAATGTAAGCACAAAAATACCAAAGTTGTTGACTCGCGGGATGCGAATGAGGGCAGAACGATTCGCCGGAGAAGAGAGTGCGAGGAGTGCCAACACCGCTTCACCACCTTTGAAAAGTCTGAAACGGCGAATTTTATTGTGGTGAAAAAAGACGGAGCACGGGAAAGTTATGACCGCAGCAAAGTTGAGCGAGGAATCTGGCGTGCCTGCGAAAAACGCCCTGTAACAGAAGAGCAAATCTCTGGAATGCTAAATAAATTGGAGGAAGTTTGGAGCGCCAGCGGCAAAGAAGTTGCTGGGGAAGTGATTGGCCGTGACGTAATGCACTCTTTGAAAATGATTGATGAGGTTTCATACATCCGCTTTGCCTCCGTCTACCGGCAATTCAAAGACGTGGAAAGCTTCAAGAAAGAGTTGCAGAAGCTGCTTGACAAATAGACGAGTTTTACAGAGAATATAGTCTTTTAAAATAAAGATGGTAGATTTAGCCCAAAAAAAATCCTCTGAAATCATTGAGCCTGATGATGTTGTATGTGATCCTTCTATCTCAAAAAAAGATGGCGTTGTCTTTTTGGAGCGTGAGGAATTGAAGAGAGGCTTACTTGAAAAACTAAAACTGGTCACAGCTAATAAAGTGGCCATTTTGCTTGGTGAAGATATTAGAATGGAGATAAGTGATTTGGATGGGAAAATTATTGGGGATGAGTGTGGTCTTAGAACTGAAGTTTCAATAGTAGATGATAGAGGTGAAGATGCCTTAACTGAATCTGTTTGGATACATAGTGGGAAGACTGAAAGTAAGTTGGAAGATAGACTACTCGTGGCGATAAGGGCTCTTTTAGATATGGTTGATGCTGTCTAGACAGGTTTGACCTTTGTCTACTTTTATGTTAGAATGGCTGGATACAAAAATAAAAATCCATGCCAAAACGCCCTATTTTAACTGCACTATTAGCTACACTTGTCTTCTTTGGGACAGCAATGGGCAGCTTTGTTACAAACGAACATGTGCAGGTTTCGCTCTTTAATAAAGACCTGGATGTGCTGCAAGGGAATGTCTATGCGCCAATAATGCGGATAGACCCTGAGGCTTATGGAGCTGGGATTATGGAGGACAATGTGATGCTGGGGAAATATGGGGATTGGAGCTATTGTGATTATTCGCTGCCAGAAAATCCTGAATATAGTGTGGATCTTAGATATGTGACTATTAATGACTCGCTTTATGAAGAAGCGGCCGTTGAGCCGGGGAGCGAATTTACTGTGGATATGATTTTTGAAAATACTGGGAATACTAGGCTTTTTGCTAGAGGTCAGTGCCGCGATTTGCCTGAAGTGAATATTGGGACGCAAGCTGCAACTGACAGAATTAGTCTGTTTGGAGATTGGGCGCATGCCGTTTCTGGATGGTCTGAACCTACTCGAGTGAGTATGGTGGAAGATTATGTTGAACCTGGAGAAGAGATGCATTTTACTTTTACAAGTATTGCTCCTGAGGGTGACAATATTTACCGTGAATTTTTTCAACCAGTTGTGGAATGGATTGGATGGCTTGATGAGCCATTTGTATTGGACTTCGCCATTGGTGAACCAACTGATCAAATGCGAGATGACATTCAATATGTGATAGATATGGCAATGGATGCTGCGTCTTTGGAAGGGCTGGAAAGGAAGTTGGAAATCGATCTTTACACACAAAGAATGTATGCCAAGTTTGGTGACTTAAAAGTTTGGAGTATGGATGTTTCCAGTGGGAAATATGCCACGCCAACTCCACGAGGGGATTACACAATTTTCCAAAAACAAGAACTTAGAATTGGACAGGCTGCGCCTTACTACCGCATGCCTTGGTGGCAGTTCTGGGATGCTCGTGGATATGGAATCCATGGACTTCCTTACCTTGCAACTGATGGCGGTGTGTTCTGGAAAGAAGCAAATAGCCACATGGGAATCCCTGTGAGTCATGGTTGTGTGCGGACTTTAGACCGCGATGCGGAAACCCTATATATGTTTACGGATATTGGGACGCCGTTGTGGATCCATTAATCCTTCTTTTCCTCAGATTTTTTCTTGAGCTCCACCTTCAAAATTGTGTGGCGCCACATTTGGGTGATTTTGAATTCCCAGTCGCCAATTTCTACGGTTTGGCCTTTTTTGGGGAGCTTGCCCATTTGTTCAATTAGTAAGAAGTTGAGGGTTTTGTATCCGGGATGTTCAAAGTGTAGGCCGGTGATTTCTTCCAGCTCATCCAGTTCTACGCGGGCGCTGAGTTCATAGCTGCCATCATCCAGTTCTTTGACTCGATCAAGTACATCTTGTTCATCTTCAATATTTCCTACCAATTCCTCCAACAAATCTTCCATGGTGATTAGGCCGGCGGTGCCACCATGTTCATCTACTACAATGGCCATGTGGGTGCGGCGAGTTTTGAATTGGTGGAAAAGGTCATGCACTGCGGTGCTTTCCAAAACTTTGAGCGGTGTTTTGAGTTTGATCTTTCGCAGAATGATTTTGTCTGGCTGTTCATGTTCTTTGAGTTCTTTAAGTAGTGCTTTTGTTGAAAGAATCCCTACAATGTTATCCATGTTTTCACGGTAAACTGGGATGCGGGAGTGAGGCTTGTTGATCATGAATTGAGTTGCTTCTTCCAAATCATAATCTTCCGGCATGGCGTCCACGTGCACTCGCGGAGTCATGATGTCTTTTACATGAATGTCATCAAATTCCAGCACATTTTCAATCAGCTCTCGCTCATGTTCATCAATGCTTCCTTCTTCCGCGCCAATTGTTGCCATGGCGAGAAGTTCTTCGTCTGTAACCAGTTGTTGTTTATGCGAACCGAGCAGTTTGAGCACACCCTTAACAAGAATATCTAGAATGTAGATGATTGGTGTGAGAATTATCCCAAGAATATATAGGGGAGGAGCTACAGTGAGTGCGACTTTTTTTGCGTGAGTGGTGGCAACGGATTTTGGTAGGACTTCGCCAAAAACCAGGATGACCAGTGTGAGGACTCCAGTTGCAACACCAACTGCTGCGGAGCCGAAGATGTCCGTCATCAGGATTGTGGTCATTGCGGATGCAGCAATGTTCACAAAGTTGTTTCCCACCAAAATTGTGATGAGAGTTTTGTGATGATTTTTTTTGAGTTTGGTTAGATACCAAGAACCAGGCGTTTTTGCCTCAGACAAAGTACGCACCTTGGCCGGAGTTAGGGTCATCAAAGCAGTTTCACTCGCGGAGAAAACACCGGAGAGCACTAGCAGTAATATGATGATGGCCAGTTGGGGATCCAAATGCGTTATTAAAAGTGGGTTTAGTTTAGCGCGATTTGTGCACGTGCACAAATATGACCTTTACAAACCTGATGATAAGTGGGAGAATAAGAAGTACTTAATCCCTGCAAAAATGGATGCAACTGCACAACATGAAAACGGTGATAGAGATGCTGCTGTTGAAGCTGTAACTCAGGGGCCACAAGTTGACCCTAGGGTTCTGGCAGCTAGCTTTCCTGCTTTAGCACCAGCTGTTGAAAATGTTCAAGAAGCTTTTAGGATTGTTGAGGCTGAACTTGATCAATAGGATCTTCAAATAGATCTTTCCTGTAGATGATTATACTCATCAGGTCTTTTAGACTTGTTGCAGTTCTTAAACATTGAATAAGGGCTACTAAACTGTGATCTAAAGTTTCAAGTGCTGCTTCCCTTGCTTGAGGGATGTCTTTATTGGTTCTTAAATCCATTGGCCTGAACTGGATAGGTGCTTCTGGGTCTGGGATTGTTTGAGTCGCAAACATCTTTAGGCTAGGTAATACATATGTTGAAAGGTGATATAAGGCGTGATTAATGAGTGCTGCTTGTTCCATAATTAATTCTTTTGCGGATTCCCCATCAAAGCCTGAAACATCATCAGTTAATATTCTGTTTTTAAAGGCTTCTATCCTGTCATGAAGTTCTGCGAAGGCCAGAATCTCCTGTTCTTCCAAGGTGCCTTCTGGATCAATCCCCATTTCAGTTTCTAATCGCTCTCGTTTTTTAGAGATTACTTCGCCGGGCTGAAGTAATGGCATTTGTTCTTGCCTACTGGAGAGTTGTGCCATTGCGTCATGAACTCTTTCAATGGCATCTACAAATTCTAAATGCACAAAACCTTCTTCATCAGCCACAAATGAAAGACCCTTTCCTATTAGTCTAACTTGTAATGAAGTGACTGCAGATAATACAGCTTGTGTCTCTGGTTCAAAAACCCGTTCCATAAAATTATCATGTAGATGGAATTGTAGCCGGGCATCTGTGAAATCTTTGACTGTTAGATGTTTTTTTGAAAAGAATAGACGAGCTCCAAGTAATGCTGAATACTGTGACTCACTTGGGGCGTCTAGAAGGTCATGAAGGTAGCGGCGGATTGAACGTGGGTATTCCATTATTCTTTTTTTGAGTGCATCTTCGGCTTCAGATGCTTCACTTGCATTACTTAATTTTGCCACTCTGTCATCTTCATCCTCATCTTCAAACTCAGGGTGCTGTGGTTTTACTTCATCAAGTGCGGAAACCCAGATTTCCAATTGTTCTGCTAATGCGCGCCGTGAGACTGTTCTTACATTTCTGCCAGGGTTTTTTGGCCTCTCTTCATCAGTTGGAGTCCAAATCACTTTTGCAGAAAGATTACGATCTGCTGCCATTAATGGTGTTGCAGCTAATGGTTCAGGGCTTGGCGTTGGGAAGCGTAGGACTGTTGGCGTCTTTTCAACTGCCTCTCCTGAGGCATCCTTTGTGATGCTAAGGATTTGGGTGTCGTCCTGCCTTTTCAGAAGTTCTTCCTTCTTTAATCTTTCTGCCTCTACTTCTGCTCTCACTTCAATAATGAACCTTTCAATGTCAGCATCTGTGACTAGTTGATCCCCTTTAAAAAGCTGCGGAAGGCGGCTAGGCCCACCTGAAGTTCCTGTGATGCAAACCCATTTCGCTTGATCTGCAGTGTCCAGTCTCTGTGTGACAGTTTCATCGTCTGGATTTTCAACTGGTTTTTCTGAACTGGTGCTGTCAGGCCCTAATAAATCAAAAGTGCCATGATCTGTGGTTTCTTTTGCTCCGGGATCCGAATATGGGTCTGTGGCTTGGTCGTCTGGTCCTTCCATTAATTGTTTTTTTAATGCGTCCAGCAAGTTTTATAGGAAACTTGTCAGAAGATCAAGTTGTGCTGGGGTTCCATCGGGCTTTACAGAAAGCCATTTTTCAGGTTAAATTTCAGCACTATGGACTATGAAAAATTTATATTTGAGCGAGTGGATTTTGACTCGCAGACGGGAAAGATTGAGCTCCACTATAGCTTGGATGGAGAAGTGAATTTTGTGGAGACCGTGCAGTTGCCGGAGGGCGAGCGGAAGGAGTTGCCGGAGTCGCTTTTGGAGCGGCTGCTGTTTAATCTGCATTTGATTGGGGGGATAAGTTATTACAAAACTTATTGTCCAAAGATTATTGAGGTGAAGAGTGGTGTGCTCAGCGAGCCCGAAGCGGAATTTTGGAATATGCTATACACCAAAGGTTTGGGGGAGTTCTTTCATGAAAATGAAATTGATTTCCGGAATCTGATTAAGTTTCCCTCTGAGGAAGTTGAGACAGAAGTTGAAGGGGTTGAGTTGGCGGACAGGGTTTTGGTGCCGCTGGGCGGTGGGAAGGATTCGATTGTGGTTGGGGAATTATTGAAGAACAGTGGAATGGATTTTGAAGTCTTTAATCTTGGAGATCATCCCATTGTTCATCAAGTCGCTGAGGTGATGGGGAAGAAAGTTGTGGTTGTGAAACGTCAGCTGGGGGAGGAGCTTTTCAAGCTCAATGAGTATGGGGCTTTGAATGGGCACATTCCTATTTCTGCTTACATTGCTTTCCTTTCGCTATTGGTGGCGAATCTTTATGACTACAAATGGATTGCGATTGGAAATGAGCACAGTGCCAACTATGGGAATGTGGAATATTTGGGGCAGGAGATAAATCATCAGTACAGCAAAAGTTATGAGTTTGAGTTGGCGCTGCACAGTTATGCGCGGAATTATTTGAAGAGTGGGGCCGAGTACTTCAGCCTTTTACGGCCGTGGAATGAAATCAAGATTGCACAGCAGTTTAGTTTTTGTCCGGAATACTTTTCTGTGTTCAGCAGTTGCAACCGGAACTTCAAAGTGGCGGGGGCGGCGAAGTCCGCAAACTGGTGTTGCGAGTGTCCAAAGTGTGCCTTTGTTTTTGCAATGTTGGCGCCATTTATTGCGCGCGAAGATTTGCTTGCGATGTTTGGAGAAAATTTATATGAGCGGGCGGACCTTTGGCCGCTGTTCAAAGACTTGCTTGGGCTTGGAAAGGCGAAACCATTTGAATGTGTTGGGACGCCGGAGGAAGTTGCGTCTGCAATGTGGATGGCAATCGCGCTGCCAAATGGACCTTATGATGGAACTGTAATAATGGAACACTTCTTGGATTTTGCTGAAGATATTCCCGCTTATGATGAAGATGTATTTGGATGGAAGGAGCCGCATTTGGTGCCGGAGAAATTCTTGGCTTCGCTGCAATCTCAGAACGTGATGATTTTGGGGCATGGGGTTGAGGGAAAGGTGAACGAGGAGTTTTTTAGGAAGCGAACTCCGGATTGGTGGATAGATATTGTGGATCAAAAAGATGGGCCGGATTATATGCAGAGGGTTTTTGCGTATGACCATATTGTGAAGTCGCCGGGGATTAAGTGGAGCCCTGCCATACGTTTGATGGAGGCGAGGGTGACTTCTGGGACGCAGCTGTTCTTTTCTGGATATGATTCCAGTTGCAAGGTGATTGGCGTGACTGGGTCCAAGGGGAAAAGTACGGTGGCCACTTTGCTTTATGAAATGTTGAAGGCGGCTGATTTGCCTTTTGATGACGTGAAACTAGTTGGGAATATTGGCGAGCCAGCACTTGCGCATGTTGAGGCGAAAAATACTTTGTTTGTTTATGAACTTTCTAGTTATCAGTTGGAGGGATTGCGAGCGCGGCCGGAGATCGCGGTGATTACTAGCTTTTTCCCGGACCATTTGGATTACCACGGAAGTCTGGCGAATTACTTGGGAGCCAAGCTAAATATTACTCGCTTTCAGGGTGAGAGTGACGTGCTGATGTTTCCGGACAAATATGAAGTTTTGAAGCGAATTGAAACAAAGGCAAAAATGCTGGCCTTGCCTAGCCCTGGAGTTTTCAAAACGCATTTAAAAGGCGCGCATAACCAGGAAAACATTGCCTTAGCTGCTGCGGCCGCATCTTTGATGAGTGCTGATAAGGATGCAATTCAATCTGCGCTGGATGAGTTCAAAGGCCTTCCGCACCGTTTGGAGGAAGTTGGGACTTTTAAAGAAATTTTATTTGTGGATGATGCAAATGCCACCACGCCGGAAGGCACCTTGGCTGCTTTGGCGGTTTACGGCTCACAAATTGGAACACTGTTTTTGGGCGGGGAAGACCGCGGATATGACTTCACTGCTTTGGCTGCTCGGATTCGCGAATTGGAAATTCCTAATGTGGTTTTGTTCCCGGACACTGGTGAAAAAATGATGATGGCGATTGGAGAAGGGCCCACGTATTTTGAAACGGAGAGTATGGAGGACGCGGTAAAATGGGCTTACGAAAACACGCCGGCTGAATCTGTTTGTCTGATGTCCATGGCCTCGCCGAGTTACAGTTTGTTTAAGGATTATGTGGAGAAAGGCGAGTTGTTCCAGAAGTTTGTGCGCGCACACAAATAAATTGACTCCCGAGTTTTATATATATTATATGTAAAATCCTGTAATGGTTTGGAAGCATGTACCGAGGCGGATTTTGACAAAAGAAGCTTGTGCTTGGTAGTATTGGGTACCGGTTTAATTATTAAAAATGTCTGAAGGTCCAGAAGGTAGTTTGGAATTAAGTGGTGCTCACGGGCTTCTTGAAGATGATTTTGATGACAGTTTTTCTGTAATAACAACTGCATCTAAAGATAGAATCTTTTCTTATCGAGGTGCTGAGCCAATTACTTTACGCGATTTTAATACAATTCATTCATTTGATCTTGAAAAAGGAAGTACTTTAAAGGTTGTTGAAAGGGATCATGAACGTCCGCACGATGCTTATACTGTTCGGGTTTTGAAGCCAGATGGTCAGTATGTAAATGCAGTCATTGAAAAAAATGATTTGAGGAAGATTATTAATGATATAGAAAGGAGGCAAGACCGTTTGCATGTTGCTGATTCCGATCTTGGCAGTAAGAAACCTGATGGACTAAATGTGGAAAGGGCAAAGGCAATTATTCAAAATGGAGAATTTAGAAGTGGTGATAGCCCATTTAAACGGATAGAGTTGTTCCGTAATGCGGTGAGCATTTGCCTTAAAGGTGGGGGCAAGATGCCTTCAAAGATTCTGGATGTTCTTAATATGAAGACACATCTTGCATATTATTTAAGAATGGCAGCTGGATTGAGTTGGAAAGAGGAGGTAGACTCAGAGCATGAAAATCCTCAGCCATGAATTGAAACCATTGTTTGTAGAGGCCGTGAAGGCGGCTTTTCCGGAGCTCGCGGAGGAGGAGCTTTTGGAGTGGATAGTTTTGGAGGATCCGCGGGATATTAGTCATGGGGATTATGCATGTCCCATTGCTTTTAAGTTGGCAAAGATTTTGGGAAAGGCGCCGGCGCAGATTGGTCAGGCCATTGTGGATAATTTTCCGGAAGACGGGCGAGTGGGCGAGGTGGCATTTGCGGCGCCGGGTTATGTGAACCTTCGCTTGGAAGTTTCATATTTGAGTGAAGTGCTGAAACAGTTGGAAAATGGATTTAGTATGGAGGGTGGGCCGGTTCGCAAGCGGCCTGTGATTGTGGAATATCCAAGCACAAATGCGGCCAAGCCTATGGGTGTGCATCACATAATTACAACTGTGCTGGGAGATAGTATTGCGAATATTTTGGATTTTGCGGGTTATGAAGTGATTCGCATCAATCATTTGGGGGATTGGGGAACGCAGTTTGGGAAAATCATTTATGCGGTGGAAACGTGGGGTGATAAGACGGCGATTCATATGAACCCGAATGAGGAATTCGCTAAACTTTATGTGAGGTTCAATGAGGAGGCGGAGAAAAATCCTGACTTAGATGATGAGGCGCGGAAGATTTTTAAGGCGCTGGAGGATGGTGATGAATTGCGGATTGGAATGTGGAAATGGATCTTGAGTGAGAGCATGGTTGATTTGGAAAAGATTTTGAAACGCTTGGGTGTGGAGGTGGACAAGCATATGGGCGAGAGCTTTTATCTGGAAATGGCAGATGAGATTTTGAAGAAGGGGATTGAGAAGGGGCTTTTTGTGGAGGGTGAGGGAGGTGCTCTGATTTTTAATATGGGTGAGGATCAAACTCCGGCTTTACTGCGGAAATCTGATGGCACAACTTTGTATCTGACTCGGGATATTGCAACGGCCAAATATCGGGTTGAAACTTGGAATCCGGAATCAATTTTGCATGTGGTGGATCATGCACAGTCGCTGCATTTCCGTCAGGATATTGCTGTTTGCGAAGCGCTGGGGTATCTGGAAAATAGCCGTATTGAGCATGTGAGTTTTGGGCGAATGAGTTTTGTGGACGGAGCAATGAGTACGCGGAAAGGGAACGTAATTAAGCTGGAGGATCTTTTGGACAAAGCTGCAAAAAAGGCTGGTGCTTTGGCTCAAGATCGTGGGAATGAAATGCCGCGGGAGGAGCTGGAAATTTTGATGGAAGTTGTGGGGATTAGCTCCGTTAAGTACGGGATTTTATCTCAGGATAGAAACAAAGACATCATTTTTGATTGGGATAAAATAATTACTTTGGAAGGGAATTCAGCGCCGTACCTGATGTACTCATATGCGCGCGCCAATAGCATTTTGGGCAAAGTTGGAGAGGTAGCTTTGAGTGGGCTGCCAAAACTGACTGAGGAATTGGAAATTGAATTGATTCGCCAGATGATCAAATTTCCGCGAGTAATTGAGCAAGCCGCGGAAGACCGCAAGCCGCATCAAATTGCACATTACTTGTATGAGCTGTGCCAGACCTTCAATCGCTTTTATGGGAATGTGCACGTAGCCACAGCTGGCAAAGAGGAGCAGCGAGCGCGAGTTGGACTGATCCAAGCGTTCATGTTTGAACTCAAGGCGGGCTTATCTTTGTTGGGAATCCCGGTTTTGGATAGGATGTAACAGAGTAGGCTCTTGACAGCTTGATGAAAGTGTCATAGTTTTTTCCCTTATTTGAATATATGGGTAAAAGAAAACAACTAGGCAGCCCTCATGCACTCTCTGATAGAAGTTTAATTTCTCTTGGAGCAATGTTGGCAGGAAGAACTAAATTAATTTCAAATGCTGCATTTGATGAAGCTTATGAGTGTTTTTCTGAGTTTAAGGATAAGTTTTCTGCAACTGAGTTGAATGATATTTGTTGTCATCGTGGAGCTGAAGCTGTGGAAAGATATTTTGACTGGGTTGTTGAAGGTGAAAATGATCATCACAATATGCTTCCTGGTATTGGCTTCTATGTTAAGAATGAGACTAGAAGAAGAGTCGCAGATCTTTTAGGAGAAAATTCTGGGTGTGGGACAATTACTGAAGTTACAAAAGGGAATCCGGGAATAAATGTTTGGTATGTAGATTTACCAAGAGGAGGGTTCAGATCAGAGGGTAATTCAATTGTTTCTATATTTCTTCACTCAAGGAATGGAGGGCTTGTGTCGAGGTATTCAAATAGACAAAATTTTGAGAAAAAGCACTTGATTGTAGTAGAAGGTTATAATGGTAGACCAACAATGTTTAGGAAATGGGCGTAATTCGCCTTGCTCTATGTCCAGCAAGTTCCTAAACTGTCTAGGCTTTTAATGGAGAGATGGCTGAGTGGTTGAAAGCGGCACCCTGCTAAGGTGTTATACCAAGCAATTGGTATCGAGGGTTCGAATCCCTCTCTCTCCGCCAGTAATTCACGCCTATGAAAAATTTTAGACTGTTAACTGCGACTTTAATATTTATTCTTGTTGGAGTAAGTGCATTGATTTTTGCTTTGGAGAAACAGGATTTAGCTCTGGCTGGTGATGTACATGAACCTGCTTGCATACATTCCGGTACTTGTACTATTGGTGGCAGCTGATTTAGAATAGGGTCATGCTTGACCTTCTAATTCTTATTCTCAGTCTTGCGGGCCTTTGGATGGGGGCGGAGTTGGTGATTAAGGGGGCGCTGCATATTGCGGATCATTATAAGATTTCGCAGCTGTTTATTGGACTGACAATTTTGACTTTGGGGACGGATTTGCCGGAGCTTTTTATAAATGTGACTGCATCCATTGATCGCCTGAATGGGATTGAGACTTCTGGGATTATTTTGGGAGATATAATTGGTTCCAGTTTTAGCCAGATTGGGCTGATTTTGGGGATTGCTGGGCTGCTGGCAACTTTATCTATTACAAAGCGATTGATTATTAGGGATGGGCTTATGATGGTGGCGAGTGTGGCAATTCTATTCCTGGCGGGGTTGGATGGTGAGATTTCACGTGTAGATGGAGGGATTTTCATACTTGTGTATGGATTTTACTTTATGACAATTCTCCGGGAAGAGAAGCTGCATGAAAAAGTGAAAAGAGCTCCAGGCTATGACCTTGGTTGGTCGGTTATTTCACTTCTTGCTGGATTAGTTGTTCTTGCATTTGCCTCCAAATTTACAATTGATAGCGCTGTTTCTTTGAGTGTTTTATTTGGTGTGCCGCAATATTTGGTGGGAATATTGGTTGTGGGCTTGGGGACTTCGCTGCCGGAACTGGCTACAATTATTCCTGCACTGCGCAGGAATGCAGGGAAGATGGTGGTTGGAAATCTGATTGGTAGTAATATTTTTGATATTTTGTTTGCGCTTGGGGTTAGCTCGCTGATTTCCGGATTTTTGGTGGCGGACAACCTGCTTTACTTTGATATTCCAGCGCTGTTCCTGCTTTCCATTTTGGTGATGGTATTCTTTGCCACAAAAAAACACCTCACAAAAAAGGAGGCGGCTGTACTTGTATTCATTTACTTAATCTACTTTGGGACGAGGGTGCTGGAGGTGGTTCTATAGTGTTGCTAGCTGAATTGGAATACCAGGATTAAAGCTGTGACGAAAAGAAGTAATAGAACGAGAGTCAAAAAGAGTATTTTTATCATGAGAGAAGATTACAACGTTCAGATCATATGTCCATAAGGCCATTTTCCGAATAACTGTACACCAACAATCGTTGGTTCTCAATAGAGAATATTACGAGGATTATAAATGTAATGGAAACGTTAATAACAAAACAGTTTGGCAAAAGAATAAGGAGCTTGCGTGTAGAGAAGCAGCTTACCCAAGAAGAATTGGCTGATAGTTCAACAATTAGCTTGAAATACATTCAAAGAATTGAAGGTAAAAACCCTCCAAATGTTGGGATTGAATCCGTTCAGAAACTAGCAAGAGCGCTTAGCGTTGAAACGTGGAGCTTGCTTAAATTTAAGCAGTAGTATCTACAGCTTTGTTCAGTGCTTCTTTCTGTTCTCCTGTTTGATTTTCCTGCTTTGTCTCCAGGCTTTTTCGACTATCAATCCTTTTTTTCACATCCTTAATGTGATCTTCTGGGGCGAGGTCTTCAGGCATAGTTCCTCCAATATCCTTTATTGCTTTGCGAACTTTACCCCCAACTACGAAATGAGCTTTTGAAGCCCTGCCTTCACCGATTTTTTCTCCATCATTTAGTTTAGCTTTGAGCTGCTCATCTGTCTGTGTGATTCGGAATAGATTAGCGGCTAATTCTGTTGCTCCTGCTTTATCAAGTAATTTATCTTTTCCAAGCTCCTTTTTCTCTCTGGCTTCTTTGTTGGTCATGCCATACAAACCTCTGTATCCATAATCATTAAATCGTCCAAAGTTTTTGACTCCCGACTCTTGAGCTGTTTTGAAAAGCTTTTTATTTTTGTCGGTAACTTCTTCCCTAATCAGGACTCTCTTTTCATCTTCATTCAACTGTTCCCTGACCTCTTGTTGTCTTGTTTTGATTGCAAAGTAGGTTTGAGCTAAGGCAACAGCTTCTTTTGAGGGGTCAGCATTCTGAGCAATTAAGTAACAGGCGTATCTTGAGAGCTTGTAGTCATTTAGCAGGTGTTTGGCTCCCTTACCTGCTTTTATCACCTTCCTGACTTCAGGAAAGTGATCGGCGACATGTTGTTCACTATTTGTACAGGCTTTTTTTGCTCTACTGATGACATTTTCAAAGTTTTCCCACTTTCGGTATTGGAATACCTTCATTAAGTCACGCCCCTCCCAATATTCGAAACCATCCGCATCAATTCTTTTAATACTTTCAAAGGTTTCACTCCCGAGGGGTGGTATCAAGCTTTTTGTCATACTCTGCTTTAAAGATCTAGCTACGGCAGTCTATCAATAAGTTCAAGCTTATTCAAAGTGTTTATGTACCACCAATAAGTCTCCTTGCTTTCTTCTAAGCTTGTAATGGCGGAGAGACAGGGATTCGAACCCTGGAGACCCTTGCGAGCCTAATGGTTTTCAAGACCATCGCATTCGACCACTCTGCCATCTCTCCGCGTGCGGAAACTGTACTGTCTAAGCTATTTAATTTCAATGGTTTTTGTTAAAGTGGCTGCATGGATTTGATTGCAAAGCTTCCTTGGTTCCTTCCTACTCTGTTGTTTGCCATACCTTTTATATGGGCACTGTTGAGATGGTTTTCTAAAACTAAGGGCTGGTGGATGGGAGGAATTTTTGGTGGCGTAGGAGCTTATTTGATTGGCGGGAGTGTGCTTTCGCTTGTGATTGGTGTGATTTTGGGGCTGCTTTTGGACTACCTGTTATCTACAGTACTTTTTAAACAAATGGGATTTTGAAGGATTTGAAAATAACTGTTATTGGCGCCGGTCATTTGGGGAAGAGCATTATTAAAAATCTTTTGGCATTAGGTTATGAAAATATCACTGCTACCAGGAGGAATGAAGAGAAACTGGGGGAGTTGAGGAGCTTGTCTCCTTCGCTCAAATTGAGCACTAATAATAAGGAGGCTGTTGAGACTGCTGATCTTGTTATTCTAACTGCTAAACAGGATAGTTTTGAGGCGATTTCTGAAGAGATTCGGGATCTTGTGGATGGGAAATTGCTGATCAGTCTTGGGCCAACAATGAGCTTGGAAGAGTTGGAGGGATTTTTCGGCTCGAGGAATATTCGGCTGATGATGCCAGTTTATCCAGGTGTGGATATTATTTCCTTCGTCAAAGATGAAGCTTGTATGGAAGGTGATGTTGCTATTGTTGAGGGGATTTTTGGTGAAAATTGTGTGGAGCATGAAGAGAAAGACATGCTTATTGCTACGGCTTATGTTGTGTTGAGGGGTGTGATGAATTCGCTTTTGGATCCTTTGCTGCGGAAAAGTGTTGAGCTTGGAATGGATGAGGAATTGGCCAGAGAAACAATGGGGAAGCTTTTGATTTCTACTGGGCAGGAAATTATTGATGGTGGTATTGCTGAGGATCGCTTGGAAGCTGCAAGTGGTGGTTTTAATGAGAAGAGTTCCACATTGAAGCTGCATAAAAAATTGCAGCCGGTACAGGAGCAGCTGGCAGATTTGTTTGAAGAAGCGGTTAAATCTTTAGAATAAGAAAAAGAGCCGCAAATATTTGTGACTCTTTTCCTTAAGGTTTTAAACTTTGCAACCTTTGCACTGGCTTTTGACGAGCATCATGAGCCCGGCCAAACCTATAACAATATAGATAATGGCCTCAAGCGTAGGCACTCCGCCAAAGACGAGGTTGATCACGTTCCAGTTTGCAGTTTCGTTTACGAGCATTGCTACTCCAACGAGACCCCAGTTGATTCCCCCAATAACTAGGAGAAGACCTGAACACATGTGACCACCGCACATAGCTTCTTTCTTCATAAGGCGTGGGTTAAGAAATAAAGAACAGAATTAAAATTTTATACCCAGCTAGCTAGGATAATAGCCATAACAACTATCATAACTAATGAGTGAGCGGCGTTGATAAAGAAAAGGTTTAGAGGTTGTTTTTCCCAAAGTACTCCACCAAAATAGATAGTTGCTTGGAAACCTAACCAAATCCAGAAAGCAAGAACAGCAGCTTCTTGTGCACCTGTAGCAGAAAGACCTACTAAGCTACCAAGTACATAAGCCATTACCCACATAGTGATTAAACCCATGAACATGATTTTTGGCAGATCTTTTTTGGATTTCTCCATATCTTTTTTGGAGATTCCTGCAAGTTCCATCCACATAGTTCCAAAGAGAGCTGGCGAATACCAAAGCATTCCAATGGCCATAGCGGCAAGGGCGGCTACAAAAACTGCTGGGTGGTTGAGACCCATCATAACTTCTAAATAAAACATAGCGGGAGGGTTAAAATATTACTTGGAGATTTTACCTCACCGAATCACTCTTGGCCAGAGACCTCCTGGTACTATAATATGTACTTATGACCTTCGCCACACTTTTTGCACTAATAATTCTTATCCTTATCTTGCTTGATCTACTTTTATATTGGCTTTCTTTGCGTCCCTCAAATCAGCGAGATTGGGTGACTTACCAATCTGTTATGCCCACTGTAAAGTTTGATGGTGATAGGGTTAAAATTAAGGGCGTACGGAATTTTAGATACAATAAAGATGAAAGCTTTAAGGAGGCTTATGAGGATAGAAGTTATGACTTAAATAAGCTAGACAGCGTTTGGTTTGTGGTTGTGCCTTTTGGGAAATGGCGAGGAATTGCCCATACTTTTTTAAGTTTTGGTTTTGAAGATGGAAAATATGTGAGCATTTCTGCAGAGATTCGGCGTGAGAAAGGCGAGGAGTTTTCACCCGTATTAGGAATGCTAAAACATTTTGAATTTATTTATGTAGTTGCAGATGAAGAAGATATTATTAAGTTGAGGAGTAACATACGTGAGAGAGATGTTTATCTTTACCCTGTGCGAACCAATAAGGCGCGGATGCGGAAATTGTTTGTGAATATTCTAAAGGATGCGAATTCGCTTTTGGATAGGCCCCGCTTTTACAGCACGCTTAACAATAGTTGCTCCACTGTAATTGCACGGCACATAAATCAAATTGTGCCAGGGCGCGTACCATTTAATTGGCGAATTTGGGCGCCGGGATATTCAGACCGTTTGGGCTATAATCTAGGTTTGATTGATACGGATTTGAGCTTTGGGGAGGCGCAAAAACACTTCATGATCAGCAATGCAGCTAGGTCTGTTAAGAAGGGCGAGGATTTTTCTGCTGTAATTAGGCGGGATTTGTAAGGTTTTTGTAAGGAAATTTCGGGGTGAAACATGTTGGGACTTTGTCATGGCGAAATGGTAGTTTTAACCTGTTAAATGGGCTAGAATTGTAGTTCATTAATCCCCTTAAAATGAACGATTCAGAATTCTATAAACTACACAAAAAGATAGGTGCTGCTGCTTTGGATAATAGACGGAAGTTTATAGGAATGCTTCCGGAAGCATATGAGCGGAAGCTTCATATGAAGAAAAGATATGGTGGGAGCATATTTGTATATGGTGCTATCAATGCTGGCTTAAGCAAGGAACAAGTTAATAGGGTTCTTAATTTGGAAGTTAGGTTTAGGGAAACTCCAAAGTTGCATTCTTTGTTGGTGAAGGGAAAAGTTAGCCACAACAAGCTGGCAAGAGTTGCATCAATTGCAACTTCAGAAAACCAGGAAGCGTTGGCAGCAAAAGTAGAGGTGCTTTCAAATAGGGCTGTTGAGACTTTGGTGAGGGATTTTAAGGTTGAAAGTATTCCAAAACTTGTGCACGTGCACAAGTTGGAACTGTCTGAGAAGGTTAAAGAAAGGTTAGAAAAACTTGGAGAAAAAGGTCTGGATGTTAATGACCTTTTAATGGACCTCTTGGACAAGCGTGAGGAAGAGATTGAAAATGAGAAAGCTGAGGTGACAGTAGAAACCACTAAGAGCAGGTATATTCCAGTAAAAGTCCGCAGATTGATTGAAAAAGAGTATGGAACAGTTTGCTCTGCACCAAATTGCTTTAGGAAATCTGAAGAACTGCACCATACTGACAGGTTCAGTATATCTAGACGGCATGATCCTAACTTCCTGGCGCCGCTCTGCAAAGAGCATCATGAGATTGCTCACTCGGTGGATGTGCGCGCAACGGTAATGAAACGTTGATGAATTCGCAAAAGTTGGGCATAATCATTTCAGTAATAACCAACTCGCCATGAAAAAATCACTTTTAATATTAGGGTCTCTAGTTTTAATGATGGGCTTGCTCGCTGGATGCAGTGGAGCAGATCTGCAAGGAAATCTTAGTGATAGGGGAACAACCCAGAAGTTTGATGCGGCTGTTGCAAATTTGAATATGTCCACTGATGGGAAGTTTAGAGCCGAGTTTGTGAATAAATCTAATGTGAGTAGTGAAACTCCAATGCTAATGGAAATTAGTGTTGATGGAGAAAAGACTACACAACAAGTTGTATTTGGAGCGCTTGAAGAGGCCACGCTTATTACCCCTATCTACATAAGTGGAAATTATGGAGTAACAGCTTGTATTGGACATGCAGAAAAGGGAGGAGAGATGTCCTTTAAAAAGGATGCTGACCCTTCTAACAACTGTCTCACTTTACAGGTTGGAGAGTAGATTTTGACCCGTCATTTCTTGTGGTGACTCTAAATTTAATAGTGCCAAAATTGTTGGCGCTATATCCTGAAGTCCACCAGTCTTTTCTTTGAATGCGAGTTTGTTATCTGAAATAGCCAGGATTGGGACGGGGTTGCGGGTGTGGGATGGGCATTCTTCTCCATCTTCAATCATATATTCGGCGTTTCCGTGGTCCCCAGTGATTAATACTGTGTAGCCGTTTTTCAAGGCTGCAGGGACAATTTGTGCGAGCGATTGGTCTATGGTTTCCACGGCTTTAACTGTGGCTGCATAATTTCCGGAGTGGCCCACCAAATCCATATTTGCAAAGTTTAGGGCTACAAAAGCGTAGTCTTTTTTAAGTTCTGGCAGGAGTGCTTGCGTAATTTCCGGAGCGCTCATTTCTGGCTTATCTGCGTAAGATGGAACTTTGGGGGAATCAATCATTATTCGGTCTTCGTGGGCGAAGGGCTCTTTGATTTGGCTGTTGAAAAAGAAAGTTACGTGCGCGTACTTTTCTGTCTCCGCTATGCGGAGCTGTTTGAGATTGTTTGCTTCAATGATTGAGCCCAAATTATTTGTTACAGTTGGGGCAGGGAAAAGCACCGGAGCCTTTGTGGTATACGGTCCAAAGGCGAGTAGATTTGGGTTCAAATCTGTGATTAATTGCTCTGTTAACTGTGCTGCGCGGTCCGTGCGGAAGTTGAAGAAAACTACTGAGTCTTCTGCGTGGATTAAGCCATCTTTGTTGAGGACTATGGGCTCTAAATAGTAGTCGGATTTTAGGCCGCCGGCGTAGGCGGCGTCTATTGCTGCGAGTGGATCTGTGGCTTCTTGGCCTGTGCCTTTTGTTAGGAGATCGAAGGCTCTTTGTGTTCGCTCAGGGTTTTTGTCTCTGTCCATGGCGTAGTAGCGGCCGATTAATGTGGCAAGCTGACCAACACCAATCTTATCCATGTGGTCCTGAAGTTGAGTGACAAAAGTCTTGAGAGTTTGTGGTTGTACGTCGCGGCCGTCTGCTATTCCATGCACGTAAACATTGCTGAGGCCTTGCTGCTTGGCAAAGTCTAGGAGTGCGAGTGCGTGGCGAATGTCTGCGTGAACACCTTGATCCGAGATCATTCCAAGTATGTGGAAAGCTTTGCCCTTTGTAGCTTCCAGTAGGGGTGGCATTTTGAAAAATTCGCCGCTATCAATTGCGCGGCTGATTGTGAGAAGAGTTTGGGAAACAATTCGTCCGGCACCCATTGTTAAGTGGCCAACTTCAGATCCGCCTTGTGTGCCTGCTGGGATGCCTACGGCTTCGCCGGAAGCGTCTAATAGGGCCAAAGGTTGATTTGCAAATAGCTCGTCAAAATAAGGTGTGTTTGCGTTGAGAATCGCGTTGCCTTCATATGGTTCGCCGTGGCCGAAACCGTCTAGAACGCAGAGAAGTACTTTTTGCATATTATATATATTCTATCTTTTTCATGCTCCCTTTGTGGGCCTGATTAATTGCATTATGCAGGATAGTGACCATATAGCCAATAAGTGGGAAGATCAAAATGGCCAGAATGAATTGGTTGGACATCAGTAAAAAATCGTAGAGGCCATGGAAAATTACTGCAGCAGCAAGACCTTGCCTTAGAAGTTTCTTTTCCAGTTTTTTATTCTTTTGGAACTTGGCCAAACCAATGTAGTAACCCATAATTCCAGAAAAGAGGGCGTGGGCCGGAACGGCAGTGAAGGCCCGCAAAAGGCCTACCTCTAAGCCGTAGTTCATTGTGTACAAGATGTTCTCCAGCACAGCGAATCCCATACTCGCCATTATGGCATATGTGATTCCATCCATAATTTCATTGAATTTGTGGTGGTTATAAGCCACTTTTTTAACTACCAAATATTTGGCGAATTCCTCTGGAAGAGCCACAAAAATGAATGGCATAATCAGGAAGTAGATAAGTGGTGGTTGAACAAAAAGATCAAATACAGCGGTATCAATTACTGCTTCAATAAATCCAACTGGAATGATTATTGCTACTCCCCAAAGAAACACTTTTTGCATCAGTTTCATTGGTTCCTTTTCGCCTTTGTCCCGGCGCCAAAAATAATACAAAAGGGCAAATACCGGTAGCGTAGCTATGATTAGTATCAGGATGAAATTTTCCATAACTTAGAGTTCTGTCAGATAGTCCAGGGCTGTATTGAGTTGAATATCCTCACTTGAATCTACAGCACGAATATCCATTTCAACAACAATATCTGGCACAATTCCAACGCCATCAACGTTACGGTCATCTGGAGTGAACCACTTTGCAATAGTCAGCTTGAGGCTAGACCCATCCACAAGTTCATTTACAACTTGTACAGTTCCTTTACCAAAACTATCTTCACCCATAATTATGGCGCGCTCATGGTCTTGCAAAGCGCCTGTAACAATTTCAGAAGAAGAAGCAGAGCCTTCATCAATAAGCACAACTAGTGGCAAATCAGTCAATTGACCGCCTCCACTTGTATAATGGATTTCGTCTTCTGCTCCGCGGCTTCTAACAGTTAATGCTACAACTTGATCTTCAAAGAAGTGGTTAAGTACTTCAACAGAAGTATTCAAATAACCTCCTCCATTTAGTCTCAAATCCAAAATCATTGCATCCGCATCTTCCAGTAAAATCTCTCGCACTGCTGAAGCCAATTCTTTATCTGTATCATCTGAGAATCTGTAAAGCGCTAGGTTGGCGATTGTTTTGCCTTCGCTTTCAACAAAGGTTAGCTCAACGCTTGGCACATTGATATCATCCCTGGTGATTGTGATTTCCAAGGGCTCATCTGCTTCCTCACGCAAGATTGTTAAGGTAACTTCTGTTCCTTTTTCTCCGCGAATGTTGAGAACGGCTTCATGCAAACTCATTTCACTGCTTGGTTCTCCATCAATCAAGAAAATATGGTCATTTGGAAGTAATCCAGCAATTTCCGCAGGTGCTCCTTTGATTGGAGTTGAGATAGTGAGTCTTCCATCAAGAACGGTAAGTTCTGCGCCAATTCCAACTAATTCGCCAGTTAGATTTATGTTGAATTCCTCTGCCAAATCAGGATTTAGGAAAGTTGAATGCCTATCATCCAAGGCGCCAACCAATCCTTCAATTGCTCCCCAAACTAATTCTTCTTCATCTACAAATTCAATATCGTAATAGCGTTCTTGAATTGTATTCCAAACGCTCCAAAATTGATCCAAATCAATCTCCGCGGGTGTAGTGTTGTTTACTTCTGAAATAAATGGCTGGTCACTATTCATTGTGCTGTGCAAAAGCCAGCCGGAAACAAGTCCCAGAATTATCCCTGCAACCAATGTTTTCTTAGTGTTTTGTGTTCTATTCATAAGCTTTTTAATGTGGGAGCATTTTAGCGGAAAGGTTTGAATTATGTAAGAGTTTTGTAAGGTATAAGTGCGCTAACTTGATGGGGCTATTTTGTTCTTTGATTTTTTCGCGCTAATTCGCAGTTCAACCTTAGGAGGTTATTATGCTGCTTCGATCCATGTGGGCCATTTGGGTCCTAACTTTTCTGCTCGCCGGGTGCAAACCTAACTGGTGGGTGGAGCCCGTGGTGGATGCCTCGGGTGGTGGCTTTCAGTGGACTCTGCCTTTTCCTTCCGGGGAATACTGGCAGCTGACGCAAGGTCCAGGTGGCGGTAGCCATGTAAACTGGGGTTTCCAATATGGGGATGACAGCTTTGCTTTGGACTTCAGCCAGGCAGGCTGTGAGCCCTACGGCAAGGACGTCACTCCCATTGCACCTGGTCTGGTGATCAAGGTCTACAAGGATGGAGATGGGGATTCCGGCTACGGAAACTCCGTCCTCATCTTCCACAATAACGGCTACATCAGCCGCTACGGTCATCTGTCCGAACTCTTTGTGAGGGCAGGTGAACAAGTGGAAGTGGACGATGTCATCGGTCAGGTTGGGAACACAGGCTACGTCGTCGGATTCGCCTGTTCTGACTACCCTGGCACACACCTGCATCTGGTTCTCTACAAGAGCAATGTAGGGGTGGCATTTGATTCGCTTTCGGGCGTTTCAGACCTGGATGCCGGCTGCTGGTACTCAAGGGATGGTTTTGTCAGTTGCTCCGGAAACCCGGGCGACTACGAGGCCTCTGACCCGCAGGGCGGCGGCGGTGGTGATTTTGATCTCAGCTTGGTCACGGTGGACCCAAAAGAGGGCACCGAAGATCGCACTCACTTTGTGTGGGTAGCTGTGGTTGATAGTCCGAGTGAAAAACCGGAAGCCACGCTCTGGATTCACAATCCACTTCACAACGTGGACTACCCCTTCGCTATGGAGACGGAAAGTGAGGAGAGCCCCTGGGTCTTCACCTATCGCAAGTCTCTGCTGGACCCCGTGGATTATCCCTACTGGGTCGAGGTGGAAGGTGAGTCTGGCTACGTGGAGTCTGCCGAATCCACTGTTGAAGTACAGCCCGAATCCAGCCTGATTCCGGACTATCTGCTCTTCTTTGAAAGGGCGGATGATGGTGAGGCTGCGGAGGACTGGTTCAACTGGGAAGCCCTGTTCCGCTCAAGGGTGGACATGGATATGACGCTGAAGATTGTGAATCCGGAAGACGGATACGTCTACAGCTTCCCCATGGAGATGGACGAACTCCAAAGTGACTTCTGGATTGGAAGCTACGGGAAAACCCTGAGCGACCAGACCATCTATCCCTACTGGGTGCTGGGAAGCAATGCCTACGGCGTTGATACAAGCGAAGTCCACAGCGTGGAAGCCTACTGAACAGATGCCAGCTGATTCGTGCAAGCTTGGGCAACTGTCTGAGATCCGTGAATCGGCTGCGTAGAAGTCCATGCCTTCGGGTTTGGAGCACTGCATCTGACTTCCCGTCTACTTGGAAACTTGTGGACGGGAAGAACCTTATATCTTAAACTTAATTCGTATGAAAAAATTATTATTTATCTTTGCTCTTTTGAGCATTTTTGGGGCTTGTACTGTTAGTGAAAAGACGAGCCTGAACTTTGAAGATTATTCTTCTTGTTACGCGGCCACAGGTTTTGTGGAAGGCAGTAACGAGCCACTTGCATACCAGGGTGAAGATGGTTCTTTGATGGGTCAGTTTGAACTAGTTGGGCCAGTGCTCATTAGGCAAGAACAAGCTCCATTTAGGGAATCTGAAGAGTTGGTGGATGTAGTTTACTTAGATCCTGTGAACTATACTCGAGAAATGGGGATTTTATTATATGGCACCCCCCATAATAAAACATTAAAGGAAGAAGGGTTTTTCTTTAAGCTTGGCTTCATCAATGCAGATGAGGACTTGGAATCCTCCGCAGAAATTATAAATCCTGAAATCATTCTAGATGCTCTTGAGACAGGTGATTCTGTCACTCTTAATATGAATATTGTTAGCCAATTGGGCCACGGTGGTTATGAAGGGAGCGTGCTGCCTTGCGTGATTGTAGTGGATTAGTTTATTTGATAATTAAAATATATTATGCTAAAATATATACAATTCGATATAAAATCTTATATGCAAAAAATCGTATCTACGTCAGACGCCCAGAAGAAAATTGGCCAAATTTCTAAGACCATTGGTGAAGATTTCTACGTTGTCACCAGTCATGGTAGAGGGAAGATGGTGATTCTCCCTTACTTTGATGGTTGTGAAGAGCATATTGAGGAATACATGGAGGACTATGAAATGATGTCTAATAGAGATGTTCTTGTGGCTCGTTACAAAGAATCTTCTGAATCTGGAGAAAGCTCACTTGTCATATGATGAATACTTTTGTTTTCTCCAAAAAAGCTGTGAAGCGATTTTTAAACCTTCCTAAATCTGCCCAAACACGGATTCTAACTAAACTTGAGTCTTTGAAGGAATATCCAGATATTTTTCCTCTGATCAAACGTTTGCATCACTTTGAAGAAGTAAGCCATAGATTGCGAGTTGGCCCTTATCGATTACTATTGGAATTGAAAATACAAAATAAAGATAGAACTCGATTCTTAATTGTAGATGTTGGTGATAGGAGAGATGTTTATAGGTGACTTGACCAGATTTAGGGGTGAATGTATGGTTGGGCACATTATTTAATAACCTAGGATATGGTTGGGCAGGGAGAAAGTCTTGAAATAGTTGATTGGGTTGAGGTGCTTAATGCAAAAATGGAAGCAGTTTTTAAAGCCGGCACTAAATACCAAAGTGCATCTGAAAGTCTAATAGATTTCTGTGTAGAGCTAACCATTGATAGTAGAAGGGATCCTGCTAAGTATGGAGATGGGTCTCCTTTTCACATGGGGGATACGATTGAAGGAGCGTATCAGAGTTGTGTAAAAAAATATCGCCGAAGAGATCAATATTTGGAACACCTCCTTAAAAGAGAAATTGCAAGTGGATCTATAGATAAACTCTTGGTTGAAATGGCGCAAAGAGAAAGCTTAATGGTGAGGGAGGAGAGATGGAGTTTTAGGAAAGTTTTGAGAGCGGTATTTAAATTGGCGGCCTAAGGGTTCACTTATAACTTCTCCAATGGCGCAATGCTCAGTGCCAGCTTTTTTACGCCGGCTTTTTGGTCTTTGAAGGCGACTGTGACAATTCCGCCGGTGACGCTGATGACTACTCCTTCGCCAAAGCTGCGGTGGCGGACGCGGTCTCCGTCTGAGAGGTCCATGGTTTCTAGTGGGGTGATGTCCTCAGTTTCCATTGGTATTGGGCGGGCGCCGTAGTTGCTGGACTCTTGGGCTGGTTCTTGGCCGGCGATGTGCTCTTCCGGAATGTCCAGCAGGAATTGGGATGGGGCGTTTTGTTTGAATTCGCCAAAGAGCATGCGTTGGGCGGCGTATAACAGGTATAGGTGATCCATGGCGCGAGTGAGTCCTACGTACATTAGGCGGCGTTCTTCTTCCAGTTCTTGGGGTTCAAAAAGGCTGCGGGAGTGGGGGAAGATTCCTTCCTCCAGGCCGGTCATGAAGACGGTTGGGAATTCCAAGCCTTTGGCGCTGTGCAGGGTCATTAGGGTGACGGCGTTTTGCTCGTTTTCCAGGCTGTCTAAATCTGTGATTAGGGCGATTTCTTCCAGGAAGGTGGCGAGCGATTGGCCAGGTTCTAGGAGTTCGTATTTGTCTGCTACGGAGATGAGCTCCTGGATGTTTTGGAAGCGAGCCTCTCCTTCAGGGTTTTTGTCTTCTAAAAGAAAGTCCTTGTAGCCGGATTCTGTGATCACGTGTTTGAGTAGGCCGGCTGCTGCAAATTCTTGGTTTAGTTGGCGGAAATGGTTGATGAGTTTGGCGAATTTTTCTATGGCTGCGTGTTTGGCTGCGGAGAGTGCGGAAATTTCCTGCACACGTTCCATGGCACGGAAAACTGAGATGTCTTCATGCGTGGCAAAGGCGCGCAATGTTTCAATGGTCTTCAATCCAATTTTGCGCGTGGGAGTGTTGATTATTCGCAGTAAACTAACCGAGTCATCTGGGTTGTGGATAGTTTTGAGGTAGGCCACAATATCCTTGATCTCCTTGCGAAGATAGAACTTCACGTTGCCCACAATTTTGTATGGAATTCCGTGGCGCATAAAAGCTTCTTCCAAGGTCCGGGACTGGGCGTTTGTGCGGTAAAGCACGGCAAAGTCGCGGTAGTCTGGGCTTTCATGTTCGCGGAGGTGTTCGCTGATTGCCATTGTTACTTGCATGGCTTCGTCGCGTTCGTCGCGGGAGCGGAGGACTTGGAGTTTTGATCCGCCTTCCCGTTCTGTCCAAAGTTGTTTTTCTTTGCGATTGTTGTTGCGGGAAATTACGGCGTGAGCCACGTCCAAAATCACAGAAGTGCTGCGGTAGTTTTGCTCCAGAGTGATGCTGAGCGCTTCCGGATAATCTTTTTCAAAATCCAAAATGTTCTGCATGTTGGCTCCTCGCCAGGAGTAGATGCTCTGATCCGGATCTCCAATCACACAAATATTGCGGTACTTGGCCGCCAGCATTTTCACCAAAGTGTATTGCGCGTGGTTGGTATCCTGATACTCGTCTACGGAAATGTAGCGGTAGCGCTCCTGATAATAATCCAAAATGTCCGGCTGAGTTTCAAATAGCTGCACGGTCTTCATCAACAAGTCGTCAAAATCCAAAGCCTGGTTTTTTGCGAGCCGGTTCTGATACGGCCCATAAAGTTCCGCCACTTTCTCCGTGAAATAATTGTGCACGCGGGATTGATATTCTTCATGCGTCATAAGTTGGTTTTTGGCCTGAGAAATATGCGCCAAAACCGCCTTGGGATTCAGCTGCTTTTCATTGATGTGGTGGTCTTTCATGATCTGTTTCATGAGCACAACTTGGTCATTTGTGTCATAAATTACAAAGCGGTTTTCATAGCCCAAAAGGTGAATATATTTGCGCAGAATTTGCGCACAAATTGAGTGAAAAGTTCCAACTGTTGGGAGCTCGCTGATATCTTCGCCGCCAAGCAGACTGATGATCCGCTGCTTCATTTCATTGGCCGCTTTATTGGTGAAAGTCACCGCCAAAATGTTCCACGGCGCCACATGTTTTTCCTTAATCAAATAGGCCACGCGGTGGGTGAGTGCACGAGTTTTCCCAGATCCAGCACCCGCCACAATAAGCACCGGGCCTTCCGTTGCAAGCACGGCTTCCTGCTGTTTTTCATTAAGGCTGCTAACTAAATCTGTCATGGAGAAATCTAAGGAGGTCCATGATAGCAGAGCGAGACTCTTGAACAAAGCCAAGACTAAAAACTATGCTGCATTAGCCCATGGCCCCTGTGCATTTGCGTCATCCTCATAAGTCTCAATTTCAGCAGGTAAATCTGAAAGATTTAGTGCGTGATCTGCAAATTCACCCCTTAGTTTGCCCAACCTTTCTTGTAAGTCTTCAGCCGCCTCTGGCGGTAATTCAACATCTTCTAGACCCATTTCAAGTTTCTCTGCATATTCTGCTCCTGTGACGTCTATTTTTGCTATTTTTGCCATGTTTGAATGTTAAACAATAACTAAATATATTATACTCTAATTATGTGCTTGCGTCAATTTTTGGGCGATTTGTCAAGGGGGCTACAGGGTTATACTGACTTTTGAACTCGCTTGCGGATTTTACATATAAAATACGTAAAAATGACCAGTGGTTTGAAAACACATTTGTGCCCGGGCACAAATTCAGGCATCTTTTGTATAACGTCACGCCACACACGCCCATGCCAACCTCTGCCAAATGGATTATTGCTGCTTTTGCCCTAGTGGGGGCCATTGCGCAGTTTTCTGTGATGATGGATTCGGCGGCTTTGCAAACGGATTTGCTTCAAGTGGAGGAGAATGTGAGCCAGGAATTTCAGCTGGAATTGGTGGATGATTATGAGGCCGGGCGAATCAAGTACGGCACGCAGGCGGAGCTTTACCGTTTTTCCTTAAAAGCGAATGGGCCATATACGCTTCGCTATTTGACGTTTGCGGCGGAATCCAATGCTTTGCAGGGGGACGCGCTGCGTGGGCATGTGGAAATTTATGAAGTTATCAAAGGCAAAGTGGATTACACGGAGCCAGTTGGGCGAGGGGAGAAATGGGCAGACGACGAACTGCGGGTTCGCTTATTTTCACCTGAAAATGGACCATATTTGGGGGAAAAGGGGACTCAAGAATTTTTGGTGACAGGCACGGTTTTAAAAGATCCAAAGTCTGCGGAAGTGGCCACGCTGGAGGTGTGGATTCCAGAAGAACCCGCCATGGATTGGGCGTGGCTAGAGGGCCATTTGGAGGGATCGTGGTTGAGTGTGGAGGAGTGGAATGGCTTGCAATAGCCCTTTCTGGACCCTTGAAAAAAAGGCTGTTTTTTGCTATAATGTTAGGAAACAAAAATAAATATTAACCCGTTTCACGTATGGCACACTTAAAAAAATATCTCGCACTAGGTCTTGTGACCTTGATGTTGAGCACGCTGGGGACAAGCCTGGCATTTGCGGACGACGTTCCGCCATCTGATGTTGAAGGACTCGCTGCATTCCCTGGGGATGGGCAAGTGACTTTAAGTTGGGATCCAGCCACCGATGACACAGCAGTTACGGGTTACTCTGTGTATTACGGGCTTACTTCTGTAAGTGAAAATGGCGGGTCTTATACTTTTGGTTCAACGGATGCTGGAGATACTACTTCTTATATAGTAGAAAATCTTTCAAATGATGTGACTTACTATTTTGCTGCAACAGCCTACGATGCAGACGGAAATGAGTCTGAATTCTACTCTTTTGAGGTAGAGGCTACTCCAGAAACTTCTGAAGTAGGGGACTTTACTGAGCCTACTGTATCTAGCGCAACTGCTATGACCAGCACACTTGTTGAGTTGACTTTCTCTGAGGAAGTTGAGCTTCCAGTGGATGGATCTACAGCAATTAGCATTGAATCTACAGACGGAGATGCTCTTGAAGTAGTGGATGCATATGTTAGCGAAGACGCAACAGTTGTGTTCGTTGTAACTGAAGAACAAGAAGCTGAAACAGACTACCTTCTTACTGCGGGAATTGAGATCATGGATCTTAATGGAAACCCAGTTGTAAGTGGAACATCTGATACGGCTCTATTTACGGGGAGCGCGGTGCTCGCTGAGGAAGTTGAAGATGATGAAGAACCGGTTGTAGATGAAGAAGCTCCAGACTTGGATGCTACTCCTGCTGATGGTTTTGTACTTGATGAAGTTGAGGCTACAGAGGTTGATGAGTTAGTTCTTACTTTCTCTGAAGATGTGATGGATGCGGCTCCTGAAGCATTTACTATCCAACTTTTGGAAGATGCTTCTGTTGAAGTTATTGTCCTTGCTGTGAGCATTGATGAAGATGATGCCACAAAGCTGACTCTTGTAACTGAAGAAATGGATGCCGGATTCGACTACGTTGTAACAGTGGATGAGACAGTTCTAAATGAACTAAGTCTTTCACTTTCTAGCGAAGGATCTGACATGGAATTCACGGCTCCTTTACTGGACCTTGCTGACCTAATTGCTCCTGAAGATATCACTAATTTGCTAGCAAGTTTGAGCGGAGATGAATCTGTTCTTCTTTCTTGGACTGCCAGCGAAGATACTGCCGGAGACTTGGCTGAATATCTTATATATCAAAGCTTTGACGGTACCTCATTTGGGGACGCGGTTGAGGTTGCAATGGAACTTACTGAGTACGAAGCTGATGGTCTTACTCCAGGTGAAACATACACATTCAAGGTAACTGCCATGGATGAAAATGGAAATGAATCTGATGGTGAAATGACTACAGTTACTCTTCCAGAAACTGGTCCTGGACTTCTAGTCCTTGGTGGCCTCTCCATGCTTGGTGCTGGAGTTGCAACACGAAGGCGTAAGAGAAAGGATGAGTTCTAAATAGAATTTCAAATTAAGAAAGGCCCTCCGGAAGGAGGGTCTTTTTTGGTTCTTGTTTTTGCTTACTCTTCGTCAATTATTTCAAGAGCCATTTTGTTCACTATTTCCTTTAGTTCTTCCATTGTTGTATCTGGATCTAATCCAAGCTGCTCAATCATATCCTTTCGTGCTGCTTCAGTAAGCACATCCATTACAGAGTCTGGATCTACATTTAATTCTTCAGCAAGGTCTTCTTTAAGAGTGTCAAATAAGTGGTCATTTAGTTTCCCCAAACTTTCTTCAAGTTCTGGGTCAATTTCTTGATGTTGTATGTCAGCTGCTTCAACAGATACTGCTGGTGCAACTTCTTTTTTACAGGCTCCAACAGTTAGTAGTGCTGCAAGGGCAAGATGGGATCTCATATTGTTTGGTTTAATATGTTAAGTTGGGGTTAATTAGAGCATATTGAGCGAAGAACGTCAAGTTAGTGACCTGAGTAAATGTAAGAAAAACGTCAGGGTTTTTTCGCTAGAATAGTGGAATGAAGATTTCGTTCTGGTTTATTATTTCTGTTTTGTTTGCCTTGAATGTGGCGATGGGGACTTCGCTGTTGCGGGTTAGTAGTGAGCTGGAGCTTCATGTTTTGGATGTGGGGCAGGGTGATGCAATCTTGATTATTACCCCGGAGCAGCATCATATTTTGGTGGATGGGGGGCCTGGACGCAGCGTTTTGAGTGAGATTGGGGAGGTGTTGCCGCATTTGTTTAATGAGATTGATTTGCTTGTTTTGACGCATCCGCATAGTGATCATATGGAAGGGCTGATTCCGGTTTTGGAAAGGTTTGAAGTAGGTGCGGTTTTGATGAGTGCGCCGGAGTATGGGAGTGAGGTTTATTCGGCATTTCTTGATGAGCTGGATGGGCGAGCTGTGTATTTTGCGGAGGCTGGGATGGATTTTGAATTGGGGAGTGTGAAGCTGGATGTGCTTTTCCCTTTTGAGAGTTTTACAGGTGAGGAATTGGGAAATATAAATAATGTTTCTCCAATAATCATGCTGGAATTTGAGGAGATTAGGATTTTGTTGACGGGGGATGCGGAGCAGGAAATTGAGGCTGAATTGTTGGATTTGGATGTGCGGGCGGATATTTTAAAAGCTGGGCATCATGGGAGCCGGACTAGCTCGTCTTTAGAGTTTTTGGAGGCGGTGAATCCGGAATTGCTTTTGATTTCTGCTGGTGTGGATAATTCTTATGACCATCCGCATCCGGAGACATTAGAAAAAGCTGCGGATTTGGATGTGCAGGTTTTGCGGACGGATTTGGAGGGGAGGATCTCCTTGATATTTGCGGATCAGGGCTGGCTTCGCTCAATTTTGGCGCCAAGGTTGCGGAGCTTTTCTTCCAAGCGTTCATAGCCGCGATCTGTGTAATTTATATCTGTTATTTCAGTTTCACCTTCAGCAATAAGTGCGGCGATTACCATTGCGGCACCGGCACGGATATCGCAACTGGCAATTGTGTGGGCTCGCAGGGGAGTTGGGCCTTTGATCAAGGCTTGGTGTGGATTGAGAATTTGAGTGTCTGCTCCCATTTTTTGGAGTTCCGCCAAGTAGTTGAGGCGTCCATCAAATAGGGTTTCATAAACTTTGCTTTCGCCTTCACACTGGGTGAGGAGAACGGCGAATGGGGCCTGAAGATCTGTTGGGAAACCTGGAAATACGGCTGTCTGGAGTTTTTCCACCGCATGCAGGCCATTGTGTTTGTGGATTTCTACTTTGTTTGGGTGCAGTGTGAATTTTGCTCCAACTTCTTCCAGTTTTTGCCAGAAGCTATCCAGTTGATCGGTTGGGCAGTTGTGAATTGTGACCTCGCCGTTTGTTAGAATTGCAGCGATTGCAAAGGTTCCGGCCTCCAGATAATCCGGGGTTATGCTGTATTCAGCGCCTTTTAATGGCTGACCACCGTGAACAATGAGTGTGTGAGTTCCAATCCCTTCAATCTTTGCGCCAAGGGCAACTAAGAAGTTGCAGAGGTCTTGGACGTGCGGCTCCATGGCGGCCCAGCGGATTTCGCTTGTGCCAGGAGTCATGACGGCCGCCATAATTGCATTTTCTGTGGCGGTTACGCTGGCCTCGGCCATGATGAATTTTGCAGGTTTGAGGCCATCAGTTTTTAGGTGAATATCTTCCGTACTTTCCACAATTTCTGCACCCAAAGAGGTGAGGGCATGCAAGTGCGCGTGGATGGATCGCTTTCCAAGTACACAACCGCCGGGAAAGGCGAGTGTTACTTCTTTGAAACGTCCCAAAAGTGGTCCTAAAATCAGGATGGAAGCGCGCATGTGTTTAACTTGCTCGTGTTTAATTGGGGCATCTTTAAGGTTCGCTGCATCAATTTTTACTGTTCCTTCATTGTAAGAAGCTTTAACACCAAGAGTTTCTAAAATCGCTAAAAAAGTGTGTACATCAGAAATATCTGGCACATTGTGCAGAATGCAGGGCTCAGTGCTGAGCAGAGTTGCCGCCAAGATTGGCAGGGTCGCATTCTTGGCTCCACCTATGGTGACATCACCATTGAGAGCATTTCCGCCTTGTACAATAAATCTGGGCATTTGTTGTTCTTAAGTGTGTAGTTTCTTGTATACATCTTTTCTGTGCCTTATGGAAATGATTATGACCCTAAGGACTTTGTCTTCCTTCCTGTAGATGACTCTATAACTTTGCAAGCGAATGCTATGATAACTGGAGAAGTCACCAAGAAGACGCTTCCCCAAATCTGGATTTTCTTTTAGTTTGTGAAGAAGGTTCAGGCATTTCCTTTGAATTTCTTTTGGTAGTTTATCTAGCTGCTTCTTTGCAGGTTTTGTAAGTAGAACTTTGTAACTCATGAAATAATGGAATCACAGATCATCTAGGTCTACCAATTCCCCTTTTTGGATTTCTTCTTCTGAGCGAAGAATATCTTTGATGGTATCAGGGTCGCTAAGCACCGCAATTGTTTCTTTGAGCGCATCAAAATCAGTTGTGGACATTATTACAACAGCCGGCTTCCCTTTCACGGTGACGGTGTAGGATTCGCCTTCATCAACTGCAGATTTGACTAGGTTAAGAAGGTTTTTGCGAGCCTCTGTGATGTTGAAAGTTTGCATATTAAAAGTGTACAGAAAAATGTACAGATTTGCAAGTTTGGTCTTTTTTGAGAGGGGACTTCCTCTGTGTGTAAAAATGTGGTATAATATATAGATTTAATCTATAAAACTCCCTCCACATGTACATGAAAAAATTACTTGCCGGAATGGCGACATTAATAATGTTGGCTGTTTCGCTGCTTAGTTTTGCACCGCTTTTGGCGAATGCAGACACACTTCCCGTCCCTGACGGTTACGTTGGCTCAATGAATATAAAAGTTTATTCACCGCTGACCACTGGCTTACGAGTTACAACTAGCCATTACTATTGGGATGCGGTTGGAGATTATGTGCAGGTGATCCATTATCCGGATGATCTGGATGGGGATTGTTACAATGATGGGATTGAGCTGTATGTGAATGGTTCGCTTGTTGCGCTTGATTATTCAAATTCTGGCGATTCTGTGGCTGTTTGTGCGGCAGATTATGCTATTGGACAGCAGCTTTATGTGTTGGACAATCTTGTGACTGTAAATGCGATTCAGGGTGGGATAAATGTGGCTGCACTCGCTGGGGGTTCAAATTCAAATTATTACACTACTGTTGAAACGCCTGCTGGTTGGGCTGAATGGGATATTTTGGCCAATATGGGGGCGGCTGATAGTGATGATGACGGTGTGAATGATGAAGAGGATAATTGTCCTAATGTGCAGGGAGCCCAGACAGATACGGATGGGGATGGAATTGGAGACCTTTGTGATGATGATGTTGATGGGGACAGCACTCCAGATGCTACGGATAATTGTCCATTAATCGCGAACTATGATCAGTATGATTATGATGGCGATGGAATGGGGGACCTTTGTGACGACGACCCTGACTCAAATGGTCAAGGTTGGGGGGATACGGATGATGTTGGAACTATTGATGATTGTGCGTGGCTAGACTGGAATGACTGGTGTATGCCAATTGGCGTTTATGCGCCGCAGGTGCAGGGTAGTGATGAAATGTGTGTGATGTGGGAACTCGGCGGGCCTCTTGAATGTTCAGATGCCAGTGATGGCTGTGTCTGGGTAGATTACTACGGCGACTGTGTAGATTACGATGTTTGGGCGCCTGCTTCACATGATCAATATGAAAGTTGTGTTGTGTACAGCGGGACTAGTCCTGGAGACATGGAATGTACGGATGGATATTTAGGTGGAGGGTTTTACTGTGAGGATGGGAATCCAAACCATTATAATGATTGGGGATTTGCTAGTTGTAACATCTGTTATAGCGAAGATGACAGTGTGGAGAATTTTGGCTGTGGAGATGAGACCTATGATGATGTAATTGGCTCTTACAGATATTACGTTGAGGACGATGGCCTAATGTGTACTTTGGCATATGACACAGATGGCATGGTTGATCATACTTATTGTGTTACTGAAATGAGTTGTTGGGCTGATGCCTGTGAAACAGAGAGGCATTATGAAGAATGGCTTTGTTATCAACATGAGAACAATTCTTGTGAAACCTGTTTTAATCAGGATAATTGGGAAGTAATCTATGACACCTGTGAAGTAGATAACGGTGATGATGAAGACGACGATGACGATGATGACCCAGACGAGCCAGATGATCCGGATGGTCCTTACACCGCGGAAGAAAATATCAGGTGGATGGAGGAATCTTTAAATGATTATGGCAGAGAGATGAATCGTCTTGACCACGTTATTGAAGATTACGAGCACAGAATTGAGGATTGGGAACGAGAGAGAGTGTGGTTTAAAGAAGATGGATGGAGTACATATACTTTGGACAATTTGTTGAATTCGCTTGAAGGTGATATTGGCTCAATGAGGAATCTGATGAGCAATATGGAGTCGTCAGAGGGTGAGTTTAATGCGGAGCTGTCATATATTAAAAATTACGTGGACAGTGCCGTGAATGATCATGACCCGTACTGGCTGATTGTAAACAAAGGTCAAACTTATGGGATGCAATTGGATATTTACAGAATGGATGTTGGCTTTTATGAAATGAATATGGGATTCCAGGAATGGAATTTTGAGCGAATGAGACTTGAAACTGAACTGGACGAATTTGATATAGATGTGCCTCGTGAAATTCAAGATGGCTTGGATGATGGGAAGGGAACGCAAATTGCTTCTCATAACGCATATGATGATTACCTTGATGTTGCGGATGAAGCGCTCGCTCTTATTGATTTGATAGATGGATATGATTTGGACCAAAGTGATGAGCTTTGGGATCTCTTTGGTGAGTTCTGGGATATGTGGGATGAGCTGCAGTGGGCTGCAGATGATTTCTGGCATACAATGGATGACCAATGGCGTATGTGGGATGTGTTTGAAGATGCATGGGAGCTGATTGGATTTGGACATGATATGGATTGGATTTATGAAGAGATTACGTGGATCCGTGAAGATGTGACTTTGGTTGAGAACGCTTTCTCAATTCTGCAAGGAAAAGCTACTGAGGCTTACATTGCTGGAGATATTGCTGATGTGCTGGAAATTGCACCTCTAGCTTATGAGATGCTAAATGAAATCGAGCAGAGCCTTGGAAACGTGGATAGTCCTGAAGAAATGGATGCTCTATGGGAAGACCTGAACGGATTGAGCGATTTTGTACAACCAAAGATTGATCATGTTGTGCAGTATATTTACAACCACGATTTGGATTTGAGTCCTTCTGAGTTGGATGTGATTAATCGCTTCCTTGAAATGGAAGATTGTAGTGATTATGGATGTGGTGATAGAGAAGATGATCGTTATAAAGATCGTCTAAAAGATGCATACAATGAAGATATTGCTTTCATGTTAGGTGAATATATTACTGACGACATGGTGAACAGTTTGATTCAAGAAATTACAGCTTCCGTGATGGATGCTGTGGCACAATTTGTTGAGGATGAACTGGCTGATAGGATCATGAACGCGGTTGTGGGTAATATGGAATTGTTCACCTTAGATAAATGGGGAGATAATTTTGCAAATGATCTGCTTAACAATGGTAACCGAGTGTTTGAGCAGATGTCTGTGGTAAGTTTTGGCCAAGCAAATAGTGACAAACCTTTGATGGATGATTTGGAAGATCTGCATGATATGTTTACGGAAATGCCAATGCCAGAAGAAGAGCTGGCTGGTGAAGTTGCTGACTATTGGAAAGATGCAGCCACTGTTGTGAGTGCAAATCCTTCTACTGAGGAGCTTCAAACGCTAATCAGTGAGGGGACAGACCTTTTGGAAGAAGCGACTGCAGCCAAGTATGAAGCTAACTTAGGATATACAGATGTTCCTGGTCCTTTTGATGAGGGATACGATGACAGTTGGTTTGCTGAAGCCGTAATAGAAGGTGCGGGTGAAAGATGGGAAGGATACAAAGATGTTGATGGAAATCTGACTTATGAATATGGTGCATCTGATACTGCACTGCGTGCTGAAGTTTTGAAGATGATGTTGGCTTCGCTTGGGCATACAGAAAGTGGTAGTGGAGCAAACTGGTGGAGTGGATGGGAAAACCGTGGTGCTGAGCTTGGCTTGAGCATTGTTGATTTGGATCTTACTCAGTCAATAACTCGTGGGGAAACTTTCCGCTTGCTTGCTGAGCTTGGAAGTTTTGAGCTTGGAACATACCAAGGATACTTCCCAGACGTATCTGTTTTGGATGATTATGCTCCAGTTGAAGCACTTTATATTGATGGAATTGTGACTGGTGATGGTGCAACTGGTGAGGCGCGACTTAGCGGCTTGTTGAATCGTGCTGAAGTTGCTGCCTTGGTAAAACGAGTAGTTGACTTCAAGGAAGGACAAGCCTTCTTGGAAGGAGATTTTGCCGCTTACAATGAAGTCGAAGATCCAAAAAATCCTTTCTCTGATTTCTGGGTTGGACTGAGCCGACTATTGAGCCAGTTAGTGCCAGCGAATATGTTTAGGTAGAAATATTTAAATAGGGGTGAAAAGCATTTGCCTTCACCCCTATTTTAGCTATAATCGCTTGGCTAGGAACCGGGGGTCGGTACCGAAGCGGTCAAACGGAGGTGACTGTAAATCATCTGTCTCAGACTTCGGGGGTTCGAATCCCTCCCGGCCCACCATTACGCGACTTGTCGCGGTTTGAAAAATCGAGCCACCTTAGCTCAGTTGGTAGAGCAACGGATTTGTAACCCGTAGGTCACCAGTTCGACTCTGGTAGGTGGCTCCATTTCCTTTTTGGGGTACAATGCGCACATGAATATCCAGGAAGACCACTCGCTGTCACAATATGGCACCTATCAGATAGGTGGGCTGGCTGATTTTTTTGTGGAGGCCAGTAGTGTGGAGGAGGTTCAGGAGGCGCTGGATTGGGCGCTTGAGGGGGATTTGCCTTATTTTGTGTTTGGTGGGGGGAGCAATCTTTTGTTTGATGATGCGGGGTTTCGTGGCCTGGTGATACGTGTGCGCGCGCACAAATTGGAAGTTGAGGGAAATCAGATTCATGCAGATGCTGGGGTGATGGCTGGAGCGCTTGTTAAAGCGGCTTTGGAGAGTGGATTAACAGGTTTGGAGGCATGGAATGGGCTGCCTGGAACGGTTGGAGGCGCAATATATGGAAACGCGGGATGTTTTGGAGTGGAGACGGTGGATGTTTTGAAGGAGGCGGATGTGTTTTTACCTGGCGAGGGGGTGAAAACTTTGACGGTGGATGACTTGGATTATGATTACAGGACCTCCAAATTGAAAAATATTCCGGGAGTTGTGGTTTTAGGGGGTACCTTTAAGTTGAAGGAAGGAGATGCAGGTGAAATTGCGGAGAATATGAAGGAAATCGCTCGCTCAAGGATACAAAAGCAGCCGCCTGGGCTCAGCACGGGATCCTATTTTAAGAATCCAATTGGGGATAAAAGTGCGGGATGGCTGATTGATCAATGTGGTTTGAAGGGAGAAAAGCTGGGAGGGGCCATGATTTCTGAGCATCATGCAAACTTTTTTGTGAATGCTGGCGGGGCCACGGCTCAAGATGTGCTGGATTTGGAAGAATTGGTTCGCGGAAAAGTGAAGGAGAAGTTTGGAATTGAGCTGGAGAGGGAGGTCATTTTTGTGCCTGCACGGCCCTTGTGATTTCAATCAATTGATGCTATAATAAAATGATGGTATATTAATCAGCGTACAAATAACCCCACGCCAAATGAAAGCAATTGCTCAGTCAAGAATTCTAAAAGAAACTCTGACCTTTACAGGTCTTATGGGAGTTGCCCTTTTGGCTTCTCTTCTAATTGGTGATGTTGCTTTTGCAGGTGGCTTAATTAGTCCTGATGATAATTTTGTTGGTGATGCGACTAATAATGAAGGAGACTTAAAAGCTATTGTTAAGACTATTCTGAACTTCTTCCTTGGATTCCTTGGATTTGTTGCAACTATCATGGTGATGTACGGAGGTCTCCTTTACGTAACTGGTGGTAATAATGATGAAAGCATTGCAAAAGCAAAGAAAATCATTATGTACGCAGTTGTAGGAATTCTAATCATTCTTGTGTCATTCGCTCTTATCAACACTATACTTGGTGCGGCGACTGGAGGAGCGATTGGTGCTTAAGTAAGCCTTCCATCTGTTCTGGTTCAACGCTGAGAATGATGCTGTTTTCCGTAACTTCAGATATGTCTTTGGTGGGGAAAAGGCGGCGGTCCCACTTGAAGCCCAACACACCTTTTGAGGTGGAGAAATTGATCACAGAGCTGGTTTGAGTATCTATTGTGAAGTCCTGGACTTTCCCAAAGCGCTTGCCTGATTTTGAGCGAACGCTTTTGGTATTTATAAAGCATCGTCTTAAACCAAAATCTTGGATTCGGAGGATTTCATATGGGGAAATCAAAACTTCTCTGCTGGCGACTTGAACGTGGTCGTGATTCCAATATTCAATGTCTACAGGCACTAGTACTCGAGAAATACCTACCAAAAAAGCAATGATTTGCCCGTTTTCTGGATTCATAAAGACTCCGTTTAGGCGGCCTAACGGCCGCTCGCTTTCAGTAAGAGTTACGGAGAGGCCTGACAGATTGGACCATGCTTGTTTCATCTTGGAAAGTTAGCCGTTTTATGGTATAATTATTAGATTTAACGCTAGAACTATGACAGTTACCGCACAGGACATAATTACACTCGCTCAGAATACTAAAGCTCTATCTGAAGAGCAAATAGGTCTGATTATGGCGATTGCGCCAGACCTGGGGGAAGAACAACTTCTTGTAATAAAAGAGAAGTTAGAGAAAATCCAGGAAGAGGAATTGAACATGCTCAAAGGAGAAGTTCACGTTTTGAAAAAAGCGGCCTCTCTGCAGCAAGAATTTCTTGCTGATAAAGCACGAACTAAACGTGAAACTGCGGAATCTTCTTCAAGAGAAGAGGAAGCAGAAGTAGCAGAATCATTAATCAGTAACCTTTAAAATATGCAAGAATCTTTACAACCAAGCACGGCTCTAAAAGGGAGGCTTGAAGAAATCAATGCCTTGAGAACAGAAAAGGAATTGACTGAAGCTGAATTGAACAAACTCGCAGAAGAATATCCTGAAGAAATGGATGAATTGGCAAGCCATTTGGATGAAAAAGATGTTTTGGGAGTGGAAACTCCAGAGCTACAATCTGCTCTTGCTCAGTTGGACGTTTATCTTGCTGATTTCGTCACGGATGCTGCAGAAAAACTTGCTCATGATCAGAAAGAAGCAAGAATGGGAGTTAGAATTGATGAATGGAAAGAGTCTATGCCTGAACTCACTGGTAACCCAACTTTATTTAGGGGGGTGATGCAAGGAATTGTTGATGGGGATATTGATGTTCGCAGTTGGTATGAAACTCATGATTTTGAAGATGCAAAATTTGCAGGAGAATTACTGGGATATGGATCTTTTGATGCCTACCAGACTGCCATTAAGGAAGATCCAGAGATGTGGAAAAAGGTGCTTGGCGGAACTGCAGACGGTTCGCACAGTTATCTTTTTGGTGCGATAAAGAAACACTATAATTATGTGCTTAAGTCCTATGAAGCCAAACCAAAAGCAACTGATGTTGAGCTTGAGGCTGGAAATGATGAAGGATTTGCAAAGGCTCTTAAGAATAGTAGAACTCTTTGGGAGAATTCTGGAAAATCTTCAAATAAAGATTTTGTATTCTATATGAAATTTCAAACTGGAGCGCAAAAAGAAGCATATGACCAACTAGCCAATTTATCTCCGGAGACTGATCAAAATCAGTTGAGAGGAGACCTAACGGGCTTCTATGATGAATGGGTGGAGCTGGGCAAACCTATGCCTAATGAGACAGCTAGTGATGATTATGATCTCGGTACTTCACCGGAATCAGTGGATGATGAGTTTGTTGGACCAAGGCTAGAGGATGCTGGTGCACCCGAAGTTGTTGGCCAACCAGTGCCAGATCAGCCTGGTGTTGAACCAACACCACCATTGCCACCTACAGCGCCTACAACACCTGATGCGGTAATTGCTCCTGCGGTAGCTGCTGCTCCTGCAGTGCCTGAAGCTCCTGTAGCACCTGCTGATGATGTTGTTGCGGCTGCTCCGGCTAGTACGGTAACTCCTGAGGTACTAGAAAAAGCCGTGAAAGAGGCGCCGCAAGTTGCTGCTGTTGGTACAGAATATGTGTCTGGTGAGGTTAAAGCAAAGGAATTTGCACCAGAAGATATCACTAGAAGAACTACTAAAGAGTTTGCAAATGAACTTCAAGAAATATGGGAAAAGACATATGGACAAAAGAAGGGATTCAAAAAAATGTTTAGGAAATTTAAGAAGGCATATCCTGCCGCAGAGAATTTTGCTCTTCATACACTTGAAATGAAGGGTGGCGATTTGACTCTCATGGTAGCTGCTAAACTTAAGGCGGAAGAACCTGTACATTACTTTCAATATTCTGTTCCTGCCCTTAATGGCGAACAGAAAGCATATGAAGAATTGTTTGGTGAAATGAGTAGGGTTGGAGATATGATTCCATCTGATCAATTACCTGGCAAAACCGGTGTGGCTCCTGTCATAAACAGCAAGAACGTTGCAGAGAATGGTGGGGACGATAACGATAATGATGGAATTGCTGACATTAGCTAATTATGGCACACGAATCTTCATCACGCGGTGAACATCTACAAGATGTTGATAATAAGCAAGCTATGGAATGGATAGGGAATCTTCCTGAAGTGGTTTGGGATCCAAATTTTATTGCTTACTATGAAAAAGCAGATCCAGAGGCGGCTAAACGCTTTATGGAGGTTCGCAATAAAAAAGCTATGGCTAAGGAAGCCACTACCTGGAGCAATGCAGAAATGACTAAGCTTGCTGTAGTGGTGGATGATTTGATGAAAACTGTGAAAGAAAATGTATTAGATTTGAGCCCAAAATCTGACTTGAGAATTGAGGCAGGGTTAGTTGGTGATGCAATTAATCTAACTGCAATGGGTCTTGGAGGGGTACGCTTTTTGCAGGATGATGAAGGCGTTTTCAGATTTATTGGTGCTAACCTTTATCCAGATATGCCGGAACTTGAGTTTAGTAATCTCGAAGCCTTTGAAGGCCCTGATGCTAAGAAAGTTGTGGAACAAGTTAGTAAGCAAATTGGGGATATATATAATCAATATGAGGAACTTGCTGTTGCTGAAAATGCAGAGCGAGAAGTTGAAAGTGAGGCTGACTTTCGTCTGAAATTAGCTGAAAATCCTGACCTGTATACCCAGATTTCAAAAAACAAGAAGGGGAACTCTGTTGTGAATATTAGCCTCCCAACTGATGGAGATCTTCAATATAGTCGGATTCAGCATTTTGTTGGGCCAGGTGAAAATCTGCCCTATTCCATACCTGAAGAAAAGCTGGGTTATACTAAGGTGATGGCGAATGGTATTAGTTATTCTTGGCAAGATAAAACGTGGAAAGATAAGAGTGGACAGAGGCTACTTGTTTATGATGGAACAGTGATTGAAGTGATTGATAGTCCTGACCAAAGAATAATCAGTTAAGTCTAATTGACCGGATCCGCGCTTTTACCTATACTCCAGTTCGTCGTCGGGGTTTAGCGCAGTTGGCTAGCGCGCTCGCTTTGGGAGCGAGAGGTCACAGGTTCGAGTCCTGTAACCCCGACCATTTGAAAAACGGCTCCGCAACAGTGGAGGCGGTTTTTAAACTGTTTGATTATTCAGGGCGAGAACCGTAGGTTCGATGCTGGCTAGGAACGAGTGTGGCGAAATGGGGGCGCCCCCATTTCCATTACCGAGTGACGACGACAGTAAAACATTTGGGCCCGGGCCCAAATGGATAGTCCTGTAACCCCGACCAGTTTGACTGATCAATTGATGAATTAGTAAAGATGAACACAGTTTAACTGATCTTATGTTGTGGTATTTTCTCATCATATAAAATATTTTTATGAAATACGTTTGGAAGGATGAATATATTGTTGGGATTGAGGAGATCGATACTCAACACAAGCATTTTTTTGAAATATTCGATGAATTGGATGAGTTGTTGAAAAATTATTCTGACGAGAATGAAGAGTCATTGATTTTCGCCAGTGATAAACTGCTTAACTATGCCCTTTATCATTTTTCTACGGAGGAAGTTTATTTGGAGAAGTGTGCTTGTCCAGCAGCTCAGGAGCATATTAGCAGTCACGACACATATAGGGAGAAAATGCAGATTTTGAGGGACAATATTAGAAAGCCGAATAAGATCGAGGGTTTTAAAGCTATACAAGATTTTGCAGAGAAATACTTGATTAAACACATCGTGAATGTGCATGAGAAATACGCCGACTGTTTTAAGAAGTGTCAGTCGTGAGGATAGACGCTAGGTTGACTGTACGGTCTATATGCATCATAATCTATTCTTAATAATTAAGAATTTTCATGTCAGAACCTGAAGGGTTTACGAATAAGAATGAAGCGCCAGTGGCAGCTGGGACTGCTTTAAAAAAGCTGCGAGCTGAATTTGATGGTTTGGCGACTCCAATTGAAACATTGAAGAGGGCAGCTCGTTGTGTGAAGGAGATAGAGGCTCTTTTGGCTGATGGTCAGCATTTGTGTGGGTTTGATGGGGAATATTCTGGGCTTCTTCAAATGATTGATAACTGTTTAAAAGATGAAGCCCCTCTTATTGAAGCTGGACAAAAAGAGTTAAAGAATAAATCTAATCTATTCATGTATTTGTTCCATGTGCTTGATCAAAGAGCAGGAAAAGATTTAAAAAATACGCCTGACCCTAAGACTGGTTTGGTAATACCCTCTAATGTTCGGTGGTTTGTGGACGCAATGGGTGGCATAGAGGGGGGGGAATAAGCTAAACTATAGGCATGAAAGTTTTTCTCGTTCGCCATGGGAAGGCTGAGGCCGTAGAAATTGACCCTGAAAAGGGGCTTTCTCAAGATGGGCGAAAGGGTGTTGGGCAGTTGGCGAATTTGTTGAGGGAAGAAGAAGTGGACAGAATTTTCCATAGTGGAAAGTTGAGGGCTGAGCAAACTGCGGAGATTTTGGCGGAGGGCTTGGGTCTGGAGTCGCCAATGATGAAAACTGGGCTGAAGCCGAATGATGATGCTCAAGCAATTGCTGATGATTTGGAATTTGAGGATGAAAATGTGATGCTGGTGGGGCATCTGCCATTTGTGGATGTGTTGGCGAATTTGCTTTTGCCCGGGAATGACAAAGATCCTTTTAGTATTCCAACGGCTACTGCTATAATCCTGGAGAACAGGGAGGGCGAGTGGCATTTGGATGCACTGCTCTCGCCAAATCTTTAATCCTGCCTATGAAAAAATTTAATCCTACAATTTGGAAAAAGACCGGATTGGCTGTGGCCATAATTATTATGCTGAATGTGTTTTTTAATGTGGGCTTGGATACTTTTTATGATGCGCCGCAATATGATGATTTTTGTGAGGAAGAGATGAGGGCTAAGCCTTTAAGAGATGTTGAATCTTGTGATTCGTCTGGTGGTGAATGGGTTGAGGATGGGGAATACAGCTATTGTGATAGCTATGACAACACTTGCTATGAAGAATTGGATGTAGCTCAAGCTGCCTATAATGAAATTGCATTTATTGTGCTAACCATCCTGGGGACCTTGAGTATTGTCTTTGGACTTTATACAAAGATGCCCATGGCAGTAGCGCACGGATTTGTTTATGGTGGAACGCTGTCCATGATCATCGGTTCCATGCGTTATTGGAGCGACATGGAGCACTATTTGCAGTTCATAGTTAGTGGAATTGCACTAATTATTCTGATCCTCTTGGGCGTCAAAAAGCTCAAAGACTGATGCGTCTGTGGGGCTATCTATCTCATTTTTGATCTCCTGCATTAGGGGTGGAACAAAAATCAGATATCCAATACCTCCAACAATGAATGTGAGGAGTAATCTTTTGATCATCGGTTTAGGAGTTTATAGGTTTTGGCGAGCATCACCTTTTCTTCCTCTGGCTTATGATGATCATAGCCGAGCAGGTGAAGCACACCGTGGGCGAAGAGGAATTTTAATTCTTCTTCCAAAGATTGGTTTAAGTCTAGCGCTTGTTCCTTTGCTCGGTCCAGTGAGATGACAATTTGTCCAAGATTTTCTTTGTCTTCAAATGGGAAGGAAAGTACGTCCGTGGGTGCATCTTTGCCTCTGTATTTTTTGTTTAGGACTTGGATAGTTTGGTTGTCCGTTATTAATAATTCCACTTGGTTTTGACTTATGTCTTCATGGACAGTGGGTAGGCGCTCCAAGATTCGCTCAAAAAGGCTAGGCTCTGCATCTATTTCGACTTCCTTTGTGTAGATAAGTTTCATGGAAATGAGTGGACAAATATAAACCGAGTATAATTTATAGGGGTAGGCAAGGTAAAGCTATAGTCAATGTGGACATGGCATGATAAGGTTCAAGTAGACATCCTCTAGCCCACGCCAACATGACCGCAAAAACACCTAAGTTCACAGTATCCCGCAAACAAGCTGCGGAAATTTTGGAAGTATCTACTCGCACAATTGATAGATACATCCGGGATAAAAAATTTGCTGCCCGCAAAAAGGGTGGGAATATTATGTTGAATGAAGAGGAGCTTAGCAATTTCCGTGTAGCTAAATTCCAAAGCATGCATGGGGCGTCTCCAAGTGGGCCTGGACGAGTGCACCGTCATGTAGACAGCGTGGCGCCAAAAGCACAAACTATTTTGGATGCAGACACTGGACAAATTGAGGAGAAAGTTGCTGCTGCGCCTGCGCAAAAAGCAATCGCAAAAACTGGAGCTAGGGAAGAAGTATTTGAAGAATTATATGATCTTTCACGCAGAGAAATCCGTGAATACCACAACAAGTTGGAGGCGTCTAACTACAGACTTGGACAAATTGAAACTCAGCTGAAACACTCTGTGCCTCTTCTTGAGCACCAAGAAACAAAAGATATCTTGGACGAACAAGAATCCATTGTTAAAGGCAAGGTTAAGAGACAATCTGAAGCAATTGATTTACTTGAACAGGAAGTTCGCGGGGAACGCCTAAACAAGAATGTCTACATTGGACTTCTATTTGGTCTCCTAGCATTGCAGCCATTGGTATGGTTGTTGTTGCAAGGTTAAAGTCGCTTCTGGATTAGTCCGATAAAGATACCCAGCATTAGGAAGCCGAAGAAGGCTTCTGCCATGACGAGGATTTTTGCTATGAGGCTGACCGGAGATACGTCTCCAAACCCTACGGTTGTGAGGGTGATCATGGAGAAGTAGAAATAATCAAAAGGAGAGTCGCCGTTTGCAACGGTTCGCATGGCTTCATCAAGGAATGCGTCTGTGAGCCAATAAGCGAATCCCATTAGGATAATGAAGGAGAGCACTGTCATGGACCAACGGAAGAGATTGGTTCCGTAATCCGAGGT
>PJEL010000527.1_pt1 | contig 44959 bp, 65 predicted proteins | sample 1853271 | NCBI WGS metagenome assembly PJEL01 (sample SAMN08108733, study PRJNA415343) | Invertebrate metagenome, whole genome shotgun sequencing project. | host: Globobulimina | place: Sweden: Gullmar Fjord | collected 2015-08
GCATCGTTTAAAAAGGTTGGTAATACAATATTTTATTTGAACGACGACCGTGATGTGGTGAAGTTACAAAATCGTCAACCTGTGATTATTAGTAAAGCTATAGAAAAAACGTTGAAAAGTCTGTCTACTGTCGAAGATGCTATAGGAGATGAACTAAATATAGACGGGAGAAATTTCTATGTATTATCGTTTCCTACTGATAATATCACACGTGTGTATGACTGGGCGTTAGATAAGTGGTATACATGGGGATTTTGGAATTTATTACGTAATAACTACGACCGTTTCCCTATTGCTGGTATTACTCACGCTAAGGGTTGGGGACAGTGGGTAGGCGGTAGTCAACGTGCAGACGGGAAGATACTACATATATCGTTAGATCATACAGACGATTATGATAATGATATGAGATGGAAAGTTGTTACTGGTACTGATGATTACGGAAGTCCTAACGATAAAATTGGTAATCATGTGAAGTTACGTGCTAGGCGTGGTATAGGAACTGTCGGAGGTAATGATCCTCTTATAATGACTAGATTTCGTAATAATAAAGGGCCGTGGAGCGAAGAACAGCGCTATTCTATGGGTGATCCTGGTGAGGCTAATACAAAGATACATATTCCGTCTCCGGGTACGTTTAATAATCGTGAGTGGGAACTTACTTACACAGATGAGGGTGAGCATGTTATCGCATCTGGTACTGAGCATGTAGAGGTATTAACCCAATGACACAGTCTATACAACCACCTGTAACACGTAATCCTAGCATAGAGGAACTAGAGCAGTGGCGTATAGCTGTTACTGACGAGCTGGAAACTTTACGTAAACTGTGGTCATTTAATATTCCTGGTGCGTATAGACCTCAAAGCGGTACAGCATCCGCGCCTGTTACGGATAGAATTGTAGAAGGGGACTCTTCTGTTGAAGTTGTTGATCTAGGAGCAGGTACTGTTGTAGTTACAATAGACGGGACTACTAGAGGCACGTTTTCTATTAACGGGCTTGTGCTAGAACCCGAGTTGATAATAAATGATGATGCGGTGCTAGCCCCTCTACGTATAACAGAGCGTGATACTGCTCCTAGTAGTCCGTCTGCGCACTCGTTATACATTGACGATGGTAGTAATACCGATTCTGGTGAACCTGGGTGGCGTAGGTGGACAGGGACATCGTGGGAAGATATTAACGAGTTTATACGTACTGTTAGCACCGATCACTTTGATGTTACTAGTAATAAACTAGATTTTTCTACTGGTCAAGATACCAATAATCATGTGTGGCAGTGTTCATTTTTAGAACAAATAGACTTTACGGTATCATCTGCTGGAGGAGTGATAACAGGATCACTAGAGAAAGAAACTACTGGTGATCTTACTATGTATTTCTCGGACGAGTTTACTACTCTTGACTGTACTCCTGCATGCACTATTGTCCTTACTGCCGGTACTGACACAGTTCCGGTAACTAATTTTGTTTATATACCTCAATCTACGAAAGTTCTTACGGTTAGCACATCCGATTGGCCTTCTGGTGTAGAGCATATACGAGTAGCAAATGTAATATTACGGTCAGCCGCGACTACTCAAACGGACGGGGCGTTAGGTAATCGTAATTGGAACGACTTTTCCTTTGGTATAGATGATCCTCGAGGACATGGTCTGCATATAGCAGAAAGACTACGTCAAGAACACTCTGCATGGAAATCTGGTACAGCATTGACTGTTACAGGATCAGGCACAGGTACGGTTACTCTTGATGTAACTACGGGTTTAGTTTACCAACTCCATAAACAAACATTTCCTGCTCTTGATATGGCTGGAGGAGATGACCTTCATATCGTAAATCAGTTTGGTAATAATTATCAAACTACTGCTGATATGGTTACAGATATTACTGATGATGCTACGGGTGCGGCTATAGGAGTTAATAGGTATTTTAATCTAGTCATATGGGGCGTGATTAATCGCACAGGAGAGACCTCGCATCTTATGTGTAATATTCCAGGAGGGGTTTACGTCTTACAAAACGACGCGGAGACTGACGTTCAAGGACATGATGTATTTGATATTCCGACGGATTTTAAAGGTCTAGGCTTTCTTATAGGGCGATTAACTTTTCGATTAACTGGAGCTGGTGCTACATGGACATTAATATCTGCATCCGATCTGCGAGGACTTACCCCGTCTCAAACTGCTGGATCAGGTATTGGAGTTAATATAACAGCCTTTGCCGATAACCAGTTTGAGGTGTTCGATGATGGTGATCTGACGAAAAAGCTTAATTTTGACCTATCAAGCGTTACAACTGGTAATACTCGTACACTTACTGTACCAGATTTTAGCGGTACGTTAGGAGCGTTTGACGGTGCGTCTGGGGGGCAGACATTAGTAGGCGGTACGGATTCGGGTGATGTTCTAACGTTACAGTCCAATTCTAGTAATGATGGGGTGGTAGAGTTAAGTGATGCTATTACATTACCGGGATCGATATCACCAGCAGAAATAACCGGTGATCAGGATGACTATGATCCAACGGGTCTTTCAGGGGCTACAGTGTTACGTTTGTCGTCTGACAGTAACAGGGCTATTACGGGATTGGCAGGTGGGATAGATGGTCGCATAGTGATTATTTACAACGTCGGAGCACAGAAGTTTCGATTCACTAATGAAGACGCTGCTAGTACTGCTGCTAATCGTTTCTCTTTCGTAAACACTCGTAGCGTAATGGTGTTTCCTAATGACGGAGTTATCTTTAGGTATGATGGTACTGAATCCCGTTGGCACACGATATCTAGGACACCGCCACTGTTCAATAAAGGGGATTTGTTAGTTGGTACGGAAAGCGGCCCTTTTGGATTACCTATTGGTTCAAACGATCAACTACTCACGGCTGATAGTGGCGAAGCGGCAGGTGTAAAATGGGCTTGGGATGTATTGGACGAGGACGACCTTGTATCGGATAGTGACACTTCTCTTGCAACCCAGCAATCTATTAAAGCTTATATTGATGCAGCAGCAACACCCCCCGGCGGGTCTGACACCCAAGTGCAATTCAATGACGGTGGATCATTCGGCGGAGATGCTGGGTTAGTCTATAATAAAGCCACCAACCTGTTATCAATAGTATCCGGCGGCCTTGACTTGGGCGAGGGAAATATAACCAATTGCGGGGATGTTTCGTTAGATACTATATCTGCCGATGGAACGGATATAGTGCTAAACGAGTCTGGTGCAGATGTTGACATCCGCGCGGAGTCCGTTGGACAAGTAAACGCCTTTTTTATTAGGGGGAGCGATGGCTTTGTAGGTATGAGAACCGACACGCCGTCACTATCTGGAAATGTATTAGAGTTTAAGGCTGATGTGAACGGCCCGGTACATAATGCGATGTATAATCCAAACGCGGGAAACCGCGCGTTAGCTAATTTTATACTAATAAATTCCGCGTTTACGTTAGCTGCATTACAGCAGTACGGTGGAAATTTTACTCCATCAGGAACCGCGCATGCTGACGGTACTCATTTTTTTAGTAACGGGTCTGGCGGGTTTTCCATCGAGTCTCGGCATAATGTAGCAGACTCAGGGCTTAGATTTTATACCGGAGCAACGGAGCAAGAGCGTATAAAAATATTTGCGGGCGGGTCTACCGTATTTAATCCCAACGGTGATAACGCAGCGACCACCGAAATAGTTGAAATAATGGGGTCGGCATCCCAGAGTGGTGCGTTATTACTCCTATCTGATGCGTCCGGCAATCACTATATAAATACTGGTGACGGACTTACGGGTAGTGAATTCCGGGGAAATGTTCAAAATGTTGATATAGATTTAGCATGGGAGGGCAGTTCCGATGCAGCATTATTTTTACTAGACGCTGGTAATAACCGCGCCAATATAGGAACTACGGCTTCTGGCGGCAAACTGCATGTAGATCAAAACTCCGCCTCCGCCGCTATCCCCGTACTGGTACTTGACCAGGGGGATATAGACGACCAGTTTATAAACTTTATTGGCACCAGCGCCGCCGATGGTTCGCGGAGTATTTCCAGTGACACAACCGAGGACTCCGCCAAGTTCGGAGCTGTTAGAATAGAGATTAACGGTGTTACTAAATGGGTAAGAATTTATGATGATGAATCGTAGGAAAGAGGAATTAATGTGGTAATAACAATAGACATAGACGACGGGATTGTTGATAATCTGGCCTCGGCGTTGGCCTATAGGTCCCGGATTGCAGATTCCGATTTGACGCTCAAGGATAATCCGGAAAGTAGGGAAGATTTTATTCGCCGCAAAGTTGTTTTCTACTTACAAGACTCTTATGATTCTAAGGTTCGTAGAGATGATAGAGACGGAGTAGAAAGTAGAATTGCTTCTTCCTTGGTTGGAGATAAAATAACAACATCTTAGGAGGATAACATGGCTCAGTATGAATTAACAGATGAGGAGGTAGGAAATTTAAAACAGGCTGTATATTGTTTAGTAGAGCAGACAGTAAGGAGAGACCCTCGTATACTACCGATTAGTAACATATTGATTATGAAACTTAGTCGTCCGGTAGTAAAAGAGTCCCCAAAAGCATCGTTAAAGAGTGAAAACAAGGTAAAAGATAATGCCGACAAAGACACGTAATTATTTTAACACTCAATTTCTGCCTGTGGATACAGCTCCTGTACAATTAGTATTGGCCCCAAATAAAATCACTAGTACTGTATTAAAAATATATTTGGTGAATACTGACGGTGCGGCTAGAACGTATACTTTTTGGATAGTAGCTTTAGGAGGTGACACTCCTAGTGGTACCAGTGTCACCACGTTTAAAAATCGGGTATCCATACCAGCTAACGAGAACGATGAGGTATTAGGGCCAATAGTACTAGAGTCTGGTATGACCTTATGGGGTGGAGCTAGTGTAGCAAATACTATAACAGTTGCAGGAACAGGTTACGATGAGGCGACGTGATAGTACGTACAGCAAGAGAGGACGAGCATAAAGAGCTAGTAAGTATGCTAAACAGCGCCGGAATTGTTAATGTCGGTGTAGGGTATAAAGAAAGTGAAACATTTGTAGCAGAGAATGACAGGGAGATTATTGGTATGTTTACTATATTACTACCTATCATATATAAGTATCCGGCATTAGTACATCTATTCGTCAGTAAACGTTTTCGTTGTAGTAACTTTGCGGTGAGCATAATAGGAAGATTAAAAGCGTTATGTTTATCTCGTGACTGGGATAAATTATTGATAGATTCGTCAGGAGATGATCGTGTGGATAATTTTACCAGAAGAAAATTTAACATAGAACAAGAAATTATAGGACGTCGGGGACACAGATACTTTTTAGCGAGGATAGCATAATGGGAGATTTAGCTGATTTCTTTAGCGATTCGACAACTGATCCGGAAACTGAGTTATTACAGGGTCAGACAAGAGCAGAAGAAGAGTTACGTATAGCACGGGCAGAACAGCGAGATTTACTTAATCCGTTTATCGATCCCGGGCAACGAGCAACCGGACGATTAGAGGAGTTTGCTGGAGCTGCACAACCGTTATCATTAGAAGCGTTAAGACAGTTAGGTGCCGAGGCTCTTGCACCGCCGGGATTATCACCTGGTGAACAGTTTCAGTTACAGGAGACTGAGCGCGGAATAGGAAGATTACAGTCAGCAAGGGGTAATATATTTTCAGGTAGGGCAGGGGAGGAATTGCTAGAACGAGGATCACAAACTATTGCGGCACAATCGGAACAAAGACGGTTACAGCAATTAGCTACGCTGTTACAAATCGCGCCGAATTTACAGGGACAATTAGCTGGTGGTGGGAGGCAGACAGCTCAGACGCTAGCCGGGTTAGAAGGTCAAATAGGTGGCGGGTTGGCTAATTTACAGTTTGGCGGGGCTACGCAGATCGCGGGACTGGCAGCAGCGAATCAAACATCGGCAAGTAACTTATTACAATTAGGTCAGACAGCGGCTCAGTTAGCGTCGACAGGAGCCCCTCCGGCAGGAAATACCGGCTCTGGCAGTGGTAGTGCCAGTAGTTCTAGTAGCTCTAGTAGCGGAGGTAACTAATGGCTAACGGGGTAAATGTTGGTGCTATAGCATCAGAAAGAAACAGGCAACAATTACAAGCTGTTAATCAGTTAACCGGTACGCTTAGTAATATAGCTGCAAGACAGCAACAAGGACAACAGTTTCAGCAAGCACAGGGACAGCAAGCGGGCCAGTTTCAACAGTCTTTGGAGCAAAGAGAACAACAAGCACTGGATCAATTAGGTATACAGCAACAACAGGTAGATGTACAAAGCCGGGCAGAAACACGTAAATCTCAGGAAGCGGAAGTTACTAAGCAGTTAAATTTGTTTAACGTGGGCGTTAAAACGTTTAAATCTCTTGGCACTGCTATAACTGATCCAGATCAGCGTGCGCAGTTAGCTGCTGGTATACTAAATCCAGCTAAAGCGTTAGCTCCGAACGACGCTGATATACAGGGTATTACAGTAGAAGATATAATGGGGAACTTTGAAGAGGCTCAAAAAATAAACACAGATATCGATAAGATGCTTACTTCTACCGCTTCATCTAGTGACATCCGTACAGCCGTTAAAAAACGGTTTAAAAACTTTAAGGATTTAGGGCAACGCGGGCCAGATGTTCTTAAACGTCTCGAATCGTTAGAAGGATTAGAGTCAGCTGAAAAGCGTACGGGCATTACAGCTACAGCTAAATCACAAGTACAAAGTGGTAAAGCTCCTACAATACAGAAACGTGTAGACGACGCTGGCACACCTAACGATCCGAAGGACGATGTGATAATAACGGAGCGCTTTATTAATGGTGAATTTGTAGAAGTATCACGTGCTCCACGATCCGTAACACAAAAAACACAGGAGCAATCAGGTAAATTTCGTGATATTTTACAGGCTAAAAAAGCTTTTAACGCTGATACTCGTGTTGTATCATTTCGCGAGACAGAAAAACGGGCTGATAATATTGAAACGGTATTAGGAGCTATAGATTTTGGACGTAAGGGAGACTCGTTATCATTTGATGATAGGTCTGTTTTAACCGACTTTGCTAAGATACTGGAGCCTAATGCTGTACGTAGATTTGAAGCTGAGTCGTTAGTAGCTAATCAGTCCTTCTTACAACGCGTTGGTAAATCGATTTCGAACTTTATACGTGGCGGTGAGTTAACAGTAGAATTGCGTCAAGATGTACAACGTGTTACACAGCTGCTTTTTGACGCGTCACAACAAAAGTTTTTAGAAGCAAAAAGAGAGTTTGATGCTTTAGCTACAGAAACAGGATTACCACAAAAGTTGATTACAACATTAGATACGCCAGTAGCCGATAAAAAAAGGTCTGAGAAAGTAAATAATTTCTTGCAAAAACACGGGATAAAATAATGGCTGAGTTATCGGAAATTGTACAAGATCCTGAATTTGGTGATTTAAGTAGCACAGAACAATTCAGCGTAATCTCCGCGTTTGATCCGAGCTTTAATGATCTATCAGACGAGGAAAAAACTACCGCTCTTAGTCGTATAACGGGTATAACTCCTACCGAATCTGCTGGACAACAAGCCGGCCCCACACGTGTACAAGCGGTGGAACAATCAAAGGAGCCGGCGTTAGAGTTTTTACGTCAGCAAGATACTATTGCTCGTCAACCGATAGAGGAAGTTCCGTTTGATGTGCGTAAAAGAGGAGCCGGTATTATACGTCCTGTAGTAGAAACCGCTGTATCACAGGTAGGTAGGGGTGTGGGAGGTGCTGTAGGAGGTGTTCTCGGTGGTACTGCTGGCGCGATTAAAGGGGCTATATCCGGTGACATTGCAGGGTTTGCGGTAGGCAGACAATTAGCTGATAAGGCGGATAGTATACTACGCGTGGAAAACCCTACACGACAGGGCGGGTTAGCGGAGGAGGTTATAACGGACAGCGTAGAGGGCGCTATATTATTGTATATCGGAGATTTAACTCTTAAAGGGTTATCGGCGTTCGGACGTAAGGCGTTAAAAAAGTCTGTACGCGAAATAGGTAACGAGCTGTCCGCGGTTAAAGAATCAGCTAATCGTTTAGGTATACAGTTATTACCGTCGGAAGAGCTCGGTACATTCGTATCACGAGATATAGAAAAGATATTTGCTAATTTTGTTACATCAGCGGGGGAGTTAGATAAGATACAACTCCCGCGTATACAGAAAATAGCTCAGTCAGTAAAGGCCGAGATAGAAAAAGTTCAAGGCGGTAAAGATGTAGTAAGACTTAATAACCTCATGGCCGATTTAAAGAAGGAAACTCAACGATTTATCGGCAGAAGATTAAAAACTAAAGGGGCTAATCTTAACGCGTTATCAGATAAGTTTATTAAACAGACACTGAAACTTCCTGAAATGGACTTCTTTGAGTTAGGTACTGTTACAGCCGAACGTATACAAGATAGATTTAATATCGGGCGAGGACTTGTTAATAAAGCTTATGGTAAGGCTACCGGATTATTACCGCAGGGCGAGGATACTATTGTAAAAGGTACTAAGACTCAAGAAATAATGCAAGAGTTACAGACTAAAGGATTTGATGTGGATAGACTAATAAAACTCTTATCTGATAATCGTGTCGCATCTGCTGTTCCTACGCAGGTAACTCCCGAAGCGTTTCAAGCGGCCCTGCAGAAAACAGGTAGCCCAGAAAGCGCGTTAGAATCCCTAAGCGGACTAGAGTTTACTTTCGGTACACTTAAAGATATGAAAACTAAAGCCGGTCAATTAGGATGGGGTAGAAAACCTGTTGGCACAGAGTTTCTGGGTGATATCAATACAAGGGATGTACGGAAATTGTATAACGCGATAGTAGATGATATGTCAAATGTAAAACTATCCAGCGGTGACGCGGTTGACGCATCGTTTCAGGATGCACTTACAGATGCTACCGCTCTTGCTAAATCTCATATTGATATGTTTGCGGGGAATAAAGTTATCACATCTTTGTTAAAGAAAAATCCTGATGACGCTTTTGGATATATGACAGGGGTGCAATCAAAAAAGCATATTATACGACAAATACGGGCATCTGGTGGGCAAAATGTGATTGATTTGGTGCGTGATAAATCCATTCGGGAAATATTTGGAGAAACGAGATTATTACAATCTAGCGCGTTAAGGGGTACTTCGGGGGATACACTAGTAGACGCGTTCTCTCCAACACGTGCTATACAGAAAGCTAGCTCGTTAGGGGATGACAATCTCCGGGAAATTATGGGTAATAGCCAATTTCGTAAGATGAAAAAGTTCCTACAAGATTCGTTAAAAGGAGAAAGATCATCGGTCGGTGACGAGTTTGCCAGGACGTTATTATTAGAAAGTCCGGAGGTGATGGTTAACAGGATTGCAAATGACCCTAAACTTGCGAAGTTTGCTGTACAAGTGTATAAAAGGAATCCGGAAAAGTTGGCTGGTATAGTACTAGAGAAGGCTATTACGGGATCAGATGAATTAGGTACAGTCATATATGACCCGGAGTTGCTATCTAAACGATTAAGTAATGTTAACCCGGAAGCGCTTAAACAGTTATTACCGAAAGAAACGATACAGTTTATAGATGATATGGCACGAGTAGCAAGAAAAGCTTCTGCTACTGAGACAGCGTTGAAGAGAGGTGGTACTCCGGGCGCGGTATCAACGTTGTTTCTGTTACGAACTGCCGTACGCACACCGGGAATATTTAGTAAGTTACTTGCATCACCAAAATACGCTGCACGATTATACTTCTCTCCTACTGGTAGAAAGATATTAGAGGAAGGTGTGTTTAAAGCGCTGTATAACCCCGCTAAAAAATTATCGGAACAAGATCTTACAAGGTTATTTATTAAAGGTATGACTATATTTGCAGACGAGATGTTAAAGGAAGACTTCAAAAGAGATACTGTCGGCCCGACTTTGTTACAGGATGCTACTACAACATTACCATAACAAGGTGGAAATTCTGGAATAGAATTCTATCTTTGAAAGGGTATTATGGGAGAGGAATTTAAGAATAGAAGAGGTATAGATAAGTCCCACGAGTTGATATTACAAAAGTTAGAGGCCCAAGGGGATATACAAAATGTAAAGTTTGACGGGCTGTGTGATAAGATCGACACGTTTATTACCAGAGCCGAGACTACCGAAAAGCGTCAGTGGGAGAAAATAGGAGATGTAGGAGATGAGGTAGCAGAGATGAGAGGGAAGGCTAAGATGATAGCTTTCTTTGGTACAATAGTCTCGGCATTAATTGCAGCGGTTATCGGCTGGAAGCCTTGGGAGTGATAGGTTTGTTAATACTCTCCTGATACTCGCAATAAAAACCATAACAATAATAGTAATCCTAGCAAAAATACGGTCCACAGAATATTACCGAAACTGTATGTACTTACGGAATAAATTTTAGCCGCTATTGTTATAACGATGGTATACGCTACTGGAACTCCTTTTACTATATCAATTAGAGCGTTATAAATATCTTTACTGTTCCATACAATACTAGCTATTACCGAACTTCCTATAGCGAAAAAACCTGTGTAACAGATTATTTCATCTTTATCCCGCTTACGCATTATTCTGCCTCCTTTTTATAATAATCCCACCAAACGTTTTGCGCCTTATTCTCGTCCACATCTACATGAATAGATGTACGATTGATACCTACCCTGTTAAACGCTCCTGACATTGTGATAGCTCGTGTAATTACATATCTATGCTGTGATACGGATAAGCCATACAGACCTAATGGTATATCAGCCGCTTTACCGTACACATGCGCTGAGTCCCATTTACCTCCCACTTCCGCATTATGTAAAGGGCATCGATAGACGGATGATACGGGTAAGTATATAATAGTCTCAAATATATCTAACGCTATATCTCGTGCCGTCGCTCGTAATTTTTCTAGTCCGTCAAGTAGTATAGGCTGGACGATAAGAGCTTTACAACACGGACATTCTAACTCTTCTCGTGTGAAATTAGGGCTGGGGTTAGGCATGATTAGGCTCCGTTATATTGAATTCTTATTTTGGTGTGAGTTTCCTTGTTTAATCTCGTCCATAAATAATAGCAGTTTATTTTTTGCGGCTGGTGTTAAATCTAATATATCTTTTCCGAAACAGGCGTCATCGATACCAATATCTGCTAAATGGTTTCCTAAGAGCTCCCATAACATTCCGTAATAAAAACCACTACAAAAAAATACATCCCTAATACTTTTACATATTGAACACGTCTTATGAACCATAAAAGACGATTCAAAAATATACGCTTCGTTGAGGTAATAAGAATGTTTTCTTATTCGCTTGCCGCACTCATCGCATTTATGGGATTTTCTCGCTTTGGTCGTTTTTTCGTGTAAAGACGTTACATAATCATCTACGTCAACATATATACAAGCACAATCCATTACCCGTTCCCCTCCTCTCTCTTAACCTTCCTCGTTTCTTCCGCGTCTTTGTTCCAGTATATAATCTCCCTCTGCGAATGTTTACACATCCTACTCAATATCGCACCTCCTGCTTTTAGCTGATTGATAATATCTCCGAACTCCTGCCAATTAACGTTTCTCTTTGTTCTCTTAATCAGTTCCGCTAAATATATCTCCTGTCCTGGCGCTTCGTACACCATATCTTGTATACGTATCAACTCCGCCCCTACCGAACTTCTACCTACTGACTGAAACACTCGTGGCAAGTCCTTTTCCGTCCTCTCCAGTATTGTCTGTGCGAGATGTAAATGCTCAGGATACATTGTCATTAATCCCTCTGATGCTGCTAATACCATAGCAACTTTTAACACATGCGTTCCCTTTCGATGATAGTAATGTTGTAGCTCATCTATCACATCAAATTGTAATGGTTGGCCCAGATACCAGCCTTTATACACCTTCCACGCAGCGCTATCCATTTTCATCTCGCCGTACATACCGCTCATACGCACCATATCTTGTTTGATTTGATCAGACAGTCTCCAGTCACGATCAATCCCGATAAAACGTTTCTTCATTACCCCCCATACAAAGATAATACGCGCGGTAAATCCTCCTGTACAGCCATCAAGAAAATGACGTTTCTGGAAGAATCCTGGAGTAGTACCTGCGATAATATTAAGCCAAGAGTTTATAAATGTGTGCGGTTCGGAGTTTTTAGGCTTATATTCCCATCGATCATAACCTTTGTACAGGCCTGTCAATAGTGTTATAATCCCCTCACCCGCTTTATCATTTATAAAGACTTCCAATTCGTCGGCCACAACTGTAAGAGAGCAGTGAGGTAGCCACAAAGTATTCGGTTTATCCCCCCTTTTTTCTTCTGGGATTTGATACTGATTAAGCGCTTCGTGCATAGCCATTATGAGAGATTCAGCAGTAAGTTTATCTGCCGGTTGTTGTAGGCCGTCTACAGTCTTTACCATATCCATTCCAATGTCGATAGCACTAGATTTTTTACCCGCACCGGGCGGTGATACGAGAATGATATACATGTTAGTAAACACACGTCGCCCGAATGATTCGTGCATCCATATACGCCGTTCTAAACACGCAGCAGCCATAGAAATGGCTACCCAGATGTGGTATAATTCGCAGGCTTCATGTTCTTTTGTGTATTGGACATACTTCGCAAGATAGTTCATATGGTAACATCAGGAGTTCCTATTATTTACGTAAAGAATCTTTGTCATCAATCTCGTCTATTACATGAACCTGTTCTGGTGATATATCTATACCTATAATCATCGCGTCTAACATTTTGCACAGGAAGAATTCCTCTGATTCTTTTAACGTGTCACTACCTAAAATACGTTTGAGTTTTGATTTGAGTTGTCTATCCATTATAACACCTCCTCTGTTAAGTCTCTTCCCTCCCACACATCTGATACCGTAATATCTACAGGTATCACCATCTCCATACCGCTCACTTGTATTGGATAATGAAACGCCTTCTTTACCTCTTCCACAGCCGGTTTAATATCTTCCTTACGAAACTGAAACGCCAGAGAATCGTGATTTGTAAGTAACATATCTCCGTACTTGTGTTCTCGTTCCCATCTTAACCATATAATATTCAACAAGTCCCCCACAGTACTTTGAGGTTTAAATGCTACAGCGGACTTTAGCACATCCCTATACGATTCGTAAAATACATGTTCCCTGCCCAACGGCGTAACTAGTTTCATGTTATTAATTTTCAGTTCGTGCTCAATACTCTTATGCCAAATAGGAATTTCGGGATAAGCAGCAAGATACCCCTTTCGTATCTGTGATGCCTGTGTACGTGTAATGTTTATTTCTAACTCCGTCCTACAAGTTTTCACAAGTGTATTATCACCCATAAGATAATTACTGCCATGCACATTCTTTTTACCTAGCTGCCTCTCTTCATACGTAACACTTTCTATCTCGTGTCCACGGACTAAGCGTAACACATCTTTAGCCATCTCTGTATGAACGTCTAGCGATGCGTTATTTAACAATGCTATCAGTCCCATCGCGCGCGCTAAGTATGCCACTACACGTAACTCTGCCTGTGCTAAATCGGCGTTAACAAAATACATACCTGGATCAGGCATAAACATAGGACGAACCTGTGGATGTTTATCCTTTCGTACTACTGTATGCATCTGAAAGCCGCCACCAACGGGGTTAGTAGTGCAGTTTAATCTACCAGTTTTCGTGCCCGACGGATCATATTGACAACGTATTCTTCCGTCATTACTTACCACAGGCACAAATTTCTGACCACTCCCGGTGTTAATCTTTCGTGTGGCTGTGAACAGGTTATCAGATATCTTACTAATTTTCCTGTGCTTAGCCGTATATACAATAGGTAATTTGTTAGGATGCTGAGTAGATAAACTTATCAATTGATCTTTATCTGTAGTACGTGATACAGGGGCGCGTAATTTTAAGTCGTCGTATAGCATCTTAGCTACTTGTGTAGGGCTGCGCAGATTTATCCATTCTCCCATTTCTTGCGCGACGAGAAGTTCCAGTAGTTCGCACTCTTTCTCCGACCGACGTAATAGTTCTTGTTGTAAATGCTGGTTAAATCGTACACCTCTTCGCATCACATCCGGGATAGGTCCACGAATAAGGTTCATCATTAGTTCGATTGTATCAATTCTATGTTGAAAGGACGGATCGTTTCTTTGGTTAATTGCACACTCGCCTGTTAAGTCTGCGTCCTTACAACTGTATATACCATACTCCTCATCTGTGGGACGCTTCGTTTTAGTGAACGCTCCCTCATCTTTATAATACGGCTCTACCGGATCGGTCCACATGGAGACAATACACTGTAACGATAACGGCTTCATTGCGCTTAATGTACCAGGTAGGAGTCCGGATTGTACTATCTTCGTATCATGCCATATGTTACGGGAAATGTCGATACCCTGTTTAAACCAGTACCAAAATGAATCAAACATAAAATTTTGACCGATTGTTGGGGCGGTCTGTAATAACGGTTTAATTAAATCCCATATCCACTGACGGCCTGTCATTTCCGTATCGGAATCAATGTTATAAAATGGTATTGATATACCATAACCGATACGGTCTGACAATCCAACACGGGATATTAAACCCGCATAACATTCAATATCATTGGACAAATAAAAAGTCTTGTCATTTTGCATCCGTGAATGGCAGCTACGCACGAAATCTTTAATCTCTTTATCAGAAGGGTAGACAACATATTTACGAGAACGTCTACGTATTTCAGGATAACCGGCCTCAATCTTTGCTCGTTGTAGATCATGTACCACCCAAGGCCACGCGGTAAAAGCACCGTGGATAAGGAACGATGGATGGAATGTAGGCACCACCTTAACGACCCTGCCAGAGTCAAGGTGACATTCCATTACGCTCCCTCTCCACTTCATGATGCCGTCCTTACCAGTCAACACGTATAGAGGTTGGCGACCTAAAACTACGATCACTCGCAAATCAGGCATTTTTTCGAGTTCGCGTTTTAAGTGTGCAATACCTTGTACGAGTTCTGGCGTAGGAATCTTACCGTTACCGGCTTTTAATTTAGTTTTTGTATCGCAATCAGACCAGAAACGGCCAAACTGGTTGGAGGGCGGGCGAGTACACATTACGTTCATTAAACGTGTATCTTGACGGACTATGGCAGCACGGGCGAGAAGGGTGTCGAGAAGGTTCCCTACCGGGCCACTGAATGGTAGCGGAGGATTAGCATTTGTATCGTGAGCGTTTGGAGCCTCACCTACAATAGCGATTGGGGAGTTTAATGGGCCGTCAAATGGAACTATTGCCATTTAAATTGCACCCCTAAGTTTTTAAGCGCGAAAAAACATTTAGCGGTTGCAAATACATCTAGCATTGCATTATGCGCGCCTTCGAATGTGGTACCAAACAGTTTAGTGTGGAGTTCTTGTAACTTTGGCCATTTATATCCGTATTTTCCGGGAAGTTTACACTTATCAACGGATGATAACATAGTACAAGCCATAGAACTATCTGTCAACATCGGTAATCGATTTCGTATATTTTCTGCTTGTACCACTTTAAAATCAAACTTGATATTATGCGCTACCATTGTATCTGCATACGACCAACAGAAAATGTTGAAATATTTTAAGGCCTCACATATCGGTAGTCCGCATCTCATTATCATTTTGTCTGTGATACCGTGTATCTTAGTAACCTTTTCCGATAACTTTCTGCCATCTTGATCAATTATACTACTGAAGCTTTTTACTAAATACCCGTTTTCGTCATATAACGCCCATGCGATTTGTACGATATGAGGCCAGTTGTTAACGTCTGATATACGAGCACTATAATTTTTAGGCAGTCCATCAGTTTCTACATCAAAAAATCCATACATTTATTACCCCTTTCGTTAAACAGAACAGGCATTATTTGTAGCCTTTAAGTATTTTATACCTGCGTCTATATCAATATACTTATTATTACCCATATCATGGTGAGCTGTTATACACTTTAAGATCCTTACCCTTCGTTTATATCGCTGCATCCTTTGAGCCTTCCCCCACATCTTTGCTACTCCTGTTCCTACATAATCAATAGGCATATTACGCTCCCGTATTATCGTGTGTTAGTCCATCATGTTTTTCGTCGCAGTCTTTTAATGTATTGTTACATCTATAATCTCCACACACATCCGATTTATGGCATAGGAGTTTTCCCGTGCTTTTCTCCCCTTCTTCCGCAAACCCTTTCTCCGCTTTTGCTACGTCCAATTGTATTGTTAAACTGTTTATCTCATCGCAAACAGGACAAAAGGTGCTATCGTATGCAATGTCGGACGGGTGTTTATAACAAAGTTTCATCAGCGGACTCCTTTTGTAGCTCTTCTTTCATTATTTCTACTTCTATTTTGGCGCGATCTAAATAATTTTTCGCCATTCTTGTTATTTGTTTTGCTCTTTCTATATCACGAAAAGCCCTTCTCATGCCTCTAACAAGTTTAGCGTGTCCCTCAAAAAAAACCTCTTTACGTGCATCCGATTCCAGCTGTTTTATATTTTTCATTATTCTGACCCCCTATCCCCAAATAGTTTCAACAGTTGTGTCCAACGCACGTGCTATCTTTATCGCTGTACGTACTGTAGGACAGATATGTCCATGACCAAGTCGGTTGATATACTCACGTTTTATATCAACCAGATCAGCGTATTCACGCTGTGTTAGGCCCTTAGATGTAATAATCCTAAATAGATCGTTTTTTATACGCGGTTTTAATACCCCTTTTACTCCCATAATACTCCCCCCTTTTATAAAAGTTCTTTCGTTTTAGCCAGCCACTTTGGCATGATAAATGTGTTTTTCTCTTTGCCGCATTTTATTTGTGACTTTGGTAACCATATATCGCGTTTACCGGGAAATCGTGTAAGTACGGCTTTAGCTGTACCGCTTAATACTTTTTCATATGTAACAGTTACGGATTCTTCTTTTTCTACAACAGCGTCAAGAACTTTATGACCCTTTTTATATGCGTTGATTTGAGTGAGTAATGATTTAGGTAGAGGGGTCAATCTCTATACCACCAAAGAGGAATACACAAAAAGGTTACTAGTACTATAGAACGTGCGTACATTGTAAGCTCATCAGCCCTATATCTACCAAATACGCAGATACCGAAAATACATCTATCTAACCGCCATAATTCCGCGTCCTTATCCATCCTCCTACCCTCCCATCAATTTAAGTTCCCCTATACTTCTATACCTCTCCACCTTCTCTGCCCCTCTAACATTACACCCTAACCTCTTTGCTGCTACAAGTGAATTTCCTACGCCTGAAAACGGATCGATAAACAAGTCCCCTTTACACGCACTTCTTCTAATAATTTCATTATACAGGTTTATACTCTTCTCTAATGGATGATTTTTTTTACTCGGGTGTACTGAATCACATCTTATCACATTATTTAACCCTAGCACTTCTAACTTCCTCCTCTTTCCCGGTGCGAACGCCATAAGTACGGGCTCGTACACATTACCAGGAAAGTATGAGGGTTGAGCTGTGCTACCCCCACCATTTTTTACCCATAAGAGGGGTACTTTGTTAATGGTAAATCCCTCCCTCAACAACACCTGTGTTAGATCATTGTAATACTGAATAGCGAAGAACATATATACATGCGCCCCAGGTTTCATTTTACCCTTCAAACCTATAATAACCCTTTCCATTAGATTCATTATACTGACTTTATCGTCATCATTGTCATATATATGGTGCCGCGCTTCCATACTTCTACTATCTTCTATATCGATTCCGAATGGAGGGTCGGTAACACACAAGTCTACAGATTTATCGTCCAGCGATGCGAGTAACTCCATTGCTTCTGGATATATAAGTATATCACCCGTCGGTTTTACCTGTTTACGTATAGAGTCACGATGATTACGGCATTTAGAGCACGGACAGTTTTCGTGATGTCCTTTAGGCTTTATTGATATTCCCACCATAGCCGCATCAAGAGATTTTTTCGCCTGTGATCTTTTTAGCTTTTCCTCCAATAAACTCCCTTTTATCATACGTGTTAGTTCTAGATCAGCTTTTGACCAGTGAATCATTATCCAAATTTGAGGGTATTGGTCACTAAAATCCAGCAATCGAAACAGCGCGCTTAGCCGTGACTCGCCTACGTTTGTAAGAGATGAGAACTCTTTGTGCGTGTAGCCGGGATTCTCTTCTAATACCGCATCGTACATACGTCTAAGTGCTACTGCTTCCTCTTGCCATGTAAAATTTTCCCTGTGTTGATTCTCTTCGTACTCTATCAACATTGCATCCAAGGGCCGATTCGGGATCAGAATCCGGCAGGAGATTTTTTCCATCCCCAACTCTTTACACGCGGTAAGTCTTCGTTCCCCGAATATTAATATGTATGTATTTCTAGGTCCGTCTTGTACACCTATTGATTGAATGATTCCGAAACGCTCGATAGACGCTTTGAGTTTATAGTACTTGTCGTTCTTTTCTACCGTTCTCATACGATCTTCAGATACGGTGATGGAAGATATTTTTATTTTCATGGTAAAAGGATAACTCCAATTTGAAATATTCCGCCGATTATAAGACTTCTTATTACCCGTTTATTTCCCGAACAATTTCGCTAGTTCTTCTAAATCCTTTTGACTAGCTGTAGGCTCTCCCTTTTTCCTCGTACTCTTTTTTACCTGTTTAGCCGGAGCCGCTTTACGGACTTCCTCTATCATCCGGTCGAGTTCTTCTTCTGATAAAGCTGATACATCAATATAGGCCATTTATATTTTTCCCTCCTCTTGGGCATACAATTATATTATATAACCAAGAAGAGTAACAACAAGACATGATAACTCGCATGATTACTATTACCAGCGCCCTTATTTAACGAGAAAGAGCTCCCGATCATTTTACGCCCCTAAGGTATCTTGTTGTTACTTGTTTATGTGTTACGTGATCAGTCTAAAATCCTTTTAATCACGTTCTTATCGCCGTACTCGTCACTCTCTTCTAATCCGACGATAACTTCCAGCTCTAGTCCTGTATACAATGTAGTATCAGCTTTATCTGCGGGTTTTGCGATTGTCTGACGTAACCACTTTGCATACTTCTGTTTGTACCCGGTAAGCAATTTTTCCGCTTTTTCCGGGCCGTCTTTACTCATGTGATGCTCAAGCCAGTGATTACTTGGAACGATAACCATCTGTGACACAGACGAGTCACCTGTCATGTACTTCTTCTCCGGAGCTTTAATCACGATAGCGAATATAAGCAGATACTTGCGATCTGTCTCCATATCACCATCTTTAGAGCCTCTAATTGTAGGCTCATCTGTGATTTTGATAGTGCATCTTGTACCATCCGGGACTAATACCGGTTCCTTTACATCATCTGGCTTTAAGCCGTCAATGGGTGGTATTGGCATATAGTTTTCACCTCCTTTCGTATGTGAGATAGGGTATATATTTTTATAACCCAGTCACTTCCTTGATATCCTCGGCCAACTTATCCTTACATGCTTGGATCTTACCCTCCGTATTCTTTACCACTTTCCGGCCCGCTCTTAGCTCCTTGAGCAGTTCCATAAGTTCTTTACCGGCCGCTTCGCTCAGCTCGTTAACGATACCATTCTTAGCTTTTGCTACGTTATCGACTTTATCTGTCATCTCCGTGTACCTCCTGTTTAATGTGGTTTGTTCAATGCGCGATACGCGCTCTTCCATTGACTCGACCTTTGGTGTGAATAGCGGGTAGTTTTTATGGCCCCAAGAGTGTTTAGTATTCCAATGCCCGCACATAGCACTGTCTTCGGATTTGTTCGCATTACCCCATAGTTTATATGCATTACACCCAAAATTTCTTTTGCAACTATCTCCTTTAATTTCGCATTTGCAGTACCCTGTCACCTTCTTAACCTCGCCATCCACGTCATACGAACTGCCGATCTTATAATGCTTATCGAATAATTCGTTAGTCATAGGTTCTTGCTCACCTCCCTTTACCTGCTTTACTCTTTTCCACAGTGGCGGGTTGTCCTCGAATAACTCCACGCCAGGACACCAATTATCTAAGCCTCGGTATGTCCTATCCCACAACGGCCTCCCTGGGCAACCATGACATCCGACACCGCTTGTTCTATCGCAATCTACAATACCAACACACTCCCTTTCCTTGCCAGAGCTATCCTTATAAACATCACCAACATGCCAATGGTCAAATTTCATAATTACCCTCTTTAATCTGTCGTTCGATTCGTTCGATACGTTCCTCCATTGTTTCACGTTTAGATTCCACTAATGATATATATTTGCTCGGTTGGTCATTTAACCATCCACAACCAACTCTTTTAACTCCGTCAAACATAACGTTTCCAGGGCAATTACTTCTACCGCAGCCATTACAAGCAGCATAGCCTGTAAATACTTTATCGCGACCGTCTTTTTTGTCGTGGTATACATTGCCAATCTTGTAAAAATCAGGAAATTGTTTACTCATTCTCCTCCTCCTTTCAGTATCTCTCTCACATGTTCCCAATCGTTAGGTATGTCTTCCGCATTACTATCTCGAAAGAACGTCCATTTACACAAACTTAACTGTCCAAATCTCACAGTCCACCTCTTATTTACCGTATCCTTCTCACAATACCCGGCGGCAGTAAATATACTGGCAAAGGCTCTTGCATACTTATTCTTCCCCGGCACACTGGGCAACAACTCCAGCACGTCTCCATTACTATTAGTCACAGCCATATCGTGTGCGGTTACGATCTTCACGCCCGGTAACGAGACAAATTTACGTATCAGCGGCTTCAACGTACTTATAATCACGTTCCAATCATCCAGTGTGGGTACTACTGGCATGTCATTAAATATACCACGACGGGCCTTTTTATCCTTAGGATTTTTATAGAAGTGTAATTGTATCAATGACTCAATCATTGTAGTCATCGAGTCAAGGATGGTTACAGGTTTACACTCCGCATCACCTTTTAATAGCTCATCTATCCTATCGTTTAACCGTTGACAGGAATCAGGAAAGTCAGGAGCATCGATATAATCTATAATTTTTATATCCGTACCACCTCTTTTAAACTGGTCGTATACTTTTGATGCGGTAAGGTCGAAATTTTGTACTTCTGCTCCTCCTAAATCACGTGCTGCTGATCCAGCGAGGCGTGATTTACCAGAACCTGGAGGGCCTGCAAGCAATAGGGATATGTTAGGCGCACTCATTATCATCCTCCTTCGTTACCCATAATTCAGTTGTTGGACAGGATAGTTTCCATTTATACTTAGAGCTTAGATTCTTTCCGTGTCCTATTAATACTAACACACCTTTCCATCTCCTTATCATACTTCCAAATACGTAATCTTCCAGTTCCATATACTCATCACACTTACGACATTCACATCTAATAGATTCCATCTTCTTACCTCCCTTATCTTAAGGTTTTTAAATATTTCTCCACGTCTTCGCCTTTTGCGTACCTTCTCCTCGTACTGCTTTGTGTATAATCTATCTTACCCGATAACATTAGACGGCGTATGGTGCTGGGATGGAGATTTAGCGCAAAGGCTAGTTCGCCGACTGAGTAATTATGGGCAGAGATGATTTTTATTTCTTTACGCAATTCCGTACACCGCATTTATATAGGCCATGTTATGACCTTCTTGTTTCATTCTTTTATATTCCCGTGTATTCGGTCTGGCTAATGTACCTAATCGTTCTGACGGCCAGTACAGGGCTTCTCGTCCTCCACGATCTGTAATCTTTTTCTTATACCAGCTTTTAAATCGTCGTAACCGTTGCGCAGGAGTCAGACGTTCTAGTAACTCTTTACGCTTCTTTTCGTTCTCGTTTTGTTCCTCCTCTACATCCCAGTCTTTCATCTCAATTCCTCCTTAAATCTATACAACGTGTCTGGCACATATAACTCGTGTAATGCTTCTCCCTTACAACACAAATCCATGTACCCGCATCCCATCATTTTACATCTCGGCCCTCTTGTAGGCCATAGTGCGTCCAGCATATACCCTTTTGACGTCCCATTCATCAATTGTCGAGATATCTTTACCTTATTCCATATCTCACACATTCCCATTTCTGCACTTAACAACCATATATCTACTTGTTTAGGTGAAAAGTAACACGGGACATAGTATATACGTTGTTTCTTTTTATCCTTTATAAAATGAAAGCATACGACCCAGAACTCCGTTGCTCCACATAACCACTGATAACCTATAAACTGTGGTTCTATACTTGCCCAACGTGTGAACGTATTGGACATTAGTCGACCAGTAGTTTTCCAATCATAACCGATTATATTGTCTTGCTTCCTTGTTACCAGATCAGCGGTACCAAAATACTTTAACGATCCGTTTTTCATAGTACGCCAGATACGCTTTTCAACTGTTACTGGCTTACCTGTGATACGATTCGTTCGATAAAATTCTCGTAATAACTCTACTCCCGTATGTATGTCTTTCGCTCCTTTTGGCGGTATATCGGCACATAGAAGGGTGAATTCAAGTACCGCCTTTTCCACTGCCTCTTCAATTCCGAACTGTTCGTTATTCCAATATACTTTTTGAGCGTCGTGTAGGGCAGAACCATAGGCCATATCCGTGTTACATCCTATTGTGGCAATACGAAGTACGTGTTCGTAATAGTATTGGCGGTGACAAAAGGCGTAACAGTCGAGTTTGGAATTGTCAAACTCATCATCATGTATATTGTCGAAATTTAGGGCCATTATTTATCCTCTCTCCTATAATTCGCCATTACGCTTTCTACAGCATACTGTACTTTTCCTACTGTTGGAAACGTTCGTACTCTTTTCCATACTTCATTCCAGTGATCAAAACAGAAGTATGTGTTCATCTCCATCCAATGTAGATGGGCTACTCCTTTACATATATGACATTGATGATTCATTTATCCTCCTACACCTCTATTATACGATCTGCCTCCACGAGATATCGTAACCTTTCGGCGGCCACCACCTTGTGCACTAGGCTAACACTTGGCCTTAAGAGATGATTGTATAACTAATATTTATTGCCGCGGTATGATCCAGATCGTTCAGTGATTTGCATGCGGGGCATTTCACAATACCCCCTTCTTGTGCAGCCTGATAACCATCTTCCCCAGTGCGTCAGCGGGGGTTCCGGCTGATGTCACTTTATGATCTTCAATGTCACCCCATAACGAGCAAACGTATTTAATATCCTTGTGTGGTGGTGTGCCTGGAAATGGATCGGGGGATGGCGCGAAGTTTCCGAGATTCCAATAGATATCATTCTTTTCTAGTGTGTCGAGGATATCGGTTAGTTCGGTGACGGAGTAGGCGGCAATGACTTCGTAACTGGAATGTTGTTGGCCCCGAACGACATCTTCTTTTTCTAATCCGCTAAATAGCCGATACATGCTAGATACAAATAACTCTCCTTCACCGTTAAAACCAGTTGTGCGATATTCCGCGTTTGCCCAAACGTCCCGCGTAGGACGTTTCCCCAGCACCTTAAATAGCTCCTTGGATATTGGTAAGGATGTCATGGGGTTTCCTCGCTATCAACCTTCAGTGGTTTCATGTTAATACTATTATTCCCCACCAACACTACCTCTTGCGGTTCATTCTTCCAAGTGAGGTCTTTGAATTGTTGGTCGTTTCGTTTAAGAGGAATAAACAGTGTACCCATCCAACAATCCGCGCTATCAAATCTCTTGGGTTTATTGAAGAACAGCGTTAGCTCACCATTCTTATCCCGCGCAACAAACATAACTACTCCTTTTTCTTGAGGACAGCTTCTATTATTTCTTGAGCGATATAGTAATCATACGTGTTTAATACCATCGCAATGCGCTGTAAGGACGTTTCCAACTCGGCCACCCTTTCCTTCTCCTGGGATAGCTGGGTGCGGAGGGATGCGATGTCCTTTAATGCGTTGTCATAGCTGTCAGATAAATAACTCATCCCAACCCCCTCCCATTGTTCCGTGCTTACATTATACTAATTGACCGGGGTGGATTAAGGTGCCCCTATACCACCGTGCCCGTGATTGCTTCCCCCGTTACCGGACGACATTCACAATCTCCCGTCAAGGTTCTATCCCAAAACTCCGGCGTGGGATGATATACCATGACTTAGCAATGGGCGCGTCCTACCTACTCCCCCGCGTGGGGCCGCCCGGTCAAACCTTGATTTGTTGGATTAGGACAAGCAATTAACTGATCCCGTGACACGTTCCCATAGCGACATTCTTTCTACGGCGGTAGGTTTTATTATACTTAACGCATAACACTTTGCTATCGAACGCGGCATACGTTTTAATTGCCACTCTTCTAGCATTATTGTCATTAAGCAATTCCGACATTTCCAAACATTAAAGAATTGATTCTCTATTCGTATTGTGTGCTGCTTGAAAAAGGTGTGCTTCCTGGGCCATCTCATTTAATCCCCCAGATGATGCGTAATTCAGTCTCGTAGTTGGCGATGATCCAGTTGCAAACTTTTTCTGGTTCAAAGTACATTGAGGGTTTATGTTGTAACTCGCACCAGTAATCTATGCGGAAATCACGACTATTATGGTTATACCCAATAAGATATTTTTTCTGGGATGAGTCACTCCAATCCGGCTCCCACTCCCTAAACTCTTCATACACAGCCTCTTTTATCTTATTTATCGCGCTTCTTTCGTTAAGGAATTGCTGACACTCGGCTTCTGTTTCCCACCAAAGACCTGCTTTGTAATAACTATTAGCATAAATGTCAGATGAAAGTGCAAATATCTCTCCTGGATCTGTTGCTTTTAGCGTATATCCCAAGTGCCCACTCCTCGGCCCTCTCTTCCCCTCCTCTAATATATCCTTAATCCTCTTCATTTTCTCGTTTGATACGTTATGGCGCTCTCCGCCTATCGTTATATCTTTCATATTTAATCCCCCAATAGCTTTTTAGCTTCGTCTATATTATTTTGACTAACCGCGTCATTACTTGCACAATTTCCCAATTTTTGCAATACTTTACCCACAGCAGTCTCAGACGTAATAAGCATATATAGCAACTTCCCGCTCTTCTTTCTTGCCCCTGATAACGTATCAAGTGAGTCTAAAAGGGCCTGTTTATACATCTCTTGCCCTCGTTGTACTAGTTCTGGAGATACTTTTTCCATTACATCTTGCAAACACTCGTCACAAATCTTTCCGGTCTCATACAACGCATGATGTTTAGCACACTGAGATTGTACAACTATCTTTTCTTCTTCCTCTCGTACCTGTTGTGCGGCTTTTTGTTGAGATTCCGTGTTCGACTGGGTGTTGTTTTCGATCGTTGGCATAAGTTTTTCCTCCTATGGGATTCTGGAATAGAATTGATTAGTTTGTAACCGTTATATGTTAACTGTATATTATTATGGAACGGAATTGTACGGCTACTATTGGTTATTATATACCACTTATTACCCCTTTCACGAAAGATGGTAAAAGGGCAAAAACGATTTAACCGTTCAAGTGTAATAGCGTTAAATGTTTCTGCACAGAGTGTCACGCAATCATGTTTATATTTAATTATTGGAATACCGTGTAGTATTATTTCTACTGTGTTCTCTACCCTTCGTACGTGTGTATAAGGAGCAATTTCTGACAACTGCTTCCCTTTTAATAAATCTGTTATGTACAATGGAATCATATTAGTACCGCGATTAAAAAATCTACTTCTGCGTGGACTTCTTTTTTAAATTCTGCGAATGTACTTGCATCTCGTACCATAACCCACGGTGTGTCAGAGCATCCTCTTATTGTAGTGTTATTAGTTATAGGACACGTATTACAAACATATTCGTCGCATAAAGGACACTGAGAGCCTCCATATAAAATCGTCTCTCCGTTGTTTAATTGAGCTACTTCGTCTATATTATGTATTAGTTTTGTCGCTCCTTCCAATTTCTCTTCGTTCTTTAACCAATGACCGATTGTATCATCTATAATCTTTTCTTTTTTGGTCATATCCCTTTTACCTCACTCTTTACCGCTCGCCATTCCTCCACAAACGCGTCTGCCTGATCTGATAAACTTCTTAACAGTGCATCCTGTAGCTTCTTATGTCTCCATTCTGCCTGGTGGTGTGCTTTACGAAGTTTGTTCCTTTCTTCTTCCGCCTGTATCGCGGCCTCATTCAGCTCTTCTACTGTATTTGTACACTGTACTAAACGGGGAAACTTTTTCGGGTTGGTTTGTATGAGGAGTTTCATTAATTCTTTTACTGATACGTCTGCGCTCTTTGGAATCATAAGGTGGCTCCGATTTATTAAGGTGTTAATGTTAGTGGCCGGATTCTCACCGACAGCGTGTCTCTTGGGAAAGCACCGCGCTTTTCGCGGTTTTCACTCGATTAAAAGTGGCATTGTACAATGACTTACTCCCGCTTTTTACGGTATTTGATATCGCGCCTTGCTTAAGGGCGCAGGTTCAATAACGCCGAACCGCACTAACATTCTAATTAAACTGCTGCTGGAAAAGGTAAAGTTTTATCTCCTATCATACACATATTATTAAATATTTTTTACCTTTATAAATATCGCATATTATTTTATAACTGTCTCCTACATACAAAACTTTAAACATCGTACGTAATAAACGCTGTGAGTACATCGTTCAAATTTACAACCTGTGGTACAACTGATATACTTATTATATTAAATGTCTCTGATGTTTGCTGACTTATCCATCTGTTAACTTCTAATGATAACATAAGGATCGACTCGTTGATGCTGATTATTGTAGTTACTTGTTTCATTATGCGTACTCCACATCTATATTATCCTTAACCTTAAACTCCCTTTTCTTTACCCATTCTTTTCGCCCTACAAATTCCAACATATGGGAGTCTTTCTTTATTCTCAGTACGTATCGTGGTACATTGCCCGCTCCCACATCCTTTTCCATACATCTCCAATATTGATACAATAGCTCCCTCTTATATAACGCTTTTTGATGTGAAGGTTCTGCTGTTTTATCGTCAAAGTATTCTAACCCAAACGGAAAGTTATTACTCTCCTCATGCTTATCCAATTCATCCAACTCCGGTTCAATCAATTTCTGTATTGTATCTACATCTTTAGGCCATGCCATTATCTCTTCCCTTTCTTATCCATTCCGTGATCTGTTACACCTACCGCAATTTTCCTACCGCAATCACAAGTCATTGTCTGTACAAACGCTTCATGCCATGTAAGCACCATTATTACCTTACATCCCTCTGTAGGACATTTATATAATACCATGGCACTCTGGCACGATTCTTGCACATACTCGTCATACAAATCTATCACGTTTTGTAACAGTTTCTTCTCTTTACGTACTTGTCTATCCGCTATATTCAATACTTTGCGTTGTTGTTGAGTTGCTTTAATCGGTATTATGTTTGTGATTTCTTTACGTGGCATTTTATTTTGTTCGCTGGTGGATTTTGTGATTATTTTTCGACGTTATTTATATTATATCCATACCCATCCGGTTTGTCAATGTTTTTATTGGAATAAATGTTATAAAAGTATACGTGCTTGTTCGGTTCATCCATGCGTACGATAAACAGGTATAAACAGGTATAACGTAACACATATGGGTACACGTAACTTGTTGAAATCATTAACCATTATACAAATCATACATGTTTATACGTGTTATCCGGTAACACGGTCTCTATTAGTTACCCTTTTGTAACCAGAATATATAGGAAATCGGGTAAAATATACCCGAAAAAGAGGAAAAATCGATTACAAATCTGTACCCTCTAATGCCAAAAAATACTACTTATATATATTTTTTTTATTATTATAATATGTGTATATATTTTGTATCATATATATAACGAATTTCTTGTTTATTTTTTCGGGTGTGTTATCCCCTCTTTTCGGTATTTGGGTAAAAAAGGGGAGATACCTAGAGACCGTGTTACCGAGCGGCACATACGAGCATGTATGATAATGAAAAAGTGTAATGTATTCAAGGGGTTAAATGTACCCTTTTATGTTACACCATACGTGTTTATACGTGCTTGTGTGTCATATAGTGGGCAGGTATAGGCACATACGAACAGGTAAACTTGCCATATATATGACAAATTCCAATTTTTACCCGTTTAAATCCACGTTAAGCGATTAAATATGTTATGAATAGTAATACATGCAAACGTAAAGATATTTTAACCTGATCCATCCTGATGGGGTAAAATTCCGGAAAATAGGGGTTAAGTTACCGCATTTCACAAAATAAGCCGTAAAAAGGCCGAAATTTCTTACTTGGAAGAGTATTATCAACTACGAAGGTATACACGAACTACGGAAAAGGAGATTAAACACGGTTAAAACGCACGCGGACACAAAAAAAGGGGCAACCCGTAGGCCACCCCTTGATCCGAACATACTATACTCTATTTACTGAACTTGGCGTCAATCGCCGCTAATTGTTCCGGCGTAAACTCGTCTACTCGAATACTTAACATCTCCGCAAGTGAGGCCATAAACTCAACCTTCCCTTGTTTCTTACCCGCCGGCTGTCTCGTTGACTTCAAAGCGTCCTTACCGTTCACCGCTTCGTTGACAGACTTTCCACTCTCGATACTTGACCGGAGATACTTACGTAAAGCAATCCGACGTGCTCCAAGTACACACTGTAAAACCGTATCTTCACCATAGAACTCAATAAGCGAACCGAGCGACCGGTTATCTTCTAATGCCGTATCCGGGTGCGTTAACTCCTGGTTCTTATAACTCACTTGCAAAGGTGGAACCGTACCGACAACACACCCATCCTTGATTGTATAACTATACGATATTTTGTCCTCTTTGGGCGTGTCGTTACCTTCTACACCTTCTACTTTTTTCTCTGGTTGTTTCTTTGCCATGTTCTTTACTCCATGAGGGATATTATATTTGTCGGTAGGTTATTCCCCCGTAAACCGTACCAACTATCATCGTTAAAAAGATTATATCTCGAACGTACTACATTGTCAAGTAAATTTGTTAACTATCTTCTTTGTACGGATTCGGCCCAAGTAAATCTTCTGCTACTTGTTTGGCACAATCGTGACATATTCCTATATTCATACTACCGGATTTATGGAAAGACAGTTTAAAACTATCTCTACGTGGTAGTACGTGACTACATGAGACACATAAAAAATAATCACGGGCAATAACAGGGCAACCACTACAATTACTAAGGAATAATTCTTGACAATCCTTTGAAGTTTCACATTTCAACTATATCACCACCTTTCCAACTAAAGTTATACTACGCCGGAATTACTACCCTTGCCATTAATCGGGCGCAAAATTTACATACTGGTTCAGCCTTGAAAATATTTACAAGGGGAAAATTTACTAATTCCAACTTGCCATAATCACACTGGCAAATTATACACCTGTACATGTGAGTTTTCATATCGTATACCTATGCTCCTTTCTACACTTTAAACAATATAAAATATATTCTGTCATAGGTCGGTAAGAACGTTTAAACATGTTTTCATGTCCACAAGACACGCAATTAAATATAATATTAAAACGTGGCATCGTATGTTTCATACTATACACCTTTCAAAGTTGAAATGTTAGACACAACGTGCTAAACAACCTTACTAATCAAGCCATCCTTCATAGTAACTTGAGCAAACCATTTACGTTTATACGGATTTGGCCCTACTACGCAAAATGTACCGTTTGGAGTAAATTCAGGCCCGAACATACTAGTCTCGACATAATCCAAACTTTGACCAATCGCCGACTTTAGTTGCTTCTTCGTATCGTAATTAGCTCCCATCATTATTCATACCTCCTATAGGTGGGTGATAAATAAAGTGGGTTTATCTCTACCATTAATATATAACGATATAGACAACTCATAATCCAACTCAAGGAGAACAGCCTTTTTTGTTACCGGTAAAATAGCGTCCCATTTGTTAACCCAAACACGACAACGAGCAGCATAACGAACTAATTTACATGCCGCCTTGGTATTTAGTGGAGTAAGTAAGAACTCTCCGAATCCTGGCAACCGTTTAAACTTGTAATTCTTATTCATACTATGAACTCCTTTGAAGTGGGGTGGAAAAATTAAACTTACTATACACCTATTACCTTTCAAGTTAGAAGTTAAACATCCATGCCGACACACTACGCAAGTATGCCGGAATTGAGGTTTAACTAACTATATATGTCCGCTAACATGTAAAACAGGTTTATTATCGCCACAGATATATAACTTGATAGGTAATCGGTATGTATCGTCAAATCTATTACCAAGTAACTCCCGAAGCACTCCGTCTTTTGTACCCGGTAAAGTAGCGCACCAACCGTCCACCCAAATTGCAATACGCGAAGCATGTTTGACCATTCTACGTGCGGATTCCATATCCAACGGTGTAATCATAAACTCCCCGTTGCCTTTCATTCTTTTTACTTCGTAATTCTTATTCATAGTTGAAAACTCCTTGAATTAGGGTGATAAAATGAACTTACTATGTAATGTTACCAAATTACGTGTTAATGCGCAATGCCTATTCGTGCATAAGGTGCGTATAATGCAATTATGCCGGAGTTAAAATTTAACTACTTGCATACATGCGGAAATTGGAGTTTAATTTCTTTGGTTATTCGCGTAGTACGTAAATTATCTATACTCATATCCTTTGCGATTAATTTACGAAAATTGATACAACTATGCTTATTATCGTGTACAAATAATCCCAAACGTCGAAAATTAGGTTCATGCGAGTTAGACCAAAAGCTAGTTAAATACCTCATACTTCATACCTCCTATAGTTGAGTGAAATTGAGCTTACTAAACAAGTATACCAATGTTACTATGGGATGTCAAGCATATAATGTAAATAGTGTACATGGTGCGTTACGTGCAATGGGGATAAGATGTGTATAAATGGCTACATCCCTTATACAGCACGGGTTATACCTGTGTATATGTACGTTGGCACGCTTATTGCAACGCGTGCGCGTACCTTTATATATAGCGTACCATTCTATGCGGTTGTGTGTGTGTGTCATATTGATATACCCATTGTCATAATGACAAATGTGATACATGCAATATCCGTGCCATATATCATTGTCATATCGACACACATATGTCACAATGACACATATATACATATGCAATTATCATGCCATACATGTACCACACCTGTCACTCCTCACACTCTGTACGTAACATGCTTACTACGTGATATATAAAAGTTAAGGGGGGAGGGGGTATCCTCAACGTATGTATGTATACATCCTCACCTTCTAAATTTTGATCCCTAGTACAGTACATATATGTTACGTAATGGGGGATTGACAAAATGACAAACATGCGATATAATGATAATAGGATGTCAAAATGACAACGAGGTTTATGTCTCAAGATGAGGGGGAAATATAGTATGAAAGAGTATAGGGGGGATGTGTTATGGACTTTTTAATATCTTTATGGCATGAGTATACAGTGTGGATAATAGCGCTGGCGGTGTTGTTATTTTTCAGCGGGTGTACAGTCGCAAAGGGTAAGTTGCGGGTAGTAGATACCGATATCGTGATTACGCCGCAGACGTTAGCGGATAAGATGGACAAGCTTGTAAAGGGTGATAGTACGAGAGCCTTGGTACTGGTAGTATGTAAGCAAGTACAAAAGAGATTGGATTTGGTGGAAGATGGGAAGTTGGACATGGATGATGTGTTTATGGAGTTGCGTAGGCCCGTATACGGGTTGCCCGGTATATCGATAGATTTTGCCGAGTCTGCGTATACATTGGCAGAGACTTTGATAAAGAAGCATTACGCGCTGGGGATTGATCCAGAGGGGCAAGCGTACGTGGATTTCTTGATTGATACGACGGATAAGTTTATTGAGAGGTTGGAAGAGTAACGTGGGTATCAGTGTAGAACAGTTTGTAATAGGGCTGTATATGCACATACTTGTTTTATTATTCGCGTGTTTATATATTTACATAAGACGACAATTATGACTATACCAGATACAGCTCCCGAAACTCCCGCAGCTCTCGCACTACGTCTAGCACGTGAGAAAGAGGAAGTGGTAGAGAAATTGGAGGTAAGAGAACGGGATCATATAAATCCTGATCTGTTGAAACATGCCCGAGAGCAGAAACGTCAGCACGTTACGACTGAGGATATATTGCGTGAGGTGAGTAGGCTGGTTGTTATGGGGGCGAGAGGTGGGCAGAAAATGTCCACACGGCATCTTTCGCATAAGTTCGGAGTTACGACATCAACAATACGCTCGTGGATAAAGAAAGCCCGAGCAGCCGGATTTATGGACTCGTTGCATGATGGCCGGGACAGGACAGTGGAAAATATGTCTGAGGATAGGGCAGAGGTAGCGAGAAATGCCCTAATGGCGATGAAAAGGAAGAGTGAGATCATTGCTGACTTACCGGATGAGCAGTTGGAAAAAACATCCCTGAGCGAAATGATAAATATGTTTGATAGGACGGAGCATAGTAGGAAAGGCGCTGATGTGAATATAAGTATGACACCTGCTCAGGCTCCGATAGAGGATTTAGATAAACAATCGGAAGAGTTAGCCGAGCAGTTAAGAGAGTACGATAAGCCGAAAGAGGACGATGCAGACAACCTTAGAACAACATAGCTCTGTACAAGCGCGTAACGCATTACAGGCCGAAAAAAACCGTATTGATAGTATGCGGCTAGTCTACCGTAAGGATAATAGGGTAGAGTTCTTTACTCGTCCTAATCCGCCACAAAAGGAGATTATCGAAGCGTTTCTTGATCCCCGTTACATGGTGATTATACTGTGTGGAGGGAATCAGATAGGTAAGACTACGATTTTATGCGTGTTAGCAGTTGCTATGATGCATGGATATCTTCCGTGGGATGGCCGACGTATTAAATGGGTATCACACTCAGGCCCTAGGAAGACACGGTTTATAGGTCCGAATTGGGACGCGCACAGACCAGAAGGTCAAATATACGAGACTATGGCTGACTGGTGGCCAGCAAGGAGAGAGGTAGAGACACGAGGTAGTCAGAACTGTCCCAAAGCGTTATGGAGAGATGTAAAAACTGACAGTACAATAGTAATGGCCAGCGCGGAAAGTAAGACTAAAGCGCACGAGGGAAAAAGGTTTGATCTTTTGTTGTGTGATGAGCCTATAGCACGTCCATTATGGGTCGCAAATAAACGTGGTCTAATGGCACGGAGAGGTAAGGCCGTGTTTGGTATGACGTTATTAGATGAGGCGTGGATCGATACGGAGTTGATTAAGGCAAGAGATGAGTTAGGGAGACTTGACCGGAGCGTTTACACAGTCACAGCTACCATATTTGATAATCTCGGATTCGGACTTACAAAAGAAGGAATAGAACAATTCGAAAAAGGTTTAACGGACGAGGAGAAACAAGCCCGTATGCTAGGTGTACCGTCGTCACGTTTAGGCCTGGTAATGAAACAATTTAACCCTCAAAAACACATAATAATGGATAATCCGATTCCGCTTGACTGGATCGTACATATAGCATTTGACTGGCACCCAAGGAAACAACAGGCGATACTTTTTGTAGCTCAAAACAATCGTGATGAGTGGTGGGTAATTGATGAGATATGGGATTTTGGTAGCGGTAAAAAGATGGCTGAGGAAATTGTGCGGAAGGTAAAAGCTAATGCGTGGAGAGTCGAGTATAGCGTGCTAATTGACGCGCTTGCAAAGGGTGATACTAATAACGATGATGGGTGTACATACGAGCAGGTGGAAAAGAAGTTGATACCTCACGGGATGGTGTTAGATGTAGGGACGAAGGACAGAGAGAGTGGAATTGAAGAGATACAGGATTGTCTACTTTCACAAAACGGTATAGCGACACTGTTTGTAATGGAGCATTGTGTAAGGACTATACACGAACTCCAGGCATGGCAATGGAATAAAGATACACAGAAGGCTAAGGATGAAGATGACGATCAAATGAGTAATCTGTATAGGATTATGTTAAGAGGTACGAAGTGGTTTGCGAAAAGAGGTAGTAAGAGAAGAAGAAGTCAGAAAGTTAATTGGAGAACGGCCTAATGGCCTTACGTGACTTATCAGAAAAGCAGCGGAACAAGATCGTACGCAAAGCTGACGAACGTTTCCGTGATTCCCTCGATCATCAAACCTGGGTGAACTGGCGGAAGAACGCTGTCTTAGCCTTTCAATATGTAGAAGGTGACCAATGGACTGCGAAAGAAAAGAAGGCGTTAGAAGAGCGTGGCCAACCTGTAACGGTAAATAACCAATTAGGTACGATAGTACGTAGGGTGGTAGGTCAGTACGTAAAGACACGAGTGAAGACATCCTTTCGCGGTAGGAACGCTCCTGATGATCAGATGGGTAATGTACTTACGGCACTGAACTTGCATATCGAACAGCAGACCGGATTGAAGTACGAAGAAAAAGAAATGTTCCGTGACGGTCTGATTAGTGGTATAGGATGGGACAAGTTGGTTATGCGTAGGGATGTTGAAACTAGTCAACCTCGTGTGTGGATCGAACATGTGGATACAATGGAGATGTATAAAGACCCGTTCTCTTTTCGGTACGATTTGGAAGATGCTGAATGGATATCGCAGGCTCGCTGGATGAGTTTAAAGAAGGCGGAAGCGTTTTGGCCAGCTTTTAAAGAGGAGTTACAAGCATTTGTAACAGGGTTTGAAACTCCTGCTGATCCTACTATCGAACAGTTTAAAAAGAGATTCGTGCATTTTAAAAATCGTATGGTTAGACCGGTGGAACAGTGGTTCAGAAAGCATACGAGGACGGCCCTGCTAGTGATGCCTGACTTTGCCTCGTTCAATGTTAGTCATTTATCTACTAGCGCGTTAGAGAATCTAGTTAAAAGGAATCCGGGATCGAAGTTTGTTGAAGATGTACAGACTGAGATGGTAATGATCACGTTTATTGGTCATGTGTTAATAGAACATAAGGTTAACCCGTTAGGAGGAAACTTCTATCCTTATACACAGTTTATAGCAGATCAGAGAAAGGATGGCAGACCGTATAGTATAGTACATGACGGAATTCCGCAACAGGAAGCAACAAATAAAAGAGAAAGTAAGATGTTACATTTACTTACTCGTGATCGTGTAATATTTGAAAAGGGCGCGGTTGTAAGTATGAATAAGGACGAATTAGCAGATGAACTAGCTCGGCCAGACGGCCAGATTGAGCTAGATGGAACTGGTAAGAGGTTTGAGATAGACAAACAAATCGATCTTGCTACTGGCCAGCAAAATGCTCATATAGAAGCAAAAAAGGACTTACGTCGTACTATGGGAGTAAACGAGGATTCGTTGTCACAGAGTAGCCCAATACGATCAGGTAAAGGGGTGAACGCAAAGGTTGCGCAATCAGATATAATACTGGCCCCGTTATTCGACAATTTGCGGCATACGAAACAATTAAGAGCGTGGAAAATATATCAATTAATTAAACATTTTTATACTGATGAAATGACCTTTATGGTTACGGATGATGTGGAAGCTCCGGGTGCACGACCACAAGCATTTAGTATTAATCAACCTGATGGACAGAATCAAATAGGTAAAGGGGGCTTTGATATTATTGTTACAGAGATGCCTGATTTTGATACTATGAGACAAGAGGAGTTTCAAGTTATTGCGCAGGTGTTAGGTAAGATCGCCAAAGCACCGCCTATATTTGCACGTATATTACTTGAGGCATCAGACATAAGGAATAAGGGTAAGATACTAGAGATGTTGGATGCTCAGGATAAAAAACCGCAAAGCGAGCCGGTTAAAATGACTTTATCGGGGGATTGGAACGAGATGTCAAAAGCAGAGAAAATCGCGTTCGCGTTAAAGGACGGTAATCAGTTACTGGCAGAAGCTGTTGCACAGGATGATACACCTCCAGAAAATCAACCGCCAGTAAGTATATTGGGGAGACAGGGAAATGCCTAAAGATATTATCATACCGCACAAGAACATTGATAGCCCAGAAAAAGTTACAGAGGGAACGCGTAAGGCTATACGCGACGCGGAACTAAATATTCATCGTCATGAAGTGGATAGGATAGAAGATGACTTTGATAAAAAGGAACGTAGATTAAAGATTAAAACACCGAGAACGTTTTTCTTTCAGGGTAAGAATACCTGTTAATAGCTGTGTAGCTTCCGGGGCTATACACGGCCTTCCCATCACGGGGCTGAAGTATGATGTAAGTTAATGGTTTCCCCCGCTTCCATCGTATAACAGTCCTTGTGGTGACGGCCAAATCATTTTTAGGGGGAGGATAGTAAAATGGGTACAGAAGCAGAAGATAAAAAGGTATTGGACGAGAAGAAAGATGAGCAGCAAGAAGAGGTAAAAGACCTTACACCTGATGAAGAGCAACGGCTCGCGGACGATGTATTAGGAGAGGCGTTTGATGGCGTAGATCCAATAGAAGAAAAATCCTCTAATGATTCACTAGAGGGGGAAAAGGGGGAAGATGGGGACGCTAATAAGCCTAAAACAGGCGATAAAAAAGAAGAGGGTAAAGGAGATAAGGATACTGCTGGAGAAGATGATAAAGGAGAAGGAGAAGAACAGTCCGAAATAGACCCTGCTATCCAAGCTAAATTCGATGAACAGGATAAGCGGTTTAAAGATACGCAACAGTGGGGGAATGATGCACATCAGCGTGCGGTAGAGGGCGAACGTAAGAATAAAACGTTGATGCTAGAAATACAGGCGTTAAAGGATAAAGAGTCCGGAGTATTTGACGAAACGGTGCACCAGCAGAAAATAGATGCCATTAATGAAGAATCCGCTGCACCGCAACGTATACTAGATAAAACGGATAAATCCAAAACTACCGTAATTGATCTATTCGGGCAACAAGAGGTAGACAGGTTAATCGGTAATAAAGAAGACGATACACCGTATCAACGAGCTATAAAACTTGATCCTGGCATACCGCAACGTATGTTAAATAGTGATCAGCCGTTTGTTGAAGCTATTAAAATTGCTAAAGGTCAAGAGCATAACGAGACGGTTGGATCTAACCCAAAAGAAATGATGGAGAAGGTAATTAAAGATTTTAATGATAACGAAAAGCCTAAATTGATTGAGGACATAAAGAAAAGTCTTATGGGGGGAAACGGTAAGGGTGATAATTTGCCAGTGGGGTTACCACCAGGGGGTAGTGGACAGGGTGCTGGAGACGGAAAGAATGATAAATCGTCTAGCACAAATCTGTCTGAAATTTTTCCAACAGCAGGATAGAAAGGTAGATCATGCCGCCAACAGGAGCAGGAGCGTTTGTTGAGGTGCTTACCAATCACGGTCAGACCGTCGAGCAGTGGGATGCTGATATTTCGCGAGAATATTTAGGTCAGCTCCAGTGGAAGCACTTCATGGGTCAAGGTAACAGGGCCATGATCCAGATTAAAAGTAATCTGATGAAAAACCCTGGAGATAAGATTACTGTAGGTAATCGAGGAAAGTTACAGGGTGGCCGCGTTAAAGGTAGGACTAAGTTAAGAGGGAACGAGGGGAGGATTGACATCTTTAGTCAGAAGGTAGAAATTGATAATGATCGTGTCGGGATATTGTTGGAAGATGTGCCTATGACACGTAAACGTCTTACATTTGATATTCTACAAGAGGCTAAAGTAGCCGTACAAGACGCCGCAACAGAAGCGCTGGATGATGATATTACCAGCGCGCTCAGTGATACGTCAACCGGACGGGTACGTGGTCGGACGTTATACGGTCGATTGGACGCCAATTGGAACGCTACTCACGCTACAGCATTGTTAAATCTGGCTGACGATGCAAATGGCCGGTTATCGACAAAACAGTTAGGTGCTGCTAAACGGAAAATGAAGATTGTTGAAAGCACTACCGAAGCGCGGGTACATCCGGTACGATTGAAAGCGGGTAAGTCCTTTGAAGAGTGGTTCGTGTGCTTTGCGCATGACTTTTCTGTAAGGGATCTTAAAAGCGGTGATGCTGCGTGGAGAAATTCTCAGTTATTATTACCCCCGCAGAATAATCGTGACAGTGTGCTATACACCGGTAACGCGTTTGTCGGATCGTGGGAAGGTATTCTGGTCTATATGTACGATCGTATGACACTGGAATCAAGCACAATTCAGGTAGCACATAACTTACTTATGGGTGCGCAAGCTGGGTTTGTAGCGTGGGGTCAGATGGCTCAATTTGGAGAGCAGAAAGAAGACTACGGTCACGATATCGGGTTCGAAATTCACGAGATTCGGGGGATTGAGAAGGCTGTGTATGATCGTGACTCCGGTGAAAATCACGCGGTGGTAGATATGTTCAGTGCTGCCGTTGTAGACGGTTAAGAAAGGGGGATATATGCCAACTATTAGTGGTGTATCACAAGAGAACGTAGGGCAGTTTAGCTGCTGTATAGGTAAAGTAGTTGATCCAACTGCTGCGGATGTGGCTGCGGGGACTATGGATATCCCGTTTCCGGAGTTTGCTACGCTAAACGGTGTGATTGTGCAGAGTGTAATTACATCAACAGGTGAGGTAAATACTTCTGATGTGTTAAGAACTATTAGTGGTAATACACTTACAATTGCGGACGGATCGAGTTATAACTTTGCAGAGACCGATACGATATATATTATCGGATTTGGAATCCCGGCTGGATAAAATTCGAAGTTCACGGAGGTTAATAATAAGTCGAGGAGAAAAAGATGGGTTTTAACAGGAATAGATTTGATATTCAACTATTGGATGTAACACGGGGTGTTGGCACTCACCAAGTACCTACCGCGTATCAGGTTTCCGGTACGTATCAGGTATTGGTAGCAGGTTCTACGTCAGAGGTTACTATATACTCTAACGACACAGGAACAAGTGCGGCTGATAATCCCGGTATAATTAGTTCAACCGGCTTGATTACGTTTTTCGCCGCTAGTACCGTTACCTCAGTAGACGTTATTATCTACACCGCAAATGGCGAATCGTTGTTTATGGAGAGTGTAGGGTATACGAACAAACATCAAGCTGTTATTGACCGGCATCAGAGAAGTCAAACACTGATTCTTCCTATGACGTCAAACAGCAATGCTGAAACTAGCACCGGATTTACAATTGTCGGGCCAACACTTATTAAGGATATTGATGTATTTGTTACTACGACTGATACAGGCGAGACTCTGGAAATAGGGTTAGACGGTACAACATCGAATGATCCCGATGGTTTAGTAGACGCTGTATCGGTAGCGTCGTTAGGTGCTCCAAACATCGGGCCGACTGTTACTTCCGGGACGTTCGAGGAGTTTATAGCGGCTAATACTCGTGGAGCGCTATTGTCTACATCCCAGGTAGGAGCTGATGTAACTGGTGATACTGGGTTGTATGTAAAACGTACGCATCTAATTGGCGAGAGTGAAACTGATGCGAATGTGACATATACGGAGACTACTGGTGGAGATACATTTACTGGTTGGATGCATTTACATTTGCATAAACTTATAACTTAAGGGGGGTTATCATGGAAGAGAGGGGTGTAAAAGCCCCTCCCCTTCCTGGTGTTGTTTGTGTTCCTAGCGCCATGTTGGGGAGGTACAGGGAATTTGATGTGTGTATGTCTAAATTGATTACACCATTAGGTACAGAAGTTCAATGGAGATTAGGTCTTAATATTGTAAGTGCTATTAATAACTCGATTCGTAGTATGTTTGAACATGATCTTCATTGGTTATGGATAGCCGATGACGATAGTCTATTCGATCCTAACACGTTGATGCGGTTATTATCACATGATGTACCTGTTGTAGCACCGTTTATATTACGCAGATCTAACCCTATGGTACCAACGTTGTGTAAGCCGTTTGGAGATACGTATATAAGACCCGGGTTTGATCATTATAAGGATAAGACAGGACTAGTTGATATTACTGGGTGGTGTGTAGGAGCCGCAGGGTTACTTATTAAACGTGAGGTATTAGAGAAGCTGGATGATCCTTGGGTGGAAAATGATAAGTCTACACAAATTGATTTCGATATATATTTTTGTCGTAAGTTATCTGACGCGGGGATTTCGTTGCATATAGATTTAGATACAAAAGTAGGTCACATGACGCATGTTGCTGTATGGCCTAAGTCAGATGGAAAGGGAGGATACGCTCCGATGTTGCTTCTTCCTGATCCTAATGATTATTATAACCAAGACGGAGGGGAAACCGTATAATGAATGATTTAATGTTTTTATTGCCTTCAAAAGGTAGACCAAAGATGCTGCAAAGCGCGTTAGACGCTTTACGCGGGGTAGAAACGCCTCATCGTGTGTGTTGTATTGTAGATGAGGGGGATGATGATACGTGCAAAGTTGCTGCAGATAATTGTGATGGAGATGTTGTACAACTACACAAAAACGATATCGGTAATATGATAAAGAGTATAAATAACGGGTATAAGGATATGCCGAAAGCCGCTATCCTGTCATTTTGGTCTGATGATCTAAGCTTGAATGATGATAGCATTGTAGATGTCGGATACAAATGGCTTATGGACGCTCCTGATAATATAGCTGGAGTGATATTTCCGTATCGATGGGAAGAAACTTCTCCTCCTGTACTACGTTATATGTCTGTACCTCGTACAATAAACATGCAGAACGAGGTTAAAACTGGCCCTGCTGGTTATAGCCCTATACAAAATCCACATTTTCGCGGAGGGGATGGCTCTAAACGTCACCCTGATCCAATGATACCGTTTTTTAACTTCGGTCTGTTACGTACCAGTGTATTTGAAAGTGTGGGGATGCTTAGTGAAGAGTATCCTGGATATTGCTGTGATGACGATCTTATGATGAAAATGTATGTAAAAGGGTATAGTTTCGGTGTTATGCGTAATAGTTTTATTAATCACATATCTCCGGATGACGATACATATAGAGAACATCTTAATAACACATTACAATACGGTTTGCGTATACGCACTGCTAAATGGGGGCCGTTAGGGTATGTAGAATGTGTAGTTGGAAGTTAATTTATTATAGTAAGCAATTCTGGAATAGAATTTGTAGTTGGGGGATGAAATATTAAAGAGGTGTTATTATGGCGGTATTTGAGGATGATGTAATAGTAGATAGTAATTTCGGATCTGTTACTAATAGTACCACTACAACAGAGTTGTTATCCGTTCTTGTTAATGATAACAGTGGGTATAGGTTAAAGTCAGCTAATATCGCTGTTACTGTAGCTGCTACTGGAGGCGGTGGAGCAGTGGTATTACAAGATACTGACGGTACTGTCGTGTATCGTATAGATGCGAATAGTGTAGGACATTTCCCTATCGATTTTGGTCCTGGTGTAGATCTTACATTAAATAAAGGTCTACAGGCGGTAGCTCTGGATGCGGGTACGAATGAGGCCACAGCATTTATAACTGTATCGGCACAAAGGATACACGGGGTGTAGTATGGGACTAGGAACATCAGCTGATTTTAATCTCACGCGAGACGAGATTGTAACTCTCGCGTATGATAAGATAGGTAATCCGTCTCCTACTCCTGATCAAAGGACGAAGGGTAATCAGGCTGCTAATCTTGTTATAAGAGAGTTGGATGTTGATATCGAACTTCTGTGGACGATTACAGATACTCCTAGCACGATTACACTTCAAGCAAATATTGCTCAATACACGTCTAGCGAGGGCTTACCTACCGATATTAAGTATTTACATAGCGTATTATTCCGCAATCAGGATATGACAGATACCCCACTTAATATCCGCACTTCCTGGGGATATGATAGGGAGATTCCTGATAAGTTAGTACAGGGAAGTACAGTAGATGAGTGTTATCTTACAGATGAGCGTGTTTTATCTGCCCGTAAATTATTTATCAGCCCTGTATTAAGTTCGGTAAACACTCAAAGCGAGGTTGTCGGCACAGATGCGTTAAATTATAGTTGTATTCGTAATCATGTTGCAGATGCAGATAAAAAACCGATAACCGGTTCGGATTACCTGTTATATTGGGAGCAAACAGGCTCGTCAGGGTCAGCATGGGCTAGCGGTACGTCCTATACAGCACCCCAACTGCTGCTAATACGTTATCGTAAGCCTTTGTTTGACTTTGACACCGGATCGGATAATCCTGATACACCGTTAGGATGGCTAAGAGCGTTGGTGTATCAAGTAGCATATGATCTATCATTTAATGTTGGTGGATTTGATCCAGAGAAGCAAAAACTGTTAAAACTTGAGGCTATATCCGCGCGTGATCGTATTGGATTGGGTAATCGTAAGGTGACTACTGATAACCATAATAGAGGGACATTTTTCTAATGGCTGACTTGAGACCAATTCAGTTCTTTATGGCGCAAAATCTCGATCTCGCTAGCGGTACGGCTGAGTTCTTTGAGACCGGTACGACTACGCCTAAAGAAGTATTTGATAAGGATGGCGGAAGCGAAGGTACGTCTGTATCGTTAGATTCAGCTGGGCGTAAGGCTGTTTTTACTTCCGGTATTACTAAGGTAGTTACCAAAGACAGTGATAGTAATGTAGTAGACACCTTTGATGCTGTTCCCTTTGGTTTTGGCGGGTTCCCTGACGGATGGGTATTGGATGTAGCTAGCGTATACGGTTCATTTGATGATGTAGCGATAGCAAGTGCGATATCTGATACCGGATCTGATAAAATTACAATGCTGCTGAAACGTAAGACTGGTGGCGGTGCGTGGAGTATTAACGCGTCACTTACATTTAATGTGAACACACGTTTGATTATTCCGTCTGGTACACGTCTTTCTGCTGGCTCTGGTAACGTATTCCTTATCAATCATCCGGATAACGATATATCTAATGATTTACACTTTGAAGGGTCTGGTACGTTTCGTTTACCTAACGCGCGTATCGTGCACTCAGAATGGTGGGGGGCGTTAGGAGACGGAACTGATGACGCTACAGCTTTAAATGCCGCGCTTACATCTACGCACGGATTACCTATTCGTGTTGTTAAGTTACATGCGAGAAATTACGGCTTCGTTGCTACACTTAATGTGCCTACTGATTGCATACTTATTGGTGAGGGGAGTGAGTTTACGTCGCTTACACGTCTAACTGGTGCGTCAGGGATTTGCATAGAAGGTAATAGCGATTCTCAAAGCATACAGTTAAAGGGGTTTACCCTTGATTGTGACTTTAAAGGTACAAATGGTATAGACCTTGGTAATACTGGTGGTGTATGGGATGTAAACGGAAAGATAGAGGATGTAAATGTAACAGACTGTGCGGGAATTAATTTCAACTTAAATGGTGGTCAAGGCGCCGTGTTTAAAGATATCACAGCGTTTAATACTAATGCTGGCGGTGTAGGTACACATCAAATAAACTTGAATGGTAGTAATATACTAGGATATAATATTCGTATACTAGGTGAGACTGGTACTACAGCAAATATAGAATTTACTGGCAGTGATCATCATTTATTTGGTGTGTATATAGAAGACCCGCACCTTACAAAATCTGTTAGATACACAGGAGATAATAACAGTATCACCGGTATAAATATTGTGACAGAAGATGATACTTTAACTTATGACCAACTACTCTATTTTGAAACAAACGCGATAGAAAATGTTGCTCATAATGTACATATAAATAAGGGCGCCTCTGATACTGTTACAAACAGTGTGCAAGATGATGAGAACTCTAACACTGTCACATTTGCTACATCTTTTCACAGATACGATCAAACTGGCCACGATCACTCTGATTCCGCTAATGGCGGACTTATTACATTTATGAGTCAGGCTAAAGTCGGAACGTTCTCACGGGATATCACTACCGCATCCGGTAATCAAGCTGTTACAGGTGTAGGATTTACTCCTATAGCGATACTCTTTTTTGGCGTGGTAGGAGGCCCGTCAGATGAGACTTGTCATGGATTTGATGACGGCTCAAATGGTCAGTGTTTATCTAATGAAAATAGTGTAAGCGGTTCAACATGGGACGATGCCGCTAAAAGTATCCAGGTTAACCAGGGCGCTGGTAATATATACAGCGGAGATGTAGGATCATTTGATGCAGATGGATTTACCATCGCGTGGGTAAAGACAGCCACGCCTACTGGTACACTTGTGGTTAGTTATCTAGCAATAGGATAATACTATGCCTGCCGTGCAATTAAATATAAACGCTTCAGAGCACGAGAATTCTGACTCTGTTACTCAATTTGCTGGAACTGCTCCGGAAGTGGTTAACGCGTTTATCGATGATATTGGGGCTAATCATCGCAGACCAGGGTCTGAGGAGTTATCTAATGTTAGTAACACTACTAATGTATTTACGTATTGGTGGCAAGATGGTAATATGCTAATATCTGTAGATAGTAACGGCAGCATATTTAAGACTATAAAGACTCAGGGTACTGGGCGTGTTACAACAAATTTGACAGGCGATAAGTTATCTGGACGCTTTCCCCCTACTTTTGCATCTAATGGAACGGTGGTTATTATCGCGGATGGTGGTAGGATGGTATTTACTAATGGATACACTTCTACCGCCTTTGTTGCTGATCAAGATGCTCCTACATCTGTAAGTCACGTATTATTCTTTGATCAATATATACTGGCTAACGAATTAAACACATCTCGATTCCGCTTTTCGGAAGTTACTGATCGTACAGATTGGCGCGCGCTTAGCTTTTTTACCGCTGAAGCGTCTCCTGATAATATAGAAGCGATGATTATAGAAGGTAGAGAAATACTTGCTATGGGAGATCGTACAGGTGAACGATGGCAAAATAACGGTGTAGATCCGTTTCGTGCTGTGCGTAGTCTGTTTATAGACAGTGGCATATCCGCTCCCGCATCGTTTAAAAAGGTTGGTAATACAATCTTTTATTTGAACCACGACCGTCATGTCGTGAAGTTACAAAATCGGCAAACT
>PJEL010000528.1_pt1 | contig 44891 bp, 29 predicted proteins | sample 1853271 | NCBI WGS metagenome assembly PJEL01 (sample SAMN08108733, study PRJNA415343) | Invertebrate metagenome, whole genome shotgun sequencing project. | host: Globobulimina | place: Sweden: Gullmar Fjord | collected 2015-08
AAGTCCAACGCACCAGAGGGAGGAATGATGGGACACAAGGGAGTTTCTGGAGTCAGTGGAGTTTCTGGAAAGCACGGAAACCTCCTCGGAAAGGACTACTAAGCATATTGCAATGCATGACCGACGGCAACACTAGTGGTGATAGAAGCAGCAAGAATAGGGGCAGCAGAATAACAGTAGACGTAGATTTCGTGAAAAATTTCTGATCAATACCCTATAGTATTATATGTAAACATCTCAATGAGAACGAGTTCCCTGGCAATGAACAACACCACAAGAAATCACCTACTAGCCCTGCCAAATACATAAATGTCCTTTATACTGCATGGCATACGGTGCACTATATTGTCACGTATTGTGTTGCGAGAGCATTCTAATAAGCCCAAGCAAAGTGTCCAAAAGATACAACGGAGACGCGCGACTATAGTCTATTTCACTATAGAAATAGTCTTGCCATGTGACGAGTCAAGCATCACGTACGGACGTATTCCAGATCCCAGGCATGGTCGACTGTCCCATGCTTCCCAGGTGGCAAGAGTGGCACATATGGATCAGATCAGTACAAAATTTGGACCATTTCCTCAATTCGCTAATAACCAAAATTAAGAATTCAATACACGACTTATTGTTGTTTTTAATTCACTCGTACACTCACTCAAACATGAAGGGATTTGCTCACATTCTTCTTCTTGCCATCATGCTCTTTGCAGGTGCCATGAGCCGTGTTGCTGCTGATCAGTATGAGGGTGCAGGTCTTATGGGAGCCTTGCATCACGAGACAAAGGCTGCACCAGTCTCTGGAGTTTCCGGAGTCTCTGGAGTTTCTGGAGTGAGTGGAGAGGTGAAGGCCGACAAGACCCATCCAAAATTGCTCCTCAATGGGCTTCAAGCCATTTCTAAAAGGATGGGCCAGCTCTCCAATGAAATGGCTGGCATGCACCAGGAGATGAAGAAAACAAACGAGTACAGATGAAGAAAGCAAACAGCGATAAAAGTTTCAAGCATATCCCGTGACCTGTCATATGACGACATTCATTTACAATGCCCATGATCAAATTCTGTAAACGAAGATTACATTAATATACATTGGAATCACACAAAATCAGGCTGTCCGATTGAAGCTAGCAACTGATTCCATTTCTTTCCCTTGGGATCAACTTTACGGGGAGCTTGAATGACAATAGGTATAGGTAAGTACACATAATGTGTATTTACCAACCCAACAACCACTCCAGTATACCCGGCAAAAGCAGCATGAACGGCATTATGTGCCAAAATCTTGCAATATATTCGGTCCACCGAAGTTGTGGGAATGGATCGAATAATATAACCTGCATACATGTATCAAGCATCAGAAAACACATACATATATACAGATACAGTGTGAGACACAACGTACTTGGATCAATATATTTCATATCAACATCCTTGAGATTCTTCTTGATCTCATTCCTCAGCCACTTCCCAGCATCTTTCAGAATGGGATTACCACTGGCATCCGTATCCTGAGCACCTGCCGCCAAAATGTCTTGTCCAGCACCCTCTGCTACACAAATCACACAGTGCCCCTTCCTCGCTATTACCTTTTCAATGTACGAAATCAAGCCTCGCGGACCCTGAAACTTGAATGGAACCTCTGGAATGAGACATATATCAACCACACCAGATGACATGGACGCATCCAGCGCAATAAATCCAGACTGCCTACCCATCACTTTGACAATGCCCACCCCATTGTACGCACTTGAAGCTTCCACCTTGGCACAAATAATTGCCCTCTGTGCTTCTTCCACAGCAGTATCAAAACCAAAACATTTGTCAATCAAAAGAATATCATTATCTATGGATTTAGGAACTCCAATAACCGAACATAGAACATTATTCTCTTCACATGCTTGTTGAATCGCAGCAGCACCAGCATTACCACCATTTCCACCCACCACAAACACCACATCAATGCCCATGATGTCAATTTGCCTTACAATCTTTGCAAGGTTTGCTCCACCCCTCGAGGTACCAAGAATTGTGCCACCCTCTAAATGAATACCTTCAACATTCCTTTTCGTCAACGTCACAGGGGGTTTCTCTTTGTCATAAAACCCTCTGAAACCATATTGGATCCCAAGAATATTCCCTTCTGGGACCCCATAATCCTCACATTTATTCACCAGACCTTGAACCACATCATTCAAACCAGGACATAATCCTCCACATGTCACTATAGCTATCTTTGTCACACCTGGGTTCATAAAAATCGTCTCTCTAGCTCCAGCACGAATAGCATATCCAGGCAACAGCATACACTCTTCTTCATCACTCATACAGTCTGCCCCTATACTCTCAGCAGAAGCATACCGAAGAGCACTCAGAGCGACACGATCATCATCAGATACAAATCCTCCTCCAAAGTGATTATTCGTGATGAAAGGAGAAGGCCGTGCTTGTAGTTTATCCCGTAGGTTGGGAATTGTCAACACATCATACGGATCAACCTCTTCCACGTCTGAAATATCGACAGAGAATTTCCAAGGATTTGATTGACCACTTGAGCTATATATTCTTCCCTTTCTATTGCACCTTTTTCGTTGCAGAGAACGATGCCAACCTATTCCATGTCGTTGTGCCACTGCCAGTGGCAACACCAGTTGCATGTCCACCAGAGATTGAATCGTATCGTGATCGTATACTATATATAAAGAATTTTGTATAGAATGTAATGTGAAACGTTTCTCTTCATGCAAAGTACGTATCTAACTCATCTACTGAAGTAAATGCATGAGAAAACCCTATGATAGGGTAGATATCTCAAGATATTGCAAGGGTCAATTTCAAGATAGAGTGTTTGTTTGTTGGTTGGTTTGTACATGCATGTCAGTTACACTACTGACAGATCGTACTCTATCCGACAACGTTGATTGATTCGCCAACAAGGATTCAATTGAACCTTGCAAGGTCAAGTTCACCAAGAAAAAAACCCTTGTGAAAAAAAAAAAGTAGACTTTAGTCTAGAATAAAAAGTAATCGACGAGGAACCCTCGTGTAGTTTTTTATTCTAGTGATTGATACACAACATAGAATACTGCTATTATTGTCCAGCGAATAAGGATGGTTGTCGTGTGTAGACAATCCTTACAGGTGTCACGTGATCACCACCGGGTCTCATCTGTCGGTGATGCATCACGGTTTGGATCTCGCCGCGGTGCTGGAAATTCTGCTCATGTGCTTTACAAGATCATGTGCAGAAGAAAAAATGTAACTGCATATGGACAGAGAAGAAGAAAGGTGATGTGCACGGCATCTCCTGGGGTGGAAGGCCAGTCTAGCGTGAGCTTTGAGATATCTCGGAATAGAGATGATGGCATGGCAGAGATTCGATTGAAGGGTCGTAGTCAAGCTGGTTTGTTGGCGACGATCACGTCCATGTTTATATCGATTGGTTTGGATGTACGCAAGGCTGATATCAAGGAGAAGGATGGGTTTGTTGATGATGTGTTTCTTGTGACAAAAGAGGATGGAAGTGGTGTTCAGGAAGAAGACCTGCCTGGAATTGAAAATGCGCTCGAATCTCTGGTGGGTCTGGCGAATCAGAGGGCAAATCACTCCAAGAGGGAGAGGCCAAAACTCCGAGTGGCTGGTGCTCGTGAAGGAAAGGGGGAATTGTTGCATGAACTCATGGATACATACAGTACAGATTCTGTCCTCTCTATTCAACAGGCTATTATCAGTCATGTGGAATATACTCTTGCAAGGTCAAGATATAAGTTTGATGATCTTGAGGCGTACATGGCGACGTCATACTCTGTGAGAGATAGGTTGATCGAGTCCTGGAATGATACACAGACATTCTTTAGGGAAAAGGATCCCAAGAGAGTGTACTACATGTCGATGGAATTTTTGATGGGGCGTTCGTTGTTGAATGCGCTATATAATCTTGATATCCAGGATAGCTATAGAGAAGCACTTGATGAATTGGGTTATAATATGGAGACGTTGGTTGAGAAGGAAAGGGATGCTGCTCTTGGCAATGGTGGTCTGGGAAGGCTTGCTGCATGCTTTTTGGATTCCATGGCATCATTGAATCTTCCTGCTTGGGGATATGGTATTCGTTATCAGTATGGAATGTTTAGACAGGTTTTGGTGGATGGGTTCCAGCACGAACAGCCGGATTACTGGTTGAACTTTGGAAACCCTTGGGAGCTGGAGAGGTCAGCCTCTGTGGCATATCCCATTTCATTCTATGGACACGTGTCTGTTCATGACGAAAATGGTAGACAGATGTTTAAATGGAATCCAGGAGAGACTGTCACGGCTGTGGCATATGATACTCCTATTCCAGGATTCAAAACAAAGAATACAATCAACCTGAGGCTTTGGGCTGCCAAGCCAGATAGAGAGTTTGATCTTCAAGCATTCAACACTGGAGACTATGTGCAGGCTATTCTCTCGAAACAGCGTGCCGAGACATTATCTTCTGTATTATATCCGGATGATAGAACGTACGAGGGAAAAGAGTTGAGATTGAAGCAACAACACTTTTTCGTGTCTGCCACAGTTCAGGATGTGGTGAGGAGGTACAAGGAGCGCCATGACACATGGGATGACTTTGCCGACAAGGTGGCATTCCAGATGAACGATACGCATCCAACCATGCTTGTTCCTGAGCTTATGAGAGTTCTCATGGATCTCGAAGGCCTCGGCTGGACAAAGGCATGGGAACTTGTAACCCAGGTGTGCAACTTTACAAATCACACTGTGTTGCCAGAAGCATTGGAGAAATGGCCGATTGCAATGCTCGAAAAGCTTCTTCCAAGGCATACTCAAATCATATATGATATCAACTGGAGATTTTTACAATCTATCCGGACCAAATTTGGGGATGATTGGGAGCGAATTAGCAAGGTGTCCATTATTGAAGAAACTGAGGATGGTCAAAAGTTTGTCAGAATGGCATACTTGGCAGTGGTTGCTTCAAAACACGTGAATGGAGTTGCAGCAATTCATTCAGATATATTGAAGCACGATGTATTCCATGCGTTTTATGAAATCTGGCCAGAAAAGTTCCAGAATAAGACAAACGGTGTCACTCCTCGCAGATGGTTGGCATTCTGCAACCCACCTCTGCGTGATTTGATCACGTCAACTCTCGGATCTGAAAATTGGATCAGTCATCTTGATGATTTGGCACAGTTGAGACAGTATGCAGAGGATCCATCTTTCCAACAAAAGTGGCAAGATGTCAAGGCAAGAGACAAAAAGGCAGCCATGGAGCTTATTGAGAAGGTTTCTGGAGTGCCTCTTCCCAACAAGACTGCTCTCTTGGATGTTCAAGTAAAGAGAATTCACGAGTACAAGAGACAACTTTTGAATGTCTTGTCAATCATCCATAGATATGATACCATCCTGAGACTGAAGAAGGAAGGAAAGGCTGATGATATTGTTCCACGTGTCGTTGTCGTTGGTGGCAAGGCTGCACCAGGATATGAAATGGCCAAGAGAATTATCAAACTCTTCTCTGCCGTGGCAGAAAAGATCAACAATGATCCTACTGTAGGAGATTTACTCAAGGTGGCATTTGTGCCAGATTACAATGTATCTGTTGCTGAAGTCATTATTCCAGGGACAGAATTATCCCAACAAATCTCCACCGCCGGTACGGAAGCGTCAGGAACAGGAAATATGAAATTTGCAATGAATGGATCGTTGATTATCGGAACAATGGATGGTGCAAATATTGAAATTGCCCATGAAATTGGAGAGGAGAATATGTTCATCTTTGGTGCTCTAGCAGATGCTGTCCCAGATATGCGTAAAAACAGGAGCACATATCAGCCAGATCCTCGTTTCAATCATGTCGTGGATATGATCCGAAACGGTACCTTTGGGTGGGCAGACTATTTTGCCCCATTGGTTGATGCCATTACATACTCTGACTACTACTTGCTAGCCAATGATTTCCCAGCATATCTTGATGCACAAGAAGCCGTTGACAGCAAGTACAAGGACCAAACTGCATGGACGAAATCCAGTATTCTCTCAACTGCTGGGTCTGGATTCTTCTCGAGTGATAGAACAATCATGGAATATGCATCTGACATTTGGGACGTTGAACCATGTCCAGTAGAAAGTTAGGAAAAAAAGTACCTTTTTGTATACTATACTATAGTAGTCTATCAAGTAACGAAATACGGTATAGCATACGTTGGAGAGCAACCATACTCATCACAGAGATTTTCAAGTCCCTCGAGGTCAATCAGAGAGTCCCTCATGGCAGAATCCTTGTGAATACCACCACCAATAAATACCGAATCAATACCCATCGACTGTGCCCCTTTGATATCATGTTCTAGAGAATCTCCAATTGCAATAACTTGGTGGGGTTCCAATTGCAACATCCGCAGCGCTTCTTCATAGATTACTCGTGCAGGTTTCCCCATTCTGAGCACACTACCACCCTGTGCTTCATAATGCTTTGCCAGAGTACCAGGCATCACACGCAACTCATCTCCATGTACTGTAACAAGATCTGGATTCGCAACAATCATGGGCACATCTGCTCGTGTTGCACAGACATCCAATATCCCTTTCATCTCATCCACCGAACACATCTCTGCCTCTGTCCCATCCACATGCATCCCCAGAGCCTCTGTACCATGCGCGAGAATACAGTCTGCACGATCTACATCCCTTCCAACTACAGTAATATCCATTCCTTTCAAAGAAATCGCCCCACGCTCCCCCCACGTCAAATGCACGCAGTCTTTTCTATCTTTCCAAAAAGAATCCTCCCTCTCTACAAGCTTTTGAAATGTCACCTCTCCAGATGTAATCACCCCTTCAATCGATTCTATGTGAAATCCTTTCTTCTTCAAATTGTCTAAAGCTCCTTCCGATCTCCTCGAAGAATTCGACACAATCAGCAGGCGCAATCCATACTCTCTTGACAGTCTATCCACAGCTTCAATTGCCCCAGGATATGCATCTTTCCCATCATGAAGCACTCCAAACTGATCCAGCAACACAGCCTTCTTTCGTATCTTTCCTCCTGCAAAGATATCATCCAAACCTCGCATACATTGGACATCCCTCCCATGCATCATGCTATCCTTGGTATAAGACTGCACACGCCTGGTCTCTGAATAGAATCTCTGTGATGTCTTTGAGAGAGGGCCAAACCAGTGTGATTTCCCTTGTTGTTGATGCGTACTACTACGTAGACCGACACTCTTCATACCATACAAGACTGCTAGATAGCACGTTGTTTGTAACGTGAGTTAGTGAGGTGAGGTACCTACAGAGGAGAGAGAGACAGGACTCACAATGTTGTAGTAGTATACTATAGTACATAGACACGCTCAGAGTGTTTGTACTCTACTAGAATATTACTAAAAGTATTGTAATAGCTCTCGTTCATCCGTGCATCCCATTATTCCATAGAATGACTTGGCAAGTCATAAAAAAAGTGGCTTGGCAAGTGACTTTGGTATTAAAATTATAATACCGTCTTGTTACAAACTCTTTCATCAGAAATTTCACTCGAGAGATCTAGAATAGTATTATATATGACATCATGGTAGCATCTGATACAGATACATACATCACTGGTCCCGTACGTCGTCTCATGTCTCTCTTCAGTCATTCATGTCTCCCTGAGACGTTCATTATGAACCAATCAATCAAGAACACAATATCATCATAATCATCATCGTCGTCGTCGTATACTGTAGGATGGAGAGAAACGGATGAAAGGGGTGCAAGTGTCTATTCCGGTGGTGACTGGAACTGTGGCAGTAAGTCTAGGAAAGAAAGCAACGGATACTGCGACGCATAGCTGGACAGTGTATGTTCGATCTGCTCAAGATGAAAGTTTAGGGTCTGTGGTGAAGAAGGCTGTGTTTAAACTGCACGAGAGTTTTCCAAATCCGAATAGAGAGATTCGGGCTCCACCGTTTGAGCTTCAGGAAACTGGTTGGGGAGAATTTGATATATTGATTGAATTGCATTTCCATGATGATGCCCGAGAACCTCCCATAGAGTTACTGCATAGTCTTCGCCTAGGTCTGGATATTCACGGAAATCCCCAGAGACGGCCGTATGTGCATGAAGTATTTGAAGAAATTGTGTTTTGGGAGCCCACAGTGGAATTGTATACGAGGCTTCAGAATCCACAGGTGCGAGAGTCGTCTTCTGTGGAACAATATTTTGGTAGATTTGATCCCGAGGCGGATTATCAGTTGATACAGGCTGGGAGAAAGAGGTTGGCAAAGCACTTTGCCATGCTCAAGGCAAAACTTGCCTCTATTGAAAAAGAAGATGCACAGGCGACAGGAATGCCATTAGAACGGGATGGTTCTCTCTTTCCAGGAGCTGGTGCTCCCTTGTAGATAGATAGATAGATAGATAGATAGATAGATACGTGTACATCAATGCAAAAAAAAGAAAGAAAAAAAAATGTCATTCATTCACTCATGTAATCAATCAATCAATCAATCAATCATCTTCCTGTATTTCAGGTGCCACGCCACAAGGCATGAGCATGCCTTGTTTCATAGAGTATTTGATTCGACCAATACTTTCATTCTGACCAATAGCCTGGTGCGCAGCGAGGGAATGCTGTGCTATAATTGACGCATTGGTATCTCTTTTAATGTTGAGAGCCCACTCGAACCTTGTCGTATCGGCATGACCGGTTCCTACATATTTTGCAGCTACATGTTCACTTTGGGTATTTACGTTAAACCTATCCTGTTGTGTCGTCGCCATCGTCGTGTCAATACTTGACTGAAGATGTGATGGCAAAACAAGCAACCAAAAAAGAAATGTGTGTGTGTGTGTGTGTGTTGCTTTTTATGTTGTATCTCTATTAATTCATTAATTCATTAATTCAATTGTATATAAAAGTATAATATATCGTGCCCTAGGATTCTATGTATAGGGTGCACATGCATCCATACCATTTGCAAGAATAGGGGGTATGCTACAATAGATACACAAAGGTATATCAAAAACATACTATAGAAGATAGATATACAGAAGAATCATGATGATGATGATACCATCAAGCGGCAGCAGTTGGGAGGAGATTATTGTGTCTCAAAAGAGGTTCAGTGGATGGATCTCTTCCTCTGAATTCTCTAAAGACCTCTGCTGGTGCCTTTCCTCCACCCAAGGCCAAGACAGTATCTCTGAAACGACGCCCAGTCTCTGCCACCTTCTCTTCATTCTCCAGACCAACATCCTCGAAAGCTGAAAAGGCGTCAGCAGAGAGTACCTCTGCCCACTTGTAACTGTAATATCCTGCACTGTATCCCCCTGCAAAGATGTGGGCAAATCCACACAGGAATCTGTCCTCTGGAAGAGGCTTTATGACTGTTGTATTTTCAGCCACCTTTGCTTCTCTTTCAAAGATACTTTCTCCCTGACCTGGTGTGTACCGAGCGTGCAATTCCAAATCGGTGCATGCAAAGTGGATCTGTCTCAGAGTCATGGAACCTGAGCGATATGTTCTGGCTGCGAGAAGCTTTTGGAACAATTCCTCTGGGATTTGCTCGCCGGTTTGATAGTGAATAGCGAATCCATTCAGAGTGGCTCTATCATAGCAGAAGTTTTCCATGAATTGTGATGGAAGTTCGACAGCATCCCACTCAACACCACGAATACCAGCAACCAATCCCTCTGATTGTTCTGTCAACATGTGCTGAGAGGCATGTCCAAACTCATGGAATAACGTCTCTACTTCCCTGAATGTCATCAAAGAAGGTGCATCTCCGACTGGAGGTGTCTGGTTGCACACCATGTGTGCAACAGGAAGACGTACACTGTTCTCACCCTCTGCAAACAGCTTGGACTGACTGCAGACCTCATCCATCCATGCACCGCCTCTTTTCTCTGCAGGTCTCGAGTATGGATCAAGGTAAAAGTATGCTTTTGTCTTTCCATTCTTCTTCACCTCGAAGAAACGAACATCCTTGTCCCATACAGGAACTTGTCCGTCGGCAGCAACGATATCCACATCATACAACCTCTTTGCCAGTTTGAACAGTCCATCCAACACATTAGGAAGGGCAAAGTATGGTCTCAATTCCTCATCACTGATGGCATACTTTGCTTCCTTTAGTCGTTCAGCCCAGTATGTACCATCCCACAATTGCACGTCTCCCTCAAATCCTTGTTCAGCGGCAAATTTCTGTACATCCTCCATATCCTTGACAGCTGCGCTGTAGGATGCAGCACGGAGCTTTTCAAGCAGTTCCTCGGCAGAGGAAAGATCAGCCATCTTTGAAGCCATGGAAAGTTCAGCAAAATTGTCAAATCCCAAGAGCTTGGCTTTTTCCTGACGAAGAGTGAGGATCTTGTCAATAATAGGAGTATTATCGGAATCTCCAGAGGATGCACGAGTAATATTTTGCCTATACATCTCCTCCCTCAAGGACCTGTTTGCAGCATGCGTCATCACAGGGAAATATGAAGGAAAGTCCAGGGTGAACAACCATGGTCCATTCTCTGGAGTAGCATCCTCATGTCCCTCTCCCTTTGCCTGCTGTGCAGCAAGAGCTAGGGCACTCTCTGGCAACCCTTCAACATCAGCCTTGTCAGTCAAAAGCTTCTTGTATGCCTTGGTCGCATCAAGAAGATTGTTACTGAAATCTGTACTCAATTTACTGAGTTCCTGTTGGATTTCATTGAATCGTTCCTTTTCATCACCTTCAAGAGCCACACCACCCAGGACAAAGTCCCTCAACTCTCCATCCACGATTCTCTTCTGAGCTTCGGTCAATGTATTCCACATATCCCCCTCCTTGATAGATTTAAACGCTTCATAGATAGGCTTGGACTGAGACAACCTGAGCATCACCTTGACCTTTTCTGGTTGAACCTCTTCCACAGCTTTTCTCAGGGCCTCTGTATCCTTGACAGCCTTCAAGTGACTCACAGTCCCCCACGCCCTTCCGATTCTATCCACAATACGCTCCAGTGGTTCCACTAGACCACTCCATGTAGGCTCTACATTCTGTTCAAGAGCATCAATGGCATTGGTTGTTTCTTCCAAGAGTTGACGAATGGCTGGGACCACATGATCCGCTTCAACCTCATTCCACAAAGGAAACGGTGAATTCTACACATAGATATACATATGATTGTAAGGAACGTAAATAGAGATGATATAAAACAGACAGAAGAGAAAACCTACCGTGAGGAGTGGGTTTGTGGCTCCACTGGTCATGGCTGTGTCTGAGGATTGAAAACTGGTAGCGAATGGAACCACGAATGAAACACGCGATCTGAGATTCTTCTTCACAGATGAATGTGGAGCTGAGCGATAGGAACGATTGATAGCAACAGATGAGATGGCTCGACCTGAACAAATTCGATCGAAAACACGTCTGGTGGTAGCAAATCTGGTACAGTTCATCGATAGATGTGTTCAATGAGTTTGTGTATGAAATAATAATACTTATAAAGTCATTAATTAGATGAGAAGATGGTTATTATTTGGCTATTGTAGTAGCATTCGTTCCATGATTACTTCCGAAAAAGTATATCACAGATGCCCTGATCCCAGGCATCTAGGACATGGTTCATTTGTATGTTTCAATTTACCCTCGTAGTCAATCTTTCCTGTTCCTCCACACAGAGGACATGCTGGTCCACCACCATGCCTGTGGGTGTCCTCACAGTACATGCTGCTGTCCTGCTCATCATCAGAACTATCAAGAGTGGACATGCTTGAGAGATTCCTTCGTGTCTTATGTAGTATGGCACGTAACATTGTATCTTTGTTCTCTACATCGTGAATCTTAGTATCAATCCTCGTTTTATACGACAATGTCCTCATAATCTTATCCTTCAACCCAAACGTTTTCTCCACATACAAGACAACAGAGAGCACCACCTGAAGACACAACAGCGCAAGGAGGATGAGGCGAGCGCCAGCCATCCGAGAGGCTGTCATAAGTACTCGACGTCCAGGTAACACATAGATAAGGGCCATTCTGTATGCTGCTCGGGCTGCTGAAGGAACGAAAACTGCCTTGACAACTGCTGTCTGTCTTCGTTGACCTTGTCTTGGAATTGACGGTCTGTATGCCAAGGCTCTCCTAGTACCAAAATGTGCATGACGTGATATTCGTTGTTGCCTATGTTGTAACAACGGTTTTTCTTGACGCACGTGAGTGGTCCAATTCATGTCGACAATTCACCAACCGTCGTCTTTTCTTTTCATACGTGCTTGGATAGGTGAACACCTTGAATGAATATTTCTGTTGTTTATTCAAGATAGTAGATATTGTAAGAAGTAGTTCTTTTTAATACGTCGAAGCAATAGTTTTCATGTCAACTTTTAAATCTTTGCAAAGATTCTCCACAATGTGGAGATTTGTGGAAAACTTCTGCCAGTCAATTGATTCTTCCCAGAAGTTGTGTCGACTGATTCATACTACATGCATGCAGAGATGTGTTGTTACATTTGTAGTGAGGAGAAAAAATAATTTCCTAAGATGCCCCAGAATCAAGAGACAGAACTACATACACATGCATGCGAGTGGTGGCACATGCATATTTGCATACAGGTTTTGTACAAATATGATGAAATGGGATGATGTTCTGCATACAAATTTATGAGATACCAGCTGGCATGGTGTCAATGGCAGTGGTGATCTTCTTGTCCCCGTTGAGAACAGAAATCTGTCCATCTGCATCAACATCCATGATGACAGAGTCACCCTCCTTGATATCTCCTGTGAGCATTCCTTCTGCCATGCTATCTTCCATCAAACGCATGATGGCTCTACGCAATGGTCTGGCACCATAAGCTGGGTTGTAACCCTCATCTACAAGGCGGTCCTTGAATCTCTCGGTAACCTCAATGCGGATACCCTTCTCCTCAGCACGCTTGAATACTGCCTTGAGCATAATGTCTGCAATTTCCTTGACTTCCTGCTTTGTGAGCTGGCGGAAGACAATGATCTCATCGAGACGATTGAGGAACTCTGGTCTGAAGTACTGCTTGAGCTCTTCATTCACCAAAGACTTGATTCTGTTGTAGGAAGAGTCTTCCTCATTGGCATCAAGCTGGAATCCAATACCACCTCCACCTTTCTCAATCACTGAAGATCCGACGTTAGATGTGAGGATGATGAGGGTGTTCTTGAAGTCAACAACACGACCCTTGGAGTCTGTCAATCTTCCATCCTCAAGAATCTGAAGCATCATGTTGAATACATCTGGATGTGCCTTTTCAATCTCATCAAACAAGACGACAGTGTATGGTCTTCTGCGAACAGCCTCAGTGAGCTGTCCACCCTCACTGTATCCGACATATCCTGGTGGTGATCCAATGAGCTTGGAGACAGTGTGGCGCTCCATGAACTCTGACATATCAAGACGAACCATGGCCTCTTCGGATCCAAAGTAGTAGGATGCTAATGTTTTCGCCAACTCAGACTTACCCACACCAGTTGGTCCAGAGAAGATGAACGATGCAATTGGACGATTTGGATTCTTCAATCCAACACGGGCTCTGCGGATGGCTCTAGAAATGGCAGTCACAGCCTCCTCTTGTCCAATGACACGGCCGTGGAGGACTTCCTCCATCTTGATTAAGCGCTGAGTCTCATCGGAGGACACCTTCTCGATTGGAATTCCAGTCCACTGGGCCACAATGTTGGCAATATCGGCCTCTTCGACGACTGGTCCTCCAGCCTCTCCACTTTCCAACTCAGCCTTGGCAGAGTCCTTGGCTGAGGACATGATAGCCTGAATCTGGGCTTTGAGCTCCATCTCTCTATCACGTAAAGATCCAGCCTTTTCAAAGTCCTGGGCACGAACAGCAGAGTCCTTCTCCTTGAGCAATGCTCTGAGCTCCTTGTCAAGCTCTCTGGCCTCCTCTGGGAGCTGAGCATGTCTCAGTCTGACACGAGAACCAGCCTCATCCATCAAATCAATGGCCTTATCTGGCAAGAAACGGTCAGAAATGTACTGGGAAGAGTACTTGGCGGCAGCCATCAAAGCCTCATCAGTGTAGCGAAGCTTGTGATGGGTCTCATATCTCTCCCTGAGTCCCTGCATGATCTGGAAGGTCTCCTCCACAGAAGGCTCTGGAACCACGACTGGCTGGAAACGACGCTCGAGGGCTGGATCCTTCTCAATATGCTTACGGTACTCATCCAATGTGGTGGCACCAATGCACTGAAGCTCACCTCTAGCCAAGGCAGGCTTGAGAATGTTGGCAGCATCAATAGCTCCCTCTGCAGCTCCAGCTCCAATGAGGGTATGGACCTCATCAATCATCAAAATGATGTCATCATTTTGCTTGATTTCATCCATTAGTTTCTTCAATCTCTCCTCGAACTCTCCTCTGTACTTTGTACCGGCAACCAAGAGACCCATATCCAGGGTCACCACCTGCTTTCCTTCAATTGTCTCCGGAACATCCCCGCTTGCGATACGCTGGGCAAGTCCCTCAGCAACAGCAGTTTTTCCAACTCCTGGCTCTCCAATCAAGCATGGGTTGTTCTTGGTACGCCTTCCCAAAATCTGGGTCACACGCTCAATCTGCTCGGCACGTCCCACAACTGGATCAAGGCTCCCTTCCTCTGCCCTCTTGGTCAGATTCGTTCCATACTCTTCCAAAGTTGGAGTCTTGTTCGTACCAGAGGCACCTCCACCAGCAGCGGCACCGACAGGGTCCTGGGACTCACCCACCATGCGAATCACCTGGGTTCTAATCTTTTGTGGGTCGGCTCCGAGGGTTTCAAGCACTCTGCTTGCAACACCCTCTCCTTCACGGAGCAATCCAAGGAGAATATGCTCTGTTCCGATGTAGTTGTGTCCAAGCTGGCGAGCTTCCTCGAGAGAAAGCTCCAATACTCTCTTGGCACGAGGGGTGAATGGAATTTCAACAGCAACAAAACCACTTCCACGTCCAATCACCTTCTCTACCTCCACACGGGCATCTTTAAGAGTAACTCCCATAGATTTAAGAACTTTTGCGGCAATACCTGCACATACACGGGAACAAGCGCATCAGAGGACCCTACTACCACAAACCCTCGTCCGAGGCCAGTAAAAGATATACCACGCCCGTTCACACACTTCTGCCTCGATACATACAGTAAAATATAAGAGATACCACTACGTACCAGTTGATTCCCCGATTAAGCCCAAAAGAATCTGTTCCGTCCCTACAAAATTATGCCCAAGCCTTCTGGCTTCCTCCTGCGCAAGCATAACTACCTTGATTGCCTTCTCAGTGAATCTCTCAAACATCATCTTCGTCACACGTCTACCAGTCTTCATTCCTTTGGCAGAAGCACGTCTTGCAACCAAGGCTGGAAGGGATGATTGGGAGCGGGAAGCGTTGCCTAGAGCCATCAAGGCTTGTCCTCCTCTGCTCACAAAACCAGCATATGTTGTCAACATATACTGATTTTTAGCTACAGACGAGCCACTGCAGGTAGCAGTGGTACGTCTTGAAAAACGGTGGCTCGTGGCCATTTGTCGCACGCCGTGCATTATGGCTTTTGATACAGAATGTACGTATATAATGCAGTGCTATCGTACTAAATTATTATATCATAGGTTGAATATAATAATGTAGCTCTCAGCGAGACTCTGTGATTAAAATAGCAGATGCATTATCCATGGAGACTCGTTGGATAGCGATCCCCTGCCTGCGCAGAGTTGGCTTGGTTTCAGCAATGATTTCAAAATAACGTTTTTAAAAACTTTTAACCGCTTATAACCGGTTATTCTTTCAAATACCTTTGATTCGTTTGCATATTCCAGTATATATTATAATTTTAAACATATAATAGCGTAGATCATCTCATGAAAATATCGGTGCAACTCGACAGAGAGGACGAGGAGGATTCTCCTGCGACGAATGTCAAAGAGTCGAAATTGCAGGGTATCCAGGAGCGTTTACGTAGCCAACGTGATCCTTATTACTCTTCTAAAAATGTTCGTCGTCGTGGAGGTGAGGGAGTTGGTGGAACGTCCAAAGGCACTGTAGATGGTACTCCTCAGGAGCAGACTCCGTCGTTTGCTACCAAACTTTTGTCGTTTGGGAGGGGTCGTGGGGTGAGTCCAAATGAAGAAAATGGTTCTTTGTTGGGAAATGTATTGTCAGTGGCGACGACCCCTTTGCGTGCGGCGTGGGGTATGGTAGCGTCAAGGAGTTCTCCTCTTCAGAAAAGTGTTGAGAAGGAAGATAGGATGGTGAATGTTTCTCGGGAAGGTATGGTGGAAGATATAACGGAAATAGATCGTAAAGAAGATTCGTGTATAGGGGAAGCTGTAAAAGAGAGGACTCCATCCCCTCAGGCAGCTGTTGAAAGGCCTGATAGTCCAAAGATGCACACGCCATTTGATGGGGTACTGGGTATGCTTAAGCAAGGTCCTTTGGCGGGAGGAACACCTCATCGTTTCCCATCTCCTAAGAAATCGACTGTGAAGGGTATACAGACAATGCCAAGACCAGCAATCAGGCGAGAGGGTATAGCAACTCCAGCATTTACATTTGACTCTACAAAGAAAAACCTCACCAGCCTGCAAAAGTTTAGAAACTCTATGAACAAAACAGAAAGCACGCCTCAGAATACACTGGGTGTTCAGAAGTCTATGGTGTTTGGTTCCAAAAGAGGATCAATGGCTGCAAGGGGTTCACCAACACCTTCTTTGGCATGGACACCTCTCCGTGCCACACCGCTAGCGCAAACGACGACGAGTCGGTTGTTTACGAACAAAAGTCGACTTGGTACTCAAGAAGTATCAAGAAAAAGGAGGGCTGATGATGTTCATGGTATGACTCCTAGTGTTGAGGATGGAAGTGTCAGTCTGCTTGATATGCAACGTAGAAGGAGATTTAGACCCAGTGAAGATCCTGGTAGTACTCACAGACGGAGTTGGAGAGCGGGGAGAACACCATATAGGCATGTATCGAATTATAGAAGGAGAATAGACTCTGCGACTGAGGAGAAGCATGAACAGGCAGCAGTGGAGACAAGTTCCAGCCCAAAACCTACATCTGAGACAGCACGTCGTATCCTGGAAACATTAGAGTCCATGGAAAAGTCTATCAAAAAGTCTAAAGAATCTTTAACGCCCGGTCAGGCTAGGAAGTACACGGAAACTGCAACACCAGCTCCTCCTCCTGGTACATCTCTGGGTGGTGCAATGCTTCCAAGCAATGAACCAGAGTCAAAGAAACAGGAGCCTAAACTTGTCTTGGTGTCTGAAAAGAAGCCAACAGATACTGTTGTTCCTGAGCAAAAAGAACCAGCAGTCATACCTGAGCAGAAACAGCCTGTTTTCACTTTTGCTACAAAAAAACCAGCAGAAGAAGAGCCTGCAAAGGTTGTGATCTCGACAGGATTGGATAATCAGCAGAATAATAAACCATCGAGTACTGAAGAAATAGTGCAGGTGAGCAAAAAATCAAAGAGAAAAGCAACTGAAGATATTGGACCTGGGGCCAAGACAAGCCCCATCCCACAGAAGCCTCAGACTCCTGCTTTCGGATTTTTGGCTCCAAAACCAAGCCTAGATACACAGGATAGCCCGAAAGTAGATGAAACTGGCCAATTGTATACGTTTGGAAAGACAAAGAATACATTGAAGGATTCTGTCTCAAAAGTGGTACAAAATGTGCTGCCAGCAACATCAGATCAGGCAAAGTTTTTGTTTGGAAAGGACAAAGTATCCAAAGATGAAGAAGAGACAAAAATCGCAGAACCTGCAAGTGGTGGTTGGGGCAGTGACTTTTTGAAGAAGAATTCTCAAGCTGCTGCAGAAGTGACTGCTGCTGTTGAGAAGGAGACGAGCGAGAAGTCAAGTGGGCCAGCATCAACGTTTGCTTTTGGAACAGCTTCTCCTGCCATCAAGTTTGGTGCAACCACGTCGGAGAAACGTAAAGAAGAAAACCAGGCTGCTCTACCAACTGCTGGTTGGGGTAGCGACTTTTTGCAGAAGAATGCAACAGCTGCTGCCGAGGTGACTGCTGCTGTGGAGAAGGAAGTCAACAAGGATGCCGCTCCAGCATCTACAGGTGTTGCACCGTCATTTACATTTGGCGCATCCTCATCTCCAGCACCTACTGCTTCTTTCCAGTTTGGCTCCACTCCCACAGAGGAAAAGAAGCCGGAAGAGACGAAGCCTGCTTCAGCCACAGGTGGCTGGGGTAGCGACTTTTTGCAGAAGAATGCAACGGCTGCTGCCGAGGTGACTGCTGCCGTGGAGAAGGAAGTCAACAAGGATGCCGCTCCAGCATCTACAGGCGCTGCACCGTCATTTACATTTGGCGCATCCTCGTCTCCAGCACCTACTGCTTCTTTCCAGTTTGGCTCCACTCCCACAAAGGAAAAGAAGCCAGAAGAGACAAAGCCTGCTGTGCCAAGTGGAGGATGGGGTACTGGAATCTCAAATAATAGCACTGCAGGTGATTTGACAGCACAAGGAAAATCTGATACACCATCATTTAAATTTGGTAGCAGCGGTCAGATGGCATCAACAGAGCCTGCAAAGACCGGCACACCAGGTTTTGGTGGTGCATTTGGCACCCAAACAACTGGTAATAGTGCAGCAATGGCCCCACCTCAGGGGGGTTTCACATTTGGCCAACCTTCAGGCACGTCTGGAGCTTCAATTTTATCTTCTGGTCCTGGATCTGGGGAAGGACAGAATGCCCAATTTGCTTTTGGTGCATCCTCGAGCCAATCTGCTGCACCAATAGCATTTGGATCTGCAGCACCTGCAACTACAGGTGCCTTGGGAGGATCTGGTGGGCCTCAGATAGGCTTTGGTGGCGTTGGCACTGCTGGAAACACTAGCTTTGGCAACCCTACTGCTGGGTTTGGAAACACCACTGGTGGCTTTGGAAACACCACTGGTGGCTTTGGTAACACTGCTGGAGGCTTTGGAAACACTACTGGTGGCTTTGAGACACAAAATGCAGGTTTTGGCTCGAGCGGTTTTGGTTCTAGTGCTCCAGCTGCTGCTCCATTCGGTACTGCCAGCTCTGCGGCTGCCTTTGGTGGACAACCAGCCACAAATCCCTTTGGAAACGCAAATGCTTTTGGGCAGCCAGGTTCAGGCCAGTTTGGTGCTCCACAAAGCACAGGCTTTGGTGGTGGCTTTGCAGGTCCCTCAGCCTTCCCCCAGCCATCTGCTGCCGGTCAAATGATTCCCAATCAGGACAATCCTTTCGGTGGTGGAATGCCATCTGCAGGTGGGTTTAGTCTAGGCTCTTCTGGAAACACAACTTCAGAAGGACGAAGAAAGGTCAAAGTGAAGAGGAGAGCGAGGTAATCTATTTAATCTATGTGTAATATTACATGCATAACATCAAAGATATATATCTAGTACTCATGAGTTCGTGAAACGTGATTCCAACCTCCACCATCATCATTCTCAGCATTTTCAGATGGCATAATCTCCCAATCGTCATCACTTTCCCCCCAATCTAATCCCCCTTCTTTTCCAGGAGTCGGCTGGGTTTGGATCTCTCTAGCAGTCATTATTTTTGGACCCAGGATTGCATCAACATCTAACTCAAAGGAGTCAACCATGGTATCAAGATGAGAGGAATGTTTCTCAACAAATGCATCAACCTGTCCAACTGCTTGGATCAAGTATTTTCCATACTTTTTCTTCATAGGCACACTAACACCACTGACAGTTATTTCATCTAGTTCTTTCATTGTTCTAGGAGCATCTAAGGCTAGACTACGCTGGACCGCAGTATTAAATACTGCGCGTTTGCCACCAAGCCTTTCCCTAAAGGCATTATTGAGTTGTTGCAGCATGACAAGCATGACTTGCTCATGAGAGCTCGTATTTTCAATCGCATCCGCCACTGGTTCTTCAATAACATCATTATCGTTGATATGTGCGTGATCATCATGGTCACGAGAGGCACCTGCATTGCTCTTGGACTTTTGTTTCTTTCTCTTCCGTCCCTGAGGAGCAGATGTCTCTGCATTGCCTCCCCTTCCTTGAACTCTCTCCGACAAGAATACCTTGAGCGCACCACTCATGAGTTGACTTGCTTTTTGATCATTCACTGAAAGTACAGCTGTGATTGCCATATAATCCGCTTGCCTGGTAGTCTTTTCAAACAGTATTCCCTGCAGATACACATCATGTTGAGACAATCTTTACCACGAGCACATGTGGGTCACCATACGTACCATATTGATCAATTTTCGAACCACAGATTCAACCTTACCAATAGGTACCTTGAGAGATTTCCCGACACCAAATTTCGGATGGTTGTCAAGATGCTTGTTTTTAATTGCCGAACTCATAGAACCTCTAAACACTCCAGTGAGTAGTGATAATGACAAGGCATTTTGAGAACATCTCACAATATCTGTCAACATCTGGGCAGTGTTGGTCATATCTATTTCTTTCACTGTACCTGTTGTATTTGCTTTGCAATTGTCACACGAGCCTCGACATTCAGAGACGGTAAAAACTTCCCCAAAATGCTGCAACAACATACTTCTACGACATGAACATGTGTCCTCACAATACGCAGACATTGCATTTAGGTTTTCAATGTTGTGCATATGCTGTGTTTCATACGAAGACGACACAAATCCAAAATTAGCCTTTTGTTCTTCCTTGCCCTTGTCTATCATAAACTTTTGTGTCAGGACATCTCCTCTAGAATAGTACACAATGCAATATGCCGTGAGCCCATCTCTACCAGCTCTGCCACTCTCTTGAAGATACCCTTCAAGCGACTTTGGGACACAAAAGTGAATCACAAATCGAACATCAGCTTTGTTTATTCCCATTCCAAAAGCCAGCGTCGCAACAATGATGGGGACATCTCCATTTGTCCATTCATTCTGAACTTGCTCTCTCTCTTCGGATGATAATTTTCCATGATAGTGCTTCACCCTCCTTGTTCCATTACCTCTTCCAAGTTTCTCTTCGAGATACGATTCGAGATTTTCAGCAACATCTTCGCATTTTTTCGTAGTAGCACAATATATAATCCCACATTGTAACCGTCTCTTTGAGCCCAACCTGGATGAAAACTTTGAAAGCAACATCTCACCCATCTCTTCCACAGCCTTGGCTCCCTTTGGCTTTTTCCTCACTTCGTATCGAAGATTAGGACGATTAAATGACGAACGAAACAAGAGACACGACTGCAACCCCAACTGGGCCACCACATCATGTTGAACCCTGGCTGTAGCAGTTGCAGTCAATGCCAATATTGGAACTGTTGGAAACGAGCTCTTGAAATATGACAGTTTGGTATAACTCGGCCTGAAATCTGCACATATATGACACGTCCCATCAGAACAAAAAGAATACCCTATACCCATTATACATATGTATACATACCATGACCCCATTGAGACACACAATGAGCTTCATCAATAACCACCCTGGACAGCCGCTTTTCAGAATGCAATTTTTCCAGCATGGACCTCGTCCCAGGAGAAGCATCAAGCTTTTCTGGCGTCAGGAATAGAACCTTGACATTTCCTCTCATGACTTCCCGCATAGTCGCTCCTGCATCATTTCCCTTTTCATATGAACCCAGCAACTTTGCTGAAATACCCAGATTTGTCAGGTGAAACACCTGATCCTGAATCAACGAGACAAGAGGCGTGATCACCACAGTAACACCTTGTGAGAGCACAGCAGGCAATTGATAGCAAAGACTTTTACCTCCACCAGTTGGCATGAGAACAAATACATCTCTTCCTGCAAGAGTAGCATTCATCACTGCATGTTGATGAAGCCTAAACGATGTGTTACCAAACAAGCTAACATTCTCCTCCTTCATCGCATCACTCCAAGGAAAGTCATCTTTTTTCCACGCTGGGTCATCACTCGCATCCACTCGATCATTTTCCAATGACTTCAAGGCACGTGTATCTATTTCCAACATGGCATGCTCCCCCATCATACCGTCACCTTGTGGCTCTACATGCGTTGCTTGATGATCCATGCTAAACGAGTACTGCTGGTTTTCATGCTGATGATTATACGTATTGTTCTGAGTTGTTGCATTGTGCTGCTGATACTGTTCCCCACCAGCATACTGCTGGTGTTGATTCTGCTGCGTCAGAGCACGCAGCGTTTGATCCCCATACACAGGAGGTGTCACCGGATTAGGACCATGCACTGCCATTGTGGCTGACGGCATCCTCTCCACTACAGCACTTCCTGATCCACACACATCCTGCAACACATTCCTAATATCCAACAACCTCTTACATTCCTTCTGAATCTCTTTAAAATGTGTCCCATCTGACTCTACCAGCTGCTCAAAACACGCCTCTACCTCTGCAGAAATACCACGAAGATGCGTCTTCCGATGCACACATACATCATACGGAACCTGATGACAGCACACATAGTGAGGAATCCGAGAACCACCATTCGCCTCCACCGGATATTCCTCTCGAGTCGCACTCTGTTGCTGTTGTTGTTGTTGTTGTTGTGCTATTCGATGCTCTCCATATACCACAGCAGGTGTAGGCCTCGTCCCATGACCAGCTTGTACAGAAGGAGCACGTATGCCTCCACCATCATTCATAGTATTCACATGACAATCTACCAGAGGACGACGCGGCTCCTGTATAACGCCCTTTTCCCTAGCAGGAAAAGGCAAGGACTCTGTCCGCTGATCCTTCGTCTTCAGAGCTGGAGCAGGAGGAGAGTGGGACCTTTTCCCTCCCTGCTGAACCACCACGACAGGCCTATGACCTCGGAGCACGCGCAGAGCCTCATCAGAACTCAACATCTCCCTAGAAACAGAAGACTGTGATTCATATCCACCATTTGATAATCGTTGCGTACTCTTTGGAAGGTGTCCTCCCCAGAACAAAGATTCGGTTGTTTCACCGTTCATGAGGATGAAAATCTCTCTATTCGACCCTCCTCATGTCCATATCCATGGTACGATACACTACTACTATTACAATAATAAAATAGAAGTAACGAATACCTATCTATCTGGACGTATATATTCACATGAAAAAAGTTTCAAAAAATTGGAGGAAAAAAAAAACAGCTCATCATGAGATATCATCACCTACGCAAATTCAATTGAATTCAAGCATACAACATGCCATCATGATGATGAACCAGATACTCGTTTCAGTATTCATTTTCTGAATGATGGTGCAAGACCACAATGTGGTCACCACATGGTCCCTTGCAAGATCTTAAAGTCCAGCCACTGGGCAAGTAACAGTATTCATGGTACAGCTATACCAAAGCTCATTGATATCAAAAAAAGAAGAAAGAGGAATATATACACACATCACCAGAAAGAACATCATCATTCTCATGCTATACCTCTGAAACACCTGAAACAAACAAACAAACAAATAGAGAGACATGCTTGGCCTTCGAATCAACAGCAGTTGTCGTATGGTATGGTCACAATGTAGAAAATCCAGTCGATCGTACAAAGACAGAGCTACAGAACGTGGTGGTGGTGGTGGTGGTGGTGGTGGTGGTGGAAGGAAGAGACTCGGCATGACATGGCATGGCGTTCGGATAGTACCCGAGACTCGGTGTTATAGCTCTATTGATATTGATAAACTTGCTACATTATCTCAAATTGGACTGACGGATGAAGAGAAAAAAGAGATGGGTCCCCAGATTGAACGAATTGTAGATTGGTTTGGTCAATTGCAAAGTGTAAATGTCTCTGGGGTTCCTCCGGCGATGCGTGGGTCAGAGTCTCGTCGGGATGACACGTCGTGGCTACGATCTGATGAGGTTCGAGAGTCGACTTCTCAAGATATAGATGGGTTGCTGGGTCAGGTGCCAGGGAAGCGTGTGTCGAGTGATGGCTTCATCTTGGTACCAAAGACAGAGCAAGACTAGGTACAATACTTCTTTTACAAGCATAATGTATCTGTACGTATAGTAGTAGACACTTGTAAAGTAGGTCAGAAAGTCATGAATACAATCGATACAGGGTTGGGGCACCCTGTCCCATATCTCAGGGACACTAATGTGTTGTTTTTCAAGAAACAACAACACATTTACATCATGGGATGCATTCCCTCCTTCTTTCCAGCCTTGTTGATCAAACTCTTGTGGATGTGTGGAATAACACCTCCTCCAGCAATGGTAGCCTTGATCAAGGTATCCAACTCCTCATCTCCTCTGATGGCGAGCTGCAAATGCCTTGGTGTAATTCTCTTCACCTTGAGATCCTTGGAGGCGTTACCAGCCAACTCGAGAACTTCTGCATACATACACCACACCATGAGAAGAAACAATCACCGACCCCAGAGATACAGCAACAACAACATGTAGTAGTTGGGGCATGAGGCACCACAACACCACCCGTATTCTTCAGCAGATACATCATCACATGAATACATATATAAAAACCAACAACATACCGGCAGTGAGGTATTCGAGGATAGCGGCAGAGTACACTGCAGCTGTGGCTCCAACACGCCCATTGGCAGTTGAGCGTCCCTTCAAGAGACGGTGGATACGTCCGACTGGGAACTGAAGTCCGGCACGAGCGGATCTAGAGATTGGCTTCTTCTTATCTCCAGCTCCCTTCATACCAATGGTTCCCTTGGCTCCCTTTCCGGAGAGACCCTTTGCTCCTTTTCCAGACATGGTGAACGGTTCTTTATTGTAACACTGCAGAGACACGGTACAAAGTCAGAAGACAGAAAGACTTGACATATTTGCGTGTTTGCTGGCAACAGCACGTGCAGGAGACGACGTCTTGGTCCCCATTGGTACCATTGGTGAGAATCGACGTCAAGGGTGACGCGTCTACACACAGCCATGCAGCGAGGACATACATTGAATAAAACAATGAAACGTACACAGAGTCTAAACAATAAATTTTAGTAACTGGAGAGGTGGAGAGGAGGAGGTGTCTCTTGTCGTTGGAATGTCGCTGTGGTGGTAACAACGGATGAAACCATTTGACCTATCAGGGTTGGGTCTCATGGTGGTCTCTCGTGCATCCATTCATTCACTTTGGAAAATTCATCACATCACAGCAGCATCCTGTAGTAGTAGTGTACTACTGTATGCATGCATGCATGCATGCATGCAGAGAGGAGTGGATATGAGAAGATATGATTGATGATGGTGTCTGTCTGTCTGTCTGTCTGTCTCTCGTGTGTACATTACGGATGATGAACTGTCACTTTTACATACATAACAATAGTGGGTGCTGTAGTACTATGGCATTGTTTCTGTGAGATGAATCATGGATGATACGAATTCTTGCAACTGTGTCACCTTTTCGGAGGATAGATTTGGGGTGGAGAGGAAACTGGTGGCTGCTTTTTGGAAACATGCCTCCATGGTAGCAGTCATGAGCTGGCTCTGTATATTGGCAGAGATTTGTGATGCTCGTTGGACCGCTGATTCTGGTACGCCAGCCATGGAAGCCACGTTCAAGCCATATGAAGAATGAGCTACACCCTTTTCTAATGTGTACGTAAACGTTACCCTGGGTTGCTCTGCTCTGCTCTTGTCCAAAATATATCCCATGTAATATGGGGAGGCCTCTGGGAGCTGTGAAGAGGAACTCTCCACCGCGATTTCAGGATAATGGGTGACGAATAAAGATACGCAACCAATATCTCGTGACAAATACTTCATAGTTGCGGCGGCAACTGCATATCCATCACTGCTACTCGTCCCTCTGCCAAGTTCATCAACAATAACCAGAGACGAGCTGGTGGCCTTTTCCAGAATCTGGGAGGCTTCAGCGAGTTCCTCCAGAAACGTGGATCTTCCGAGAGCTATACTATCAGCTGCTCCCATCCTAGTAAAAATGGCATCAAAGGGTCGTAGGATGCATGATGCTGCGGGGACAAAACATCCTATTTGTGCCATGTAGGCGATGATTGCTGCCTGTTTGATATAGACACTCTTACCACCCATGTTTGGCCCAGTGATCACCATACAGACTTCCTTGTCAGATCCGATGGTGATGCTGTTAGGAACAAATGGCTGCTGTTCATGGATGACTTCAATAATCGGATGCCTCCCAGATTGTACCTTGTACAGTGGCGATGGAGAAGATACAATCTCTGGCTTGACATATCCCTGTCTGGATGAGATGGAAGCAAAGCTTATAAGACAGTCCAAGCTCGCAAGAGCTTGTATACTGCTTTTGAAGTCGGCAAAATGCTCACTTATTTCCTTCAATAGCACGTTCCATGACGACTTGGCAGTCAATACGAGATATTCACGGGCCAATTCCAGGGCCTCAATCTCCTTCTTCACCTCTGGAGGTAGGAACCTCAACATTTTCTTTGTTGAACTCACTCGAACCCAGCACGATGGAACTCTTTTTTCCATATTGACCGGAACCTCGATCAAATATTCACCCTGATTCTGTATTTTGACATATTCTACAGATGCTACCCCAAGGCTCTTGGCAAGAGCAGGCTTGAGATCCTCAAGGGATTTCTCATGCTGAGCAACAATTGCCTTCTTCTCCGCCACGTGAATGTATTTATTCGCGTCCTGAAATACCATCACCATATCGTTCTTCAAGCATGCATCTTTATGTAAAGATGCGGCTATGTCCTGTGCGTACAGAGCTGCATCATAGTTGATGGAGGATGACACCAACTCCCGCACAAGTGGAGATGATATAGAGTCGAGTGCCGCAGTGTCATTCTTTTCTATTCCCATTTTCAGTCCGATATCTTTGAAAGCATCCATGAATGACCATAACTCTGAAGGTAGAATTGTACCGTGAATTATTCTACCCAAAGATCTCTCCAGATCTGTGTCAAAGGAATTCAAACAGGATATCACACGTTCCATGGAAAATGTTCCATGTGGTTTGTCGATCGAGTGTAGAATCTCTTCGACCGCATCAAGCCTATGAGTGATAGAAGATGGATTTTTCAATGGAGATGTCACCCATGTGCGAATCATTCGACCTCCAAAAGCAGTCTTTGTTTGATCCAAGAGCCAAATCAGAGAGCCATACTCAGACCCATCATCAGAGTTTCTGAGAATTTCTAATTGCTGCAGTGCATTCGACGAGACATATATTTCCTCGATATCAGAAAATTGTCGTATCTGAGTTTCTGATTGGATTAATTTACTGAGACCAAAGGTATCAAGATAGTCTAGTGTATGTGAGAGTGCCTGTAATACCAGGTAATCCAGTTGGAGAATTGCATCCACTGATGTTCCTCCGAGATGGTTTTTAATTGCAGTAGAAGCTCCACTGAGTGCATACTTGGCAGAATCAAAGGTACGGACTCTCACATGACGCCCTTGACAGTATGTTTCCAGCATTCGCTGGGTGCCTGGTGATAGGTTGGAATCCATGAGAAGCAAGTCAGAGGGTCGAGCAATCTGGAGATTGCTCTCAAGTTGCATCCTCATGGCACAGTCGTCAAATCTTGCTTGGAGTATCGACCCTGTAGAGCATTCTACTGCAACCATACCAATCGACATGCAATTTTTCTTGCCACCGATTTCTTCCCCTTCCATCACACACACAACGTATGATGAATTTCTCTCATTGCTTGTTACCCTGGTGTCAGCAATGCACATGGAATCCGGCTGGATTGCTTCAATAGTAGCCGGCGTGAATCTCTGTGTAAGCTCTCGTTTAAAAGGCTGTGACCGTGTTTTTGCATCAGATGCTTTGATAGCTGCCGTTTCAGTCTGTGACACAATGCCAACTTCATAGCCAGCACTCACAAGTCTCCGAACATGGTGTTGAATCCGTGCAGTTGGCACAGAAGCATTGAGAAAGTTCCTGTCTGGGTAACTGAAAATTCCCAGAACTTTTGATGCTATTTCCGCATCAACACCAAAGAATTTGTACTTGTATCCGCATTCTATTGCGAGCACACAGCCTGGGTGGTACTGACGGTGCAATTCAACCACCTGTTTCTCAAGTGGCGTGAATTTCTTCACATCACCTTCCCGTACAACGTCTTCTTGAGTCTTTGATCGACTCTTCTTCATGCTATCCTTCTCTCCAAGCACTTTTCGTTGCCATCTGGCCCGCAACTCTTCCTTGGCAGCCTTTGGCAAGGACACTGTCTTCACTTGCACAACCTTTTCCTCCTCTTGAGTAAGATCACACACGACAACCTCGGGTTCATTCACAGCATCTTCTACCTTTTGTATTCCTTTACCACTAAAAAACGAGGTTATACTCGCCTGTCTCCCCATGTGCAGTGAAATTCTCGCCAACTAGTTTTTGAATTCGGTTCCCTCACTCGCACCATAAAAGTTCTTCTGTCCATCCATCAAGTAGAATTATATGAATCAGATGGTATATAGTATTCTAAATATTGCTTTTGTTGTACTAATGAAACTGTCTGTTGCACCAGACAAGGCAAAATGGGAAACATTTGACAAAGCTCAGTTTGAAACTCCAGCTATAGCTGGAGAGTGTAGCTAGCCATCATATCATGATCCATGGATGACCAAAGAGCTCTTACATGCATACCCTTGATTGATTTCAGTCATGCCATATCCTTGAGGATACTATAAACTTGTTGTTCTTGGATATTTGGCTTTAGGACACGATGCCTTGAACGTCATGAGGGCAGGTTCAACTGGAGTTCTCTCTCTCAGAGAGTCAACGTCTTGTTCATCTTGATATGAATACGATTTGAAACTTCTAATGCATGTGTAAATATATGAAATATACTTATTTGTATACATATATTTCAACGAATAGTGGATTTAATGGCCGGGCCCTTCATTTTGGGTACGTATAAATTTGGAAAACCAAGTCGGTGGCATCTGTTTGAGGTTCCATCTCATATTGGCACTCATTGATGCATCTTTGCTTGTATAACATAGGTATATAACTTTTGTAGGGCTCACTGGTGGTATCGGACAGGGTAAAGTACGATGGTTGCTTCTTTCCTCTTGTGCAAGACAGTCAACATGTTTAGTCTATTTATGTATAACGCTTTCTTTGGTGATGCAGTCGACAGTGGCAGAGAACATCTCAAACTCATTCGGTATCCGCGTGATAGATAGCGATAAGGTATGGTTGATCTTGAACAATGATGTACAGGGAAACATGTACTGAGGGAGCATGGTATTATGTCTGCAGATTGTCCATGGACTTTATAAACCCGGGGGTCGAGCTGTAGAGTCGATTGGCGTGGCATTCCCTGCTGCAATAAAGAATCATAGTGTCGATAGAGTTGCCCTCGCAGCAGTGTTGAAGGAAGAGCCTGGAAAACTGAAAACCCTTGAAAGCATTGTCCATCCCCTGGTCAAGGAGGAAAAAATTCGAGAAATCCAGGATGCTGCCTCTGAAAACGAGGATATTGTTGTTTTAGATATACCTCTTCTGTTTGAGACGCATAGTGAAAAAATGTGTGATGCAGTCATGGTGGTGACTGCAGACAAAAAAGTGCAACAAGCACGGGTTATGGAGCGGCCTGGAATGACTGCCGAAAAATTCAACATGCTCATTGCAAGGCAGATGAGCGAGGAAGAAAGAATAAAGAGAGCAGATTTTGTTGTACGGACTGATACATCAATAGAAGAAACAATGGAATCTGTTGCTTCAATTTTTACAGAGGTGAAAACAAGACCCCGCGGTGCATTTCAAAGGATTCTCTGTGATGCAGGCACGACAAAATGAAGCATTCCAGAAGATGAGTCCAAAGCATTGATTCATCGATGTAGGATGATTGGGGATGCGATGATGGTTTCTTTCGGATGGAGTACTGCATCATTCATGATCAAACTTGACTCTTCAGAGCTCTAACCACTCGAGTGGTTCAACTGAACTTTGTGAAGAAAGAAACAGAGAGATCAAAATGCATTGATATGGCTGCTTGTTTGCATGCTCCCCCATTTCCATTTTATTTAATTTATAGTGTAGGAGGTATTTTGTTGTCCATCGTGTGAAAAGACACAATGACGGAAAGTATTCAGCCACCCGAAGGCTCTAGGTATGCGAGTTATCCTTACCCACAAATAGGACGATTTTCACGAATAGGCTGATCCGATGGATGAAAATGAACCTATATTTGATGTATTTGCCTGTAGAGGTTCCATTCTGTGTAAATACTATATGAACGGTGCTTGCAATAAGGGGGATTCCTGTCCTTTCTCTCATGACTTGGCAATTGCTCCTAATACTGTACGTTTGTCCTTTTATTTGATCAATATATCATGTATATGATACATAACGTGTGAGAATCTTCATCCTTTGTTCTCTGGAGGGTTGTGTTTTTTCTTGGATAGGTTACACCAGACTGTATGTGTGTGTAGGTTTGTACCCACTGGTTACGAGGCAGCTGTTCATTCGGAGATAAGTGTAGATATGATCATGTCAGACCTGATTGGGCTCCAAGATCCGAGCCTCGTGCACCCGAATGGTACGAGGCCCCTGGGGTATCAAAACCAGAGACAAACAACCTTGAAGATGTTGTTCCGATTTCTCAACTGTACATCTCAAAGCAAAGAGTGCCAAAGAAGGAGGATGCTTTGAGGAAAGAAGAAGATAGTTTACGTATCGATCTACCAGCAGACCCCTTTGGGTCTGATGATAGAATAGAGTCTGCTGTCATCCACATTGATAGAGGGGTTGAGGAACCGCCGTTTACAGGTGATGACTCTTCTGAGCATCAATCGCATGCATGGGGATCTTTTGCAGGTACTGATGGGTCTCTGGGTGATGGATATGAGCAGTATGGATCTTCACTTTGTTATGAGTACCACAATACTGGGGCATGCTCAAATGCAAATTGCAAACTTCTCCATGGAAACTTTTGTGAAATATGTGAAAGTTATGCTCTAAATCCCATGGATGAAAATGAAGCCCAGCAGCATATTGCTGAATGTAGTGCACGGCACGAACGTTTACGCGCACGAGCTCGAAGTGTGCATGTTGAATGTTGTATTTGTCTAGAGAGAGTTTTAGAAAAAGCAGGAGGGGACAGGAAGTTTGGTCTCCTATCTTGTGATCATGCATTTTGCTTGACATGTATCCGTAATTGGCGTAGTAATCTAGGTGGAGGTGCTGACGTCGATTCTGCATTGCGTACATGTCCTGTTTGTAGAGTTACAACACATTACATCACACCCTCTACGACTTGGCCTGAAACCGAGGAAGAGAAGGAGGCAATAATAGCTGGGTATAAAGCAAAACTTGCTTCCATAGATTGCAAAAATTTCAGTTTTGGACAGGGTACATGTCCATTTGGAACATCATGTATGTATAGGCATGCTTTTCCTGATGGTACTTTAGAGGACTCTGCTCCACGACGGGTGGCTGCAGATGAAGGGGAGGTCAAGTATGTTCAACCTGTGAAGCTTTCAGACTTCTTAGAAATTAAGCAAGGTAGATTGCACGGAAGGCGTCGATGATATCTAGATTACTTTTTACAGTTGGATGGCTCTATGTCTTGCAAATAAGTGCGGCTCCTCTTTGGGCCCAGTAAACATCGTCTCCATCTGTTGGCAGGGGAATGTAGTCAATGAACGAGCTCGCTGATCGCGATTCTGAACTATACAGAGGCGTCAGGAATATATTTTTCTTCTTCTTCATGGGAGATTTCACTGCTGCAAACGCATGGATAACTGGGAATGCCTTGACTGATACCTCTTTGCTCGCTGCAAGCTTGGCTGATTGGGGATCCCATGCGGCTCCATCCAGAAAACAACCGTATAGATACACGCCTGTCTTTGGCGCGTCTTTGATTGACTTGCCATCCTGAATTTTCGTGACCTGGTATTGAATTTCTAGTTGATCAATTTTAATATTGGAGTCCTTTGATGATCTCACATGCTCTTGTAAGATCCCGTTTAATATTGCTTTTGGGTTTGCAATGCCGGGAATCCAGACGCAATGGCTATTGTACCTGTGGATTGAAGAATCCAGGTGCTCTTGACATAGATTTAGAGTCTTAAGCCAGGAATCAATGGAATCAAGTCTCCACCTATAATTGGTCGACCAATGTGCGGGAACCTTTCCGTTTTGGATTGAATCCAATATCATGAGGGTTTGATCAGAGGCTCCCTTGTGACCATGCAGGACATCGTTTAGTGATGACACATCTCGCGAGACCATCGATGACATTGAACGTAATATTTGCCTTTCTGTTTCTAGGAATGCTGCTAATGGACCTGAGGACAAGCCGTCGTGCGTATGTGACCAATTCATTGTCGCCTCTATTGTATTCACAATGTTGTCCACCGTCCGTGATATTGCTTCCTTTTTCTCCTGTTCCTGATTCCCGGCGTCCCCAGAAGTTTTCATTATAGATCGAATCGAATCAAATCGATTTTCTACGCTCATTATCTGTGATGCAATTTCAGCGGATGCATCAAGACCGAATATTTGAGGCATATCATATGTTGGGAGTTTCTCAACGTTTTGGATCATTTCCTCAAGGCTCGATTCATGGGTAACTGCATGGGATACAAATATTCGTTAGCCAATTAACACACAACTTCAATGCGCCAATTCAATCAAATAATTGTAACAAACCTTGTATTTTATACAAATGAGAGACTTTTGGGAACTTTTGTCCATTCAGCAATTCGATGGAACCATTCAAAACATCATTTGATAAGAATCTTTTGCAGTATGCCATCATGAGTCTCTGATCTCTTTCATCTATGATTCTTCCACCATATTGAATGCTTCCAATTAAGTAGTGAAGAGATTCCCAATTTATAGCATTTGACTTTCTGCCTCGAAGGGTCTGCAAGTGGCTCGAGACTATGTTTAAGCTCGAGGCCAAGTCCGTGTAACTGAACTCATACGGCACGACCCATCCGACAGCACCAAAACGTTTCCTTTCTTGGGACAAAACATGCATAACATTTAGTGATAGTAGCAAAGGCTTCCATTGTGGCATTTTGACTTCGTCCAAGGTGTCATTATCAAAACTTGTGACCAATGACACCAAAGCATCATGTAGACCCGACGGGGGCTCACAGGTTATCCGCAACGACATATGAAGAAGGCCGAGTGGGAAAGTGTCACTTGGCTCTGTCGTTATCCATAATCTGAAATTAGGATCTGTCTTTTTCAAGTTATCCATATGGTCCTCCAGCTCCTTCAGGTAGGAGCCAGCAAGGTGCGCGTTTTGAATACAGACCCAATCACCCCGTTGTTCTGCGGTGCTGAGATATTTCCGAGCAACTATCTCTTGTCCCTGTCCCATGGATATGTTTAAGCATTTTATTTTCATTTTGCGTGCAAGATCCTGGATTTTTGATGTCGGATCAGCTCCAGGAGATATGACGCAGACGATAGGCGTCTTAAAGGTGGTTGCCAAAGCAATCTCTCCAAGATCTGCTCCTCTGGAGAACAGGAAATTTTCACCCAAGGCGTTTTCAACAAAGTATGCCATTGCTGATTTTGATTTTTCTGGCCGCAATGCTCGGATCAGGGCCAGATGTGACAGAGAAGATGTTAGTAAAGAATGCAGCGGACTCTGTGATTTTTCAGGGACCTCGCTTCTGATCCAAGCCTTCCATTTGGACTCGTCGGAAGTTATAGATGACGTTAGATTGCTAAAACACTTTGAATTCTGTTGGAGATGAAGGATATTCCTCCATTGCTCCTCGGACAGCCATTCTTTGACCTTTCGCTTGGATTTTATTGGCATTTTACCCATTGACAAAATGGCTCCTAAAATATCGAGAACCTCACCTGAATCATCCTGTGCCTGGAGAATCCTTGAAGCCAGCAAAAATCTGAAAGGATCTTTATCACGCTCGAAAATGCCAATCTGAGCTTTTTCGTACACAGTTATTTTTAACTCTTTCAATACATTTTGAACCCTTTCTGAAACGTTATCTGACATTTTTGCAGATCCAATTGAATCGCTGAACCACATCTTGAATTGTTCCAATGATGTCTTGTACATGTGGTTCAGGGATGAGAAGTCACACAAACTGAAATACAGTAACGCTGCGATCCTCGAGCAAGGCCGATATTCTTCGCATCTTTCTGCGATCATCTTCTTTGTTTCGGATGCCTCTTTTAGCTGAGACAAGACCCTCTCGGCTGTGGCTTTTGTTTCAGCCAGGACTCCAACAAGATGAGTATCTTCTAAGATGTCACCCTTGTGCGACGACAACCGCTTGAGCAAGTCAATCTCCAGCTGCTTCATACTATTCTCACATTGCCTCACATCTTCGTCGATGCTTTGTCGTTTTTGATTAAGATGGGACTCATCCCTAGAAACAATGAAATCTAAGAACTGCTCTTCCAATCCGTCAAATGTCACAGCAAAATTTAGCACAGTACATTTAGCGAATTTTTCTGGAGATATATCAGGGTTTGCCACCCTTGTTATTAAAATGACTTTGAAGCCGTCTGCAATTTCTATCTCTCTTTCACCAATTTTGACGAATTCATCTGAATTATTATCTAATACAGAATTCAAAGTCGTGCTGAACTCCAGCTCAGCATTTTGGACCAGGAATGGAAGGCCCCTTGCGAGGCACATCTCCAATGTTTCATCAAATTTAGAGCTGGAGAGAGGCATGGATATGTTTTTGGGGTACTTTTGTTGAAGCCATTTGGTACATTGTCCCTGAGGATCGATAATGTACGGCACAGAGTTGCTTGATGTTAGCACGACACCGTTTTGGATCGAGAATTCATCAGCAGGAAGACCTTCATTTAGCCATTTCGAAACCTGCTCACCATCAGCAAGAAACTCTACTGCCTTGAAATTTTCCCCAACCTCAATAACACAGTCTTTGCAAATTTTGTTTATCTTCTTCAAATACAAATCCCTATGGCTTACCCCTATTGGGCCAAGGTAGGTGGTAAACGTGCAGGCCATAAGGCAGTCACCTAGAAGACTTTGAAGCTGTAACTGGCTGTTCTCGTAGAGAGACTGCCATCGAATCTCCTCCCCTCCTAGAGACTCTATCAACTTCACCGCATTGTTCATCTTCATCTCAGTCTTTTCAGCGTCTTCTTGTATTTGACTCATTTCCCTCTTGGCATCCGACAAATTTGCGTTTAGACTGTTCAATGTGGATTCGACTTTGGCTAATTCTTCTTCAGCCTTGCTCTGCTCATCTTGGGCGACGCTCAGCTCCTTTTCTGATTCTTTGAGCCTGATGATTTTTGGTTCAACTTCTCTAGCCACTATATGATATTTGCACATAGCCTCTGCCCAATTGCACAAACCTGCAACATTTCCGCTGGCTTTCTTAGCTGAGGAGTAGTTGAAGTCAACGGAGCGGAAATATGGTTGGAGGAGTTCCACCGTCTCGTCATTTATTTCTTCCTTTGGAAATGTCAACAATTTCTGGAGAAATGACAAGTCGTTCATTAGCTTCAACGACTCCTCGTATGATGCCATGATTACCATGTTATCTTTGACCTCATGCCAATTGATCTTTGATATTGGCGAGTGGTACAAGATGAGAACACAGTCCATAATCCTCTTGATGACATCTGGAGGCTTCCTCAACGACTTCATCGAGTTGATATCTTTAGAAGAAATTGAATTAAGAGCTTCGACAGCTGAGTCAAGAGCCGGCTTAGCCTTTTCTAAGTCTCTTTCTGCCTCTAGTTTGGTCTTGAGAATCTCATCTGCCTTTGCTGTGACTCTAGAAACAATCTTCTGTACTTTCTGGCGCTCAATCGTCGCCTCGCGGGTACTTTTATCTACCTGTTCAATAAGTGCACCTATTTCAGATTCTGATTTTGATAGAATTGCTTGTTTCTCCTTTAGGTCATTCTTCATTTCATCTACCTGGATTTTGGCCTCTTTCATTTTCTGAAGGCCATTACCCAAGGATTCTAAGTATTCTTGCATACCCTTTGCTTTTTGACGGTAAAGAGATATGATAGAGTCTAGGAATGTCAGATATGACTTTGGAGTTACGTGTACCCTCCTGCCAGTGTCTTGATGGTAATTTTCAGTCAAGTCTGACATCAGGGAGTGTATTTTGCTTGTAACATCTGAAAGTCCATCAGGCGAAATAGTCGATGACTCGCGAATTGCAGGGTATAGAATTCTTCTTGATAAAGAGCTTAATGCTTCAAAAGGCCATGGGTGGAACCAGTCTATTGTACAGCAAGAGAGTAAGCCAGGAAACTGCTTCAACCATGTAGCAAGATTCTGCCCACTCGGGGAAAAACAAAAAACAAAATGGAAATATTTGCTGACACGCTCCCAGAAGAAATTAAACAGGTTTTGCTCGCTGTCCTGTTTTTGACCCTGCTGATCCCTGAAGACTGGACGGATATCAGCGAGTATGGAATCCATGTCCTCTTTCTGGAAGATACCAGCAATCCGTCCATTCATAAGTTGTTGATTCACGTAATCCAACATGATCTCGTCTGATATATCCGAATCAGATAGCATAAAACAAATAGAGTTACCCTTGATTCCACACTCTCTCATCCCATTCCTTAAATCCTCGAAGAAATTTCCCACCGTATATCCCGCCCCTTTGGAAGCCTGTATAAATTTAGAATCTGTGGATGCAGCTGCAACCATTGCCAGGCTTTTCTTACCACTTCCACCGACACCGACAAGGAGCGCCGATCTTCTTTCCATCTCGAGCACACGAGCAATACGGATGATATGATCAATTGCATCATCGAAGAGAACGAGTGAACCGGACAATTCGCGGTTTTTTTGCAATGCTTTCTCTATAACTGATTTAGTCTCCTTGAAATCTACGACAGGTAAATAACATGCTGAGCTACCGTTATCGGGATTTCTGAAGAAAGATGAGAAAAAAAGCCTTTCAACCTGAGAGGTATGAGGGTTGTTTTCATATACCGCCTTTTGAACGAAGGTGGCAATCCCTTTGATCTCTGACCTTGATCTCAATTTATCTACCATTTCTCTTTCGCATTCATGTGCACAGAGAAGGACAATCTCATCAGGGCTTAATAAATCTGGTCGATACAGCTTAGAAAATATCGATCTGATTATAACGCAAGCATTATGATGCGCTGAAGTGTGGTAACAATTATCAGGCAATGCCTTGTCTTCCTCTGTTCTTTGGTTGCAAATACTGACAACCAGTTTCCCGAGATTTTTAATCACTTTCCTTTTCTCCTCTTCTATATCATGGATACTGAGATATATTTCTATCATTCCATTAACTATATGCTCTGTATCCTCTACCTCTGGATGGTCAACATAAATGCTGCACATAATACCCAATAACCGTCTTGGCACTTGGAAGCCTCTTTCCAACTTGCTTGAGGTCAAGTAATAGATGTCACTCAAACTTTTAAATTCCCCTATAGGCTTATCTAGCCTATAGAATCCTTTGAGCTCAAAGATTTGTCTAACAAGCTCGTTGGTCACTTGATCGCCCCATGCATTCTTCAGCGGCATGGAGATGTCGTCTAATGCGAGTATCATTCGATCTCCTCCGAAAGGCCCGTAATGACGCCCCTGTCTTTTCTCTAAATAACTTTCAAATGATTCCTGATACATCTGAGGGGATGTGAGCGAGGAAAAGGTGATCATGTTAGATTGGAAGCTTTCATGTACTTTGTACTGGCAATATTGCCTGAGAAGAGTGGTTTTTCCGGAGCCTTGTGGCCCCATAATCTGCAATATAACACTATGGTAAGATTTTATATGATACGAAAAGCCAAAATAGCAACATACGTGTGGTATCTTTCCTGCAGCAATCGCTAGGTCCATAAGGTATTTGCATCTAGCCTCCTCTAGCGTGTGCACAGCAACTGAGGAGAAGTCTACACGTTCAGCAATACCAGTCAGAATATCAGGAATTTCCCATTTCACCCATGTTGAGCTTTTGATATCGTATACATAATCGTGGATCGACTCGTCTTCGGCAAAAAAATCAGAGGAAGGAAGACAGCGCCGGAATTGCTGAGAGAAGTCCACCCTTGAAACCCTCGACAAAGTACCGCTGAATCCCCACACAACGCAAAAAACCAGAACATTCCCAACCACTTCGGATACACCGTCGTTTTCCTTTTTGATAAGAATATCAGCAAAGTCAGGGTTTAAAGCTGCAAACCCGTCTAGGTATGTGATGAAACTCTCAGTCATTATAGCTGAACCAACATCACATGTTATTTTGCATGCTTTCAGCGTGGTTAAAGCACCTTCAATCATTTGAACTACAAAATCATTCACGTTTGAAGGCAGAGAAATCTTTTGAGAATAAGACTGGAAGATCGGATGCCATCCTAGAGCATCAGGGGACATGAAAACCACTCCTGCCCGTGAAACTGTAGCTGGCGAGGCATTATTCAAATTTTCTGCCTCAAAAATAAGACGCATATTAGGGGTCATTCGTACACGGTCTCCATTGGCCAAGGTAAGAACTTTATTGTCATCTAGGACTGTATTTAGATTCTCGATCCATACTGCATCAACTGGCCCGTCAACGACAATCCAGACAGAATGGCTAGCCTTGGCAGCTTTTTTCCATAACATTGAGAATATGCCATCTGTCCAATCCCCGGTTGCTGCATCAAGTTTTCCAAACATTTGCGGTGCAGTGATTGATTTTGGATTCATTTTCCATATTGATGTCTTGTGGCCCATCCGCGTTAGAGTCTTCGCCACAGCATCAATTGCTGTAGACTTCCCGCTCCTAGGTGGCCCCACCACCATTATTCCATGTCTTACTATAGAGCTTTCATATAACTGAGTGCATTTCTCGAGCCAATCTTCATGACATTGCAAACCTTCATCTTTACAAATGAGTTTAAGCTCTTTGCTAAAGCCATTCATGCTGATCTGAGAACCTCCTGTGCTTGGGAACACATCATTTATAAGTCCCATGAACCGACTCACATCATCTGACACAAACTTGCTCACATTCATGTCGTATAATGTTTTCGTCATCAATGTTATTTCAGCTCTGCGATAAAAGGCATGAAAAGTGAGAAATATGGTGACGAGGAAATCATGCTAGAATGGTTCCTGTACAAAAGATGACGTACACGTCTGGATTGGCTCGTTTCGCTGCTCCAGCTGTTCTCAAGACGCTCAAAATATTTCGTAGTCCAAAATCGTAGTGTGGCTGCTTGGATAGTTGCTGCTCACAAAGAGTGTAAAGGCAATCAAACTTTCTTGAAATGGTTTCACTCTCCTGAAAGCCTGCAGCCGCCAATTTAACCTTCATAATCATTCTTCTGTCTGGTGCCATCATTGTCACACCTCTGAAAAGAGCTTTGAGATTTTCAGGGAGCTCCTGTCGTCCGGCATATCCTGGATTCATCGTGATGAAGTATCCGACATCAGGATGAATGGGAATTATGTCTCCATCTGTGAAGACCAATGATTTCTTCCTCTCTTTCAAAGCCGTGAACACACAATTCAACTGCTGTGCACATACTGATAGAACATCAAGGTCTATTCGATTAAACTCATCAAAACAACCCCAGAAGCCTGCCTGTGCCAGGCCTTTGAAAATCCTACCCATCATATGGTGATCCAGTTGATCACTGCAGTTAAAGACAACGACATATTTACCAAGCGTGGCTCCAAGGTCTTTTGTGGTCTCTGTTTTCCCCGTGCCAGCTGGCCCAGCTGGGGCGCCACCACAATTCATACCGACAGCTTGCGTGAGAGCTACATAGCAAATATCAGTTAGTGAGGTCATTACAAGTCTCTCCTTGACTCCAAGATATTCATATCCATATTCAAAATCATTATCACAAATACTGATTATGACGGTTTGTTTGTCCTCTCTCCATCTAAATCTACAGTGTTTGAGCCAATCAAATGACTTGGGATCTTCAATTCTTTTACTGATGAGCTCTGCGATCACATCTTTTAAGTGAATGAATATGGTGATGCATGTCTCCAGAGAAGTACGCTGCATATTAGAGAGAGAGCCCGAAAGAGTCAACTGTACCATGTTGGATAGAGTCAATTCGTACGCTGAAAGGAGTTTTTTCATTGCATTCTTCTTCCCAAGATGCATTTGATATAGGGCGCTTTGTACATCAGATGTCCACTTGATTTGTAACCCCAGGAGAGCCATCTGGGCTGGTCTGCTGAATAAGAATTGGTCAATTGGCAGTTTCTGGACCTCCTTGGCGGCTCTTCTTGCTTCAAGACGCATCGTATCTTTCATCGCTTCTACCAGAGCTGTGAGCCAGTCTTCAGCAGGGCCAGCAATCCTTAAAGGGCACTTAAGTCTGACTTCTTCCCCCTCCTTGCTGACAATATGCGTGGCTACATTACTGGTGTCAGATTCAAAAATCAAGTGATCAATTCCATCAAACAGTCCTGATTGAAAATGTTTTTGTACTGATCGTGGATCTGTACCATTTGAGAGAATTTCTAGCAGTGTAGAATCAGAGACAAAGTAAAACCTTGGAAACACCTTGCGTTTGGACTCGAGGTACGCTGACAGACTTTTTTGACACTTTTCTAGCTCACCAAGCACCTGCACAAATATATCCCTAACCTCATCCCCCTGAAATAATTCGACAAGTAAAGGATTTTCTGAAGCTTTTAGCACGTTCCCTAAATACGTGTCATTGGTAACTGAGAATAATTCAGCTTCTTCAGGCAGCTGAGCAGCAATGTCCCCGCCATCAAATACTGCCTCTAAATAGCTCCACACCGACTGCGTTGAAAGCCAGATTTGCATACTTTCTTCCACGCTCGCAAGATCTTTTAGAAATGACTTAATTTCATCTCTAAAATAAGACGATGCGCGATTTGAAATCATGTTGTTCAGGGTCATGATGGCGTCTTCGAGTTTTTCCATGGTATCAGTTGTTGATGATTGCTCTAAAATTACTTCTCCTCTGAACTTGTAGGCCACAAGGTGGATCTTAGCATCCATCCATTCTTTGCGAATGGTATCGAATGAGTGTCTCAAATGATCTTCCCTCTTCGCAATCGAAACAATCTCTTCGATTGTGGGCTTTTGATTCAACACATCTTCTGTCCAGATCTTGGATAATCTCAGCGAGTTTCCTCCCTCACCAATAAATGACAATTGCTTCCAGTGCCTTTCCTTTAGATCAACAGAGTATAGAATCGTCATTAGTTCTGTAAAGTCACGTGCGGAAGATACGAAACGCTTGTACTCCTGAAACATTTCCCAGCCTGAAAATGATTCAGCCAGTTTCTGCACGTGATTGATGTGGTCAGAGGACTCTTTCTGATAGTCAGCAATGGTGCTTTTACCCTCAATCCAAGAACATGAGGCCAAGGAATGCATTGAATGCTTCAACTTTTCATGTGACTGCACGATATCACGAGCGTGTTCCAAGGTTGGGCCAGCATTATGTAATGTGGTGAAATCTCCACAGTTAATTCTAAATTTGGCAGACAGATACTCGAGCTCCTTCACTGCATTTTCGTCACTTTTTACCTGCTGGATTGATTCATCCATGCTCATATCAAGCTCCTTCAATTTTTCCTCTAAGTCAAATAGACTGTAAGAGTCTATTCTTTCAACCCACTTGATGCTTTCCTGCATAGACCTTGAATCCTCCTGCAGGGATTTTACACTTCTGAGCCCCTCTATTTCTCTGTCGTAGAGCTTTGAAAGAAGGGGTGCAAGAAGCAGCCGAGCTTCAGCTATCGAACTTGCCAGGGAAGCAATCTCTTTCTCAATCTGCTCGTTTTCAAACTGGCAATACCTGCAAGAAAATCATAGCATTCTGAAGTTGAACACGGAACTCTATATGTAGCTTTTCGTACCTCTGTAGCATGTACTTGGTGTATTCTAGTAGGTCATAGGAAGTTTCCAGATCCCAAATCTGTTCTCTCACCGATGAGGCAACAAGTTCAGTTTCAGGCAAAAAGCCATTCGTTTGAGAACAGAGCAAATCGTTGATCATTGCATGCAACTGTGCGCAACCAGCCTTCGCCATTTGAATTGATTCACTCAAACCCTCTGCCCTTCTGTGTATCTCTGCTTTTACATGTTCATCCATTATTGCTTCTGGGGATAGAGTTGAGCACCCATCTACCAGTGTGATGGAGGATGAAATTTGTATTCTGCTTTTGACTGTCATCCCAGCACATTTGCGTGACAGCACATCCGCTAGCCGGGAGTAAGTCGCAGATTTGAAATCTTCTGGACACGACGCAACTTGGTCTAAGGATATCACACGCTTTTTCAGGTTTTCTAGAAGCTTTGAGAAATGTTGATGAATGACGGCCTTGCTTTCCTCAATATGTCCAGGGCTACAGAATTGCATAAGATCTTTGAAGCAAGCTTCTTGCAATTGATATAACGATGAGCCGATATTATCGCAAATCAAAGTCAGATCAGGCTCCTGGCTCTGATATTCCACACGGGCCTGGCAGTTTCCATGCGTCATGCATCCCTGACCCAACAGGAGATCAAGCGCAAGCCGCAGCATCCCCCCGTAAAATAGGGTCATCTTCAATGAGACCTCGCTTTGAAGCAAGAGGGAATATTTCTCAGCTTCTTCGTCGTCGATAAAACCCAATTCATCATGTGTGAGGTTGCTCTGCACCCAGTGTTCAATAATTTGTGCGCCATTTGAAATAACAAGATTGCTGCAGCATATATAACATAGCATCATTATGTTCAACCCATCAAATCACAACAGCAATTATCACTCACCTTCTATTGGCATCTTCAGATATAGAAGCATACAGTGATTCACGCATCGCCTGAATCAAATCTTCCCACTGCCAAGAATTTCCGCAAACCACACCCAGGAAATCTTCTTCAGTTTTCTTGAACTCTATACTATTTATCCTGGATCTAATGAATTCCAAGGCATCTGATAATATCTTAAATTTATATTTCGTTGCCTTCAGTATCTCTAGGAATTTCTCAAGTGAGGCACTCGACCAGGAGATTGAACTTAGAGCCATGGCATCGATTTTCTCAAGTCTTTGATGCAATATCGGCGCAAGAAATGGGCAACAGTCTTCCACAACTTGCAAAGATATTTCAAGTTGTCTATATACAGATTGAACGACATGATAGTCAATGATGGGCTGGAAATACATTGATCCTTGAGGTTGCTTTTGCTGGGCATTCAAAGGGGCAAGCCGTCTCAGCCAAAATAGTTCTGACAGACTCAGCCACAGTTCCTTCCGTAAGTTGGCCATTAACCTTCCATTCTTCTTTTTGATCGCAATGAAATCTTTCATCATTCCTTGAGAGCTCTTCACATGACAAGATGCCTTTTCAGTCCATGCACGCTCGATCTTGGCAATGTCATGTAAAACAGCATGTACAGTAGCCCTTTTCTCCTCTGCAGGATTCAATTCCACCAGATCATTTCCGAGCGAAGTAAAATATCTCATACGGATCAAAATGCTTGCAAAATGAGGAATTCCTTTTATCCTAGGTATCTTATGCGCGTTCTTAATCCATTTCTCGCCGATACAATCAACTGAAGAGGATCCTCTATCTGTGGCAATTTGGCACATTGCTCTTTGAATCTCCATAATCTGCGGCTCGGGCTGCTCCTGAAGGAATGTGGCATTCAGGAACCGAATCCTCTTAAAACTTGATAAAACTTTCAAGTGATTCCGCAATAAACCTATCATGTGGATCTCTGATCGATGCAAAAGAACAACAATCTCTTGCAACTCGACAGTCAGGCTGCCGACATGAGTCGCTTCATAGGGATTCATTTTTTGGGTGGCACCCATTCCAAAGGCGTCCATAGAATCCGTTAGAGCGGAATCCATACCATCCACAGTATATCTAAGATTTGAATATAACTGATAGCGCCTTTTGAAGGCGAGGATCTCGCAGACAGACTCACATCGGGATATCATATCATGCAAACTTGAAATCGCTCCTTGGATCATTACCTTGTCAATTGGTAAGTCCTTGTGCTCTGAGATGCCAATCAAGTGCTCCTGTAGATATGAATGTATTTTATGATGAGGCAAATAGCGTACTGATAGGGAAATCGAATCAGTTCGTACCACAATGTCATGCAACGCATCCTTAATTTCATCTGATACCATCATTTGGGACTCCACGTGTTCACATTCTCGAAAAATTTCCACGTGGTTTGGGTAAAATTTAGACATAGGTCTGGTTATCATTTGAGATACTGATGTAACGACTTTCTGCAGGAATGAGTGATCCTTTCTGCCATGATAGACCAGAACCATGGATTGAAACTCATCAAGAAATCCAAGCCAAGTTGACCGCCACACTTGCACATTGTCAGCATGCAATGAGACAGTTATGTGGAATAAAGCACTAAGAAAAAAGAAATCTTCTTGTATGAGTATCAATTGGCCTTGGACCTTGAATATGCAGCCATCCAGTCGGTCAATGAAATAATCCAGTTCATCATGTATGAAAATACCATGCTTACTTGCGTTTAAAGCGAGCCAATTGCACAATCCGAGGCAATCAGATGTCATTAAATAGCACTCAAAAACAGCGAAACCCAGTTCCATGACATCTGGAAACCTTTTTTCTCCATAAAGATAGTCTCTGCAGGGAAGATCAGACATTGTCACAAGTTCCTCTACTTTTGAACAAAATTCCTCCCCAAGGCAAGAGCTCGTTGCATCTTTACTCAAATCCAAATATTTTCCTGTACATCTGGTCGAGTAATACATGGTTTTTGACAAGTTCAGAGGGACCCTGTCTTCAACTATGCTCTTAGAATCACAGCACGAAACAGTCACAGATCTCACTTTGTCAGCTACTTGCTCTTGTAGAGTTTGAGACCCATCAAGGCAATCTGACTGATTGTAATCATCTAAATGAAGGAATAAAATGGTCGCACACGGATCAATATGCTCCCATTTTGCTCGAGCCAGGCTTGGAATAACCAAACCTCCCAACACACTCTGCAATGAGTTCCAATGTATATATAAATGCCAGTCACAATCCATGCAATCCTATTAAACTATCCAACATACCTTTGGGATCCACAAAAATGTTTTCGAGGTCATATGGCCTCTCGATTCATCAAGACATGACGCCTGTATATCCTCCCAGAA